>TARA_R110002096_G_scaffold115945_5_pt1 | contig 80404 bp, 75 predicted proteins | sample TARA_R110002096 | Tara Oceans TARA_R110002096 (sample SAMEA4397295) | marine metagenome | biome: Polar Biome; feature: [DCM] deep chlorophyll maximum layer (ENVO:01000326); material: water (ENVO:00002006), including particulate matter (ENVO:01000060) such as... | depth 35 m
GCAGCACCCGCAGTAGCAGCACTCGATCCAACAGTAACGGCACAGGCTCAACAACAAGCAGCAGGTAAGGACATGATGGCGACTTCTGGTGCAAGACCAGAAAAAAATAAATGGTCGGACAAATCATTAGCCGGAAAGGTAGGCAGTATCGGTCTTGGGCTTGCAACAGGTGGAGTAAGCACAATGGCAGGTATGGCAGGGAGAGCAATTGGTAACATAGGTGTCAAAGGAAAACAGAATACCTATGATCAGGCTCAAGGTAGGCAGGATATGCGAGCAATGGGTGTAAATCCCACTATGGCTCAAAAATCAGCACAAAACATCCGTGATAGTATTTCACACTTAACCATCCGAAAGCAAATCCAAAAGCAAGAGGAATGGGAGAGGCAACGTGATGCTGGTGAAGATTTTGTCGAAGGTTGGGATAACCCTGCTGATTATGATCGTGATCAAGGATCTCTCAAAGGGCTATCTCCAAAAGAAGCCTTGAAGCATTGCGAAGGTGGTGGATGTGTATGGCTCAAAGATTGGGCAGAAGAGAACTACGGTGAAGAGGATGATCCTCACTATCACTATCCTGTTGAAGATCCTGAAGATTTATTGACTATGATTGAAGAAGGTGTCTTTGAAGGACCAAATGCACCCGAAATTAGCACAGATCCATTTACCGAAGAAGAAACTCAAGAAGAACCAAATATGGCTGATGCAATGCGATCTGCAAAGATTGGCAATGGCACGGCTTCCTTTGGCGATCTCATGGACGATAGAGATAGAGAACTCGGAAAGGGTTTGGAACTGCTATCCATTCGCCAAAGCATCCAAAAGAGTAACCAAGATTGAGGCTGATTATTATGGATCAGTATGACGCACTTTTGAGAAAAGCACGGGAAGAGATTGTCGAACAACCAGAATCACATGATTCTGTCTTTAATTCGGTTTGGGCAGATCTTGAAAAAGGTATGTTTGACGGAATGCGAAGAGGCTACCAAGAAACCCGAAGACCCATTGGTCAAGCAAAGAGGTCACTCGTGACAGACAAATCAAAAGGCATTTATCGAGATCTAATGCAACAAGCACCACCACCAAAGCCAGCACGTGTGCCACGTGCGCCACGTGCGCCACGACCCGCACCAGCAGATGATCCTGTTGAAGATCCTGTTGAAGCAGGTTTGGCAGAAATGCGTGTCGAAGAAGAAGAACTCCCTATGGTTGAACCTTTTTATGGTTTAACGGAGGATGAAGAGCGTCAAGAACGAATCAACGCTGGTCCTCAAGAACCGTCACCTCGTCAGCAACGAATCAACGCTGGACCAATGGGAGGGCCTCGCCCTCCACCATTGCCGTCTGGAACCGCACCCGGATATGTTAAGAACACAGAAGGACTACCACCATCTTTCTTGAATCCAACGGGCATGAACAGGAAAACCCTTGTGCCAGAAGGAATGGAAGATCAATATCCAAACATGAAGCCAAATCAACGTGCTATGGATGCAGGTCTTTCTGAAATGCAACAACAAGATACACCACCAAGTATGCGCCAAACATCACCCGAAGAATCACAAAACATAAGGGATAGTGGTCAAGAAACGGGCATAGTTCCTTACGGTCATTCCTTTAATCAAGAAAGAGGTCTTCAAACAACCGGAAAAGACAGTGCAGTTGAAGCAGGAATGAAGCAATTGACCGGTGGTCGGCAAAGAGAATTAGGCTATAATCCAGAATATGACATGAAAAGACCGATAGTTCCGATGGGTCAAGACCCTGCGCCTGATAAAGCATGGGAACCAGAACTCGGTGAGTCAGGCACATGGGGAGGATCAAAGGAACACTTCAATCCTAAGACCCAAAAGTTATACGGCAACAGATCGGGTGGTTACAAAGCATTCATGGAAACCCAAAACCAAAAGGAGTCCGATACGACCATTACAGACGCAAAGGCACGTCAAGAGAAAAGAGAAAAGGATCGAGCAACGGGTGATAGGCCGGGAACACAAACAACACTATTCGATGAAACCCCTCCTAAACCCAATGAAACGGGATTACTTGAGGGGCTTATTGGTGAGAAGAAGAAAACAGGTATCAATATGCCGGGGTTAGTAGGTAATGAAACCCCAACAAAGGATACAAAGAAATCTTTTGAAGATGCCAATTTGTCTTTATTGCCAGCAAGTATGATATCACATATCAATGGTGATCTGCAAAAGGCTGACGATGCAGATTATAGCCTCTTGCCTCACGGATGGCGAGAGGGTGCTGCTCAATGAGCGAAGCAGTAGTAAATCTCGCAGCCCAAGTTGATTGGGAGATGGGGCGCAGGGATTTCAAATACTTTTTTGAAGATATATGCAAGTTCCAATTAGCCGACTTTCACCAAGAGTGGTATGACGCTGCACAAAACAACACCAAAGTGTGCGTTATAGCGAGTCGTGATCACGGTAAATCAGTATTCTTCCGTTGCTACCTTCTTTGGAAAATGGCATATCAAGATGGCTTAGAAGTCCTATTCTTTTCACACAGTCAGCATCAATCCATTGAACACATGGGTAAAATGAATGAGTTGATCGAAACAACCCCTGCTCTCCAACACCTAAAACCAAAGCGTGGATGGGCTAAACAGAAGTTCAAGTTCACTAATAAATCATCTATTTCTGCTATGTCTGTTGGTAAAGCGGTTCGTGGTGCTCACCCAGATATTGTAGTGCTTGACGATATTTTGTCGAGTGAAGCCGAATCGCAGATGACCGCCATTTCCACATGGTTCTATACCGCATTACTACCCGTTCTCCACCACACCGCACAGTTGTGCATTGTCGGAACTCCCTTTTCATACACAGATTTGTATCAAGAGTTGAAAGGGTTGAAGGGGTATTGGGTAAATGAATACCCTGCAATTAGTGATACAACAGGAGAACCATTATGGCCAGAACGATGGTCATTAGAAGCATTACAAGTCCGTCGAGGTGAAATGACATCTATTGCGTTCACCCGTGAATACCTGTGCAAGCCAATCGCCAGCGATTCAAGTCTATTCCCTCCAGAAATGACAGATCCGTGCAAGGATACTGATCACGGTCTTGTTTTTAATCCAGATTTAGGTGAGAATCTCAATTACTACATTGGGTGGGATCCTGCTATCAGCCCAGATAGAAAGGCTGACTATACTTGTATGGTGGTCTTGGCTATGGATGAAAACCGCCATAAGCGGATAGTGTGGATGCACCACGAAAAGGGGATGGATTTTAACTCACAAATTGATAAGATCATAGAGTTGAATGCACGATATAACCCTGTTATAGTGGAACTTGAAACAAATAACTTCGCTCAAGCATTCCACCAAGTTCTAAAAGAAATTAGTGATTTACCTGTCAAACCTTTCGTTATGAGTCGCATGAAAAAGGAAGCGGTCATACACACCCTCCAACTCCACTTTGAGCAACGTCATTTGATTATACCATACAAAGACGAAGGGGCAACCCATCGTCACATGAATATGCTTCTAAATGAGTTGTCAATGTTCACAATGTTGCCAAACGGTAAAATGGAATCACTTGGTAGGCATGACGATACGGTCATCGCATTGGCTTTAGCCGTTCAAGCAACGAAGGAATATAAAGACAGTATAGTAGTATTGGATAGTAAGACTTGGGCATCACGTTTAGGATGGATGGAACAATGACAATAAGAATTGAATATGACCCCCATATCCGAAATATGGATGATTCGATAAGTAAGGTTTTGCCCGTTGGTGGCCTTTTAGCAGGTGCAGCCAAAATGACAGGCATACCAGCCGCTTTAGGTGCAGCAGCAGGTGCAGCCAAAAAAGTTATGGGGATCGGTCAAAACAAACCCGATCCTGCTCTTACTGCCGCCGAAGTATTGGTTCAACAAAAGCAGGGAGAATTATCACAAGCGGAGAAGGAGTTACAAACTTTGATGGGTCAGGCACAACAAGCACCGGTTGAGGCGACACCAAATGAGGAAGAGCCTATGCCGGCGTTAGCGACGGCAAGTGCAGGAGTTGAAGGTATGGATAGCACAGAAAGTGGATCTCCCGTAACCCAACCGGGAACAGATGCACCACCACCTGCTACTCCACTACCACCCGTTACCAAATCATATTTCAAAGACAATTTTGGTATTAGTGGTTCTGAACTCATTGATCTTCTTGAAAAGGGTGGCGAAGATGATGTCGCTCTTTCCGTTGAAGTGTTACTTCGACAAGAACAACAGGCCGTTCTAAAGCAATTTTCATGGTGGCAAGAAAATGACACAGATTTGTTACACCTCAAAGATAACGACTACAACCTCCTAACCTCTTATCCAGATCGCCTCGAACTCCCATTACGCCAAACAATAAACGCCGTTAAGAAAGGTGATTTAACCGCTTGGAATGGTTGGCATACAAGGTTAGATGCAGAAAATCGTTTAAGCCGCAGGGAACGTTCAGTTCTAAACAAGTGTTACGATACTTTGAGATCAAACGGTGACATGAACTCACAAACCCTTTCCACCTATGGTGTAAAAGCATCCCCAACAGAAATTGCTTCTCTCATCAAGAGTTATGGATATCTGTTTGACGTTAATGTCGTCGGCAGGGGAACAAAACATGATGATAGGTGTTTGTATTACGGAACACCAAAACCACCTATTTTCCTAAAAACAGTTGATTCTTTTATCGGTAACTTGTGGGAAGTTGATGGTAGCCTTTCTCTCACACCAATGAATGCCCCTCGTCTTATCCTCCCATTTAATAGTGAACGTGGGCAAGACTATACCGTGGTTCTAAAACAGTTATTGGGTGTGGAGAACATTATGTGGGAAGGTCGCCAATTCGTTATTGAAGGGGATTACGCCGTCAAAAAGGCAGCAACAGTCGCATTACCATTCCTTTCTTTAAGAAAAGAAGAGGGGTCTGTTTTGTTGGCTGCATTAGAAGGCAACCATGATGCTGGTAAAATAATTGCTTACCAAAACGCAAGTCCACAGGATCAAGTCAATATGCTCAAAGAGTGGAATGTATCTGAAGGTGAGTTACAACGTTTAGCAGGGGTGATTTCAAATGGCTGATAAGAAGCGAATTGAACGATTATTCTCCGCCCTCGGTGTGGATATGGAAAGGCACACAACACCTACTCCAGAAATGCCTTTGTTTTCATCAGGTGTTCAAGAACCTCCCCTCCTACAAGGCATCACTATTCCCGCTTTGTATGCAGCAGCATACGAATGTTTAGTCCTACGATCTATTCTCAATCACATTGCAACAGAAACATTCCGTAAGGGATGGGATTGGAAACCGAAGTTCGTTTCAAAATGCCGTGAGTGTGATGCTGAATACCACAAAGAATTGGAAACGTGTAAAGAGTGTGGTGGCGAAGTAAGACCCCCTGACAAAGCACAATTAGACTATGCTAAGATTTTGTTAGAAGGTGACAACCGTATGTCGCAATCTTTCCTCGAAGTCCTCCGAGAAGTTGAAATGGATCTAAACATCGTGGACGACGCTTACATCATTCTCACCAAAGAATACTTTGTGGATCCGTCCACAGGCCAACCGCAATTTTATCGGGTTAAAGAAGTAACCCGTGCAGATCCAATTTTTATGCGTATGGTCGCTGACAAGCGAGGCATGAAAGGTGGCAAGCAATATACAAGCCTCCTTGATAGGTCTTTTAGAACGAGTGACAAAGACGAGAAATGCCCCAAGACAGGATTACCCGTAGTTCCTATTCATTATATGAATCTGGCAGGTGTCGGTGCCGGACAAGTCTATACTGAAGGTGAAGTTCTTCACCTAAGTAAATGGTCGCCGTCAAAGTTGTATGGTCGCTCACCCGTAGCCACACTATGGCGACAAGTCAATACTCTCATCGCAATGGATAACTATGTCTATGCTGCTTATCAAAAGCGAAGAATGCCTCGTGGTGTAATGGTGATCAAATCATCCAACCTCGAAACGGTTGAGAGAACGGCACGTAACATACAAGAACACCTTGAGCGTGATCCACAATACATCCCTACTATTGGCGTTGAAACAGAAAGTGGGCGTGGTGGTCTTGAGTATGTCCGTATGATGGATACACTTGAAGAATTACAATATATTCCAATCAAAGATGATATCCGACAAAGGATATCGGCTTTCTATGGCGTATCAAACGTGTTTATGAATGACGTGTCAGGTGGCGGATTGAACAATGAGGGTATGCAAATCGTTGTCACCAACCGTGCCTTAGCAGCAAGCCAAAATGTGTATAATTTCCGATTATTCCCTTTGTTAATGGAAGCATTACAAGTTACTGAATGGACGATTGATCTAACGCCTCACGAAGAAGAAGATGAAATTATGATGATGCGTAAGGATGAGATGATGATCCGCAACATGATGCAAATGAAGCAAGCAGGTTACGACGCTAAACTGCGAGATGATGCTAATACAGGATTGCACTTTGATTACAAAGAAGCACCTCCGCCTCCTACACCACCTGCACCACCAGCGGGAGGCGCACCACCACCACAAGGAGGCGCACCACCACCACAAGGAGGCGCACCCGTCCAAACGAGCAATTGGGAAATGCCGCCTACAATGAGTGACATTCTAAAGAATCAAAGTCACGGTCACAAAGCCCCTGTTCCGGGCGCACGTCAAACTACATCGGGAACAGAATTACCACCATTGACTTTTATGGATGACCCCCAATTAGGAACTCATAGCAGAAGAAGTGGTGGTAACTCACCAGATAAGGTAAATCGAGGATGGGGTGGATCAACTAAGCAGGGCCAAACAAAAGGCGATGCAAGAGATTTCAAATCCGTCGAAGAAGTAAATGCGGATCGTAAAATTAAGGACATGACCGACAGACTTGGCATGGATTAAACGAGAAGATTCAATAAGTGAGAACATATGGGATAGGATGATTGCGATGACAGATGGATTTATGGATTTCGGCCTTTTGGCAAAAATGGACCCTATGGCAAGGAGAGCCCAAGCGAGTATCGAGGCTATGCACCACGCAATTGTTCACAACAACACAGATGATGTCGCAAAGCATATTGAAGAAGCAAAGAATGCTTTGGCTATGATCGAGCGAGATCTGGATTTACAAAAAGCATTTATGGCATCTGCGTCAATTTCAAAGAGTGACGAGGGTAACGTATCAGAAGGTCAAGGACGACCTATGGGTAACATTTCCCAACACGCTCAAACATCAAGCGACTATGATGGAACAGAAGGGGCAGTTGTTCTCGGTGTTTCACGCATGGGTCGCAGAAACCATTGGCGACCACAATCCGAGTGATGAGAATGTATCAAGGTAATCCATCCATAGCAGATCGTATGAAGGTCTTGGACTTCAAGGCTTCACTATTGCGTAAGCAAGATGGTGGCGGCGCAATGGCCGAAATGCCGGGTCAAGTATCACCACCTTCTGCACCACCTTCTGCACCACCAATGCCCGCTGAACCGGACATGGGAATGATGGATGCTATGGCCACGGGTCAAACATATGAAAATAATCACGATTTTTTAATGGATATGGCTGAACGCTTTCAAGCAATAGCCGTCGATTGCACCAATCACATGGGAACAATTGACAGACAAGCAACAATGGATCAATTAGAAATGAATCTCCCCAATCAATTTCTCGAAAATATCAAAGCATTGCGTGACCGTTCAGAAAGTATGGCACAGATATGCAAAGTAATTCGTTCCGACAACCCTGAAATGTTAGCGCATGGAAGAGAGCCACCAATGGGAGGCGCACCACCAATGGGAGGCGCACCACCAATGATGGGCGGAATGGAAGGGCTACAAAATATGCCCGGACCCGGACCAGCAGGTATGCCAGACGGTATGGCCAACGCTGGACCAATGGGAGGAATGTGAGATGACAATAACAAAAGCAGCAAAAGCAGGATTCGCAGTAATGAAAGGCCCAGAAGATGGGGATTGGTTTGAAGGTGATATGGGATCCATCCAACCACCAATGGGCGGAGGAATGCCACCACGTGAAGAGATGGTTAGATCAGCAGCAGAACTTTTTATTAGCACTCTTGACGGCTTTTTGTCAGCAGACCAAGAAGATTATGTTGCCGAACACTTACCAGAAGCAAGCATGGATGAAATTGAAGCAGGGCGAAGTATGGCAATGCAAATCGTTTCAACATTAAAAGTATAAGGTGAATCATATGAGTGAAGATGCAGGGGTTTGTTATTGCGGGTGGCCATCCGATAAAGATGGGCCGTGTAACTGTTCTTGCAACAACGAGGTGATGACAAAATGAGTGAAGATGTTGGTGAGGCTACCGCCGATCTCCTAAAAGAGATGGTCGCAGAAATCCGCACACTACGTGATCGTGTTATGCAACTCGAATCTAATAACGCTTCTTTGGTGAAAGCGGTTGATAATCCCGAAAGTATGATGAGAAAGGCAGGTTGGCTAAAGGCAGTTACGCCTATGGCAGATGAAACCTACGATCCATTGAACCGTGCAGCAAGCGATGAACAAGTATTCGGATACAATCAAGATATGCTCACAAAGGGTCAAACAGAACTTGACGAATGGAAAGAGATGGAAACTTCAATCAAAAGTGTGAAGTCGCCTTCTGCAAAAACATACAGGTGATTTAAGATGCAACCAACGTGGAAAGAGCCAATGAGCACACCAGAAGGAAAACTACTTCAAGTCGTAAAGGCTATTGAGGTAAATCTGGGTATTTCTAAGAACAAGTATTGCATGAACTGTGAAGATACTTCATGTAAAGGGTGTTCAACTGCTGATTACAAATCTGATCGTGGTGAGAAAGCCTCACCAAAATTACCAAAACCAAAAGGAAAGAAGTCTTTTGGGAAGAACAAGTATTGCATGAACTGTGAAGACACTTCATGCGTTGGGTGTAAGCCTTCTTCTAAGGATATTGACAAAACAACCGAGTTCCTCCGAAGCAAAGGTATTATGACCAAATATGATACCCCAACACCTTCTGGTGCTAAAGGACCATATCAAGACGAAGAAGACCCAACAAAGAAACTGCCGTTTAGTAGTAGCAAACCTTCTCCGTCTCCGTATGACCCAAAACCGGCGAGAGATAAGCCAGCAGATCCATATAATCCAACAGGTGCGCCTCAAGAAACACCATACAATGATCCATCCTTGAACAAATGGGAACAAGAACCATCTGTCGAAAATGCCGTTCCTACTTTTATGGATCATAGCGGTGGTGTTCCCGTTGAAGCAATCAACTACCACACCAATCAAACATATCCTGATTACCAAGACAAAGCACCAAAAAGCACATTCATCAGTGAAAAAGCACAAATCCCTTCGGTTGCCCAAACAGGCTACGATGAAAAGGGGAGTAGCCTTCATATGCACCTCAATGATGGTGGGTCAAGTGATTACCGTGCGCCTATCGAAGAAAGCATGATGAACTTGAAAAAGGCAGGTGTAGGCAACCCCGGGCTTATGGAAGAGATTGCTTCTGAAGTTGAAAGATTGATGGGTCGCCTCTTGTAAGGGGTGATCAATTATGCCAACCGATGAATACATTCGACATCGCACAGATGCGATGGTGTCCTTTATCACAAATCAAGAGATTGATTCAAAGGCACTTCTAAAAGAAATGGAAGGAATTAGTGATTTGGGTGCATTGGATGATGTGGTTAATACCATGATTAACATCCCGGCAAAACCCGCCCAATATAAGATGGAAGATCTAAATGCACCATCTCCGATTAGCAATTTTAATTTTGGTAACGAAGCGATGGACGAGTATAGTGCAACACAACGTAGGCTATCGTCCGATTACGTCCAAGATTGGCCGAAAGCACACAAAGACAATCAATTTGGCAAGCGACACCCACTTTCATGGGAATTACCTACTTGCCCACTTCTCCACGGGTCACAATGGGGCGAACCTGCTTTCGTTGATCACCTTTTACGCTCTATCGAAGGGGGAGAAGAGTCTCCTTTGCAGCGAATGAAGGCTGCCGAGCGCATGGGTCACGTTGAGCCACACATGAGAGATATTATGGGCCATGCACCCGAAGATATGCACCATTTATATCACAAAGACCGCAATGAGCGCAATCCATTCCTTACAGACGAAGAGTATGTCAGTAAAAAGAAGGATGAATGGGCTGGCCAAACCACTCGTTTGGGTTTATTGCCCTTCCTTTTTGGTCAAGAATGGCAAACAATGGATCAGAAGCAGGATTTTATGGATTTGCTGCGTATGATGGGTTCAACAGAAAATAAAGACCATCCTGATGCAAAGGCAATCCAAAACGAAGTCCAAGCAGCAGCAGGTATGTCTTGGGATCGAGCAAAACGTAGTTGGTTTGAGCGTATTCTCCCTCTTGCCCGTTGGTGGGAACGTCCTTCTCATAGAACCGGGCCTGTTTCTGGCGAAGATTCGGAAAACGGGAGTCGTCACTACAAATCCCCTTACATCAATGGCGAAGAGGGTGTTGAGCCCTCGGCAATGCACCATAATTGGCTACCATACCAACATTGGGGCGGCGTTGGTCGTGATACCAACTCTTTGGCTGATCTATTACAACAATCATACCCAGATGCTATGAGTGGATGGTTGGGTGATGAATTACTTTCGGTATTAAGGGATAAATCGCACCCATTAAACGATGCAGAAGATTCGTATCATGGTAGTGGATCCACATTCTTCCCCGAAACTGCTAACCATGAAGGTATGAAAGGGCATCCTAATCGTTATGCCGTTTCAACAGGATGGGAAGCGGGTGCTGAAAATCCACGTGTTAGATCTCTAAATAGCCGCAGGGGTATGTGGAACTCTATCGCAAACCACGCTCACCTCCACCCGTCCGAGATTGGTGGTCAAGGGGGGCGTATGATTGTGCCAAGTGAGTCCTTCGCACAACAACCATTAGCAAATGTTCTCCATGCTCATTCGGATTACGGGATGCCGAGGCAAGGTAGGAGTGCTGAAAATCACCCCCAAGATCGTGAATACCACGAATATCACAACGACCACTATTCTAAGAGTGACGCAAACATAGGCACTATAATGCAAGAAATGGCTCTTAAATTGAATGAGCAAGACCCAACATTGTTCCGAATAAACCCCGGAGATATACGTGGTAACTCCTTAGCGAGAGGTAATATGCAACAACTTGCACAAGCGGCGAACATGATGCTCATGCGTGGAGAAAACACCACCGAGATGAAAACAACCGCACCTTCGATGATAGCAGGTGGCATTGCCGCCCAAGAAGTGAATATCGGCCCAGTTCACCCCAACTCAAAAGCAATCACACCATCCGTGTATCTATCTGGTGATATGGATGCTTGGGGTCACGAAATGGATACAAAGATTGCATGGAAATGGAACTATGAAGAGAATGCACCGGAGTTCGATATCAAGGATAAGCCATTTAGGACACTACAACGAACTGTCGATGAAAATAAAATCGCCATGATCAACCCAATAGCCGTTAATCACCCTATTGCACCAAAAGAAAAGGATATTCCTGCAATTTACACCACCAATGATGACGGGTATTCACCTGTGGTTGGTGGTGATCTATGGAAATCCGATGATGATTACAAAGCGACAGGGGTTTTCAAAACCAGCATCGACCCCGCCCACACTATCTATGACCTCAATGATGTTGATGATCTAAAGGGGTTCACAGGTGATTGGGTTGTTCAAAGCAGACCAGAAGGTAAGCGCACCATAATTTCTAAGAAAGGTAGCCATATCAAAGCACATAGCGGAGATGGGCGTAGTGTTTCTTTACCACCCGATGTAAGAGAAGGAATCCGTAAGCAATCAGGAGATTGCACCTTTGACGGTGTATTGAAGAACAAAACTTACCGTGCAATAGACTTACTTGTTCACAAGGGTGATGATATTCACATGGATCCGTTGGAAGATCGCCTTTCCATACTACGCACTCTATATGAAACAGATGAAGCCGTTTCATTCCCTATGCCCGCCGACTGTAAGTTCACAGATCGAGAAGGTCTAAAGAAAAACGTCGATGTTTTAGGCGGTGAAGTATGGCTGCGTGATGCCACATCCACCTTTATGAAAGGTAAAGAAGCGCACCACAAGTGGGTTTTATTCGCACCAAATGGTGATATCACTAAAAGTTCGATACCATATGTATCTCACGTTAATGGTAAAATCGTTTTAGAATACAGGGGATTGAGTATGCCTGTTGTTGTAAAGGCTGAATGGGATGGATCTGGATTAAACATCGAAAGTATTGGTGATGGTAGCCCATTATCGAAACACGCAATCAAGCAAATTGACCTATGGGGTCCTGTTGCTGCTCATCTTTGTAAATATGATATACGTGAAAACACACCATACCCTCCTAAAATTGATAATTCGTTTAGGACAATTTTTACACGTGAGGCGGTTTTAGATACTTCAGGTAAAGAGAAGCCTTCGGAAATAGCGTTGAGGGCTGCTCGACAACACATAATGAACGGTGATGAATCAATAAGCACCAAAAGACTCATTGATCACATCGAAAACCTAACAGAAGAAATGCTTGAAGAAATTGGTCCTTCATATGGGATTGAGCGCACAGAAGACGGTGAGTGGACTGTGAATGAAGCAATGGATGATGACATCGTTGAAAGGCAGGGATCTCCACTTGCACGACTAAGTGGTAGTGTTCAAGGTGGTGGATGGAGTGGTATGCTTGATATGGTCAATGCAAACCCAAGAGGACCGACACAACTTGTCGATGAAGAGGCTACACCATTCTTTGATCCATACCAACAAAAGGATGGAGATATGCCACCAATGCCTGTTCACATCTCATTACAGACTACTGATGCAACAGGAGAAGAGGTTGAGGGAGAAGTCGAGGTCGAGGGCGCAAAAGCGACATTGCGATACCCACGTAAAACGAAGACTGAAGCCGAAACCGAGGGTGAAGTTGTTGTTCCTGTGAAGGGTGAAGAGGAAGAGGATTTATCCGTCATTCCCCCCGAAGAACCCCAAATGGCTTAAATAGGATAACATAGGGTGAGTGGATTTAATGGCAAGTGCAGCAACATGGACCGCTACGGGTTCGGAGTTCTTATTGAAGTCCGATTCGTCTGGTGATTTAGTGATTGCAGGATACGCATCTGTCGATATGGTTGATAAGCAGGGAGATCGAATCCCTGTGTCTGCATTAAAGAAGGCTTTCAAAGGCTTCATGGCTGACCCTGCATACCGTAACGTTCAACTCGCACATAGTGGGATCCAAGTAGGAGAAGTTCTTTCAAACTACACAGATAACGATGGTCGTGTCTGGAAATCCGTTGTCGATGATCACGGACTTTTTGTCGTATGCAAAATCCGCAATGATATCGAAAAAGCACGTGAAGTGCAAAAGCAAGTTCGCAGCGGCGAACTACGAGCATTCTCCATTGGAGGCCAAGCCCTCTTCCGTGTGTCTAAGACCACAGAAGAACATGGCTCTCACCGTGAAATCACGGACATGGAGTTGCATGAAATTACTTTGTGCAAAAAGGGTATTAACCCTGAAAGCACCTACACCCTACTGAAAATGGATGATGAGAATATGACCGCAGAAACAACTGAAACACTGACCGAAGTAAGAGATGCGCTTGCACGTATCAATAAACACATGGAAACCGACCCGGCACAAGCAGCCCCTCAACCTGTCGTAAAACAGGAAGAAGAAGCAGCAATTGCCTATATCGACTCTCTTGAAAAGTTCGCACACCAGCAAGGTGTTAATCTTGATGGCCTACGAGGACATTTCGGACTCGGCAAGGCTTACATGGTTGGCGAAGATGGTGAACATGGCTTCGGACATCGTGGTCAAGGCGATCTTTACGGTAGCGGCGAAGATGCAACACTTGCATCTGCCCCAAGCCTACCAAATGCAAAATCCAACAAGTATGTCATCAAGCAACCAAAGCAGATGGCAATGAATCCAGCACGAGGTAACAAATCCGTTATCAAGCAAGGACTTGACTTGTCACCAAACTCCCTTGAAAGAGGCTATGGTGCTTACTCCGCTATTCGTGATGAAGAAGCAGTAAAGGCACTCGTCGAGAAAGAGTGGAAACAACGCTATGATTCCGAAACACAAACTGCTCTTTCTATCCAGAAGGAAAATGATCATGGATCTCAAATCCAAGCATTGAAGCAAGAGATCAGCGGATTGCGCCAACAGAACAATGACATTGTAAAGTCAGCCGTTCCTGTTCCCGGCCAATCTGATATTCGAGTCCCAACCCATGAAGAGTTCGCCGCACTTGGCGATGGTCTTGACGGGTGGAGAGCCCTTGAAGAATTAGGACAACGAGCATTACGAGGAAACAACTGAAAACAGGAGATGATACTATGAGTGGAAGCACAGGATATATTCGCACAATTGAAGACATGGAACGCCTATACTACGGGGCAGGAACAGGAAACAACGCTTGGGCGTATTCCGGAACCGATCTGTTGAAGGCCGACTCACCTATGATGAGCAGCACCGCTGGAACCTACCAAGCGATCTTCGGACGCAAAGTATGGTCACAATTGAACCAAGAGTTCAATGCCTTTTCAGTCATCCCTAAGAAACCGTGGGAAAAGAGTGGATGGCGTGTCACTACTGCTAAAGCCGACTTTACCAAAGGCGGCGGTGTAGGAGAGAACGCAACACTACCTGAAACTACCAAACCAACATTCCAACACGTAAGCACCAAACCAAAGACTGTTGCTCACTCGTTTGATCTGTCGGAAACCGCAATGTTCCTCGCTGACAAAGACGATGGACTTGGCGATGCACGTGCAGTTATGAAGATGGAAATGGCAAAGCATCACACAGAACACATCAACAAGATGCTTTTGGAAGATCTGGATACCCCGGCAGGAAACGACTTCGAGTCACTTGACCGTATCACAAGCAACTCCTTCATTGAAGACCACACGGCCTTCGCTGACGTTAGTGCAGAATCGGATCACAACATCTATTCTTTGACCCGTGCAGGTAAAACTGCTGGTTCAGCACAATGGTATGACGCTCAAGTCGATGCTGGTGCATCAAGCGCACAACGAGCACTTACTCTCAATACCCTTGACGGAATGTTCCGTAAGGTCTGGGAAGCAGGTGGTCAGCCAAAGGTCATCCTAACAGGATATGATACTCTTGAAACCATTCAGCAACTATTGCAGCCACAACAACGCTTTGTCGAGATGAAGCGTGTTGTTCCGGGTGTAAATGGTGTTAAAGGTGTTCCGGGTATTCAAGGTGGATTCATGGTCGCAACCTACAACGGTGTGCCGATCATCCCATCCAAAGACATCCACAAAGAAGCAGGAGGCGCATCCCGTCTTTACTTCCTTGACACAGACTATCTATGGTTCACTACTGCAAAACCTACTCTTTACCACGAATCTGGTATTGAAACAGGTGATCCATTCGGTATCAACCGTCTCGGACAGATGGGAATGTTCCACACAATGGGAGAACTAATTTGCACCTTCTTCAAAGCAAGCGGCAAAATCCGTGACCTAAGTTGAAATGATTAAAAAAAATATATGGAGATGATGAATTATGGCAAATACAAACATAACAGGAAACGGAACACGAGTATTGGATACACGCCTATGGGCAGGTAGCCCACAAGATAGCACCGCATGGTTGCAAACCCCAATTGGTAGCAATTCAGCACTTGGTGCAATCAACATGGGTATTATTGATCTGGTCATCCCTGACGGGGATGCAGCAGTTATTTACGAACTCGACTTAGCAACCAATGCAATCACAGGTTCGGAACTGATTGGAATCCTTTCAATCCACAACACTACAACCGCAGCAGCGAACACTTTCACAGTTGCAGGAAACATTTCAACCAGCACTGATTTGAAGTTCGTTACCGCAGAAGGCGTAAATAACGATGTTGTGCGAGTGACCTTCCTCTATCGTTGAGGGGGGTTCTAAGTGGCAACTGTAACTTACAATGGTCGAATGTCCTACACCGAGGTAACTTGGTCTGGGGTTGGATTTGGATTCTCACGTGGAATGACACGTGATGATATCCCTGACGATTTAGCAGATTACTTGCGTTTGGATACTTCAGGAACTTGGGGTCTTAACGGATCCACACCAAAAGAAGCGGAGAAGATCACCAAAATGGTTGAGATCATCGAAACCGATGACTCGACAAGTGAAGAATCCCCTTTTAATCCAAATTGGACTCGTGGTGAAATGATCAAATGGTTCTCGGCTCGTGGTGAATCAACACCAAAGACCGCAACCAAAGCGTCATTGACCGCTATGGCAGAAGCGTTGCTTAACCCAGAAGCCCCTGCTACCCAAGAAGAGAGTAGCGAGGCTGATGAGTGATGACAGAAGCAAACGTAACTATTTTTGATGGTCATGGTCGGTATGCTGGTCGCACACGTGTCAATAGACTCGTTTGGGATTTTGATGTCACCGCAGGTCAAGCCATTCAAGAAGCAATCTTTGAACTCAATGGCGAGATCCATAACATTTGGCTTGATACGTCTGCAAGTGCTTTAGATGCTAATGCTAATGCAGATACCGATAACGGCACATTTGAGATCCTATGCGGGGATTACCTTACTCAAGCAGGTGGCGATATTCTTTATTGCCAACCGATCAACGAGTTAGATTTCACCAGCAAAGGGAACGTTATTTATAATTTCCAAACCAATGAAGGTGCTGCTCAAGGAACTATGGAACACTCATTGAGTGTGATGCAGGGATTAAGCGCACATGATACCCCGGCACCACCGAAAATAACGGCTGCTGCGGGTGCTGCTTTCATCAATAAAAACCAACCGTGGACGGGCAGGGTATGTGGCAAGGTCAAACTACGATGCACTGTGGCTGGCAGAACATTTACTGGTGCAGCAAAAATTAGAGTTACAATCATATATTCATAGGTAATCATATAAAGAAGGACACATACACAAGGAATGAGCGACATGACGACAACTGTATCACACACAAAAAGAAACTCCGTAGCAGGATCTAAAATTACTGCTTTTGTTCGATTGACTTTTGGCACCGGTTATCCCGCTAATGGAGAACCATTTGATGCTACGGCATACGGCGTTGGTCAAATTGACGAAGTTCGTATTACAACTGTCGGTGTTCCACAAGGAAACTTCGTTTTCGCTTATGAGCAAGCCGATAAAAAAATCAAAGCGTTTGGTTCAACAACCGAAGCCTCCGGTGCTGCCGTTAGTGAAGGTGCGGCAATTGGGGCTGGTGCAAAGGGTCTCATTGAACTCGCCAACAATTCTGCTGCCTTAGACGGCTTTCAAGTTGATATCGCCATTTCTGGCGGCCGGTGAAGTCACCATTGGGGTGACATCACATGGTAATGGAAGTTGAGACTCTCGATTTTGAAGAGTCATTCGATATACAAAAAAGGCGAAAAGTCCGTTTAGCGGAGATCGCCAACGCAAGACGATCAAGTGTTGCGGAAGACGAAAGCCCCTTTTCCGAAGAGAATATGAAACACGCTACTCGAAAGCGTGTCATGGTAAAGGGTCAAAAGCGAAAGGATATTCAAAACATAGGTAGCGGCACACGTTGTTTATCGTGTGGATGTCTTCATTTTTGCTGGACTCCTAACTGTGGTGCGTGTGGGAAACCAATCTCCTTCAATTTAGGACACCATTCAGTTAGGGGTGGTCGTTAATGCCACGCACCTTCTCTCCGGGCCATCGCCCCGATGCACCTCTTTATCCCGAAGATCTTGCATACACTTCATTACATTTGGTCGCAGAATATCTCCAACTACCGTTACCTGATCCTGTGAAGTTGGCAGGGAATAGCGCAATAGTGGGAAATAACATCAAGTTCCCTCTAACGGGTGCAGATTACCGAAGATGGGGTTGGGAAACAGATGATGTTGTTTTAGTGTATGATGACACTAACGCAATGGGAACAAATTATACCGTAACGGGAATAGAATCAGTAGGAACAGGTGGCCAAGTATATGTGGTTGCGGCAAAGGTGGGATCCGAATCATTTACCGCCGACAACAACTCATACATTCAACACACAACACCCTTCACCAATAGCAATGAACGAGGTATTAAGAAGAGCCACGTTCAAAACCTAATTCGTATTAGACAGGACTACATTGATCGTGTTACACGTCACGCTTGGCGACCACGCCTTGTAGCCGAAGAATACCTCAATTTTACCACTTTCAAGCCATTTAGACGACGTTATTACACTGATTATGTCGGTGCAGTATTCGTTAAACACGGTGCAATCCAACAGATTTTGAAGATGGGTGCATGGCAAGGTGACTATTATCGTGAAATGGCTTGCGCTCGTGTAGCAGTTAAGATCCAAGATCATACTGCGCTTTCTGGGCAAAGTATTGTGATATGCCCCGGTGCTAACGGTGTGGCTACTCTTACGGTAGGAACGGGCTCGACCAATTGGAGAGCAGACTTTGATCACAAATCAACTGCAACTAATTTGGCGGCATTGATAAACCAAGACCCAGAATATAACAAAGCGGCTATACAACTCGGTAGCCTTACCGTCGAAACACAAAGCAATTCAAACTCCCCATTAAATCTAAACCATGAGTTCTTGGCTTTGGCCAATAGCGATACAGGTGACGGTGTTGTTGAGATATCTTCAATGCGTAGCACCGAAGGTGGTCAAAATGCCACCATAGCAATGACTCACGACACGGCGATCTCACTCGACACCAACCTTCACCTTGCACCAAATAGCATAGTAATGAGTAAAACAGGTAGCCCTGTCACGTCTTTCGTGGTCGATAGTGGAAGTGGGTTCACCAATACACATGGTTTAGTGTATATCAAAGGGGCTGGCGACACAAACCGTATTGCGCTATGCACACGTAACGGGAATACATTCACAGTAGTAGCAGATCAATTGAATGACTTTGACGGTCAGTTGCAGGTTGGAGATACGATAAAACAAATCCGTATGCGATGTGATATCAACGACGAAGAACGACAAAAATCTTGGTGGTCTATTGAAGAGAACGGGCAGATCCTATTCAACAATGAATATCCTTTCTTTGAGAACCATTCGTTACGAATGGCCTACATCTATGGTGAACGGTATGTGGATAAGAATATCCAAGATGCTTGCACCAAATTAGTTGTCATGGATATCATTATGTCCGACGATTATTCTGTTATGTTCCCTGAAGGAACACAGAACATTGATCTGGCAACAAAACACGCTAAATTGGAAGCCGAGTCACAAAAGTTGCTCGTGCCGTTCCAAGAATCTATCATAGTTGCGGGTATGGGTGGTTAATCATGCCTGATATGCCTGATATGCAACTTTACCTTGAAAAAATGTCCGAGGTCGCACAGGTTCATTTGCAAGCAGTATCACGACAAATTGGTGCTGAACCAGCACATTTGGAAAAATTATCTATCGAAGAGGATAATATGAACGCCGAAGACGAACAAACACCCGATGATGAGGCTAAAAAGGCTGAAATCATGGGCAAGCATAAAGCCGCCAGCCCATTCGCATTAGACGTAGCGGCGGCGAGAGCAAGACTGATCGAGGCGATGAAAGAATGACAGACTCCATTGCTGATATCGTTTCGCTGATCGACGGTGCATGGAACGTGTCTCCAAAACCCTCTATTCTTGACATCGCAACCCTTGAATCTGGCGAGGGTAAGCGCACACGTTTGCAAGATCACGACGTGATTCGTATCTTTGAAACCGCCCACAATGAAGCCCAACCAGAACTTCTTTTTGATTTCGTGAATATCCATGTTAATCTAACGATTGACATACGAACTGTAAAGTCACGAGAGCGTTTATCCGCCCTCCGTGACGAGGTTCGGCGGATCATACATGAGAACCGAAAAGGGGTGATTGGTAAGTTCGACAGGGTAATCTTCAAGACCCGAACCGACTTGTCCGATAGGAGTAAGAGGCTATTTCGCTACACAATGCAAGCGGAAGTAGTTATTTTTGCAAACCCTTTACCAATAGTGAGTTGATGAATAATGGCGACAAATCAAGTGTTTAAGGGTGACTTAGCAGAAGTCTCGATGGCGAAAGAAACAGGGTTATTCGGACAGGGTAACGGAACTGCTGGTGGGGCTACTGCCACATCAGGATGGAATAGTATTGCCGGGGCTACCCCAAACACATCCAAGATCACCATAGGTGAGGCAATGTATTGGGTTGATACGGATGGTAAAATGAAAGTTCCGAAGAATATGCTCATCGGTGCTACATTGAGATTCCACAGTTCAACCGGTAATTTCTCCGCTGACGATCATAGCACAACTAAAAAATCATTTTTTGTCACCGCTAACGATTCAACTACTATCACCATTCAACCAAAACTAACCACGGGTATAGCGACGGCAGCAGCAGCAGATACATTCATCATTGACAACATCCGCATTCCTACATTTGACTCCGCTTGTGCATCAGGATCAAGTGAAAGTGTTAGGGCTGATCAGTTCTTAGGTCTTTTGAATAATTTCTCTCTCCCTGAACCAGAATTAGATGTTCGTAAGCAACACATTGTCGGTATGGGTCGAGATGTGAATATCCTAACCACAGGGAAGGAAACTTTGAGTGGTGGGGCATACGACGTAAATGCACACAGTATGCGCTTCTTGAAATACGCTCTTGGTGGCCATACTGCTCTTGGGTGGGGTGAGTTCGCTCACGCTACCGGCGCAGGAACTATCGAGGCAGGTGCAACAGTCATCCCCCTCAATCTCAAGCCAACAGGCACAAGTCAAACATTATTCGCACAACAAGTAGGTGACTTTTCACGAGTTGAAGATGTTACGCAGATATTGGCCAATGGAACTGCAACAGGAATTACAGGTGGCGGTGGAACCGACATCGAATCCAATGTTGATTGTTTAATTGGTGGTAAAACTGCATCAGGAAGCGGCACGTCTGCTGGCGGCAATGGTGTAATCAACATAGCAACAACCAACTTTAACGTAATCTTTGAAAACATCGGCACTTCTGGTGTTTTTAAGGTTCTTGAGCAACTTGACGCAGGTGGTGTGCAATACGGATACTATGGTGCTGGTGCAGCCGCATCACTCCAATTATCAGCAGCCGTTGATATTACACCGGGTGCAGTTGCTACTGCTATTGTTGCAGCACGTTCCGTTTATGTGTTAGCGAGTCTGGATGCTGCGGTTTTAGCAGGAGATCTGCGTATTGATGTTGGTGTAACAAACGCAGCCAAGTTCGCAGCAGGTGACTACATCCAAATCGTTGATAGTGAAACAGTTCAAGTTCCCGGTGCAGATACTACTGCACCTACACTACACAAGCACGAGATCCGCAGGGTTCTTGCCGTTGGAACTGCCAACGGTGGAGATGCAAAGTATGTCTATGTCGAAGAACCATTCCTATTCGGTCATTCCGCAGGTAAGTGCGGTATCGAGCGCATGAAATACACCTACGATTCAGCCTCTAAGCGTGATTGGGAACGTGGATCCCCTGCGCTTCAAAGCACAGGTGAATTGAAGTATGGTATTACACATCGCCTCTTTGGTTATTCTTACCTACCTACTTTTGGGATAGAACAATCGTTCCGAACCACAGACGTTACACCCGGTGCTAATCAACTACTACGTGTCTTTTCTGGATGCAAAATGAACGCTTGCACCGTAAAAGCGGATAGTGAGGGTGAGTTGAAGATCAGCGGTGACTATGAAGCAGGGCGTATGTTCACAGATACCACAGGCAAGTTCCTCATACCACACAGAATGTTTGAAAATACGGCTGAAACACATATCAACCGAAGGGTTTCGGGTATTGCCGTCAATGGTGAGAAGCCATATCTATTCCAACACATTCAACTTAGTGCATTCGGCGCACCATTACTCCGAGCAATATCGGCTGAAATTGGTATCTCCAATAGCAATACCGCACGTTGGTATGTTAGAGGAACAGAAGGAACATACGCAGATGCGGATCAAGTGCAAGAGAGTGCAACGCAATACGCTGCCGAGATCACAGAAGCCGCACGTGAATACACTTTCAAGTTCAGTGCATTGGTTGAAGATGACCGATGGTTTGATCAGTTACGAACACGCAAGCACCACATCAATACAAACGACATTACAATGATTTTGAGTAAGCCGGGCTCTCATGCTTCAAGGCAAAACGCCAAGATCACAGTTGAAGATTACACCATAACAAAGGCAACGCACCCAATGCCCGATGACAAAGGACCCGTCACGGCAGAAGTTGAGTGTGCAGTTCGCCATTTGAAAGTGGAAGAAACAAGTCCATACTTTATCCTATGAGGGGCAAATCGTTATAGGCAGGGTATGACAGGGGTGATATAGATGGTAAGGCTAACAGGCACAGTTGAAATCGACGGGCGAAGAAAATCATTGGATTGGACTATTTCGGAAACGGGTAAAATCGTTGAAGGACCGGGGCTTTCCGCTGGATCAATCGTTGCTACGACAGACACGCTTGCTCTTACTCCATCCCCAACACCAGAAGCACCTATTGTTGATGAAATTGCACCCGTTGAACCCAAATCCCTTGAGGATATGAACAAGACGGAATTGCAAGTTGAATGCAACAATCGTGGTCTTCCAGCGACAGGCACAAAGGCCGAGTTGTTGGATCGCCTAAACGGTGCTAATGTTGAGGAAGAGGCAGTAGCCGAACCATCAACAGAAGGTGACGGAGATGGCGAAAGCAGCAGCGAATGATTTGATAATTAACGATAACTCGACACAACATACGGTGGAAACACCGCATGGTGATATTGACGTATGGATTAGAGATTTATCTTGGATAGAACGCCAAGAGGCTCTCGGTCAATTCGTCAAACTTGCACCTGATGCTTCAGGTGAGATGACACCGACGATTGATTTTGGTGGCTATTGGCGGTTCGTGTATAAACGATGTATCACTCGCACAGATCCAGAACTCGATCAGAAGCAACTACTCTCACTCCGCCCAGAAGTAGGCGCAGCAATTCAAGAATTATTACCCGGCTTTGAAGATTTAATGGCGGGGATGAATACAGGCCCTTTGGCATAACCCCAGACGACATACGCACTTTCATCGCATTTGAAGGCGAAGGGGAAATGGATCTTTCGATGGAAAAGGTCGCTCTTCTGGGGCAATCTATTGTCACCTTTTTCCTCGGTCATTTTTTCAAATGCCCACCACACTCATGGGATCATTTGCCCCCAGAAAGAGTTATATTGGATTATTTGATGATGGCTGCATACCGTGAGCAAGAAGCCGAAATGATGGATAAACTCAAGCGTGAGCAAAGTGTGGGTGCATCAAAGGGGAGATCTGTTCGCACCACAAGTGACTCGGACTTTTTTGAACGCATGAATACGGGGCTTGAATAAAATGGCTGACAGTAAAACAATTGCGGGTATGGATCTCGCACTCATCAACCACGTCAAGACACTTCAACAGTATGGTGATCAACTCACTATTTTACCCGATAAGCACCGAGTTATGATGAAGTTTCTTGGGCCGTTGTATGATGCTCATATGAAGTTGAATATGGGTCTTGAAAGCGTAAAAACCACATTCGGTGGTGCGGGTAAAGAGGGTGAAAAGGCCACTAAGGGGATGGCAAAGGGTGGTAAATTAGCCAACAAAAGCCTCGGATCTATGGTCAAGACAGTAGGTGCGCTTGGTGTAGTCTTTGTTCCCCTAACCGCAGCATTAACACTCACTAAAGGTCTATTTACGGGTATTATTGCCACTATGATGCCTCTTATGGGCATGGCCTTTGCAGTAATGGCGGCGATGATGTTGCTTGTTGCAGTATTCGACACAGGTGGGGGATCCTTACGTGCTTGGCTTACTGATCTGCCATTGGTAGGTGATGCCTTTGGCTTGGTTCAGGGTGGAGTGGATAAGGTCAAAGGCGCACTCGGTGCAATAGATTGGGAGGGAATAAAGGGCTCGGTTAGTGGCGTAGCAAGCGTTGCAGGTGAGGCATTTGGACCCGTTTGGACTAATTTAACAGGGAATATCAGTAACACCATATCGCAGCAGAAGGATCGCATATTGGCACTTTGGGAAACCTTAAAGGCAAATATCACTCTTCCAGAAATGGATGCAGCGGGCTTCTTTCAAACAATAGCAGACGCTATGACGGTGACATTTGACATATTCTTCGGTCTGTATAATCTTGCTTACACATTGATTTTTGATTTCATAACTCAAATAGTTGAAATGGGCTTTGTTCAAATATGGATTGACGGTATTATGGGTATTTGGACGGCCATAGAAGGGGCATACAACGACATAGTAGGTGCTTTTGAAGGAACAGGTGTCACCGTGGACGAGTTCTTTGGTGCAATTATGGATCTATACAATTACTTCATGGACTTCCTTGTTAGTTCGGGTATCTTTGATTATTACAAAGAGTTCCAAGCAATGGCTTTAGAGTTTATCGCATTCGCTATATTCATCATAGGAAAGGTAGTTGCTATTGTGATCAAGTTCGTTATGTGGGCATGGCCTTACGTTAAACCGTATTACAAGATGCTTATCAATGCAATTGGTTTTATCATTACACCTATTATGTTGGTTTGGCGCATACTGTTCGGTGTTGTTCGTATCATAATGGCTCTTTTGATGGGCAATACAGACAAAGCAAAGAAGATTTTTAGTGGGTTGGTGGATGCGGTTAAAGGCGCATTTACGTCCATGAAGAACTTTGCTAAGGGCTTTGTAAGAAGTTTGGTTGATCTCGTTTGGCCGATATTTTCATTGCTTAACAAAGGTATGGATGCAGCCTCTAAAATACCCGGTTTCGGCTGGCTTGAAGGAGTGCAAATTAAAAAGCCGTCATTTAGAAAGGGTGGTGTTTCATCAGGATCTCCACAAGGTTATGACGTTGAATTGCACGGCACAGAAGCGGTAGTTCCGTTACCTGATGGTCGCAGCATCCCTGTCACGATCAAAGGAATGGGCAATGGTGGAAATACCAACAATATAACCATAAACGTCAGCGGCGTGAGTGGAGATGGACGCAAGATAGCGAGGCAAATCTCGGAAGAGGTTGCTCGTGCTTTGCGCTCACGCACACGTGGTTCTGGTGGAATATCGAGGGGGATTTGAATATGCCAATGATACAACTCATTCGTCGTGATGGCCAAGTAATCGAGTTACAAGCAGAAACCATCAATTTCAGTGTTACAAGAGGTGTAGCAGTATGGGCTTTACCTATTTTTGGTGTTCGTGCTGGTTTAGATCTCAACCAAAATCTGTTTAGTATTACCGTTCAAGGTATTATGACCGACGATAGGACTGTTTCTGGATCAGCGGGTGCAAGTGCTACCCTCGATATAAGCCGTGCTACTACTCTCGCAACATCGTGGTTTGCACAACAACGTGCAATAGGACACAACACCATTGCCTTGATTAAAACATACTTACACGGAAAACAGATAGTTCTCCAATCGGCAGGTCAAAAGGCTGCTGGACTTGGTGAAACGATAGTCCTCCAATTCGTTTCAACGGGAAATGTGCCAAGCGATACAACCGCAACAAAATCTATTCTCCCTGTCAATTTAACAGGAACAGTTACCAATACAGGGCATATTGCTGCGGCTATTTTTGCTCGTTTAGGAACAGGTAACGTGAATGTGGCTGGCGCATCAACTGCAATGACATCTGTTTTCACAAGGGCATATAAGCCCTTGAGTGGATCAGCAATAAGTGCCACCGATCAAGGACTCCAAAGCGCACAAGTAGGCTCGGAAGCCATTGTTATCACCAATTTAGTCAAGGGAACCACAGGCAACACCTATACCACATTGACGGCTGCTGCCGGATCAGGCTCGTTAGATTTTCTCGACCCATTTTTCGTGTCTAATTTCACGGGCGGTGTCACGGGTAGTCGTAAAAGTAAAGGTGATAAGATACAAGATCTAATCGACATGACTGTGAATGCGTCGGCAGGAGGCGGTATGCTATCTCCACAGTCCTTTACAGGAGATCTAATTGAGATGCCTGATTCGATTGCAAGTTTTGATGTAGCCTCCCTCCTTCGTATCCAAGAGTCACCAAACGTAAAAAAGTATATTGTTGGCATAAGGATTCCCTACGAGTCAATGGTCACGGCATCGGGAGTAACCGAAGAATTAAGACAATTCATCGTTCCTTCTGGGCCGGGAACATCAATGTCATCCGAGGAAAATACACAAGTGTTTGATCCTATTGATACAACCAACGGTGAATCCATTAGACCAAACCCATTCTTTAGGCAGGGTATCGCCATACCCGGGATAGTTCAAACCTTTGAGCCCGCTTTTGCGGCAGGGGATTCTGTGTGGACTTACACTCTTGGCTTCAATGCCTGTGAACAACTAATTGGGATTTGATGTCGTATGCCACTTCGCTCGATTTATTCAAAGGCAGTTAGGCTCAACGGATATACAGACGGTATTGTTGTTCCAACAGGTGCTTTCCGTGAATCGGGTGTTGATTTGTTCCCGCCTTCTTATTCAGGGAGTTACAAAGCAAATAGTGACGAACCGAGATTGGGAAGACATCACATACCAAACGAAAATAACCCTCTCAACAATACTATTGGCCCATTCACACTCGAAGCATTTGTCATACCTGATTATGGTGGAGTAGTAATACACAAAGAAGGATGTTACTCACTGAAAGTAGGAGATGTTGGGAAAGCAGGGAAGATCCTTTTTGATGTTCATACTTTGGATAGTTCTGGGATACAACAAAGCCAACGAGTGATGAGCACTACGTCTTATCCAGCCCCACTTGTGGGAGAGGGAATGGGTGGAGAAAATTATATGGACGGCAGGAGATATCCATCCGACAAAGAGTTGAATAAGCGAGAGTTGTTGTATGTATGCGCTCAATTTACTGGAAAAGAAATGAAGATTTATGCCAATGGTGACTTGGTTGGTAGTATAGATTTTGGTGGTGAGGAAAGGATCGTGAGATCATTTTCCTCGGATGTCTTTTTGGGAGGTCAAGGTGGTGAATATCAAGGCGTATTGGAAAGCATACGCATTAGCAGGGGTGTCATTGAACCGAAATTAGAGCAATTCACTCTCACAGGGGATACCACGGGTCTTTGGAACTTTAACGATGAACGAGACATACCCGAACTATATTTTGCAAACGGCCTCAATTACATCACAGATGCAGGAGGCGAGTCTTCGACAGGTGACATGAAGGATAATATGTTGGAAACCCCTATGGTTTGCATAGGGTTCGATTTCCATACTATCACCAGCGCAAGCACTATGTCACCCCCATTTCACCCATTATCACTCCCTGCTAATCACTCATACGGTATTATGAGGATAAGAGATGGTGGTGTAGCATATGCAACCCATCGGGATTCCGCTTATGAGCGTTTAGCAGCGCACCTGCTTGGCATCAGCACAAAGGATTTACCTCACCAATCGTGGTGGAGTTCTGGCGTTTTAGATCTCCGTTCAGAAGTATCGGGAGGGGCAGCGTATGCAGCAAATGTAGGTGTTTCGCCACTAAACGCTATCATAAATCATTCAGGAACACACCCTGTTACGGGGGTCGCAAGAACTCCTTCAAATCAATTCATTCACACTCCATCCGCAAGCGTTCCGCATACAATAGCATCAGGGAACACAAGCCTTGCCCCTATGATGAACCCAATTGAACGGATCCGAATTATAGCCATTGACTTTGTTGGTAAGTTCGGTAGCGGTGGATATGACCCGCAGCAACCTGTTGGTGCAACCACTCTCTTTTCGGGTGTGCCATATTACAACCGTGCGCCTTGTTTGGTTTTTCAAAGCGTTCATTTAGCCAATAATGCGGAGGCGTTAGAACCTGTGGGGCAGGGGTTGTTGTTCAAACATCCAGATGATACACCTGTATGGTTCACTTTAGGTAACGCTGACTTAATTATTGACGACGGATCTCCTAAAAAACGACATAACGACGATCCCGACGCAGCACAATGGGGAATAACAGTAAGACCAAAGGGGCAAAGAACACGTGCAAGATTTACACAAAGTCAAATGTTCAAGGACGCAACAAAATACAATAACGATGGCTTCTTCATTTCACCGAAATCAAGAATGCGTAGCAATATGAGAAAAATGAGCCCACCTTCGATTATTGTTGGCATTGGAAACCCTGTGCCATTTCCTAATTCGCTAATGGGTCATTGGGATGCTAATAACTCCGAATCTTTGGTAGCAGCAACGCCCGGAGAACGGATAAGAAACGGGTCTTTTGTTCAATGGTGGAAAAATATAGCACCATTGACGGCGGTCATAGATCCAAACAACCACAAAAGGAACTACGCTTTGTTTTCATGGGGTGACGGGTGGCAATGGAAGCAAACCTGTGCCAATGCAAATGGTCGATCTGGTGTGGAAGCCGTGGTGAACCCTGCGTATTACACACCAACAGGGCCAATTAACACACCCGGTGGGAATGTTACACTTCAAGCAGGTATCATCATCCCAACTTACCCTGCCAATCAATTGCACTTCGATGGATCGTCATGGGTGAATGGCAATGGTATTGTGCCAAAGAAAGTGCCACAATTAACAAACGAACTTGAACCTGTTCCATTCTTCACCAATGCAGCGGGTAATGCTGCTTTGACGACCATACCGGGATCTGGCGTTGCTTGTAACACGGGTTCATATTCAATGTATTTTATGATCACACCTACATATCATGCAGCAGGAACAAGCACCACACTTTTCAATACATTCAACAACACGACCAAGATACGACTGAATGTTCCAAGCCAACCTGCAATTGAAATTGCTGGACAATCCTCGGCTGGTCTTGGAAATATAAACCAACCAGACGAAGGACAACCTTCACTCGTTTCAATTAGAATTGATGAGCCGAATGCAAAATTACTTTGGGGCTATGCGAGAGATGGAGAATATAGAACCGCAGTAGGTAATTGGGCATCAACCGCCGCATTGATATTTGACGATGTTTCCCCACAAATGGCGGGCTTTGAATTGTTAGGGCAGATGTTGCAGACAAATAGCACCACTACTTCGCTGACGGAACTTGCTAAACCCGGCTTTATTGTGCATGAAGTGATGATATATGCTGGAAAGTTAGATGATGGATCAGATATGCTCATACGTCAATACTTTGAAAATAAATACGGAGTTGGTGCGTGATGGCAGCACTTACCGCAGCAGCCATCGCCAACTGGGACGCTGAAATGATAATGCAGATGGGGCTGGTGAACACTGTCGCTGGCCCTGTGCCTCTTACTTGGAAGGCAAACCTTGTGGTAGGCGATGCTATTACTATAACAAGCCTTGCTGATCACGGTGAGAGTTTGTTATGGATCATAGCAGCAGCACAATCAGTAGTAGGGATTGACGCACAACAATCCGAAGATAGCATTTTTGGTATTCTTCTGGGTGGACCAGCAAATGAACCGGGTGGTTTTTTACACGCTGGTTCAAGTCCAAATGGCAATTGGTTTGGTGGCGATATCAATAATCCCCAAAACCAAACATTAGCAAACGTCGAAGAGGCGTTTGGTATAACAAGTGGTCGTCTGCAAACAACAGTTGCAACGGGAAATGTGCCGGGTGCTGGTGGCGGTGGCGGTGGCGGTGGCGGTTATACGCCCGGTGGACCCACCATAGCACATCCTTATCCGTGGACTTTCAACACTTACCACAATCTGCCCGGATTGCAGCCAGATGGGTTTGGTGGTTATATGAATTGGTATAACAATAATCTGCTCGATCCACACGATGAACTTGCGGGCATGGGTGGTATTACCGCATACAACACAGTCGAGGGTCATTTTTTCCTAAAGCAGTTTCCTGATCCAACGGGTGAAACAGTCAATAAAACGGTGCAAGGATTCGGTGATTCGTTTGAATCTAAATATGAGAATATGGGGGTTGAATCAATTATTAGCCCAAATGATAAGGTTGATGTCACCGAAGTAGTGTATCAAGGTGTGGTTTCATCAAAAATTACATCATCGGAAATAAGCACCTTTACTGCAACAGGAACGAGTGTAAAAACAGGGGCAATTGTTATTCAAGGTGGTTTTGCGTCTAACGCAAATCATAAATCGTCTTCCTATAACAAAATCATCGGTATCCGTGTTGAAGATATTCGACCTTTTGCATTGAAGGGTTTAGATATTGACCATGAGGCTTTATGGGATTGGACGAATCCCGGTAAGGCAACAAACAAAAATTATGTGAGGCACATAAGCCCTGAAAGTGAGCCGAGGGTTGCTACCATTAACATACAAGATGAACACTTGCAGTATTGGAACTCTTTTAGTCTGCCATCATCCATTGACGTGTATTATTCCGCTATTGATCGCACAGGGCAAGTTATGACAGGAGGCGGTGGGAACTTTGGTGGGAACTTTGCAGGTGCAGCAGCAAACGATGCAAACGACTTCGTTGCTATGGCGAGTTCCGCATTTACAGGAATAACCGATATGAGCAATTGGAACTTCGATAAGCAATATGGTTGGTTAATCGTTGAGAAAACAGTTCCTTCTGCCGAACAAGTGTATTACAACCGCACCACAGGTGCGGCCTTTACCATAGCAGATATTTTGAGAAGACCCATCAATAATAATACATATCCCCCCATTCCTATTACTGCGCCCGGCGGTTTAATCACCATACCTACCAAATCAGTAAAACGAAAATTGGGTTCGCATACTTTGTCAATGAACCCTACGGGTGATTTTGCGATATCGTCATTTGTTGATCTTGATGATACCCCCTTTGGTCGTATGCTTATTGAAAGCAATAAAAAAACCGACAACTCTTTGGGTTTTGTATCAAAGCAGCAACCATACGGAATACCAAAAACCATAGCCTCCACAAGAACACCTGTTAAGCATAGCAGAAGTGCATACAACACTTTGCGTATAGGCACTAACAATCCCAAATCAAAGATAACTACTGCTCAAGCACTACCCACCGCTTTACCTGTTCCGTCTAAAAAACGAATCATGTTTGAGCAGTTTGATGTGATCGACAACATATTGTTGTCGGATAGACATCTTTTGTTGATACATCCTTCAGATAGAAAAAGGTCAGGAACTTTGAGCGAGTTGATTACACCTACTGATAATTCCGAAAATCACCACATAGCGACTATCGAAATGTCGTTGATGAGAGGACGAGCAGAAGAAATAGCCCCTACCACGGGCGAAGAAGGCGAGTCACTTGTGATAAGGGGCAGGTCGCAATTGGTTGAGATCTCGGATAGTCAAGTTGATCAGGATTATGATCTTGGTCAGGGTCATCCTGTCAAAGAAATTGGTGACATGGGTAGCCCTGTGGTGAGTCTTACTATGGGTGGTTTAGGTCAAGGTGGTATTGACATAAAGCCATCACGGACAGAACATAGCAAGTTACCAATTTGGAAAGACCGCATATTTGGTTCAGGTAACGCATCCGTCCGTAACGACAAACAAACATCCACCTATGTAGCCTCAACAAGAGCCCTTGTCGAAATACCAATCTTCCCGTCTATGATGTTCGACGTTGATAAGCGTATAGCCACAAGTGAAACAAAGCGCAGCCCACTCCCTACAACAAAAGCAATGGAAATGGTTGTTGATTGCACGATGACGGCGATAAATCGCCCTCATATGCAGCAATACGAAAGTCGTTATTCCGTTGATTGGGGATTAAAAAACAAAGTTTCCATGCTTCGTATCAATGACCCAGAAGGTATTACTTCAAACCGCCCCTTGATCATACGTTGTATGAGAGAGCAAGCCTCTTCATTCCTCCGTGCTTCATCACATAGCACCAGCGAAGACAACGCACACGGTTCTTCTTCTGGAACTTATATTGAGGTTGATAGTGTGTTACCGTTCATCAATGAAGGTGGCCTCAATGGTATTACCCCGCATGGTGGAGGTGATCAAGCATGGGCTTTGGATGCTGATGGTGCAGCCCCAGATGGATCAGGATTTATTGCCACGGTTGGTGAAGGGATTTTGGGATCTGCGGGAATAAGGTTATACATTTACAAAATTACAATCGTAGGAGATTCGCATCGCTTGTATTATACCCGTTTCCATAACCCATTAGCAGAAGGCACAACCGCTGCACAACTAATCCACTATTTCAATATCGGGCTACCCGTAGTTATGGGTGGATGGTTACGCACAGACGCTTATCACGGAACGGCTTCTAACACCAATTTGGCTTCACTACAAGTCAGTGTATCGGGTTTAACGGCGACTTCTATCGCTCAATCATTTGCTCAAAAAATAGAATACACATTGGGAATGAGGTTAAACCTCGGAACATCGAGGATTTCTTTGGATCCATCGGATAGCACGGGTGCAACGATTCTAATCAACGATGGGCCGTCGATGGAGGGTCTTCAGTTTGATCCCGGCCACGAACTCTATGGTGCAAGCGACATCCCACTAAAACCATTTGTCGAATGCCAAACAGGTTATCTCGCAGCAAAGGGAAAGAAGAAGGATCGTGAAAATCTAACATACGTGATGCCACAACACCTTAACTTTGGGGAAATAGGCAGCATAGTTGCTGATTTTGATGGGGGTGTTGATGAAATCATTAGAAGAATTAACCAAGCAGGTCATCCAATGGCAAAGAACGCAAATGGTGGTAGTGCTTTCGATCCACCAACCTTATTCGCAACAGACGAGGGAGATTACACCGTCACTGATACAAACACAGGATCACATATGGGCTATGTGCGAGCCTTTATCGGCAAGAGCGTTGAAAGCCGTGATGGTGAGAGTGGAGTAACGATTGTTATCCATAGCACTATACCGGGCGCAACATCTCGCAATTTCGCTATTTGGTTCAACAACAACAGTCCATATCCATATCGCCCCATACAAGCAATTGGCCACGGTGGGCTTTTGGCCACAAATAGCAGATCATACCAAGCGAGTTCGTTTGCAGCCCCCTTACCTTTAGGTATGGATGGCGAAACACACATACCGATCACCACGTTTCAAGGTGGAATCATCGGCGGAGTTGAGGTAGGTGATGTATTACGAAAATACGAGGGCATAGGCAATGATTATGGATTCAAATCCGTTAGATTACCACGATATACCGACGACACCCTTCTCCCAATATACAATTCAACTACCCAACCACGCCTTTGGGTTGATAGAAAGGCGTTGGATATACTGTATAGGGCGGGGAGAACGATTACACACAAGAACCCCGGAACTGTTTTGGTGGACGACAAATACCTTGCTACCTTTGATAGTATAGATACACTCGGATCTGTCACCAATAATTGCAAGGCAACAGGTGTTGGTTCTTGTTGTGCTTTGGTCAATCTAAAGCCTGTGGATAGCACAAAAACACAGAAGTTCATCGACCTGTTCCTTGCGAAAGATGGCACACAGGATTCGGTTGATATCGTAATGGTTGATCCTCTTTTGGATGCTAACGGAATACTTTTCTTTGGTGGAGGGCATACGGGTGTCACATTCGATGTTAGCGACGGAACTGCTAATGATTACAGTGACTTCTATACTCATCATTACGCAAAAGGACCAACAGGTTACAGTGGGATACAAAATCTCCAAGAGATACAGACATCAGCAGCCGTCCTCGATTTCACCGAAATCAATAACGAAGATACCGCAAAGGAGAACTCCTATGCAGGGATACATTACGCAGACGATAATTGTATTTTCTATCTCCGTATGAATCACCCTGATCTGGTTGGTGATTACAAACAAAACAGTTCGTTAGAAGCAAGACCAGAATATAAAGCAATAGAAAACAAGTTCGGTTATCACGTTGGGATGGTCGGAAATTGGGAAAGACAATTGGAAGCAAACGGGGCTTCATCTCCGCTTTACCTTTCTTCTGCAAATCACGGTGATCAATCATCACGTGGTGTTCAACTCAATCCATCTTCCACCACCGCATCAACCAATGGCCTACCCCATTTCCCGGGATTAGTTTTGCATTCCGTTGCTGATTATGCAAATCAAACCGTAGCAGGTATTGGCCCAATCATAGATAGTATTCACGCTCAAGGGCCGTGGTCTGTGACCTTTATGATAAAGCCCCATTCCGTCGCTGCTGCTTGGGGTGGTGGTTCAAATGCTGCAACAATAGGTGGACCCATATTCCACATGATTGATGAAAATGGCTATCCTTTAGGTGTTTCTATATTGGCACGACAACACGATCTCAACGCTGGCTCAAATAATAGTAACTACAACATCAAGGTGGTGGTGCATCACAGGAATACCGCTACGGGAACTACTATCCAAACGACATACACCACATCTTACTCCATCCTCCCCAAAGCGTCATGGTCGCAATTAACAGTAGTAAAACCACTCAACGGCAACCCTGTTGCATATTTGGGTGGAACTGCTCTTCAACTCTCAACCGCCACAGATGCGGCTCATGCCACCGTAGGTGCATATCAAGATGTCAATGACTCGACATACCGAGCCACCAATGGTGTGGCAAATCACCCTCGATTATACCAACAAGTAGGTATGGTGAATGACACCAACAAAAACAACGCTGGTGTGGTAGTGAATTGGTCATCTGGATCACCCACAGGAGGCTTCTATGGTCGTATTGCACGTATGGCTACAATAGGTATTGCGTTACACGGCTGCCCTATCGTCGGTGGCGCACAATTGAATAATCCGTCCTTTGGTGGCGGAACAGGGACATACTGTTATGGCTATGTTAGCGGTGGGGCAAGTGGTGCTGGTCTTTCCACCCCTACTTACTTCAAAGGTAAATTAGCCGAAGTTGGTATTTGGAACAAGGCACTATCTTCTGCGGAAGCAACCGCTTTAGGCAATAAGGTGTGGGATTGATATGACTCAAACGGGCAGCATCCAAACACAATACCCTCGTTTGCGATATCCCGCAAAGGTTCAAACCTTTGGAACGGATGCAGGTCGCCCCAAAAGTGGTTACTTTAGTCTTCACTTTACCTACCCTGATACTGCTTATGGTGATCCTGTTGATACCACATTTGCTGCGGGAGGCAACTCACAAGGAATGCAATTTCTCATACGCACACCTGCGGCTGGTGACATAACAGATACCACAACCCTCGGTAGTTCTGGTGAAGATACGAGAAATGGTGTCAATTTAGTCGTTGTTGATCTAAAACGTGCAGCCGAAGCAAACACACAGGCGAGAGCCGATGGGTCTTGTCCGGCGACAGTTCCAATTCTCACCTATGATCTTGGCACAGAAGAGGCAACAAGAATGATCGCTGCTGCCATTAACTCAAGCAGGAATAGACAAGTCGGTGAACATTCAAGAAGCCGTTATTTGAGAGCACGTTATGTGAAGATGAGTGGTGCTAAAGGGTATTCGGGTGAGGTTGCAGGTGATGCTGATACACCGGGTTTGACAGGTGCTTGGTCAGGTTTGGCTACGCTTAATCAAAATCCATATGTGGTTGAAATGGGAAACAACACCATAACTAATTCAACCATTACTTCCAGATCAATAATTCCAACAGATATTCCAACAACGGGCTCGATAACGGCGGGCGCACAAACACTCTATTACAACGGTTATACGATAACACACCAAGATACAAACAACGCAACTTCCCGTATCGCATTTACAATATACAAGGTAACAGGCGGCACAAGCAACATTGCTGGTGGTGCGGATGTTGTGATCAATAATGATACAAAGGAACAACACACCATAGTAGCAACTTGGGAATCCGAAACACCCACAGGCGGAGGGTATTGGGGAACTGCCAATGGTGGGCCAATCGTGCAAGGACTCGGAACATCCATACCTGTTTGGCATCTTACTGCCAAACCAATGGACGGAGGTAACATGGGATTACCAGCAATAAACGCTGATTCACGTGGTGCTATCCCTATAACAGATGGCTCACCCGAATCAAATCATACTCTTCACCGTGGATTTTCAAGATTTTCGATAGAGGGATTGAACAGTTGTCAGTTACCTTCTATTCCTCCACCTGATTACCCATTCGATGGGCCGAGTATAATGGGGCAACTATCCTCTAAGACGTTTGGTAGTCAAGGTTGGGCTGCCGACCTTCAAGATCTGCCAATAGAACCGTTGGAACACGGTGTGAAAATGGACGGTATGGGTCCATACCCTTCCGGTGCATTTGTTTCTGCTGGACGTGGTAACGGTGGATCCAACGACAACGTGCAAACAAATGTTGCGGCTTCCTCGACTGTTATTAAAGTATTATCACCAAACGCCGATTTTGATGGTTCGTTCAAAGTAGGATCTAAGATTTACAAGGCGGATGGAACTTTTGTTACTACAATAACCACCACAGAAAATGCCATAACTAACATACAGAAATTGAATGATACAGGTGACGCAACAGGAAACGTTGCAGTAAAGGCAGCAGGTGTCGCTCGAAGGAAGACAGGAACTACACTCAAAATCTCAAACCGACATCATGGATTTATTCTCGGTGCTTCACAAGTATTTTTGGAAATAGGTGGTGCAAGCACAGTATCGTGGCAAGCGGGTGATCACATTAAGTTCAAGGACGGCACTTCTGTTGGTATTCTTGCAGGTGGGGCTGCACATATGCGTAAGCGACGTGCCGATGCTGCGTATTGTGATGTTACAGGTAGTGGTGGGGCAAGCAATGCAGGGGTTGTCACCGTGACTAATGATCCAAGAGATTACTTCGTTGTGGGAGAGAAGATATTCGTAGGTGGTGCATTAAAGGGAACCATAAAGGAGATGACGTTGAATGAGATTCGTTTTACTGGGAGTGTCACTATCAGCAATAATAGCGAATTACAAGGAGAGCCATTTAACGATACCCAAATCACTTTTGCTTTGTCAGGCGGAGGTGCTTTTGTAGGTAACGCTGGTGTTATCTTATCGGCGCAGTTTGAAGAGGGTTTATACATGGATATGGCTGACCATCCAACAGGAACAACATTACCTTACACTAAAGCCGATTTTGATGATAATTTCAATTTATTATTGCTCAATGGCACAACCATAAACGCAAAATCAAATGAAGCAATGGGGGCAGTTGGCTCATCTGGTTTTACCTCATATACTACCCCAAATGTTCCAACTACATACGGGAATGCTGCATCCATATGCGATGCGAATGGCGATCCTTACGTCATAGGGTTTCCATCAAATAGCAATCAAAACGCATCGTCAGAAGCCGGAACAGTAAATGCCTTCCAAGTAACCCAATTCTTCAAGGACATACCACACGGGATTGAATTGTTTCGGCAAGCGATTACACTAACCGTTGCTGCTACTGCCGTCGAGTTGCAAAATGGCGATCAGTTGTTCTATGCACCTGCTGCATCAAAATACTCGGTTGCCTTAGAAAGCGGTATAACAATGCCTGTAACCTTTGGTGAACTTCGAGGTAATGAAGACTCATTTGTCACAAGTGACGCAACCAACCCCGGAAACAATTCTGGTCGGTTGAAGGAGATAGCCGGTTTTACCCAAACACAGAAGCCCACCGACATAACAGTCGCAGGTGTGAAGCGTTATGGTTTTACAGACGGAAGCAATACCAACGCTACTACGCTTGGAATGGCAGCCCCATTCCGAACAGTAAGAACGGTGAACAGTGAACGTGTATCTGGGTTACAGATAACCGATGAAGCACGTGTATGGGATAACATATCCGTTTTCGATGACACAGGGCAGGAACTTGTGCTGATTGGTGGATCTCCATTCGGAACGGTGATCAAAGATTATCAAATGCCTAAAAACCGAATAGATCCTTCGACGGGTGCTACTACTGTGTTACCTTCGACTCCGGGTAGCGGAATAGAACCAAATCTTCGGATCCAACTACCCCTCCCAGAAGACATTCCCGGCAACATCATAGTTCGTAGTGGCCACGATAGGGTGCAAGCATGGCGAAACAAGTCCTTTGGGATGGGTGGTCTAAGTGACCCCTTGACCTTAGAGCCCGGAGTGAAGGAGGCTAACACCGATGCCTATATAGACACTGAACCCGGTGGTGCTACCCAATTCGATACACATGACAGAATGCTACATTTCCACCCTGTTCGTATTTTGCATGACTCCTTAACCACGCAATTCGGCTTAACACCAAACACCACGCCGGGATCTGTGCCAAGCGGAACAACCCGTTTATTCGCAGCGCATCGCTTAACTGATCATGCTGAACGTGGGTCTGTGCTAAAGGATACCATCAATGGCGCAGATGCACAATACACCAACCCACATAACCGTATTCGGTTTGGTCGTCAAGGTCATCACTTTGTTGCACCGATGACCATGAGGGGAACTCCTATCTCTTTACGCCGACAACTCCACCGATCTCATGGATCAGCCTACTCTCTTATGTTTGAAGCGGAAACGGAAAACAAACATTTCGGTTTCCAATCACCACACTCTCTAAACAACGCTACAAGATATGTAATGGATAGCATTGAAGGTAAAGGGGTATCAGCATCCACACACAGTGGATCATTTGCGTCTGATGGTTTCCCGTTAGATGAAGAGATGAATGGGCGTATGATGCCTTTCCATTATGCAAAATGGACGAATCACCCTAAGTTCTCCGCTGATATTTTGTTTGCACCCGGACAGGGCGTTGTGGATAGTGAAGGTTCAAGTGCGGAACAGGCTATTTTTATTAAGAGGGATGCCGATTTCGAGGGAAGTGCCAATAACGTTGCCTATCTTAGCCATATACGAAGTCTAAGTCAATACATTGACAGTGGCAACAGTGCAACCGCAAGGAGTGGTGCTATTGGTTTCGATCTGGAAGCGTCACGCACGGTATCGACCAAATATACTACATCGGAAGAGTTCATGGTCAATGGGTTCTTTGTTTCTCAATATGCGCTTATGGGAGGGAGGCCAGCACCAATACATGATTTAACATTAAGTCAGGATGTAAGCATAGCGAACAAATATGCTTACGCAGCAGACGGTGCAGCGGAAGGTGCTATTTATCCTCGTGTAGCAACCGAATTAGCAACAGTTCCGCCTTTGGTAGCACATGATCCCGAATTAACAAACGCTTCCGCAGCACCCGTTGCAAAAACAAACGACGCTATGCCTTCTTCTTCAAACATATTACAAGAATCCGAACACAATGACTTGGCCTTAGCGAAAGCGAGTGATACCGCTTCGGGGGCTATGCCAGATGCTTTCCTTTGCACATGGTTAGCAGAATATAGCCACCCTGCACTATTCGGCACAGTCCGTGAGCAATTTATGACGTTCCGTTATAGAGCATCGGGTATGCCAAACAGTGTCAATTACCCTGCTACCAAGAATCTTCTTTTGAGGAATGCCGATAGGGAAATGGCGGCAGCCACAGGAGTAGCAAAGGTAGCATTGCCATTCGAGCGATTATACGCATTCCAATGGTTACAGAATTATGGCTATAATGGACTTAATGCAGGTGGCCACGGCTCATCATGGGGTCTAAGAGGTGCAAGTGCCGTTTTAATGGGGAACTCATCTGTTCGTGAAGCCCACGGAACGTTAGAATTGGCTCATAACTTCAAATTGAATAATGGAACTCGGAGATCTCGTGGTGAAGGTATTGGAGATGGTTTGAATCCTCGTAAGGCGCACACAGAATACAACCTTGTGACTGGGGCAACGTATGGTGACAATCGTGCTTCAACCAAAATACACGCAGTTGAAGATGCTATGGTCGCCGTCGATCTAAGCCGCCGACTACCTGTAAGAGCATGGGGCATGAGAGGGGCGAGTGATGCTATCAATATGCTTTCAGGTGATCCGTCACAATTAGCGGCGGCGAATGCAGCACAACAAGCCATAACCAATTCCGCCCGTTTTGATGGCGGAGTGCATGATACGATGCAGAAAATGCCAACCATGAACGACGGTGCTGATTGGAATTGGCCAAGAGCGTATTCTGGTGTTGAACGCAGCGTTCCTATTGGTATGGTGCTTTCAACAGATACCGCCCAATCCATTGGCAATAGTGGGCTAAGTCGTCTATCAAACGATGAATGGACGGATAAAGAAAACAGAATAGGTATAGGTCGTAAATTGGGTGAAATGTCACTCGGACTAACCTCACCAAAGGCTATGCCAGCAGGTGTGGTGGATTCATTAAGAACAGATTTCTCAACAGTAACAGGAGGGGATGCTACATTCCTCAAATCAAAAACAATCAATACAGGGATGGATCCAATTATTGGCTTAAACCACCATAGTGGTGATATCGTCAAAGCGAAGGATTCTGTCAATGCAGTTGAGCAAACAAGTGCTTTCGGATCAACGGGGGCAGGTTTTATGCACCAAAAGGGTAACAACCTTCACTTAAACGCTCATCCTGTTGATATTTACACAGGAACAACATTAGGTAGTTCAAGTAATACAGATCTCATTCACGACGACTTCCAGCATCACTTCCCTGCACACGGATGGGGTAGGGAAAAGAACATGAGAAATAAGAATGAGGGTGAACGTGGTGTAAGCCCTATACCGTTGTCGGAGATAAGCGATCACAGACAAGTGCAATCTGACGGACATCCAAGATTAGGGCTTGTTGCAGATATCGTTGGTGACAAGGTGGTTGATTATGCTATTACAAGCACAAAGGCAATTTCACTAAATAGCGATTTGGCAATAGGACAACAATTCCCTGTTCTTCCATCTTGGGTTCAGCAGACACATTGGACGAAATATGGTTTGAGTAAAGGTGGTTCGGTTTCAACGGGTGCAACCAATCCAGATTCACGTTACGGAACACCCGCACGTCCAAATCAACCGGGCGGCAAACCAAAATGGTCACTCGATACAACAGAATCAATATCACTTGCTGGATCATCCACTACATCCATAGTCACCACAGGTAAAGGTGTCTATGATCATTGGGCGGTGCGAGGTTCGGCTGATCTGCCACCGTGGGGCGGAGTCTTTATTCTAAGAAGAACATTCTTGAAGCGCAGCGATACCATTGATAAAGAGAGCAGGAGGGGTGTAGTCAAGGCCACTTCAAATACGGCTAACGTGGCTCAATTGTCACAACCTATACGTGAATCCGTGGATTATCTGGTGCGAATGGTAAGACCACTCAAGATGTTTGGTTGGACTTCGGAAATGAAAGCCGATGGGTCATCTTATGGCAATCAAGACGGGTGGCTATTGGGTGCATATAGCACCATTTCTGGAGTGAATCAATACGAACCATTTACACGTGACAATCGTTACGGTGTCTTTGAACTCGATGAAATAGGAAACGTGGTGAAGCCAATAGGAAGCGTTACAGATATGTCGCTTATGATGGAATGGCCTGATGCAAATAACCGTGACGAGGTTTGGCATTTGATACCAACCGCAAATATGCTACAACACTTCAAATCTGACGCTGCGAGAATGGATAACGATGGTATCTTACATTCTCAAATAGATGCAAGGTATTCCCAATCGACACACCCCGGTGGCGGTGAGGTAGTATCACGATCAGAAGCAACCCACACAACATACCTACCACGCTTTGATCCATTCCCTTCCACGAAGAGTGATGCTCATGCTATGACACCTCAACCGAAACACACTTTGAGTGTCTTGGGTGTAAGGTCAAAAATTACTCAAGACGCATCAACGGCTGCTGGTGGCTATTTGACCGTTGCAGATGGTCGAGGTTTCCCTTATGCTGGATATTTAATCATCGAAGGCTATACGGGGGAGTTCAAATACACAACAAGAATTGGTGATGTATTCACTTTAGACGGAACGACACCTGCAACGGGTGACTGTGAAACGTCATCCGATTCAAAGGGTCAAATTGTTCGGTTTGGTCGTAATCTCGGCACAGATACGGCAAATAACGACACAACGGCAGCCGCCAACTCACAGAACTTCCTTGTGTCAGGAACAAGGACAGGTTATCCCGTTAAAGGTGTTAATCTCTTCGCAGTTGGTGAAACCCTGCATACAAAAAATGGTCAATTAGGTGTAGTAGCGAGCCTTAATCTTACAAACGATAGGATAACTTTTACGGCTAACATACCAATAGCAATAGCAGATAATGACACTATACGAGGAACAAACAACCGCTTTATTTCAACCCACCAAAACATATTACCAACCGAGGGAATACCAATAGCACCAACTTTCATTGACAATGCCGTCAGCATTGCTTCTATTGAAACCGACAAATGGGACGGTAGCGATGATCTCGATTTAATAGATTTCAAACCGAATATGCCTTACCGTGGCTTAGGTCACTATCAACCAAACCATTTCCATTTCTTAACACCACAGACTTACATTTTGAGCGATGGGCAAAGGAGTGGAACGATTACATACAAAAAGAATCCGGGTGTAGGTGGCTTATCTGATGTTTTTGTTGATGGGAATGTGCTAACCGAAACAAACGTGCCAAGTTTCTTGATCGCTGACGATCTCGAACAATGGAAGATAGCGGGTCTTATCACAGAAAGAACGGGTGCGGTTTCGACCAAAAACATTCAATTTAGAAACCTAACGGGGGATTCACTATCATCTTCTGGTATTGGGTTGAAGGGTGTTCGCTTTGGCCATCATACCAGCGTTGGTTTGAGATCAAGCGATATAGCATTGAGATTGTTAGGAAAGAATAAATCGTTGTCTGGTGCTGACGTAGCAGTTTATCGACCCCAAACCGATCCAGAAATAAGCAATTCGATGGGAACACCGACGGGGCTTTATGTCAATTCAAGTGGATTGGTTGGTCAGTTTTCGGCTAACACAAGCCTCTTTTCCATTCTTTCTGCACATCCCGATCTGGGTGACACAGGGCTGCACTCAAGTCTTTTCGTCAATAGAAAAACAAAGGGATTGTTTGTGATGGAAGTGCTTCGTAACTTGTCACAAATGGACGGACATCAACTCATCATCACCGAAGAAGGATTACTAATTTACTCACCTAATGTCTTCTTGAATAGAGGCTCACGTGTCGGATCAAGTAGTGGGCCACAACTGATCGAAGTGAGTGCTATGTTGGAAATGGCAAACCACGTCATAATAACAGGAGATAAGAATGCCGAAAACGAAATTGTCCGTGCCGAGGTTAAGGATATGGAGAAGATCAAAGAAATGGGTGGCATTGGTGCAGATGGTGTGGTAAGAACGGTTGAACACCACATAGCAGGTCTAAAGGACAGTAACTTGGCTTTACGCCTTGCTAAAAGCATAATGCGGAGAACCGAGCAAGGTGCTTCTCTTATTCGTGTCGAAGGGCTTGTTAATTCAACCGATGTCAAGGCTGGTGAGATCCTAAGTGTTGATTTTAGTGCAGAACGTATTCGTGGTGAGTTCGTGGTCTTCGAGGCAACACACGATTACACCAAAAACCTCACCAATCTTGTGATAGGTCAATATGAAAAGGGTATAGAAGGACTACTCGCTGATCTCCAGACCGCTACGGGTTCTGGTCCATCAAATGACGATTCAAGAACTGTCGAAAGGAATGAAATAGTGCTTACTGCACCTGTAAGGGTAATTGCTAATGCTCGTATTATGACAAGGTTAGTCAATAACACGAGAATGATAATTGGTGGCCAATATCGCAACGTCTTTGGAACACACCAAGAACCACCATTGGGTAACATAGGTGTTTCAGGTGGCAAAACAGGTTGCACCAAGAATGGGGCATTAGCCGCAGGTGCATCCACGGCATTCACAATAACTGGGAAACCGTTTGATCAACGATTCAATGTTGGGGATGCGGTGTGGGTTCGTAATCCTGCGACAACCACTAACGTATCTCAAGCCGTAACAACGCTTTACGATCAATGGCAATACGTGGGCAAAGTAGCAGGTTCTTCAGGTAATTCTAATATCACGCTCGCTGCTGCAAACCTTGTATTAGTGGCCGATGGTGCTGAAATAAGCGTTACCCATAATAGGGGACCAGCCATAGGCCAATCAAAGTCCGTGTTTTACAAAGTGGACTAAGAGGTGAAATAGATGCCCGTTTTAGATGGAATAAAGGCTCAATTGGCCACACATTTGCAGACTTTAGTGACGAAAATGAGCCTCGGCACAGTAGGCGGTGCATCATCGAGTAGGGATGGTGGCATAGGAAAAGTGGCATTCACAACTACACCTACTGTTTCACGCCTTGATGATCGTAGCCTCTCGATAACAGGAACATTCAACACGAGTTACATCGCCGCCACAGACATCAAAGAGGTGTCTTTGCATGGTGCAACAATTTTAGACAACCCTGCTTTTAGAACCTCCTTTCACCCAATTAGTAAGAACTCGACCAACGAGATACGTGTCGATATTGTTATGGAGGTGCGATAATGGGAACAAAGGGTATTACAGAAGGCCATGAGAAGACCGCAACCGGGGCATCTTGGCAATCTGACGGGTTGCGGGATAGCGACGTTCTCTCTTCTGCTACATTAACCAATTTCAATCAACGTGCTTTGATGAATGGAGTTTTGCCAATCACAATGACCAACTACGCTTCCGATGCTGGTGGATCCGATAGGAACAACCCAATTGTTGGGAACTGTGTAGTAAGGAAGAACACAGGTGGTGGTCAATCACAAACCATTTTCGTGGATGCAGGAGTTGCTTCTTTAGACGGGATGTTTTATACTGTCGGATCTGCATCATCAATTAACATCACTACCGCTGGACTTTACAACCCACGTTACAACGCAGGTTTCGGAAGTGCTTCTTTGCCAACTGCCGTAGGAGAAGAGGTATGGGTTTTGGTAATTGTTGATCCAGAGTTGAATGGAAACAACAACGTAGGCTATGTCTGTGGCCAAAAAGTTCAAACAAGTTCGGGTCTATACCCACAATACCCTTCATCTCACCTTGTAAAGCAATCAGTCGTTTTAGCAGCAGTAAGATTAACCAACCAATCTGTTGTTGCAGCGGTTGAAGATAAGCGAGTTTTCGTGCGTGGTGGGCCAATGCCACTCACAAAGTTACAAGATGCAAACGGTGCGACATATCCCCACAATCAGTTGTTTGCAGGGATCACCGCTGCTAACCTACCACATACAGGTTTAGGGCTACTTTTCACTCGTAACCCCGCAGGACACCACACGAGTTATGGTAACTCCGCTGCTCAAGGTAACGGTGGAACTCATTTATTCTATCAAGCCGATACAGGTGTAGGAGTAGGCCACGCTCACCAATTGACCCCTGTTCATAGGCAACACAAGCAAGGTTTCGGTTATGGTGGTGCAGGAAACCATAATTTGCTCTTTGCCCCGTTATTAAATGAGCAAACCGCAGGACAACATTTGCTTACTGCTACTTGGTTTTCAGCAAATGCGGCTCAATCAGTGAGCCTGATGCAAGGCGTTCATTACAATATCAACGCAAAGGTTCTCACCATGCTCAATTTGGCTACTACTGCAACAAACCCACATACAAGCGCAGGTGTTGCTAATGGCGGCAACATCATTGTTGATTACACTCATTCTGGTTTTTGATAATATGTCGCTCGATCTCTTATCAAAATCGAGGATAAGAGTATTTCGAGATAAGGTGTTGCAGGACTGTGCTACTTGTGGTGTCGGTGTCATAGCATTGCGTATAAATGGCTTCTATGCAGGTAGTCGAGAAAGGATATTTTTATGGGAGTGTAGTGAGTGCGGTGATATATGGCGAAAGCCCCGACCAATGTTGAAGAGCGAGCCTTCGCTCACGGATGGTCAGTAATCAAGGGCGAGTTCCGTGGTTATTCAAAGAACAACATTTCTGATCGTGCAACAAAACAAAGCAAGCGGAGAGCATGGGGCGTTTCACGTAAAAACAAGTCCAAAAGAACGGCAAACCGATACAAGCGAGCGCAAAAGCGAGGCAGCGGATCGGGTGCAAGACCTAAAATGCGAAGGCAGTTAGGTGCAGGTGGATCAAGAGTATCGAGGGATAGATGATGTTAATGAATATAATTTACAGTTTGCTTGTAGTCGCCCTCATCTTTTTTATGTATGAAGTGTTCACCCTTGTCGAAATACCTCCTGAAGAGGGTGATGACGAAGAGCAAGAGCGTCTTGCTATCATTGGGTCGATGACCAGACAACACTTACGTTGATCTGGGAGGGGCGACACGCTGACGCTCGCTTGACAAGGTTCATTGTAGTATCAGCGTATTACTCGCCTTGCCCGATCCATTTTACGACTCCACCCGCCACCCCAGAAAGATAAATCAGTCCGGTGTCGCTATCCTTGAGGGATCGCCAAACAGACGGAAAGGTTTCTGGTTTAATAATTCACGCTAAACCTTTGATCCTTCTTTCTTCACTTTTTGCTTCCAAATAACACTTACCACACAAATAACTACTACGTTCTGGTCTTACTGTTCCAAGTGATCTGGTATTGTGCAGGGTAATTTGGGTTTCGCATTGTCGGCATATCATAATTATCATTCCATGTAGGGGTTTAGATCTGTGTGTGTTATTTTCCTGTCACAATGGTGACAAATCATGTGACGCACACAAGCATATTTGTCACACCCTTTGCAGGGTATGAACATTTTACGGATCATTCTTCCTCATCCGTCCGTAGCATTATGGGGATGGTAGGCTTCTTTCCTGTCATTGCGTCCGAGATTTTTACTTCCCCGGACTTCTCTATCTTCTTGTAAAGGTCAAAACACAAACGAGCGTCTTCTATTGCCCAACGTGCTACCTTGATGTGCTGCCCCTTTATCCAAGCGACATTCCTCTTAATTTTGGTAATGAGTTCGACGGGCAAAGCACGGCATCTATTCCACCGTGCCAGATCATTAAGTGCATACCTTTTGCCTTCATTGCCAAAGTATGCCCCACTTGCCTTTTTGACTTCCGTTAGCAAATCCACGCCGAAGGTTTTGAACTCACCGTGAAGGTTATGACCTACTACAATCTCGGAGTTGGTCTTCCAAGTGTCATCGGTGATATCCCAGATCTTACAACCAAGCACTTTTTCGCTCAAATCGAGATCGGTGAACACTTCTCCTTCTTTTCCATCCCACGTAGCAATTAGCATGATATCCATTTCACTACGCCATCCGACATCGAATGATGAATCGAAGACAACGGAGATACCCACTACCATTTATCCACCCCAAGTGAATAGGACGAAGTTCCTGCCACCAGCACCGCTGGTCATAACATCGGCTTGACCACCCTCTCTTAGAGCCTTGAATCTTCTTTGTGCCGTGATGTTGGCAATACACTGTTGTGCTGAATAATTAGCCAATAGATCGGATTGCTTGGCTCTTTCTTTACCATCACGCTCGTCCACATATCGCTTACAGGAATTGAATGCTTGCATCCACGATGCTCGTTCTCCTGCCATCCGCTTCTTATCCTTCACATTCTGCTTCTGTTCAAGCCAAATGGTGAGGTTGTGTAAGTTGTCAAAAATGACTTCGCTGGCCATCATCACATGGTCTTCTGTGATTGTGTCCGAGCGCATAGTTGTAGCAATCAGGCTTGCGAATATCATTGTATAATTTTCGACATTCGGAATAAATGATACTGCGGTTTCTCGTATTGTTTCGCTGGCTATACCGTGAATAAGACCATAGTAGTCATCAACTGCATTTAGGAGAGCAGCGTGATATCCGGGTGAGATTTTGAAGAGGCTATGTGCGTGGCGCATAGCCGCATCCTCTCTTGCACCGTCTTCCATAGCATCCCATTGACTCTTACGAGATATACGCTGATACACAACGGAATTGGGGTTGTCGGGATCTTGCCTCTCGACCTCCGATTCAACCAAACCCATAGCATCCCATAGGCGGTTTTCAACCAACCCTACGCAACCCTTCATGTATTCAGCAAGGACATCGTAATCCATGATGGTTTCTGAAACAGGCATATACGCCCCTGCTAAACGATGTTCACTTGTCGTCTGTCGTTGTTCTAATGTGATATCGTTTTGGAACAAAAATACACGTTGGAAGAAACCTTTATCCAGCACGTGATCCATGATGTCCTTTGGTGGGTATGTGGTCATCCATAGAGAAACACCAGAAGGTGTTCTAATCGAACCCCCAACTAAGTGCTTAACGAGAACGTTGGTGCGTGACCCCAACGGAGCCATCGCTTGTTGGAGGTATAGGATTTTGTCGGAGAAGTGGGCTTTTGAGTCGTTGAGTAGGATAGATGCTTCATCAAATAGAAGCGCATTGTAGCCATTTAGAAGCCCTTCAACGACTTGATGGTTGGTTTCCCCTGTCGGCCTCCCATTGTCGTCCATAACAGGGCTACTTTCAATCGTTCCAATCAATTTAGCATCTGACCCTGCGGTGAATGTGTCACTACCAATCTCCAATGCTTCTAACAAACGATCTGTGAACTCCCATGCAATGGACTTTCCTGTTCTGGATTGTTGTATCCAATAGGTGTGAACACGGCAATCGACATATGTTCCATGTATAGGGATACGGATGTAAGGGGCTGCTAATTGACCCATAGCAAAAAAGTATGATAATAGGCCAGCATATTCATTGAAAAATGATACTGTGTTGAATCGCTCGATGTAACCTCGGATGAACTTTGATCCTTCGGTTTTACCCGTTACAATGCTATAATCATCCCATTGGCGTGTCTTCACCGATAGGTCATTTAATCCTCCACTCATCTCAATTTCCATGTATTTCCCTCCGCAGGATTCCTTACCATCTCATACCTATATATCAAGTGTTTCTCACGCTCGTGTTATTTTGACTCGTTCTTTAAGAACTGATTCTTCGCTATTGAAAGCCGACACAATAGAGTTCGCTCGGATTTTCCCAACACCCTCAATCTTCATCAGTTCTTTTGATGTAGCGTTGCATATTTCAGCAATGCTACCAAAGTGTTCCAGAAGACGCTTGGCAATGGCTTCGCTACATCCGATGGCTCTCAACCCATCCACACGCACATCTTCGCTTGTAGTGCGTCTTAGAGTGCGGTATGTGGATCCGCTACTTGTAGTGCCGTCCTTAGAGCATCGTTTAACTATCCACCGGGCTGCGGCGGAAGAAGTAGTAAAGTGCATGATGGTCATATCAAAATCGACATCGAAGCGAGCCAATGAACCAATGAACATATTTTCCATTTGAGCCATTGATACCTTTATTCTTCGTTTTCGCATATTTGCCACGTGTTGATCAACAGTTCCGTGGATAACAAGCACCATGTGATTGAAGTTATCGTCCATGTTTTCTAATTGATGTTGGAGGTGGCCACTCGTTAGAGAAGAGAAGTAATCTCCTATGGTCTTGGCTTCGATACCCAATTGACCATAGCAGTAATCTGTGATAAGATTCTGCTTAACTTGCCACCTGATGGGGTTCGGTTTCCCTGCAACCATTTCATTATCACAGAAACGTTTTATCAAAGTTTCAAGACCTGAACGTTCACGGTTGTCGATGGATAGAACTTTATCAGTCATCCTTTTCTTCCCCTTTGGTAACAATCAATTCTTCGAGCCTCGCTCGATTTAGCAGATCACAGACAAGCATAGACCATTTGGGATCTCCTGAAAGTGCCACAGTTTGTCCTCTTTGGCAAATATCAAAAGCACCCGGCATCTCATTGCTTTCACGGAAGCCCCATTCGGGTTCGTCGAACCCAAAATCAGCCCATGTGAACTCACGCTGCATAGCACGTAACGCCCCAACCTCTTCGCCAACTTGACTTATTTTCTTACCTAAAGCAGCAATCTTTTCCGCACGTATCCTTTTCAATTCATCACTCATTTGTTTTCATCTCCGTTAATTCGTTTTGTTCTCTTGCACAGTGCTTACAATGGTGCTTGCCCTCAAATTGAGGATTGTGAACCAATGGCTTTACACATTTGACCTGTTTGAAGTCAGGATCAGTCATCCAATTCCATTCATTCTTCTTCGCCATGACCCACACCCTCCTTCGGCTTACCGCAACTTGGTTGCATACAGAATCGAAACCCCGCATTCGTAATGAAGTTATGACATTTTCTTTTTTGGCACATTATAGCAGTTAATCTCATTGTAGTTCACCTTGTAATTTCATTATTTCAATTGCAAAATTGATATTGACTTTTTCAATTGCAATTTTGATTTTATCAATTGGATTATTCATTTTTTCCGACTCCCTGTTGAGAAGGATGCCCCACCCTTGCAGTTACTATCAGCACGAGCACATTCAAGGGTCAATAAACCGTTTTGGTAACTCTTTGATGTGAGTCTTACCTTTGCAGTAAATTGGCGGCATCCGCATTCTGGGCATTTTACACTTATTGTTTTACTCATTCTAAAGACCTCCACTACCATCATAAACAGGGCAGCGACCAAGACAGTAACCCTTCTCATACAGGGTTCGGCATGAAGGACTCATGTAACGGCGATTGACACCATGCGTTACTTGAGTGCTTGTTGTTTCTTCGTTAAAATCTGACCATTCAAGATCACGGATAAACGATATGATACCTTGAGATATGCTCTCATTGGATACATTTGAAGAGGAAGGTGGTCTTGCGAAGGATCGCAGACGGTCTTGAAGATACATCATTAGATACACACGTGCTTCATGTGGAGGATTGCCCCCCTTTTCACAAGCAACGTTAGACAAGCACGGCAAGACGTATAGCGAACCAACCTTATCCATCTGCACAGATATGGCCTCGGCCTCGAAAGGTTGGCTTGGGTCACGTTGTTTAACCACCAAGTCCATACCATTAGAACCGTAAGATGTCATCCCACCATGTGGTTCAATTGCCTTCTTTAAGATGTCCTGCCAACCATTGGCCAAATCGTCTGTTGTAAGAGGCATACCCCATAGCCCACGCTTGAAATTGTAAGTATTGGGGATGCGTATGTGTCGATCAGGACGGAATGATACCACAGGATCGAGCGTGGATAGATCCCATTGCTTCACCCAATCTGTGATCATCCTTCTCCCGGCAACTAAGATGTCGGACATTTGAGATCCAATAGGTTGGTAGGTTTGATCAAGATTGACCCAAATATGAACACCGCCACCAGTGAAAAACATTGCGTGTTTCCAATTGTTCGAGAGTAAGTGTTGGTGTATCATATTGACTTCGATCAATGTTCTCTCCCCCGCCTCCGCAGCAGAAACGCCATTTTTCATGGCTCTCTCGTAATCCATGTCAATAACAAAATGAGGTATAATAGCCGTGCTATATTCCCCTCGATGGCCACTCGGTTTTAGATCTCTAAACCCATACACCGTAGTGGTGAGGTTATCGCCACCGTTTGTAGCAGCCACATACTCTTGCAACTCTTTCATGTTATGGACTACCTTACGTTTCCGCATATCCACTTCTCGTGGAAAGTGCCGAAACATATTTTCACCCATAATAATCACCAAAGTTGTGTTTGTTTGCTCACAACGGCTTCTTCCCGCTGCAAGTCATTGGCGACAATATCAACCATTTGAATGCGTTGCCCTAACCATTTCATAACAGGCACGGCCATACTGTTGCCCAATGCTTTGTAGCGATGCCCTTGAGGACATTCATCGGCGGTTTTACCCTTGAATGGTATCTTAGTCCAATCGTCTGGGAAGCCTTGTAATCGCTCGCATTCAGTTGGTGTTAATCTGCGAACTACATTTTGTGCGTTAGCAGATTGCCGAACTGCTGGATAACCTTGACCTGCTTGGCCACCACCACTTGTGAGGCTCATGTGTTGTTCTTCTGTTTCCCAGACTTCGCCGTTTCCCTTTGAAACGACACCTGCCGATTCTGTGACGAGGGTTTCTGATCCTCCACCCAATACACCACCAGATGCCTTTAGGACACCAGACTTATCAGAGTCTTGGAATGAGCCGAATGATGATTCTGCGCTACCTTGAACGATGGCTACACCACCTTGATACTTGTTTGGTGATGGATCTCCACAGTCTAAAGTAGGTGAAATCCTTGATTCATGCACACCACTATGGGGATTTCCACTCTTCATCGAATTAGAATTGTGAGCGTCGATTGTGAATACTGCGTGGTTGCCGTTTGTATCCAGACTATACATCGGTTGCTCTTCATCACCAATACCGAGAGCGTTGCCACCACCGTCATCATTGCGACCTTTGCCTCCGCCCTTGAAGCGAGTTGCTTTGTCGTGAATAGGTATTGCAACACCAATGACCTGCCTTTCAATACCTGCTCGCATACCTGCACCGACACCGTAGTTGGCATCGAGTGTAGGTGCTGGATCATGGTATGGTGCTTGATGGTCTATTCCTTTGGCTGATACTTTGCGCCCTGTTCCACTAAGGCTTTGTTCAGCAAAGAGGGAAGTGTCTTGCCCCTTCTCTTTGCTCTTTTTAATATCCCCGCACAGGCTCGTGGGCTCAAATAGAACTGCTGCGGCACTTCGCCAATCTCCATCAGCACATCCGACAACAAACACCCTTCGTCTGCGTTGTGGGACTCCGAAGTTTTGAGCGTCAAGAACTCGGTAGGCGAACCCATACCCGCATTCTGCCACTTCTCCGAGGAAGGCCGCAAAGTCCGATCCTCCCCCAGATGACAATAATCCCGGGACATTTTCATAGATGAACCACTTTGGTCGAACTTCCCGAATAATTTTGAGGAAGTGGAGTGCCAAGTTACCACGAGGGTCATCCATTCCAAGTCGGTGGCCGGCAACCGAGAAAGACTGACAAGGGCTTCCTCCGACAATAAGTTCTGCTTTTCCTGTTTCGTTTTTCCATTCATGTTTCATCACATCTCCCACATTTCTAACGTGTGGATAATGATGTGCAAGCACCGCAGAAGGGAACTCGTCTATGTCTGCAAAGGCAACGGGATCCCAACCGAGATCATGCCATGCTACCGATGCGGCCTCTATACCTGAAAACAGACTAATGTATTTCATGGTAAATCCTCCATCGAATATCGTGGGCAGAACTCTTTGAGAGAACACCACGGGTCACAAAGATTGAATTGTGCGCCCGGAGGTAAGAGTTGGAATGAATCTCCGTTACCATCACCTTTGTAATTCCTGTGCGATCTCACACAGGATTGTATCTGCGCTATCATTGATTGGATTTCTTGAACCCTAACAGGTTCAACGTGACGGAATAAACCATCGCCCCCTGTATGATCCCAACCCCAATGTGTTATCTTGAGTGTTGTGTCGGTCTTGTTTAGTAACCATACATAGAACGCCATTTCCTTTCTCATGGCTTCTTCCTTCTTCTTGCTGACTTTGCCCCTTTTGAGCCATGTTCCTGTTTTCAATTCGTGAATGTGAAGTGACCCATCGGGGTTTGTGAAAACCCTATCAATGAATCCTGTGAAGTGTATCCTTTGTGGTGTTCCGTCCACGTCGATGGTATGAACGGTATCCACAAGCAACTCATTGCCCGTAGGGAGGAAGTGATCAGGGTCGCAAGCATTGAAGCGTTCCACTTCTGCTACGATCAGCCTGTCGATATGAGTGTCCTCGTCTAAAGTGAAGAGTTCTTGTTGTGACCTGATCTCGTGAGGCTTACCAAAGCACTCTTTGAAGTAGGCATAGATATCATCGACCTGTTGTGCCTTTTTGATATCCACTCGTTGATAAAACATCTCAAGTGAATCGTGAACGTTAGTGCCACGCAACATATTGTCATTCTGTGGTTCTTTCATACCAATACCTCTCTTGATGAAGTATTGTTGTTGGCAGAATCCATAGTCGGACATAACAGATGATTTGCTCATCCTTAGAAGAACGTTGTCGGCTTTGCCGGGATGCCAATCGTAGCACGAGAATAGATTCTCATGGCCATCGACGGGATAGTCCTTTGGTGGTCTATGAGTAATCATTCACTCACCCCACTCTTCCAGACTTCGCTGCCCGTCATCTTTGAGATCTAATTTAGATTGCACCATTTCCTTTGGTGGTGGTGGTGTTGTATCCCATCTGTTGATAGTCTTCTCTCTCCTTGAAAAGATTCGTTTTATTGTTTTTATTATTCCCATTGTAATCACCATAAATCTCTCGCCTTTACACCTGATGAATCTGGTGGTTGCCAGCCCATGATTTCATAGATGAGTGCAGTAGGGGCGATAATTTGCTTCTCTATAACCGTAGTCCAATCAATAGATAAGGCAAGTGCTTCTTCATCTGTTTGAAAAGCCTCCAAACCATTTGTAGTGTATAGATGTGGAACACCCATGCCTTCTCTAAATGGTTCTTTTACACCTTCTCTTGCGTTGTATTTCTTCGCTGCACCCCAGAACCCACCGTTTTGTTGGTATGATTTGAGGGGCATACCTATGCGAGAACGCATCACAATATCGTTATGATCAAGAACACCATTGCGAGCATCTTGAATAGCACCCTTGACGATGGCATTGATATCATCTAAACCTGCACCATCCCGACAAAGTGCGATAAAAGCATCACCCTGCACTCGCTTGGTAATTGGTGACGAATTACTCTTCTTGATTTCAAATCCTGTGCAATGCAAACCTTCTCTCGGCCACGTGACCCATCCGAAGTTTCTATTCTTCTTTGCTGCTGCCCAAGACACCATGAACTTCTCGTATTCAATCACGTATCTGTCTGATCCGAACTCTTCTTGGATTCTCTCGGTTAATTCTTTTGCGATCAACTCACCGTCACCATCACCTATACCGATGTATGCACTGTCTGTATGTCCTGCAAGGGATTCATACCCCATATCGTCACAGATATCCATGAGCCTTGAAACAAGGCTACGCCCCATGAAAGTGATAGCGGCAGCAACCGTTAGATTTGACTCACCGTGTCCTTTGTGACCCATGAGACCATAGCAGGACGCAGCCGCCCTCTTATACGCTAATTGTAAAGCATTGAAACCTGCATACTCATTACTACCGGGTTCATGTTTCTTCATCTGTGCCTTTGCTTTGTTACGGGCTTCGGCTAAATTGACTTGGAGTTTAGGGAGAACGCCCATCTCGGTTTGATCCCAATGAGTTCCGTTTGGTAACTCAACCGTTCCTTCTCCTGCTTCTTTACGCAGGGTATCTGGGCTGATGTTGTGCGCTCTTTGTATTTCAGCATACATAGCACGGTAATCGAATACACCAACGTTTGGGTGTCTGCCTACCTTCGGCTCGGCTACGAAGCCACCAGAATATCCTCCACCTTCTTTTTTGTAGTTACCTGTTGGTGCATTGTAGTTGCTATACCTGCGTAGTGGGCCTCTTGCAAACCTACTTACAGTAAATACAGAAGAAAAGGATACGCCGCATACCTGCTGCAACGCCATAAAGAAACGGCAGACGTGATACGATTGATCAAGACGATCAGTTAGCAACACATCACCACGATGGTATTCAAGGAACTTGTCAAAGTGATTCATCCATAGGTCGTGATGATTGTCACAGACACCTTCAAGGTCTGGGTCATTCTCGAAATCTATCTTCCACCATTCCGGGTTATTAGGAAAGGCTACCTTTCCTACCGAGCCCAATCTCCTGTCACCCAATTGTCCGTTTCCGCTATCACGCCACACACGTTCAAATCCGTGGTTACGATCTGCCAGATCAAGTGTCAAGCGACCAAGAACGACTTGTGAACCTTCGGTATAAACACCACTTCTTGGAAGGTGTGTCATTGGTGGTGTATTACCCATATGTTCTGCTGCTGCTGCTGACAACCAATCCATATCTAATTTATGATGTCGGTATCGTTTGAATATCATAGGCCAATCAGCACGATTACCCGACCATGTAGTGATGATGTCTGGGTCAAGTTGCTTGAACGCTTCTGCGAATACTAAGAGCATCTCCTTCTCACTTCTAAGTGCATTCAATCCTTCATGCGTTGGATGCCAAGACCATTGACGAACAACCTCACCGTCTGTGGTGAAACCCATAGCGGTTATTTCTTCATCTCTATTCCATTCGAGATCAAAGCCACCCGCACGAACCATGTTATCATACCAACTTGGCATCTCACCAACACCAAAGGTATCAATCAAGAAGCGGTCAGGATAAACAATGTCACCCTCCCATGATTCTTGTGCGAGATCTCGCATCCTCCTGATCTCATCAGGCTTGGCTGCGTTTATCTGTATCAATGGGCGACCATCAAGGGAAACCCCCTTTCGATCACCAAGCGACCAACCATGAAAGTAATCATCATATGCTTCGATGATACGATCTTTGTCTTCATTGTCTTCAATGAAGAAATAAGGCTTGAAATCCTCTATAACCCTCTCCATTACTTGTGACGAATCGTCACGGTATCGGAGAAAGAGAGCCGAAGACCCATCCCTATCGAGCGTATCAACAATCAAGCAGATACCCCGGCGTTTTCTTGCCGAGGTGCAACGATACAGAAAGTTCCCCATCCGTTGTCGTTGTCTGGTGCTTTGTGGTGTATCAGTAGTGGTGCGTCAGCACCGCCTACGAAATAGATAGTTCCCAATCCCGGCATAGCCTTGAGAGCATCCATTAGCCACTTCCCGAAAACAAGGGTCGTCTTCTCTTCGGGTGTGACAATCCACTCCCCAAGATCAACTCCTTTGTTCACACGGATTTGATCACGTTCTGCAATGATTTCGATTCGATCTGCATCGACTTCGACAGTATAAAGCGCACCTGCTTGGATTGCTTTACCCACTTCACGTAGTGATCGAACTTCTTCCGCATCGAATGATAAATTGAATGATAGTTCTGAAGTTCCGAAGTTAGTCCACTTCATTGGGTCTTCTGGTTGATCAGACATCAAGCCCTCCATTTGCTCAACACCTGCTTGTGAGTGTGCTTCTGCAACGGGTGGTATGGTGAATGATGAGTCCGAGCCCGTGAGGGTTATGTTATCGTCACTCTCGACCAAAATCAAACCACTACCACATCCGACAACAAGACTCTTGAAGAGATCGAGTTGCCCAACAGGGATTGAACCACCTGTTCCAGCCTCAAGAATCAGTCCTTCGTCCTCTTTGAATGAAATCCACTTTTTGAGGAAGAATGATCTCTCGACTGTTCCTGATGCACTAATACCATCTGCGGTAACGTTTAGCACCAAGTCCTTCATACCTGTGAAGGTCTTGAGGAATTGAGTTAAGCGATGTTCTTGTATCTTAAACACTTGGAACACCACCAGAAAAGTCGCCCGTTTCAATACCCGGCCATCCATGCCATACTCCGCCATCGGCATTGCGCTCGAAGATCAAGAATCTGGTGGGGGATGAGAGGCTTGTTCGGTTGGCTACGACAACACCGTATGCCTTAACGACACCTGTAAGTTCGCCACTTTCATTGCGCTCTTCTTCAAGTTCAGTATAGACAACCTGTTGCAGCATACCATCGGTATCATTGTGCCACTTAGGAACGTCAGCACCAGCAACTTGGTTGCCTGTGCTATCGTATCCGGGCTTCATGTGAGTGATGATGTAACAATGCACCGCATTTCGGCACAGTTCACGGAGAAGGTGGATTGCAACTTGATAACGAATGGTGCGAAGATTCCAATTGAACCTGCTCACACTCTTCTTCTTAGCATCTCCTTTTTCGTGCTGACGCAGATAAACCGCAGCATCAATACCATCGACACCCAATTCCAGATCTTCAATCTTCATCACAGTTTCACAGATGTGAAGCCATTGATCCGCACCATCGAAAACAACAGTCTTGATGTATGGGTTCGGTAACTTACCATGTTCAGCAAGGTATGCACGTTGGCTTTCCACCTGTGCTGCCGCTGCTTTGAGGATGTTTGTGGTCTTGGTGAAGGTAGCAGGGAAATCATATGATTCACGGCTTTCAGCATCGAAGGAGAAGACCCACGGGTTAAGAACGACAATACCCGGATTATCACGATGATGAGCAGATACAGTAGTGATGCCACCCATGTCGAAATCCAAGTGCCAAATCTCCGCACCGTTTTTGATTTCTTCGTCTGTTCGGCTATCAAACACGCCACCTGTCTTACCAGACTTAGGTGGACCAGCAATACCACACAGAACGAAGTTATGATCAGGACTGACTTGAGCCCGTGCTGATTGAATCATACGTGCAATGGCTGGATTAGCATTGGCCAAACCACTCAACGCAGGAGAAACAACAGTTACCGCCTTATCCTCTTGGTGAGCATCACCCGTGTGTGCGATCCCTACCAGAACTTCCTTTAGCATCTTCTCTTGTTTAGGCTCTTGAGAGCCTTGAACAACAGGTTCAGCAACGACGACCTTCTTCTCCACCTTTGGTGCAGGAGGGGTCTTGGTGGTTTTGTCACCCTTTACTGGGGGCTCAAAGTTACCTTTCTTCGGTTGAAATCCATCAAGGAAACCTGTGCCTGACATCAGTTGCCACCCCCTACACCGAAACCACTTAGGCTGCCGAGATCGTTAGATTCAGCAGTTGGTTGTTGATAAGGAATTGACTTGTTAGGAACTGCATAGATGCCAACTGCTTCGATACTCAAGCGTGTTTCGCCATCAGTTGTTTCATAGGTATTGGTTCGTCCAACAACCCAGATACGAGAACCACGAGCAAAGCGAACCCATTCACCATTCTTCTTCATTTCCATTGCATGGTGGCTATCGTGCAATACGCCACCAACCTTGACACCAACACGTGCGTTTGGGTTCTCACGACGGAGAAGTTGATTGCTGATAGAGAGGTAGTAGTCACGACCTGTTTGATCCCACTGACTCTCTCGACCCTCGTGATTGACATCCATGACACCGCCTACTGCGACGACCATTGGGCCATCGTAGCGTTGAACGCCATTCTTATCCACGTATGATGGTTTTCGACCATCGACGTGGTGGTCAATGAGATCCTTGAGATTAACTGCATTTGCAGAAGCAGTAGGGAGGTATTGATCAGGACGGAAGAGTTTTTCAGCGGTATCACGCTTTGCACCTTCAGATATCCAATCAAGGCCGTAAGTAGCATTCGGATTGCTGATGGTCAATGTTGGACCAGCACCGTTGTATCCTTCTTCATCGAGAGTGCCACGTAGGGTGATAGGAGTCCACATATTCCAATCAGTATTCGCTGCATCCCAAGAGCCTTCCATCTTGACCAAACGTGGTCCTTCTGATAGGAACTTTTCTTGGGTGTTGCCGTGAAAGACCCACATCGACTTTACACCATAGGCCATGCCCGGGGTGTTGTCGCCTTTGAGGATACAGATGTTGATCTGTTCATTGAGGGGGATAAGCCAATTTGGTTTTGTTTCACTCTTTTCCTTTGAAATGAAAGTGCCTGACTTGTGTTCAACCTTCCAAACGCCATCGGAAGCAAAGACACGTCCAATGCCCCACTTCTTTCCATTGTAGTTGAAACCATTCTTGATGGCTGAACCGATGTCAGCAACGGCGACATCAACTGCCATGTTGCGCTTCTTTTCCATCATATCGAATCTGCGGTCAAAACCAATGAGCATTCCACTCCAATCTTCACCTTTGCCACTACCAGAACCTGCACCGCTGCTTCGACCAATGGCACAAACCCATCCGTCAGCAAAGTGATTGAAGTCGTCGTCGTCAAGGCTTGCAACTGATCCTGCTTCTGCCCACATTTCGGGGAAGCATTCTTTCATCCAAGATCCAAACGCATTCTCAACCTCGGTAGTTGTTTCCAACCCCAAGATTCCTTGCGCTTCGCTCATACAGTCATTTCCAATTTTTCGGGTTTCATCGTTCATATTTTTCAGCCTCTTTGTTGTATATCTCCCACAATACTGTGGAGGAATATGATATCGCCAGCCGTCCAATCGGCTGACCTTGCTGCCCATTGCCCAATTATGAGCAAAAAGCGTAGTGCTTGCACACTTGTGATTTCACCATCAGAATACAATTCCATGATGCAGTTGTGCATTGTTTCGATTGCTTCTTCACGAGTGACACCTTGCGAAACAACCTCATTAGATTGCTCTATTGCGAGATCCCATGACTCATTGCTAACGTATTCAAAGAGAAGTGCCACACATTCAACGTCATGCTTCACCAATAGTGCGAGTGAATTAGGGTCATCCGGGCTACATATCTGCAATGTCTTTAGACAAGAGCGCAGGTCGCCTCTATGCTTTGTTACGAGTTGCGGAATGAGATCCTTCCACTCCGAGGGAAAGCCTTCTTCCTCGATAACACCACGCAAGAAGCCATCTGCTTCATCTATTTGCAATGGGTTAAACGTGTAGGTAGGAAGCCTTGAACGTAGTGCAGGAATGATTCTCGCTACCCTGTTACAAGTAAGAATCCAAAGAGTGTGTGTGCTTGTTTCTTCGATGATCTGGCGTAGTGCATCTTGTGCATCACGTGTCAAACCATCAGCCTCATCCAGATTGATGACCTTGAAGGGAGAGTTGCTTGCTTTCTGTTGAGCCAAAGCCTTGAGCCTATCTCGGACAAATTGGATACCTCGATCATCCGAGGCATTGAATACGTGGTAGTTGGCAGAAAAGTTTGTATTGCCAAGTAAATCCATAGCAATTGCACGTGCAGCACTTGTCTTACCTGTGCCGGGATTACCTGCAAAGATGACACCGCCACATCTCAATTGATGCTTGTTGTCCTCATAGGTAGCCCATGTTTTGGTATCTGTTTTGAGGGAGTCTAAACCAACCATGTTGGTCATGGTGTCGGGTCTGTGTTTAAGCCATAGTTGTGTTACCATTCATATTCCTCCGTGTAGTTGCCCCAACAGGGGTTAGGGTATAAGAGTGTCGCTACCATAGAGTTGCCCCTCCATTTGGTTCTAATGATGGCGCAGTTGCTTCTTTAGGCTCATTTTTTAGTAGCGTGGTTATATCAAGGGGTATGTATTTCCAATGTTCTGTTGAAATTGATCCTACGATACCCGAAACGAACCTTTTATTGCTCGCTAATCTGTCAAACCATTCCCTTTGATCCAACCTCAAACCAAATACCTCCATGAGTTCACTTGGTATGTTTGTGCGCTTGTCTGGGAATACTATGCGAATACCTGATCGACCATTGTGACATAGAGCCAAAGCAGATGCCATGAAGGAGTCAGGCACTTTGCGTAACATTTCGTATGCAACTAAAGGTATGAGTTTGTTATCAGGGAGGGTCTTGTGAAGGACTTTGATTACGAATTGGCGATTGAATTGACCCGTTGCTAATATGTTGGCCACACGTATGCGATCAGTATCACGAGTATATGCCAAGCAAGCATCGAACACTCTCATGTTCTCATCCGGAGGGAGATATGGATCGGCGTTAGGACAAACATCATACCAATCTAACGTATCCTCCTTTACCTCATCAAACAACAATTCCAAGCACCCCCAATACAATCTTCACGTCTTCATGTCTTTCCAACTTCGGTAGGATACCGACGTATTCCTCAACCATTGAAAAACCTTCTGGTTCTTTAGTGAAATGCCTATGGTGTTTTAATATCCTCAACAGTTTATTGAGATGTATTGTTTGGGTGTATCTATTCTGTGAAGGAAGACCTTGACTCGTTAAGAGATCTCTAACGTGATCAGGTATGGGATTCCTGCTAAATATATCACACTCGCAGCGTATCTGATATCCTGTCTTGTGTTTGGTGGTTAAACGTGCCGCAATCCTCATGCGTGTATTCTGTGCTAACAAAAGCATAGTGAGATCAGCGTCGTCCATCATTCTTCGTTCACCAACCACTCCACTTCTTCCACCGGGGTGACATCCGACATACCTGCCGTTGGCACTTGATCGGTTATGATACCTTGAATGAAAATACCTCTATTGTCGTAATCAGCGGAGTGAACCTCGACATCAACAAACGTTACACCCTTCATCAATGCCATGTTACCTTCCATTGCGTTATTGTCTTCGACACCTTTCTGCAACTTACGTTCCAATATAGGTTCACAAGCAATAGTGCCAACCTCATAGTAGCCGTCTATACCATCACGTGCTGCTACTCGCCAACCACTCATCCTCAAACCCTTTGCATTGTCATGTTGCCAAATACCACCGACCAAGCGAAACACTTGTCCTGTGCTTTTGGTGCTAAAACGCATAACAGAATTATACGAGTTATCGTAATCAACAATAGCATCATTGTTGTGAAGGAACACGACACCATTCTTAGGCGATAGATGTTTGAGTTGTTGCTCGTTGTCGATATCTTTGATTTCCTTGATGAATAGATCAGACAGTATTTCATTGAGCCACTCCCGTCTTGCCCGGAATGGCTGATCTTGCACGTTGTCCTCGGAATATCGAACATCCACCATAGTGATGGGGAATGAATCTTGTGAAACATACTCGACCAGATAGATACCATTCGGTATGCTGGCTTCCTCCAACAGATCTTTTGACGATTCCTCAATCTCAACAATCTCACCATTGGGATCAATGAAGATAAGCATCTCGTCTTGTTTGTGGAACGAGAGTCTTTCACCACGAATCACCTCAAGCGATGATGATGAATAGAAAAGAGTAGGATTGTATTTGGTGGGTAGTGGCATAACGAGCCTGTCACCGGGTTTGGGTGTAAGCGGTAACTCCCCTGTTTCCTCCATGAGCCTTGTGGCCAATACAGGGAGTATAATGAAATTGGATGCTCTTTTCAATCGACTTGTTGGGTGACTGAAATGATTGCTTAGTGCTGATATAACATGACTACGCTTGAATGGATTGGCACGTCTAACCAATCGCAAGATCACAAAGTAAGCATCTCTCGCCGTCATCCTCTTGAGTATTAAACGCATTATCATAGCACGAACCTTGTTGTCTTCTGCCTCTAACATCTTCGCCATTTGACTTTGGACGAAGGCGAGGGATGTTGTTGTTTCATACACTTCGGATAACTGTGATATCATGTTCACCAGATCAGGGTCAGGGTCTATCTCACTTGGGAATAAATCAGTAAGTAAAAAGAATATCTCTCTTAGATCTTCATCACGTAGCCTTTCCTCAAGCCTCTCATCCTCATAGAAGAATCGTATCATCTGTGGTATTTGGGAGGGGCTCATATTGAAGCAACTCTCTAAGACAATAACAGGTCTTCGCACACCGTTGTATGCTTGGCGACAAGACGCAGCAATATGAGTGAAGTTGATGGATCTCATGTCAATCACTCTTCATCTTCTTTGAAATATGATTCATCCACAACCTTGTCTATCCATGCTTCGGTAAAATCATCCCAAGCAATTTGATCAGGATACATTTCCATAATGAATGATTGGAAAGACCATACCCATCTCTTTTCATCCCTTCTCTTATCAAGAGGGAGGATTGTGATAGTCTTACCCCACAATTCCTTCGTTAGTCGCTTCATTGCTTTGATACTCACACGGTTGCCTGATAACTTGGCACAGATGTAAAGACAGTCCACGGCCAATGGTAAAGGTGAGCGATGCTTTCCCACCGCTTCTTCCCATAGATCCTTTGCATTGCTCGCTTCGATGAACTGCAAATCCATACAAAAAGCCAACTCATCAATACGTGCTGAATAGTAGGCATACCATTCTTTTGATCCTGCTTTTGGTGGTTTTGGTTTCATCAAGCACCACCTACTGTGTCTTCAACTTCTTTCAAGCCGTCTGGAAGTGGATCGAATAAACCCTCATCCTCAAGCATATCAATCAAATGTTCCTTTAGGATTTCTGCCTCTTCACGTGAAAGAAAGAAGCCACGTTTGGTGTAACCTGTATGGCCGCTGCGAGAGGGTGCTACCCTACATATGCGGAGGTTTAACATCCTCATACCAAAGGCATCCTGTGTCAAGAGATGTAACTCTTCACCGGGATCAAAGAGCGTTGCCATTTTACGATGTAACACTTGGTTGTATCGAGGCTTATCATCTTCGGTCATCGTGCATCTCTCCAGCATTTGCCCCGGAGTCCGAGGTTATGTTCTGTTGGGTATTTGAATATCTGATCATGGCCTACATCGGATGCCGTTCCTGTCTTTAAGAAGCGCACCATAGGTATGCCGTCTTCTGCAATGTATTCGATGATACCCTGATCACCTTTACGTGCGTGATAGTGTGGTTCATCGTCCTTAGCAAAGTGGAACTCAATGATGTCCTCGTCTGCTCTAACGAGCATACCTACTTTCCACATCATTCAACACCACCATCCGTTTCATTGTCACAGATAACTGAATGCTCTATCGGTAAGACTACTTTGCAACCACACCGAGGGCAGTATTCTCCCTGCATGATCATTCATCATCCCTCCTTCTGACAACACCAATTGCTTTGCCTTTGAGCATTTGAGCCATGCACCATTGCGAGATCTCCAATTCAGACATATCTTTACATCCGACAATATCATTGCAATCAATACACCAATCATCATCCATCTTAGCGAGTTTTGGATGGGAATACATGGGCCTCCCACACTCTTCACATGGGGTGGTCGAATCTTCATCATTAACCTCAAGCATACGAAGGAGGATGCCGTCTGTTGCCACCATGATCAGTTCAGCCAATCAAACACCACCAAAGAGTATTGCTTGTTGTTGTTGAATGAAAGTGCCTTCCGCAGCATCGGAAGGGCTTTTCTCCACCGTGGTAGTTTCTAAAGCAGTTTCGTCCGAGGATGGGAGTCCGGGTTGGATGTCTTGCTGCTGCTCAAGAACGTTGGAGTGGGAATGAACATCGACAGGTATAGGAATGACCTCCATACTGACGTGAGAAGCACCAGAAGCCGTGCCGATGAACTCTTCTTTGAGAGATAGCATGAACTCCGCTACTTCGACAGGATGATTCAATGGTGGTGCTTTCTTCTTATCGAAGGTGAACTTACCATCATCAACAGTCATGCAAGCACGTAGTGCCGAGCGAAGATCAGATAGAGCCTTGTCTTTGATGTTGCCACCAAGCATGGTAGCCATCTTATCAACAAGTATCTCGGTGAGAAGTGTTGGTGGAACGTTGCCCGTCTTGACTTTATCTGAAAGTCCGACATCCTTAGCATAACCAAAGCCACGTGCTTTGTTATTGGATGTCGATGGACGGAGAAGGAATGATGCTACACCCGGAACTTCGATGTCGATGATCGGATTTGCAGTAGTTACAGGCTTGCCGCCGTTTAATTTGCGACCATTAGTATCCATGCGAATACCAAAACGCTTGTCGTATTCATCTTCAAGGTGCTTTCCGAAATCTCGGAGGGCTGCCCCTACACCTGTCATATTCTGTATCTCTTCATCGGTTAGTCCGGATACGAAATCCGTAAAGTCTGCTTTCGACATAATAACTCCGAGGGAGTTGGCCTATATGAATAGTTCTATCACTCTTCTTCGTCTTTGGCTTGCACCATAGGCATTTCGTCACTAACGTCTGGAACAGGTATCTCGTTCTTGAGAGAGTATTCGCCCTCTTCTTCTTCCCATGCAATATCCATTTGTTCTTGTGCTTCTTGTTTAGCAATAACCGCACTATCGTTGATCACGCACATATAGGAAGCCCACGGTAGTGGAACAACGATGTCACAGTTAGGATTGAGGCAATCACCGTCTTCATTCAACTTGATACGGAGATCGCTGCTGCCTGATGGTAGCAATGAATAAATCATACCACAAGGACATACGTGTATTTTACCGATATGTTGTAGTGGCGGTTCGGCAGCAGGTGTGAGAACTTCGTTATCAGCCTTGAGAACACGATCAGTTACGACATCCCATCCAATACCTTGACCAAGTAAGACTATCCAATCACGCTTGTTCCAAACACTAACACCCATATCATCATCGTCTAATTCGGCATGAATCTCGGTTAGTGTCATCTGTGTTACATCTGTGCGTATGAATCGCCCTACACCGGGCATATCCCAAATACCACCAAGTCTAATCTCACCATCATCATCAAGGTGAGAGGAAGGTATCTGTAATGTATTCCATAATCGCCAAGCCCACATAGCATCCTTTTCAGTAGGTTGTGGTAAAATACCCAAATCTAAATGTCGTGCATAATTGTAATCACCAGAATCTTGTCGTTCAGTAGTCGTCATTTAATCACCCACTCCCATCTTCTGCAAGCATTGCATCGGATTCTTGGAGTAATGCCATGATCAGGGTGTTCACCCTCTTTCCACGGGAACATAGCATAACCACATTCCTTACAAGCAGGTGCGTCTGTGTATTCCTTGAATAAATCTGTCACTCTTCTTCACCTACTACTGATACTCTCACCTTGATTTGGTGATATGATGAATGTTTTTTCATGTAAGTGGTTTGAACCTCCGTCCATGACCATCGGTCACGTGGTCGATAATACCCATTCTCTTTGAGGATGTTTTTAGCAGCCTCAAGGGTTTTCTTTTTGTCACCCTTGATCTCAACGACAACATCATACCAACCACTATGATATGGTTCACTAATCGACATAACAAAATTGTTATCGTCGGTATCTGGATCTTCCCACAGAATACCTGATCCATCTATCATTCCTGTTCACCCATCCCTAAAGTCGTATCATCCATTGCTGATATCCTTCGACGGACTCTTTCGCATCGGTGACGGAAACCGAATCTCATCGGTATGGTGTGATCACGTTGAACCCTTAGAGCGTCCATTTGCGTGAAGCATTCTGTAACTGCACAATCAATCTGCTTGAGTGAATCGGCTTTTTCAATACCAGACATCTCTTCAAATGCTTTGCTACCTAACAACAATCCACGGTCTATGATCAATTCACGCATAACATCACTCCAACTACTTTTCCTGTATCTGAATATCCTTTCATGCTGCATGAATGTGGATCCGTATGTTTCGAGATATAATCTCCCTTTACCAAACATTTTCATCCCTCAAGAATCCAATCAATGATTGTGAGCGTGTCTTCGTCGGTGGTGAATCCGTTAATGAAATCAAGGCGACTCGACAACTTGTCATGTTCGTCTTCTGCATCCATCAACTGCCTCTTCAAATCCGCAATCTGTTTGAGTTTCCTTTCGGCAGATAGTGTGTATGTTTCCTTCAACCTATCCACACGTGCAAGTGGCTTGTCAAGAATACGCTTGGCCGTCTTAACGTATGGTGGATCAATGTGCATTTCTGGGCCAGAGTGCCAACTCGCTGGATCGTATTTGTCGAAAGATGAAGAATTGTTTAGTGTTTCCTTATCTTTCTTCCATGCTGATCGTATAACCTTCTTCTTAGGTCGAACATACGAAACACCATTATTCCTCATAAGCACAATGGCTCTTGTTATTGCATTTGGATTTGGTGCTACTGCATCCGAGTTAAGACCATTGAGATAGTGCTTGGAGATGGTCTTTGTCTTTTTGTATTTCACACACAAAGCCCGGAGAACCTTCTTATCAATTTTAGCATACTTCCTTTTACTCGCCATGTGTAGGGGTAATAGGCATTAGCCTATATAGCCACGATATCAATTGAAACCTGACATGAACTCATCGAATGTCATGTTCTCAAGGGTTGCGAGTAATTCTTCTTCACGCCCGGTTGCATCATACGCCTTTTGCATTTTGATCATAGGTATCTCGACCATCCAATCATCTTCCATCTGGTAATTGGTGATGATTTGTGGGGGGATGTCTGCTGATTCGATCAGGTTTTGAACACCTTCCAAATCCTTCTTGTGATTTACATAGAATAGATAGATTTCGTTTGGTGCGTTTCCTTTACCACGTAGGCATCGACCAAGTGTTTGGATACGCCTAAGAGGGGCATTTGGCCCAGACATCATAATAGCGATTCTAACACGTGGAACGTTGAATCCTTCTGTAAGGGATAGGCATGAATAGAGATGATCTGTTTCCTCGTCCTTGAAGGCTTGAAGTGCTGCATCACCTTTGGATGCTTTGCTATGATATACCGCAGGATTTAGATGCGGAGTCATTTGTGCCAAACGATCAACATCCTCCGTGCTTTCATGGAATACGAGGGTTGGTCTATCTTGGTGACGATTGAGAACACGGATAGCCATATGGGTTCTGGAACGAACCCTGTTGATGATACGCTTACGTTGCGTTCCGAAGTTTTGAGCGATTGCTTTCATCCGAGCACCTTCAATCCTATCAGCATTATACATATCTCTCATTATCCTGTTGATCTTCAGTGTCATGTTTTCGATATCATTCAACTCCTGTTCTTCGATAGGCAACTTAACTAAATTAAGACGGAATGGTGGGATTACACCATCAGCCAATGCTTGAGCATAACGATATGTAAATCCAATCTCACCGATCAGGTTGGTGATGATACGGGAGGCTTCTTCAGTAGGATGTGGTGTAGCACTCAAGCCAAGAGTAGCATCACGAGGGCAGATGTGTGAAGCCAACGCATTCCTCATCTGTGCGCCTCGTAGGTTGTGACATTCATCGACTACAACCAAATGACGCATTTTATCAAACCCATCTTGATCTTCATAAGGAATCCATGCAGGTCTTTTCTTAGAGAGTGATGCAAACGTAGTAATGTTGATGGTTGTGGTGTGCTTGTTTGGCCACCCCTTGATAGAGCCACCACCTAAACGACCTATTTGAGAAGCATCAATACCCCACTCAATCAAATCCTCCCTCCATTGGATCATCAATGCCTTCCGGGGAACAACGATAGTTACCATAGCGTGTTGCATAGGCCAATCCACCCACTCATCGAAGTGACCCTGCATTACTTCCATAGCAAGGCGTGTCTTACCTGCACCTGTAACGGCAGCAATAGCCATACCCTGATCAGAACGGTTGTTCCATTTAGTTAAGGCAGCCTCCTGCCAATCATACAATTTTGGTTTCAAGATAACATCTCCTGTGTTTTGTGCTGCTTTACCCAAGTAGGTTCTCCAAGAGTCCATACTGAATGCTTTAGAATACTTTGACTGTTCATTTGTTCCATCTTATCACCAAGATAGTAATCTCGGTATGCTTGAACCGCATCCTCATTACGATACTCTTCAGGCATAGCCTGTGCAAATGGCGTATGATCTTCCCAATCAGCCACTAAATTATAATCATCGAATAAACGAGCGATACCCATAGCCGGCATAGTGCAAGCATACTTCTTCTTGAACCGGGCTTGACACTCGGCACTCATCATTATCAGGTGATTGATGAACCATCCTCTATTGGCAGGTGACTCAAGTATCCAAAGAACACAAGGGTGCTTTGCATGGGTGCTTTTGTAGGGCGTTCCTGCTTTAGTGACAATGTTATACTTGATGAGATCATCATCATTGAAGCCCAACTCACGACAGACAGTAGCACCCATCTGTGTGGACTCTAAGAACATCTTTCTGGTATGAACATCATGCTGCATAGTTCCTGCAACAAATGGATTAGCATGAAGGGCATATAGATTCAAAGTAACATCTCCGTGCTTCATCCGATGGGGTCAGTCCTTATGAACTGTGTGTCTTATCTCGGTTGCTACATCCTTTCCTTTACCTGCAAAGGTAAAGACACCTAATTGGTGGTGAATAACCCATAGAGCCTTCTGTCGCCAGATCTTACAACCCTCATCATCAACATACCAACGGTTTGGTGGTTTGTATTCCATCAACGTTGGTGGGGATCCAAATGTAGTTTGGAAGGCAATCCATACTGCCTTCGCTTTACGCTTAGGTGGTTTAGTTTCCCAAACCTGAACAGTGAAACCTGTCAATCTTCATCACCTTCAAGCATATCCAATGTTTCAAGCATCTTACTATGATCGAATAGTTGAAAGGCACGTTTCTGCATGACTTCTTTCCTCGCATACTCCCATCGCCATGCTTGAGATTCTGGGCCGACAAAGTAGCAATCCTCATCTCCTTCGATGGATGGTATGCGAGTGCAGCATCCGTTCTCAATACCGTCTTCTAAGGAGTGACCTTCACCTGATGGTGAGTTACACATCCTCAAACCAGCAAAGCCCGGACACATCACACGGACAACCAACTCACCGAAGATCATACCTTCCGCTGCTCGATGAACAGGAATGATATCTCCGACGTGGTATTGGTTGCCATCAGGACAAAGGAATATCCAAGTGTTTGGTGCTGATTCACTCGTCAATGTCATGCCCCCACTTCAAGAGCAACTTTGCGAATGTAATCATAGCCCAATGGTCGCCCGGATTGTCTAAGTCACACGTCTGCTGCATCCATGCAGTTAAGTGTGCAATATCGCTGCCAACAGGCACTTGATCAGGCTTCTCTAAGCACATGAAGTCATCAACCGTATCATCCGATACAAGTGAGAACAATTGAGTGAGATCCCTCTCCGCTATGGTGTCTGGGATATTCGTGATACGTTCCTCAATACGTCTAAGCAATTCATCTTCATTCGGCACATCGTTTCCTTGTATAATTTCATCTATTGTGGTCATTTCAATTCCTCCTTTGTTGGTTTGTAGTTACATATTCCGCAGCCAAGATGAACAAATATCATCATTCTGCAATTGGGGCAACACATAATCATTCGATCACCGCAGGTGCTTTTTGCACAAAGCCATAGTGACCTTCTGGTTGTTCGGGAAGTGCATTGTATAGTGACCAACATCTTTCTGTGCAGAAGTGGCGTGTGCCAACAGGACAGTCCTGATCAGCAAATACCGCAGGTGCTTTGCACCATACGCAATGAGATGGTTCAACAATAGAAGTGAGTGAACTCATGCCCATTCCTCCGGGTCTAAGAAAGGTGCATCAACATCATCATTGACAATATCAAAGTCAATGACAACATCCTCGGTGACGTATTCAACATCAGGTGCTTCCACTTCATCAATGTATAGCGTCTTACGCTTCACATGATCAACCTGCGTAGCGTTGATGATAGTAACATCATAACCATGCTCACTTAGGGATGTTAGCAGGTCTTGGTATTGATCTGGTGTAGCAGGTGTAGTGTCACGTATCATCTGCGTCCAATCGGTTGCATATTCATTGCGACCATCTATGTCATCAGCAAACACACGGACAAGGTTCATTGCATTAGCACCACTGTTAGTGATACGTGCATAGGGCAACAAGGCATAGACAGGTGCTTTGTCGAAGATCTCCTTCAACCCACCTGCCAGAAGACCTGTAACCGCACCCTTGAGAGGGTTCGGACCCATACGAAATACAACCGTGACAGGTATCTTTGGTGCAATCATACTCATTGAACCGCCTCGACCAATTTGTTTGAAGTTGTCAATTGCATCTCTCGGTAGTTGCCATCGTCACCGACACGTGATGTGAGGATAGGTAGGTAGTGACCATTTGCATTTGTTTCGACTTCATCAAGCATAGGAATGCCGTGTGCTTGGACGTGGCATCTAAGTTGATCCTCGGAAGGTTCACGTCCGTGCTTTTCAACGTAAGAGTGGAATGCCGACATCTGGATGTCCGTGGTCAATTGCTGGAAGCCACGTAGCATCTGTTGAGTCCTGTTCATACCAATCGCTTTGCCACCTGTTACGAGCCCGTGAGCGTCGTTGGTTGGTGGTTGGTGAGTGATAGCACCATTGAATATGTTATTCAAGTGATACAGACTGTTTGGGATACCATTGTAGTCTTCGCCTACAAGAACAAAGTCAGCAGATGGATTGTGCCATCCTTCGATTGCAGTTCGTAGTGTTCGACCACCTGTCAAGTTACCGTTCAAGCCCAATCCGGGCATAGTCAAAAGACCACGTTCAGCAGCAATAACAAGAGCACGTTCAAAGTCAGCAACCTCCAACATGATGTAGTTCATCGCTTCGATCTGGGATGCCTGTTCATACATAGCGAGAGCAGCCGTCATAACTTTGTGTTCAAGGCCATCAATCTCAAGGAGTGCCATAGAAGCGTGTTTGTGGGTCAATGCGAGAAGAACCTCGGTGCGAGTGCCAACCATACCGTTTAGGCACACTACACGTTCAGCAATGGCACAGAATTGGATAGCACCATCAAAGGACGACTTGATTTGAATACCAAATGAAACGACACCACGTGGATCTTTGCTCAATGCAACAGGACGTAGTGTTTCCTCATCTATGGTGCGACCTTCGGTTCTCATAGATTGAAGGATTTCCTGACGTGTGCCTTTGCTGCTTACTTCGATATCCAAGTAGGCTTCTTGACCGTGGTTCATACCGTAGGCATTGCTTTTCAACCCACGTGAATCACACCATGCTTTGAACATAGGGATGACATCACGATGTTGGGTGGTTGCATATTGCCCGGTCTTAGGGCGACCAATCTTCATACCAAGTGGCATATCAGGAGTAGCATACTGTTGATTGTAATGCTGAATGAGATCTGCAATGAATGTCTTTACTTCGACACCATCACCATTCTTTCGCATAGCATAGCGACCATCGACGTGGAATACTCCGTCCTTCATTGCACCCATAGCAACGGGTGTGATTTGAACATCCCATTGGTTGGTGATAGAATCACGACCACCCTTCATCATGGATGCAAATGTAGGTATTGAATGATCAGGTGCATATCCTTGTTCAAGGACTTCAACAATATCCATCCAATGAGTATCAATTGCAGGTGAAAAACCTCTCGCCCATTCAATGACAGTTCCTTTACCATCACACATATTGCAGGTGATAATTTGAGCCTTTTCATTTCCTTCACTATCAACTGTGGCTACACGTTGGCGACGGACTTGATTTCCTTCATTGTTGTTTTCACATGAGAAGCAAATACATTGCTTGATCCCAAAGGCACGGTTCAATGTATCCAAGTCAGGATGTTCAACACCTGCTGGACCCGATGCACCAAAGTCTTCACGCTTGACTGTAACTTGTGAATTACCTTCATTGTAGTTGATGACTACTTCGTGAGTCGTTACGTGGTCAATAGTTCCAACAACCACCATGTGGTATTCTCTTTCGCTGGTAATTAGTCCTTCATATTCTGTGTTTCCAAATAGTTCATCTTGCATATTATTCACTTCCGTTGTAGTTGTCCGATGGAGTCCGTCTATATCAAACCACCTTTCGATGGATCAAACAGTCTCCTGTATTTTCTGGGTCATGCTTTCAATGGCTTCAACAACTTTCATCACACGTTCATATTCAATACGTGGCATGATGGTGAATCCGTTTCCTCTAATGATCAGGTGAACAGGTCGGTCTTCAACCGTTCTCTTTTCTAAGAGTGTTTCCAGTTGCTGGATGGTCATCGGTGGCAATGGCTTCTTAGAACCACCGTCTGATCTCATCACCTTACTGAAAGCATCCCGTAACCCCATCCTCAAGCACCTCTTATGGTTGGATCTGTTTCGGTTTCATACCAATTACAGTTCCTTACCGTATCCTCTTGGTCTTGGTTAGCGAGTGCATTGATTGCCATCTCCCACACTCCTATCTTTTGAGCAATACTTGGAACTAATTTATTGAACAAAGGTGTTTGAACAGGCACACGGCCTTCTTTGGTTTCACCACCATGTGGTGTAATCGTAATCACTTTGTTGATGTTTCCTCCAACTAAATGTTCTGGATCATCACTGTTACATGGTGCAATCATAACCTCCCAATCCTCACCATTAACCACCAATGGCTTATCCGATTGGGTGGTGATGGTTACGAGCCGTTGTGATGTCTTAGACGTGAGCATTTTCTGTAAATTGAAGAGAGTCCACATTTGAACCACGGTTTCCCCTATGGCTATCGGACGGGTATCATTCTTGGACTTTTTGATTGATGTAATTCCTTCACCGTCACCTGCATATCCTACTGCTTCATTGATCAAATCAAACAACAAACCTTCTTTCAATACACATCTTTGCATTGGTTTGTCATTGGTGCTAAACACACCATCAATTTGTCTTGGCCACGGTTGCCCATTAGAGAGTGAAACAACACCCTTTGCATTTGATTTACCATTTCGACCCTTGACTTCTAAAGTAGCCCGGGTATCACTCGTGATACCAACTTCGTATGGTATTTGATCTGGAAATGCGAAGGATAACGTAGGCATTGGATCTCCTGTTTGATGCTTGAAAGAACGTCTAAATCCATTGATGTTCTTTGAAAGCATATTCTTGAAGAATGAAGTTGATTGCCAACCACCGATGATAGCGTATTGAGCATACTCATAGTATTCACCAATGGATACCATCATAACGTGCCGTTCATCCACAAGACGTGAGTGTATCACCAGATCATCAAGGTCACATGAAGTATCCTTCTGTAAGTTCAATTGCATGATAACATCATCATCCTGATTAGCCACCTTCATCACCTTTAGATAGTTCTGAACAGTGGTATCACTCACGATTGTAGGTGACTGATTTGATGTGCGTTCATCACCTGTAACGAGTGACTCAAGAAGTCCAACGTTGTCATCATCATTTCCTCCATTGTCATTTCCTCCATTGTCATTTCCTCCATCATCATCATCATCAAAACAGGTGCAACGTTCCTCGGTTTCAAAGCATACAATACAATCGGTTTCGATCCAATCACAAATATCCGACGTGCAATAGTCTGTGCCACCATCGACTTGTTTGACCGATGGGTCGGGTATCTCATGTCCAGATTGAACATAACATTTAGGACATTGAGTCATATCACAATCGACGGGTTCATCCTCATCATCTCCACCATCTGTGGTGGATTCTGTATGGTCATTGATATCAAAACAGAAGGTGAACTCAAGAGTTCTGTATCGCCCGGATTCGGTGCGGTCACATTCAACCATAAGTTGGTCTTCAAGATCCTCGCCACAGTCATAGAACATTGTCACCCACAGGTTTTCACCATCTAACTCATTCAACTCATCACCGAATACGGCATAGTCACAATGAGCACGTTCATCCTCATTGGTGTGGAGATCTTCAATGTGGTCAAGAACACGTCGCAACGTGCTCATTGACATACCACACTGTTCTGCAACTTCTTTGCCTGATAGTGGTATGTTTGGATGTTGCCTGTGTGCTGAAACAACCTCAATGATATCTGCAATGCGATCATCCATGCTCTTTCGGGTGCGCTTCTTTGGCTTCTCTTTGATTGGTTCTTCATCCAATCCCGAGCCCGGGATTTGAGGGAGGATTTCGCCTATGAGGGGAAGGATGGGATTGCCTCTTTCAGTGTATAAGACCTGATCTTCATCTTCATCAAGTTGATTCGACGGATCATATTCCATGCCACTCTCGGATAGTAATAGGTGCAAACATTCACGTGTTTCATATGATTCATGGTCATCAATACGCTTTCCACAATGGCACATTGGATTGACACTTTGAACTGCATTCCAGATCTCTTCATCCGTCTTTTCATCATCCTCTATTTTGACAAATACACGTGTAATTTGATTGGCCAACCGTGCTTCAATATCACATTCGGATGTGAATATGATCGACCCGGAATTGCAGCATCCACACCGTGTGTAATCAGCCCTTATCGAACCTCTTTCGATGTGACGTTGTAGTTCACCCGTAGTTCCATGCAATCCACGTTCAATGCAGTTGCAGATAGTTGGAGTGATGTCATCATCATCATCAAGTGATTTGACAATGTGTTCTTGAATCTCATCCTCAAAGTCATCAAGAGCAATAGCCAATTCAATGTCCGTATCTTCATCGACATCGGACTCATGGTCTTGAACAGGTGCTTCATTGAGTATTGCTTCGATCTCTATGGCTTCTTGAGCATAGTCTGGAGTGTCTGCTGCAACCTCAAGGGCGTGTTCAGCATAGGCGATAGCGAATCGGTCATCCATAGGCATCCAAGAGGCTACAATGCAGTATTCCACAAATGCACCATCAGCATTGTTATTGCACTCAAGGAATTGACCACCAACGTATCCAGCAGGTATGCCATCGGTCATTGAGTTCAACCACTCTTGAGCATAGTCTGCATCGGTTGTAACATCAACCATCTTGATGTCACCATTGGATAGCATACCGACCAATAGATATGAGTTCTCAAGTGGAAGGTCAAGATCTGGAACATCGACCACTTCTTCATCGACCACTTCTTCAACAACTACATCTTCAACAACGTCATCAACAACACCAATCAACTCGTTTGGGATGTCTTCAAAGTCATCATCTTCATCGACATTATCATCGACATCATTAGACACCAATTCAGTGGTGTCAAGCATCCACATTGCATCGCTAATTGACTTCGATCCGATACGGTTGGTAACATAGACATTGAGTGATTTAGCACGGGTGATACCGACATATACACAGTTGCGTTCTTGCTCACGTTCAACTTCATTATTCATCGACCACGGAAGCATGAAACATGGTGTAACAGTCACTTCACCATCGTTATCGGTTGTTTCACGATCTGTGATGATGAAGACTCTATCAGCCTCAAGACCTTTGGCACGATGGATGGTGCTGAATACAACAAAGCCTTCATCGGAGGTTGCACCAAACAAAGTGGCTATCCAATCATCCTTTGCATCATTGCAGAAGTCCACCGTCATACCCGTTGCTTTGTGATCGACATATCGACCAAAGAGTGCTTTGATTGCTTCGCAATTATCAACGGCTTCGCAATACTTTTGATCTTTCGATGCAGCCTGTTTATCGTTACGGTATTTGGTCAAAAGCCGAGTGAGAACACCCTTCTTTTTACCCGTTGCGTGAAGGTATGCTTCGACCTTCTCATTGAGATCAGATAGGTGGTTACAACTACGTGTATCCAATGTCTTTGAGAGGGATCGAACTCTATCCTCCATCGAACCTCCGCCACCAAGACGGACGGGAACTCCACGCTTGAGAACATCCATTGCAGCACCAGCGAGTGGTGCAGAAAGACGTGACAATACCATGTCACCAACTTCAACCATATCGGTCATCTGATGTGGTGCAATGACCTGCGATGGTTCACCATGTGGCCATGACTCAATCCATTCCGGGGATGAGTGCTTTGCATAGTTCGACTCTTTACCATCAATCGCACCCATCAAGGTCTTGACATCGTTAGCGATGGTGTGAGTGCCACGGAAACATACAGTCATTGGCATGGACTCGCATCCAAAGGATTCTTTGTTGCTATCCATGCTTTCAGCCGATGCTCCAGAAAACGCATACAGACTTTGATTACGATCTCCAACTAAGACCACACCACTATGTTCATGGCACAACTTAGCGAGTAGCAATCCTTGAAGGATTGATAAATCTTGAACTTCATCACACATGACAATATCAAATGTGCGATGAGCCTTCAAACCAAAATATGCAGGTGTGTATATCTGATCAATGAATCCCATGCGAATGGTAACGAGATCGGTTGTAACAACGTCATCATTGGTATCCGCTTCACATCGAGCAAAGGCATATGAAAAGTCGATGTCAAGATGTTCTCGGCATCGGTCTAAGAATGCTGATATGACTTCATCATCGTCCTTGATTGACCATTGCCATCCATCGACCTTAGCCATCAATTTGAGAGTGCGTGGGTTACGTTGTCTTTCACGTGTGCCACCAATTGCAACGTATCCTTGACCTGCTTTGCCACCATATTGGTCATCGAAGCCACTCAAGGATTTGAGGATACCATTGTATGTTGAAAAGTCGTCCTTAGAAGGACTGTAAATGAGATGGAGGCGTGAACCATAGGAATCGACCACCATTTGATTAGAATCGCCAGCAGCAGCCTTAGAAACACCTGCTTTGGGTGCGATCAATGCACCTGCATCCATCAACTGTTTATCGGTCAATTCATTGACACGGAACATATCACCATATTTGGATTGGTGGAAGGAGAACACGCAACCTAATCCATCAGGACGTAGTTCATTCAATGGTTCATCAATGATGGATTGACCATCCATTGCGATGCGTGACCAAAACATTGGCAACTGCTTCATAATGTCATGTCCGATAGGTGCATCAGCAATACCCAATGCACCATAGTTGGCTTCGATGAATTGATCGAAGTCGAATCCCGAGCCCGGAATACACATACCGTTGCCCATTGCCTTTACTGCACCATTGGCGAGAAGACGACGTAGTGAGAAGTATCCAGCAGCGACCTGCTTGTATCCACCCTTCTCATTGAGGTTGTTATGCCACTCTTGATAGAGATCAGGTTGCGACAATAAATCAGCCAAAACAACACCTGCAATATCCAAGTATTTACCATCGCCCATTTGTAGTTCAAAGGACATATCTTCACCATTAAGCCACTTGAGAACAGTAGCATGACCATGAGCATTGAGTGTGCCACTTCCGGGCATTGCCCAATCTGCACCATCAGGCATCTTATCCTTCAAGACGGACTTGAGAACATCAGCAATGGTGCGATTGAATGCGACCAGAGTGAGCGAGAACCCGTATCGACTACGATCCTCTTCATAGGCATTAGCGATGACATCACACGCACCTTCAACAACCGTGGTCTTTCCACTACCTGCAACGGCTTCGATACAGATCCGGAATAGGACATCACGAGATGTATCCCAATCGGAGTGTTCTATGGCTATTGCAAGGGCTTCAAGGACATCCAATTGTTCCGAACTCCATGCGTTACCGTTCTTATCCATAGGGGGAGTCCAACGATGTGTTAAATCGGCAACCTTCAATTCACGTGGCATCCGTGTCATCTCTTCAATCCAGCACCTTACAAAGTAGCGAGTGTCTTCACTGTTCATGTATGATTCATATTCAATCATGTCATTTACAACGGTTTCACAGTCATTGGATATATTGCGTATCCAAGCCCCAAGCAAGTTCACTTCGGATTCAGTAGTGAAGTGTGCTTTGTGGTTCACCATGTCTTCATAGACGGTCATCATGTTATCGTGATTGACAGTGACTCCACCGATCAATCCGATGAAGGCCAATGCTGGAACTGAATAGATTAAACCGATCCCAAATATCATCAATGCTGATGACTTCAAAGCAACCTTAGCACGGCGTTCTTTCAATCGACGGTCATCTTGACGGTCTTGGTATAGTTCGTAAGCATCAGCCTGTTGATCAGGACTCATGCGATGCCACTGTGGTGAACGAGCAGCCCTAAAGACGGGAGGCATGGCCGTTACAGTGGTGTTATTATCGTTTTCATTCAAGGTTAAATGGCCTACTGCACCATAGGTTGGTGCAAGCAAAGCCATCATTATCATCGTTATTATCAAGGTTAGGTTACGCATATTAGTTGTCTCCGTTACCACTCCGAGGGTGTGAGTCTATGTAAAGGATAGGGTGATTACACCATTACGTGAAGGGGTTTTCTGGTATGGTGTTTTGATCCGTTCAACCCGTTCATACAGGTTTCATCAATACCATCATCAATTACATCAATTTCATCACTCATCATTCCCTAAAGGGGTATATGGTGCAACGTTTATGATAATACTACTGATTGATATGATTATATTGATTAAATTGACCCCCATGTATCATGTTATGCCCACAGGCATGGCACTCTCGCTCAAGACTCATCTATGTGCAGCAATCCAACCGTAAATCACCATATCTGATCATAGTGCGTGGTGGTTTGATGTGTCTTATTGTTTCGCCCACCGACCCAAATACTGGCCATGTATGGTGTGATGTCGGATGATTGGGCGTAAATGGTCGATTGATCCGTTGAATGACGTGTAAATGGCCTAATTGGACGTGTATTGGTGCGTTGAACGTGCGTTATGGTGCATTGAATGACCTATTGCACCATAGTTGGGTGGATGGATGTGGTGGTTGAGTGGTGCAATGCCGGGTCGATGGATCGCACCAATGCACCGATGCCGGGCTGCACGTGACCAGATCAGGGACGCCCACCCTCCGGGTGGGCGGTCAGGGGGTGAAAAAACACAAAAAAACAGGCCGGAGGCTTGCTTCCGGGCACGTGTTTTTTTTTTTTTTCAGGGCCTCCCTATCCACATACGCTGCTACTGAAAAATTGAAAAGGGGTTTTGTTAGCCCTAACACTTGTGACAGGATACAGGCTAAAAATCCCACCGAAAAAAATCCCACAAATTGAAATATAATACTGTGGTGGGATCATTTGGTTCACCTCTTTTTTTGTGGCAATCCTCCGATCACTTTAGCAACCTAAAACAACTCAAGGAATTGGTGAACCACCCCTAACCTTTTTTGTATGGACTTGTTCAGCACAAAACATGGGCGTAGCGATGGCTATCGGTTTTGAAGTTCTCAAGGAAGATCCTTGTTGGGACGGATACGAACAGGTAGGCATGAAAAACAAGGGCGGCAGACAAGTTCCTAACTGTGTTCCTGCGAGCAAGAAGATCCCTGCGAGCAAACCTAAAAAGAAAGTCAAGAAATCTGTGGTGAACTGCGGGTGTGACACCTGTTTCACTCTCGCTAAGGCTATGATCGTTAAGGCAGAAGCCGAGAAACCGTTTCACGGCTACAATCCAAAGGTTCACAGTCGCAAAGGTGGACTCAATGCTGCGGGTCGAGCAAAGGCCAAGCGTGAAGAAGGTGCGAACCTGAAACCACCCGTCACCGAGAAGAATCCAACAGGTAAAAAGAAGGCTCGCAAGGAATCTTTCTGCGCCCGTATGGGTGGTGTCAAAGGACCCACAAGTAAAGGTGGCAAAAGAACACCAAAAGGTGCATCACTCGATAGGTGGAATTGCTGATGACACTTGACATCCGTGAATGTGTCGCTTGTGATAGATTGTTCACATTGCCTATGGGCGGCAGGGATACACCATATGGGATGTTATGCAACGGTTGTTGGATG
>TARA_R110002096_G_scaffold24453_9_pt1 | contig 77437 bp, 62 predicted proteins | sample TARA_R110002096 | Tara Oceans TARA_R110002096 (sample SAMEA4397295) | marine metagenome | biome: Polar Biome; feature: [DCM] deep chlorophyll maximum layer (ENVO:01000326); material: water (ENVO:00002006), including particulate matter (ENVO:01000060) such as... | depth 35 m
ACACTGCGAACGCATAAGTTCATCGAGTGGAACCCGCCACGCTCCGCCGACCTCGATCCGCGCGGTCAGTAGCGCTCGAGGGACGCACGCATGGCGGCAGCGATGACGTCGTCCTCGCGGGCCATGGCTCGCTCGATCGCCGGGCGCGTTCCGTCGTCCGCGCCGTGGGCGAAGGCGAGCGACCACGCGGCCGACTCGCGCACCTGGGACGAGGGGTCGCGCTCGAGGGCGTGGCGCAGCGCGGCGAGCCCCTCGTCGGTCGGTCGGTGTCCCAGAACGACCGCGGAGTTCGCAGCCAAGCCCTCACGACCCGCCCGGCGGACGGGGGAGCCTAGGAAGTGCTCGCGGAACGCATCGGGATCCGCCGGGCCCGTGACCCAGTCGGTCAACCGCGCACCCTCCAGGGCGGAGTGCGTTCCGAAGCGATCGGTGTGGTCCGGTGCCTTGTTGCCCCACGGGCAGACCTCGGAGCAGATGTCGCACCCGAAGGCCCAGTCCCCTTGCTTCTCACGCAGGTCCGGGTCGCTAAGGCCCTTGTGCTCGATCGTCACGTAGCTCAGGCAGCGGCGCGCGTCGAGGACGCCGGGACCGTCGAACGCGTCGGTGGGGCACGCGTCGAGACAGGCCGTGCACGTGCCGCAGTCCCCGTACAAGGGTGGGGCGCTCTTGGCCTCGACCGTCGGATCCAGTTCGACGTCGAGCACCAGTTCGCCCAGGAAGAACCAGGGACCGAACTTGGGATGCAGCAGGTTCGCGGCCTTCGACTCGAATCCGATACCCGCGGCGCTGGCGTGGGCCCGTTCGAACAGGGGCACGGCGTCCACCGCGCTGCGGGCACCCTTCACGAGGCCGGCCTCCGCGAGTCGCTTGGCCAGCTTGCGCAGGCGCCGCCCGACCCAGTTGTGATAGTCGGCACCCATGGCGTAGCGAGCGATGCGTCCGCCATCTTCCGTCGTGCCAGCCGGACGCGAATGACCGACGCCCACCACCAGCAACGTGCGCCCCTCGGGGGCCCAGGTGATGGGGGATTCGACCGCGGCCCGGGCACGTTCCATCCAAGCCATGGTGCCCTGGTGCCCCGCGTCGAGCCACGCGCCGTAGCGCTCTGCGCCGGGCGCCGGAGCGAACGGGGCGAGCCCCGCCAGGTCGAAGCCTGCCTCGAAGGCCAGTTCCAGGACGTCCTCAGCGGCACTCATGACCACGATCCTGGGGTCCCAGGCGCGGGTTGGGCCCTGCGGACCCAGGTTTATTCGTCCGGCTAAGCGGTTTCAGGGCAAGGACTTGGGGCAATCCCCGATCCCGATGCGCCGCGATTCGCAACTCTTCCACACAGCTGACGAAACCGTAAGCACCACGTTCCCTAGTGGGAGGTTGAGCGTGAGGTCTTACCACGACCTCGACGCCTGCCCCCCCGTCCCCAGGCTACCGACAAGCCATGAGGACAATTCCCCAGGAACCGTGCTCACCATGTACGGTGGGACCACCTCCCCGGTCCCATCCCCATGCAGGTAACCGACCCCCTCACCAGCCGATTGCTCGCGGGCCCCGACGCCCGAGAACGATTGACAGAACGAATCGCCGTTCTGGGTAAGGATGTGAAGTCGGTCGAGCGCAAGCGGATGCTCGCGCTGATCGCGGACCCGGCCAGGGAATCGGATTCGATCCGTGATTCGGTCTCGACGCGCCTGATGGAGAGCTTCCGACTCAGCATGAGTCGGGATTGCTTCGGGTTGCTCTACGAACTGAACGCGAATCACCTGTTGGCCCAGGTCGCCTCACGTCTGCGCCGCTACAGCAGCAAGGCCGATCCGCTCGACGTCCTCCAGGAAGTCTTCTTCAACGTCTACCGCTACCCGCACCGTTTCGACGCGACGCGCGAGGACGCCTTCCGCGTGTGGTCGGCGATGATCGTGCGCAACACGGTGCTCAAGCACTTGCGCAGCCAAGGCAAGGGTGGGCGCCAGGAGGTGCCGTTCGAGGACCTCTCCGATCAGCCGGAAACCAGCCATGTCGGACCCCTCGGTGGGGTGATCGACGGCGAGGACCGTGCACGCTGCCAGGAGGTCTACACGACCTACCTGCTGCTCTACCTCGAGTTCTACTCGATGCTCTCCGAGCGCGAATGCCGCGCGTTGCACCTGGTCGAGGTCGACGAGGTCAGCTACCGCGTCGCCGCCGACGACCTGGGCATCAAGCTCGAGAACCTCAAGATGGTCATCTTCCGCGCACGTCGGAAGATCCACCGCGCGATGCGCCGCACGTTCGAGGGCTTGCCCCACGACTGCCGTCCCGCGCGCGACCCCAAGGGCACCTCGCTGGACCCGCACAGTCGTGCGTCCGTACGCGATGCCAAGAGGGGCGACACGAATCCGACCGGCGACCACGTAATCCGGCGTGACGGTCTCAACGATTCCGTGGGTGAGGCACCCACGGATACACGGAGTTCGGGCGATGAGTGATCTTCACTCCAACGACTTTCACGCCAATGACTTCGATCATTGGAACGATGGCTTGAGCAAGGCTCAATCGGCGCTGCAGCAGGACCTGTCCTGTCTCGCCGATGGCGAGCTCGACGAAGCCACCGCGACGCGCGTCATGTTGCGCCTGGAAGAGGACCCCGAGTCGCGGGCCTTCTTCGAGGACATCCAGCGTTGTGCCGAGACCCACCGCGATGTCGCGGACCCCGATCGTCTCTTCGCGCGCCTCGCGATGATGACCGGTGCAGAGGCCGCTCCCGAAGAGATCGATCTGACCCACCGCTTGGCTTCGATCTTCTACAAGCTCGGCAAGGCCTACTTGCTCGCCGCGCTGCAGCCCGACACCCTGGTCGAGCGCGCCTTCGAAGACGTCGTTCCCGTCGAGAACACCCGCGTCCAAGGTCGCGGCTTCGTCGATGCGATCTTGATCGGTGACAAGGCCCGCGGCGAACGCGTCGACTGGGAGATGGCTCGCAAGATGCTCAACGGTCGCCTCGAGCGCATCGAGGACCCGCTCGAGAAGGCTCGTAAGTTGCTGCTCCAGGCGATGGAGACGGACCCTTCCCACGAGGAGTCCCGCTTCTACCTGGCCTACCTGCACGCCCAGCAGGGCAAGCGCCTCAAGGCCGTTCAGATCTACCAGGACCTGTTCGACACCGCGATCAGCGCCGAGAACCGTGGCCACGCCGCCATCCAGCTCGGACGGCTCTACCAGGACGAAGAGGATTGGGGCCGCGCCCTCACCTTCTATCGCTGGGTCCCGATCAGCGGTCTCCTGGCCCAAGACGACCGCTTCTGGGTCGTCCGCTTCAACATCGCTATGTCTTACCTGGGACGTGGTGACCGGGAGCGCGCACTCGACTACTTCCGTCAACTGATCGATTCCCAGCCCGACAAATCACCCGAGGTGGCCCACATGGCCGCGCAGGCCCCGTTGCTCCGCCAAGTGTGTGAAGGTGACGATCGCTTCGCGACGGCCCTGCACAGCCGCTGCCCCGAGATGTTCGCCTACCCGCAGGCGGCCCAAGACAGCTCCAGCAGTAGCAGCACGAACGGTGCACCCTCTGAGGGAGGGAACGGCTGAGAGGCCGAGAGAACCCAATCATGAACCTATCTCACGAACGAACCCCCGCGAACGGACGACCGTCCACCGAGAAGGGCACCTTCTTCGGCGGCGCGTTTCGTGCTGGTCTGATGACCCTGGGTCTGATCTTGGTCGCCGTCATCGGCGTCCAGGCATCGGGCAACAGTGTCGGGACCATGCCTTCGATGGCCGCGCCGACGGCCGATCAGGGTGGACTGAACGACTCTCGATCCATCTACCTCGAGGGGCCCCGCGGCATGATGCAGGACGTCCTTCTCAGCGCGAACGGCTACGGCACGATCCAGGTCGTTCCCTGCGGGAATGGTCGGATCCGATTCGAGTTGCGCGGTGAGGAGGTCCTCGCGGTGTTCAACCCCGAGGTCATCCTGATGTCCGATATCGAGATCGGCTTGGTCAACTCCGATGTGGCCATGTCCGTTACGGCGGTCATGTCGGGAGGGATGATGACTCCGGTCTCTCCCTTGTCCCCGGCGGAAGATACGCCCCTCCCGGTCAAGGCCTGGATCCTGAGCGGCATCTTGCTGAACGACTCGCCCGTCATTCACACGGTGATCTACAGCAACCCCGTCAAGCGGATCCGCCACAAGGTCTCCATGACCAACGGACTGCTTCAGATCCACCAGATCCAGGACTGACATCCAAGAGTGAGTCCCCCGGCCCCAGCCCAGTCAAGCGGGCGTCGCCGGGAGCCGCATGTCCGAGCGGGGCGCAGCCGAGCTGCGCCCCGCTCGCGTTGTTGGGGGATCGCCGTGGCGCACGGGGACCTTTCCACGAGTTCGCTGCAGGAACCTGGAACTGCGTCACCCTCCTCCGCAGCATAGATTCCGTGGATGCCACCTTGCTCGCGATCGACGCCGGAACGACCGGTGTGACCTGTCTGCGGTTCGACGCCGACCTGCGGGTCGAAGCGCGCGCCTACCGTGAGTTTTCCCAGGGCTTTCCGGTCCCGGGCCATGTCGAGCACCGGGCCGAGGACATCCTCGCTGCGGTCGATGCGACCGTGACCGAGGCCCTGGCGGGTCACGTCGGTCCCATCGCGGCCGTCGGGATCACCAACCAACGGGAGACCGTGTTCGCCGTCGATGTGGTCCGCGACCAGGTCCTCGGGCCAGGCCTCGTCTGGCAGGATCGGCGCACGGCGCCCCGTTGCGCGGAACTGAAGGCCGACGGGCACGAAGCCGAGGTGCGGCGCATCACGGGGCTCACGCTCGACCCGTACTTCTCGGGGACCAAGATCGAGTGGCTCCTGCGCGAGCGCAGCGGCGTCCGCGCGGCGGCCGATCGCGGGCACCTCCGCTTCCTGACGGTCGATGCGCTGATCGTCCGTCACCTGACCGGTGGGGCCACGGTCGCGACCGACTTCACCAACGCGTCGCGCACGTTGCTGTTCGACCTGGAGGCGCGTACCTGGTCGACGGACATGGCCGATCTGTTGGGCGTCCCGCTCGCCACGCTGCCCGAGGTGCGCGGGTCCTCCGACGACTACGGCATGGCGCGCCTGCCCGGCGGTCGCAGTGCGCCGATCCGCGGCGTGGTGGGGGACCAACAGGCCGCGCTCTTCGGTCAAGGCTGCTGGACGCCCGGCACGTTCAAGAACACGTACGGCACGGGGTGCTTCTTGCTGTTGAACACTGGCTCCGAGCGGCGCGACGTGCCGGGGCTGTTGACCACGCTGGCAGCCGACGCCAGCGGCGCACCGTGCTATGCGGTCGAGGGATCGGTGTTCGCGGGCGGTGTCGTCATCCAATGGCTGCGCGACCAGTTGGGCATCCTGGAAGCCGCCGAGGACTCCGAAGCTCTGGCCCGCACGGTGCCGGACAGTGGAGGCGTGACCCTGGTGCCGGCCTTCGTCGGGCTCGGCGCGCCCTACTGGGATCCGGACGCGCGCGCCGCGCTGCTCGGTCTGACCCGCGGCACGAGTCGCGCGCACATCGCACGTGCCGCGCTCGAGGCGATCGCGTTGCAGTGCACCGAGCTCGTGGCGCTGCTGCGCGAAGGTACGGGGTTGGCGATCGACACCTTGCAGGTCGACGGAGGCGCGGCGCGCAACGACCTGTTGATGCAGATGCAAGCCGACTTCGCCGGACTGACCATCGTGCGACCGAGCGAAGTGGAGAGCACCGCACGAGGCGCCGCCGCCATGGCGGCGGTCGGGATCGGGCTTCGCTCAGACCTCGGCAGCGCTGCCGGGTTCCAGGCTGGCACGACCCGCTTCGAACCGACCTTGGCCGCTGAGGAGCAGGCCGAGCGACTTGCCGACTGGCGCACGGCCGTCGGCCGTATCCTCACGCGCTGAATCCGTTCCGACCGACGTACCCCGAACTTCTCCATGTCCCGTCCCCTCGATCGTCGTCAACTCCTCTCCGCGGGCGCCGTGGGCGCCGCCTCCCTCGGCATCGCTTGTGCCGCGACCGGTTCGACAGGCTCGTCAGGCTCGACCGGCCGACCTGTTGGCGGTCCGGTGGCCATCGCCTCGGGCAACGGCCTCGAGACGGTGCGCCTCGCCTACGCGCGCATGGTCGCTGGTGTCGATCCTGTCGACGCTGCGGTCGAGGGCGTGGGCGTCGTCGAGAAGGACCCGAACGACATGTCGGTCGGCTACGGCGGGTTGCCCAACGCGGACGGTGTCATTCAGGTCGACGCCTCGGTCATGCACGGCCCGACGCATCGCGCCGGTGCCGTCGCTGCGCTCGAGAACATCCTGCATCCGTCGCAGGTCGCGCTGGCCGTGTTGAAGCGCACGGACCACGCGATGATCGTGGGCGAGGGCGCGAACCGGTTCGCCGCGGACCTGGGCTTCCCGACCCAGGACCTGATGACCGAGCGCTCGCGCCGGGCCTGGATCCGTTGGAAGGCGGGTTTGAATCCGAACGATGCGTGGCTCGATCACGATCAGCAGATCACGACCGAGGGGGAGAAGCCTGTGCCCTACACGACCGGGACGCTGCATTGCTCGGCGACGAATGCGGCGGGCAACGTGTCCGCGGTCACGACGACCTCGGGCATGTCGTGGAAGATCCCCGGGCGCGTCAGCGATTCCGGCATCATCGGTGCGGGCATGTACGTCGACAACGAGGTCGGCAGCGCGGGCGCCACCGGTCGCGGCGAGTCCGTCATTCAGAGCTGCGGCTCGTTCAGCATCGTGCGCGAGATGGAGCGTGGCCTCGAGCCGACCGAAGCGTGCCTGGCGGTGCTGCGCCAGATGGCGCGTCGCACGAAGCGCCCGCACTTGCTCGAGGACGATGGCCACGGCGGTCAGCGCCCGAACTTCCAGGTCGTGTTCTTCGCGCTGCGCAAGGACGGTGCGTACGGCTCGGCCTCGTTCGTCGGCCCCCAGACGTTCGCGGTGTGCGACGCGAACGGTGCCCGCCTTGAGGCGAGCGCCGTGCTCTACGAGTGAACCCGTTCGAATGAATGTTGGGTGTTTGCCGTACGCCCGGACGCCGTACTCCCGATTACGACACGTCCCATGTACTCGTAGACGCGAGCGTCAGTGCTGCTCGGGTGTGACGCGATTCAGTTTCGTCGTCGCGACGACCGTACGGCGCTTGCGGTCCGAGGTCAGGCGGAGTTCCTCGATCACGATCGTGTCCGCGTCGATACGCTTGAGACTCTCGACGACGATCGCCTCGCCGTCCTCGCGCTCGAAGGACATGCCGTCGTCGTGTGGGTGACCGAGTGACGGTCGCAGCGTGCTGTCCGTCTCGGTCAAGCCCCACGACATCCAACGCTGCTTGCTCTGTTCCCAGCCACGCACGTTGAGGCGTTCGTCCCAGTCGGCGGACTCACTCCCAATCTTGCGCGTCTGGATGCTGTCCAGGACCAAGCAATCCTTGTTGAGCCGTTTGGACCGCAGTTGCGCCTCCTGCTTCACGCCTTGCGCATCCTCCCGCACGCCGGTCCATTCCCCGAGCATCCAGTCGAGGGCGCGCGCTTCCGTCCGCGTCGAGACCTCGCCTTCGGTCCAGGCGCTGGCGAACAACGCATCTTGGGTCACCTCGCCGGCAGCTTGGGTGCGCGTGAACTCCATGATCCAATCCGTGGCCCACGTGATGCCATGGTCCTGGGTCACGGCCGCATCCCAACGCACCGAGTTCGGCAGCCCGTCCGAGAACGTGTAGCGCGTGCGCTGCTTGCCGGTGGCGGGCGCGAAGAACTCGCCGCGACCATGGCGGAACTTGCCGGTCAGTCGGCCGAACGTGCTGTCGCCATCGGTCGTCCAGAACAGCAGCAGGTTCCAGTGCTGCGCGGTCGGATCGAAGGCGCGCAGACTGAAGCCGTTCATGAAAGAGCCGTGGAACGGGCCCGCCCATTCCTCGAGGATCGCGCGGCCGCCACACACCGGGGTGATGCGCGCTCGCGTGACGTCCCCGTCCTTCCACGAACCGTCGGGCTGGATGTCGCGATTCTGCACGGACCATTCGCCGATCCAGAAGTCGAACTGGCGATGCGGGTCGTCGACCGCCAGGGCCTCCTGCGCGTCGTTCCCGGGCCCGACTCGAGGTGTCGACGGAACTGCGAAGCCGCCGGCGAGGGCAGCACTCAAGAGCAAAGGAGCGAGGTGCATGTCGACGATCCTAGATCGTGCGGAATGCGCTGCGCGCGTCGCAGCGGAGTTGCGACGAAAGGCGTACCTGGGGCGATCTGTCAGGCCCGTTCCCTCACCCCTGTGCTGGGCTCCACCGTTCGGCCGACGCGCCCGGTTCCCACGCATGGGTCACTGGCCCGCTTCACCTGTCCGTATTCACTCGTCCGTATTCACTTGTCCGGCCAAACGCCGCCTTCGAGAGGCAGGCGATCCTGACCGCCTTTCCCGACGACCTCGTCGCCGCCCGAGTAACCACCGGCCGCGAGCTCGTTGCGTTCGAGGTCGGTCATCGGCCGCAGGTCCAGACCGCGTTCCGGGAGGCTCGTGCGTAGGCCGCGCAGGGACTGGATCCAGCGCTCGAGGCGATCGCGCCAACGATCAGCCTGGCCGCTTTGGGTGAGCGGTTTGCCCGGACCTGCGCCCCTCGGATCGGGTTCGAGATCCAGGTGTTGCAGGGTCCATGGCGCAAGGCCTTGCGTGCGGTACAGGACCTGTTCGTTCGCGCGCACCAGCGAAGCGTTGCGCAACGGAACGCGCGCATCGGGCGGGAAGAGCGTCAACTCGGACAGGTACGCCTGGACGTCGTTCGCGGCCGTTCCGCGCGCGATGGGCAACAGGTTGCGCCCCGACGTCGCGGCGCCGAGCTCGACTCCGGTCGCGGCGCAGATGGTCGGGACGATGTCCACCAGGCCGACGTTGCCTGCGACGAAGCGTCCACCTTCGATCCCCGCGGGCCAACGCACGATCAACGGTACCGAGATCGACTCGAGCCAGAGTGCGCTGCGATGCGTCTTGCCGCCGTGCTCGAAGAACTCCTCGCCGTGGTCGGACGTCACGACGACCAACGTGTCGTCGCTGATCCCGCGCGCCTCGAGGCGCTCGAAGAACTCGCCCAAGCGGTCGTCGACGTAGCGCACGCCGCCGTCGTAACGCGCGATCAGGTTGTGGCGATCGCGGTCGCTCATGTCGGCGCGGATCGCATCCGACGTCACGCCCATCCCGGTGATCGAGCCGTCGTAGTCCGGGTCGAACATCGTGTAGTAGGGATCGGGCGCGGTGTACGGGTCGTGCACGTCGAACAGGTGCACGAACAGGAAGAACGGATCGTCGCCGTTCTGCTCCAGATGCCCGTCCAGCCAGCCCTCGGCCGCGGCGAGCGTCTCGGGCGTGCTCATCGTGAAAGGATCGAACAGCGCCGGGTGCGCATCGCGGATCGCGAGCATGGCATCCTTGTCCTGCGACTCGAGCGCGGCTTGCCACAGGGGACCGACCTCGGGGTGGCTCCAGAACATGTGGCCGAGGCGCTCCCAGCGCTCGAAGCCCGCGCCGAACCCGAAGCGGTCGTCCAGGTACTTCCACGTGAAGAACCCGCCGCATGCATACCCGTCGTCGGTCAGCGCCTCGCTGAGGAACCGTCCGCGCAGGTCGGGCGCGATCGGTGCACCCTCTGCATCGAACCGGTTCCAAAGGCGGTCGTCGTCGATCCCGTGCGCGCTGATCGCTAGGCCGGTCAACATCGACAGGTGCGAGGGCAGCGTCCACGACGTCGTGGACAAGCATCGCTCGAAACGCACGCCCTGGGCGGCCAGCGCATCCAGCGCCGGCGTCGTGTCCCGCTCGTAGCCGTAGCACCCGACGTGATCGGCGCGCAGCGTGTCGATGCTGACGATCAGCACGTTCGGGCGCCGCGGCGCGTCCTCGTCCCCGTCGCCGCAACCGACGAGCGAGGTCAGCGCGAGCAGTGCTGCGAAGGTCGTGGGGGGGAGCCAGGTTCGGGAGCGCATGGGGAGTGCCGGGCACCAGTCTTACCGCATCGACCCCGGCCCTGTCTGTTTCGTTCCGAGGAGACCCCGGTCTGGGACGTCGCGGTCTCGGATAGAATCCGGCCGTGGACCCGATCTCCAACACTCCCGACGACCGTCCGATGCTCGCGCTGACGTCGGGCGATCCGTCCGGGATCGGTCCCGAGATCGTCGCGGCCGCTCTGAAGAATCCGGACGTGCTCGCCTCCGCTCGCATCCTGGTGGTCGGACCGGAATCCGTGCGCCCGGCCAGCGTCGAGACCTACGACCCGAGCGCGTCCGCGCAGGACGTGTCGTGGGCGGCCAGCGAGGACGACCGAGCCTGGTCGCTCGGCACGGCCACCGCATCCGGCGGACGCGCGGCGTTGGCCGCCTTGCGCGCCGGCGTCGATCTGGTGCAAGCCGGCCGTGCGCAGGCCCTGGTCACAGCGCCGGTCTGCAAGGAGGCGCTGCACCTGGCCGGCGAACGCGTCGAGGGCCAGACCGAACTGCTGGCACGTTGGGACGCCGCTGATCCGTACGAGATGGTGGCCGAGGCCGGCGACCTGCGCGTCATGTTGTTGACGCGTCACATGCCGTTGCGCGACGCGCTCGACGCGATCGATGGGGATGGGATCGTGGATCACCTGGTGCTCTTCGATCGCGCGTTGCGTGCCCAGGGCATCGAACGTCCGAAGCTCGCGATCGCGGGACTGAATCCGCACGCGGGGGAGGGCGGCCTCTTGGGTCACGAGGAGCAGCGCATGATCACGCCTGCCGTGCAAGCTGCGCGGCAGAAGGGCATCGACGTCGGCGACCCGCGTTCGCCGGACATGGTGTTCCTCGAGGGTGCGCGCGGGGATTACGACGGCGTGCTCGCGCTCTACCACGACCAGGCGTTCATCCCGCTCAAGCTGCTCAGCCGTGGCCGCGGCCTCACTTGGATCGCCGGGCTCTCGTATCTGCGCATGTCGCCCGTGCACGGCACCGCGTTCGACATCGCGGGCCAGGGCGTGGCGGATCCCGAAAACCTCGTCCACGCCCTTCAGGAAGCGGCCCGACGCGTCCGATCGGGCCAGAAGACCCGCTGACTCAGCCTGGGACGGTGGCTTCGGAGCCCGACCTCTGGTTCCGCACCGCATCCCTCGCCCGGAGGCCGCCGAAGCGGGCTAGACTGAAGTTCCTCTCCCCGTGCATTCGCGCCCCCCCCGGATCCCCGTCGATCCGCTGCGGCCGGACGCCTGCCCCGACCTCCCCTCCAAAGTCCAACCGCCATGATTCAGCGGAAGAAGAAGATCGTCCTTTACCAGCCCAAGCAGGTGGACGATTCCCGCGGCGTCGAATCGAGCAAGGACATGATCCCGCTCGAGATGCTGACGATCGCGGCCTATCCGTTGCAGGACGGTTACGACGTCGAGATCATCGACGGTTCGCTGTACCGCGGCGACGAGGGGCACGAGCGCTTCCTGGCGGCATGCGAGGGCGCGATGATGGTCGCCACGACCGGCATCCTGGGCTACATGGTCACCGACGGCTGGCGCGCGATGAAGCGCGTGAAGCAGACCTACCCGGACCTGCCCGCCGTCATCGGTGGCTGGTTCGCCAGCGTGCGTCCCGACCTCCAGCTCGAGACCGGCATGTACGAGGCCGTGGTCCTCGGCCAGGGCGAGCTGACCTTTCGCGACGTCGTCGCTGCGATCGATGCGGGGGAGCCGCTCGACGACGTGCAGGGCCTGGCGCTCTGGCGCGACGGCGCCGTGTACAAGACCGACCCGCGACCGATCGCGGGCTGGGACCAGATCCTCAAGGTCCCGTACCACCTGATCGACATCGAGCCGTACCGCGAGCACCAGATGCGCGCGACCTCGGCGCGCGACGTGCTGCGCCTGCCGACGCCCCCGTGGATCGGATACGGCAAGCCGTACTTCGGTATCACCTACTTCGGCTCCTACGGTTGCCCCGAGCCGTGCACGTTCTGTTGCTCGCCGCTGGTCACCAACCGACGTTGGAAGCCGGTGCCGGCCGACCGCATGCTCGACGACCTCGAGGAGCTGCAGGACCGTTGGGGCTTCGACTCCGTGCGTTTCCACGACGCCAACTTCGGCGTGATGGAGAAGCGCTCCAAGGACTTCGCCGAAGGCCTCCTGAACCGCAACATGCAGTTCGGTTGGAACGCGTTCATCGAGACGCACTCGATCCTGAACTACAAGCAGTCGACGCTCGACGCGATGGCCGACAGCGGCATGTACGTCGCCGAGATCGGCGCCGAGGCCGGCGACAACGACATGATGAAGACGATCGGCAAGCCGATCCACGACGACGACAACATCGAGGCCGCGGTCCAGATGGATCGACGCGGCATCATGGGGTCGATCACCTACATCATCGGCTTCCCCGGTGAGAGCGAGGCGTCGATGCTCTCGACGATCGACCAATGTCGTCGCCTGCACCTCGCGGCGCCGCACGCGCGCCCGAACGTCTGGCCCTTCCGCCCGATCCCCGGGACGAAGATGTGGGACGAGGCACTCGAACTCGGCTACGAGGGTCCCAAGGACCTGCCCGACTGGGGTTCGATCGGCGAGTACCACCTCGAGGAGACCTGGCCGGGCAACATCCCGCCCAAGGTCGCCGAGGCCCGCATGATGTACCAGCACTACGCGACCCTGAACTGGGGTCTCGCGCGCGGCAAGCGCGGCTGGTGGGAGGACCGCGCCGAGAAGCGCCTGACCGACGGCAGCTACGTCACCGGTCGCAACGAAGCGCGCGCGTTCGGCCTGTTCAACAAGGTCCGCAAGAAGCTCTTCCGCCCCGACGACGTTCCGCGCAGCTGGGTCGATCCGGGCCACAAGACGGGCACCGCCGGCAACGAACGTTCGGAAGCGCGCTCGGTGATGACCGACGCCACGAAGGGTTAGCCAGGATCCCTCACGAGCATGCACCGTGAGCGCACCCCACTCGCGGCACTTCCTCGTGTAGGGTTTCGCAGGCCGAGCGGAGTGCCCTGCGCCTCCAGGGTTCTGGAACGACATCTCAGTGGTGAAAGGGGCCTTCGTATGGTCGAATCGTTGCGTCCTCGAACCTCTTTAGGAGTCGTCATGCGCATCCACGGAATCTTGCTCGGCCTCGGTTGTCTGTTCGCCATCTCGTTCGGGTCCCACGCGACCGGTCAAGGGGCCACGGTCGTCAGCGTCACTCCGGTCACCGGCGTCGTCCAGATCGGGCCCGGCGTCCCCGTGTACCCGTGCAACACACCGAACGAGCACTACTTCGGGGACTCGGTCTTCCTGTTGGACAGCGGCATCCCGATCGGGCTGACCTCGGGTGTGCACGTGGACGCCGTCGGCGGACCGACCGGAGCCTTCGGCTTCTTCTTGATGTCGGCGAACGCGACCACGCCGGTGGCGATCGGCCAGGGGTTGTTGTGTCTGACGCTGCCCGTCGCTCGGCTCAACTCGACGACGGCGAACTACGCCGGCAACCCCGCGTTCAATTCGCTGGGACAGTTCGACCTCGCCGGGTCGGGCGCTTTCGTGAACCTCAGCGGGACGGCTCCGCAGACCGGTGGCTTCGGGTTCGACGTGCCGGCCGAGCTGCCTCCGCCGTTCGGCCCCGGTCTCGTCCAGACAGGGGAGACGTGGTGGTTGCAACTCTGGTATCGCGACCGCGACGCGAACGGCAACGCCGTGTCGAACTTCTCGAGCGCGGTCGAGATCGAGATTCCCTGACACGCCGCTGGTCCTAATGGGCGACGGGGTTCTCCATGCGGAGAGCCCCGTCGTTGCGTTAGTGCGCGAATCGTGCGTCGAATCGAGTTTCTTCAGCGCGGCGTGCAACCCGAGCGAGCGGCGAGCGTCTTCCGGGTGTGAAACACCTCGCCACGATTCTGTGCTCGTTGTTCGCCGCATGGTTTACGGCTGCCTCATCGATGGGCGCCTCGCAAGGCGTCTCCCAAGACGACGACAAGGTCCCGAAGACCTTCTCCGAACTCGAAGCGGAGATGCGATCGAAGTTCCCGGACTCGCGACGGCGCGCGGTCAAGCACCTGGTCGAGATTGGCACGGACGACGCCTGGGAATGGGTGCTGCGGGCGTTGGAGGATCCGCTGGGGCAAGTGGCGGACGAGGCCCAGCTGGCGCTGCCCAAGTTGCCGGACGAGCGACGCTGGAAGTTGTTGCTGGGCAAGGAGGGGCTGGCGCACGACGACCCGTGGGTGCGCGTGCGCATGGCCGAGGTGGTCGGGCGCACGACGCAGGCGCTCGATGCCCGCAAGCTCCTGCGCGCCCTCGATCCCCGCGATCCGGTGGCGGCGCGCACGTTGTTGCGGTCGTTGGTGCAGAAGGCGGGCGGGAACGGCTTGACGGACGTTCCGCGGCGCTGGGGGAACGAGCTGCGCCCATGTCTGACGCGGCGCAAGGAACCCTGGTTGCGGGCCGAAGCTCTCGCAGCCTGGTTCGCCCTCGATCCGGAGGAGGCTGGAGGTAGCGTGCTCGATGGCACGCGCGACAAGTCCGGTCACGTGCGCGCCGCGGCGTTGCTGTGCTTGACCGCGCAGGACACGCGAGGCGTCGCGGTCGATGGGGCTGCCTTGCGTGAAGCGACGCGGTTGATCGTGGACGAGGACGCTCACGTGCGTTGGGTGGCGGTCGAGTGCCTCGGGCGGCTCGGGACCAAGGCCGCGCTCGAGGTCTTGATCGCACGGCTCGGTGTGGAGCCGCGCGAGCGCATCGAACGACGGGTCGTCGAGCGGTTGCAGGCGCGCAGCGGATTGTTCCACCGTCGCGACCCACGTCCTTGGCGCGATTGGGTGCGTGACCTGCCTCCGAGCGGAGGACCGTCGCGCCCCGCCCAGCCTCCGGAGAATCGCGGCGATTCGGTCGCCGGGACGACGCGACTGCCGATCACCTCCGACCGGCTCGCTTTCCTGATCGACATGTCCGGTTCGATCTGGAACGTGCGCGACGACGGCACGCGTCGCAAGGACGAGATCGATGTGATCGTGCACCAGACGATCGATGCGCTGCCGGACGGGGTGCGCTTCAACCTGGTGCCGTTCGCGGGGCAGCCGGTGTTGTGGCAGGACGACGGGCTGGCGACGGCCAGCAAGCGCACGCGCCGCGAAGCCCGGACCTGGTACGACGACCTGAAACTGACGGGACCCGGGGACTTCGAGGGGGCGGTGCGGCGTGTGCTGCTGGACCCCGAGATCGACACGTTGTGTGTGCTGACCGACGGTGCGCCGACGGGCGGTCGTCGCTGGCACCTCGAGATGATGATGCAGCTCCTGTTGGCCGAGACGCGTTTCCGGCCGGTAACGTTCGACGTCGTGCTGGTCGATGCTTCGCGGGCCGCGGAGCGGCGTTGGGACGTGTTGTGCGTCGGCAGCGGAGGCGAACTGACGTCGCGGACGTTGAAGGGGCGCTAGGGGAGCGACCTCGGTCGCACACCGCGTAGACTCCGGCGATGAGCGAAGACCTTCCCAACCCGGAGTCCATGGAGTCCGGGTCCACGCGATCCGAGCCCACGATGCCCGGTCCCTACGACTGGGCCGATCACTACACCAAGGGCGACACACCCTGGGACCTGGGCGCGGCGCATCCGGATCTGGTCGCGCGCATCGCGGCGGGTGAGTTCGAGCCGCCCAGGACCGGGGCCCGCGCGTTGGTGCCGGGTTGTGGAAAGGGGCACGACGCCCTGGCGCTCGCCCAGGCCGGCTGGGTGGTCGTCGCGCTCGACTACGTGCCCGAGGTGCAGACCATTCTGGGTGCCCAGCTCGCGAAGTTCGGTGGCGAAGTCGTGCTGGGGGACGCGCTCGAGTTCGCGCCCGACGAGCGCTTCGACCTGATCTGGGAGCACACGTTCTTCTGCGCGATCGACCCGAGCGATCGCCCGCGCTACGCGGAGCTGATCCGCCGCGTCCTGGCACCTGGCGGCCAGCACGCAGCCATTGTGTTCCCCCTGGACAAGCCCGAGGAGGAGGGCGGTCCTCCGCACGGCTTCAACGCGAGCACGCTGGACGACCTGCTCGGGGACGAGTTCCGGCGATTGACCGAGGAACCCGTCGGCCAGGGAGTCGCCAAGCGGACGCGACCCGAGCGGTTCTCCCTGCTCGAGCGGCGCGGCGGCTGAGATCACTTGGCCTTGGTGTAGCTGCGGAACTGGAAACGTCCGCGGCTGGACTTCACACCAGGGACGTGCTCGAGCCATCCGAGCACGCGGCCGAGCCCGCGCACGAGTCCCCCGGTGCGCGCACCGAAGTTGCGCGTGCGGAACGCGAGTTCCTCGGGCGCCGGCGTGGCTTGGCTGCCCATCTTGCCGCTGGCCACCAAGCCAGCTGTTCGCAGCGGTCCATCGACTTCGGCCGGCGCGAGCGCCTGGAAGGGGCCGATGTTCGGATCGGGGGACAGCACGTACTCGACGCCGCCCGGGCCTCCGCGGCGCGCGCGCAGGCTCTCGGTCCATTGGTGGAACGAGCGCTTCGAGACGAAGGCGATCCACAGCGTGCCCCCGGGTTTGAGCCAGCGCGCCATGTCCGTGATCAAACGTGCACGCTCTTCAGCGCCGAGGCCCTCGAGCCGGAACAGGCACGACACGACGTCGTAGGCTCCGTCCTCGGGCGCATCCATGCCGGCTGAAGTCGTGGGCCAACCGCGCGTGACCGCATTCGGTTTGACGCGCTTGGCGCACCAGCCGGCGACCTCGGGGCTGCGCTCGGCGACCTCGAACGTGTAGCCGCGACGTTCGCGGGCGACGCGTTCCGTGAGGATGCCGGTGCAAGGCAGGACGTCGAGCCAGCGGTTGCCAGAGTCCTGGTCGGCGGCAGGCACGTGTGCCTCGAGCGACTCGAGCAACGCGCGCGTCTCCCAGGCACGCGGCTTGTTGTGACGCAATCCGTTCAACACGCGAGCGCGTTGGTAGATGGCCAGCAGGTCGGGTTCCCAGTCCGCCGGGTTCGCCGACGACGGAATCGGCCGACCGGTGTAGTGGTTGTAGTGCGCGACCTGACTGAGCGGGCGGCGCTTCGGTCCGGCCTTCGGGATCGCTTTCGGCCAACCCAGCGCGACGACGGCGATCACCATGCGATCGGGCGGCAGGCCGACGCGCGCGCGCACCTTCTCGGCGTCACCGGTCTGCGTGATCCAGAACGTGCCGAGGCCGAGCACCTGCGCGGCCAGACTCATGTTCTGGATGAGCGCGCTCGCGGACTGGATGTTGGCCGCGTTCTCCTCGGAGAATCCGCGCCCGTAGGCGACGACGATGTTGACCGGCGCGTTGCCCATCTGCGACGAGAGCGCCGCGAGGTCCGCGTTGATCTCGGGGTCGTCCACCGCGACGAGATCCCACATCTGATAGTTGCAGGAACTCGGAGCCCAGATGCCCGCGTGCATGACCTGGTCGACGAGCTCGCGAGCGACCGGGTCGGGCCGGAAGCGGCGGATCGAGCGCCGCTCGTACAGCGCGTCCCAGAAGTCCTGGGCAGGCAACTCCGCCAGCGGCGGCGTGCGACCGTCCTCGATGTCCCCGGAGCCCGCGGTCGGATCCCCGGCGGGTCGGTCGGGGATTCCCTCCGAGGACGCGCTCGTCGGTTGCTCTTCGGGATCGGGGGGCATGCCTCTTCCATCGGCCCGAATGGGGCCTCTGGGCGAGGATTCTACGCTGCCCTTGGCCCCGATTCGTGAATCGGGCGGCTCGTGAGGCTCGTCCAGGCCGTCCCGGTCGCATCCGAAGTCCCCGGCGGAATCAGAAGTCGGTCCCGAGGGGACGCAGGTTCTCTTCGGGCGGCGGGACCAACCGGGGCAGTCCCCGGCTCCCGAGCGGCACGATCAGGTGCAGGAGATTCGGCACGCCAGGCGCCGAGAGCTGCACGACCGGGACGCCATCGATCTGGCAGGTGTGCATGCGGACGCCGGAACCTCGCACGCCCTGACCGACGGCGGTCGCCGGCGGGTGGGTCAACACGAAGGCCTCGCCCTCCGGTCCAACGAGGCGCAGCGCACGGGTGCCGCGCCAGGGCAAGCCCTCGAGCGGACCTTCGACCGCATAGCGCGCGTCGTGGACCACGCCGACGGGGACGTCCCCGAACGTGCGCGGTCCTTGCGGTTGCAAGCTGCAACTGAACGTGCCGACGTCGTCGAGGGCCAGGACGTCGGGACCGAACGTCGGGATCTCGCTGCACAGGTCCGGCGAGGACAGGAAGCTGACGTACAGATCGTCGAGCGTCGGCCCCGGGGACGATCCGGGTCGCGTCGTCATCGTCGACACGATGAGCACCGCGGCGGCTGCAACCCCGGCGAGGCTCCACCACGCGGAGTGGCGACCCTCGTCACGGCTCCACAGCCGGCGGACCGTGCGCGCGGGGTCGGCGGGCGGCTGGAAGGAAGCCCGCATGCGTGCCTCGATCGCTTCCCACTCGTTCGTTCGTCGTTCGTCGCTCATCGCGGATGGTCCCCGCTGGCGGTGGGGGATTCGGGGCTCAGGCTCTTCAACATCGCGGTGCGCGCACGGTGGACGTGGCTCATCGCCGTGCCTTCGGGAATGCCGAGTGTCGCGGCGATGGTCTTGTGATCGAGTTCGAGGACGACCTTGAGCAGCAAGCAGGCGCGCGCGGTCGGGCGCAGGTCCATCAACGCGGCGACGAGTTCGTCGTCCCAGCTGCCATCGTCCCAGGGACTCAACTCGCCTTGCAGCGTGATCCCAGCACGCGGCGCCGGGCTGGCGGCGGGGCGCGAGGCCAGGACCTCGTCCCCACGCGCGACTTCCCAACGACGCACGCGCTTGCGCAGGCGATTGAGGGCGGAGTAGCGGACGATGCGTCCCATCCACGCGCCGAAATCGGTGCCCGGTTGGAAGGTGTCCAGTTTTTCGAGTGCGACCACGGCGGCTTCCTGCAACACGTCCTCGGCTTCGACCCGATCGCCCGTGATGCTCGCGGCCACGGTCCACAATCGCGTGGCGTGGGATTCGAACATCGACCCGAAGGTCGGCCGATCCAGCCGGCCCGCGCTCGAGACGGGCTCGGAGGGAACCGGCAGATCGGACCGATCCCGGGATGGGTTCCTGGCCGTGTTCGCGGTCGGAACCCGGCTGGGAGCGGGGTCGGGCATGCCGTGGGGGTGTTGTGTGGGCTCCATGTCCTGGCGTGGGGAGGTCCTTGCGATCTCCCCACGATTCTCGGCCGATCGGTTCGAGGGATCCGTCGAATCGGACCCCGTGGTGTTCCGGGCAGGATGTCCTGGCGCCCAACCTACGGGCTCGCATGCCTGGCGTGAGCACGCATTCGATTCCCGGGGCCAGGTCGCTACGCTGCGCCGCGAACTCCCATGCGTCGGCACCATCTCACGAACCTCGGAACGGCCTGGCTCACGGCCGGGCTGCTGCTGGGCACCCTCGCCTGCGGCCCCGGAATCGGTCCGACCCCGGGCATCCCGCGATCCACGCCGCCGTCCGGCATCCAGCACCGTGAGACGTTCGACGAGCGGACGGGCGCGCTGATTCATGCGTGGAACGAGAGCTTCGATCTCGAAGGATTGCCGGTCCGGGAAGACCTGGAGCGTCGCTGGTGGCCCGACGGCACGCTGCGCGCCGAGCGTCATTGGCGATCGGGGATTCCCGTCGGACGTTGGTCGACCTGGTGGGAGGACGGTGCGCTGCGCTCGGTCCACGAGCACGCGCCGGAGCCGTCGACGATGACCTACTGGCATCCGGGTGGGTCCAGGTCGAGCGAAGGCCTGCACCTCCTGGGCAGCAAGCAGGGCGTCTGGACGTTCTGGGACGAAGTGGGGACCGTGAGGCGCGAGGGTCGTTTCGAGGACGGCGTCGAGACCGGCGTGTGGACCCTGAGGCATCCCAGCGGCGCGCTGGAGGCCCGCGGCGTGATGCGCGCCGGCAAGCGTGTGGGGGAGTGGAAGCTGTGGGCCGAGTCCGAGGACGTGCGCCATTCGGACTGGATGCCGCCGCTCGACCCGGTGCCCTCACCGCGTCGCGGCTGGAACGACTAGCGCGTCACGGAACGCAAGCGACCGGACGTCGACACGCGGGACATCAACGCGAGTTCCGCGCGACGGATGCGCACCGAGCTCCAGCCCTTCTGCGTCAAGGCCGCGCGCAGTCGGCGCAGGCGACGTCGATGCCGTTCGAACGACTGGATCACGATCGCGCGGCGGCGCGGCATCTGTCGCGTGCCGACCAGCCCGAGCGCCATCGCGCGCAGCACGTCGCCCGATTCGACGACGCCCAAGGCGCGCATCCGTTCCTGGGTGACCTTGTCCATCTGCGTGATGCGCAGGCTCTGGGGCGAGGGGGTGATGCTGGGGAAACCGGCCGCTTCGACCGACACGCCCCAGGGCGCCAGGCGGCGCGTGAGATTGGCCTTGAGCTGTTCGTTCAAGGACGGAATGTCATGGATCGATACGCGTGTGCTGGTGCGCAGGACCTCCTGCACGCCGAGACCGAGCATCTGGACCATGCCTTTCACGACGTCGTCGATCTCGATCAGCGCACGTCGGATGTCGACGATGCGGTAGACGAGGTTCGCGTCGGCGTGCAGGACGAGGCCCTCCAGCGTCGCGACCCGTTGGCTCGGCAGGTCCAGCGTGCGCGATCGCGTCGGCAGGATCTCGCCCTTCTGCACGAACGGGATCATCCAATGGAAGCCCGGCTCGAGTCGCGCCCCCGCGCGTCCGAACGTGAAGCGCAGGCCCGTGTAGCCCGAGTCGACCGTCAAGCCCATCGCCTTGACGAGGGCGTAGACCGAGGACACGACGATGTAGAAGAGGTTGTCGCCCAGCTTGTCGAAGAGGTCCCAGAGGAGCCGCGAACCCGGGTTGCGGGAGTCCTCGCCCTCGGTCGGCGTCTCCGTCTCCTTGGGTTCGTCCTGCCGCGAGGCAAGGGCCGCCTGCAACGCTCGAGCCTCGCGGCCCCAGCGTTCGTCGACGGTGGTGGAGGTCACGCGTCCGCGACTCACAGGTCCTCGTCGCCCTCCGACTCGTCGTCCAAGGGTTGCCCCGGATTCTCCATGGCGTCCTTCTCCTTCTGACGACGTTTCTCCTCATCGAGCACGCCGTACATCTCGCCTTCGGCGCGGTCCGTGTACGCGTCGTCCTGGGCACGACGGCGGCGGGCGGAGGTCGCGGGCTCGTCCGGGTGGACCGAGACGACCGCGCCCGAGATCAAGGCGACCGCGGCTTCCTCGCTGAGTCCCTGGTCGGCCAGGTGTTCGTACAGCGCCAGCTTCTCGTGGGCCAGCATCTCGAGCTGGGTGATCTCGAGCGTCGTCGGCGACGGCGAGATGTTCGAGAACCCGAACTGCAGGATGCGCACGCCCCATTGGTCCTCGACGTTGCGCAGCTCGTCGCGAATCTCGTCGCACATCTGATCGACGGCCGTCACGGTCTTGCGGTCCTTGCTGGACACGACCTGCTGGATCGCGATGACGACGCGGTTCTGCAGGCCGGTCACCAGGTCGTCGACCTCGATGACGGCCTTGCGCAGGTTGACGATCTGGTAGACGACCTTCGAGTCGATCTCGTAGACCAGGTTGTCGCTCAGCTGGATGATCTGGGGCTCCAGGTCGAGCGTCGTGTGCTTCGTCTCCTTGACCTGGAACGTCTGGATGATCGGGATCTTGAAGTGGATCCCCGGTCCGACGACCGAGCGGGCGCGGCCCAGGGTGAAGCGCAGAGCGTGTTGGCCGTCTTTGACGACGACGAAGAGGCCGGTGAAGGCTCCGAAGATGTCGAGGGACATGGTGTCGGTTGGGCGCCTCTTGGGGCGTCGTGAGGGGATGCCGAGTGCGGGCCCCCGCCGAGGGGAGCATGCCGCTGCGAGTCCCTGCTGGGTGGATGCGTGGGGCGGGCCCTCGGACGCGGCCCCTAGGATTCGGGCCGGCCGGGTGCCGTGGTCCCGCCGAAAGGGGCGGACGTCCGCGGAGGATACTCGCTGGCCCTCCGCCCACGCGCTACCTTCCCGCCATGACTCCTCGTCCCACCCCGCCCCGGATCCCGCGCGAACGCGGTGACGATCACAATCCTTCCATCGTCGCGCGGCGCCTCGCGCTCTGCGAAGGGGCTGCCGGTGGCGCCCTGCCGTACCTGGCGGGGCAGTCCGTGGAGCCGGCGGCGGCCCGCGGCAACATCGAGAACCTGATCGGCTTCGCCCAGGTGCCCGTGGGCATCGCGGGTCCGATGTCGGTCGACACCTCGTCCGGCGAACGCACCGTCTACGTCCCGATGGCCACGACCGAGGGTGCGATGGTCGCGTCCTACTCCCGTGGCATGCGGCTGCTCGGGGAAGGTGGGGGAGCCTGGGCGCGCGTCACCCGCGAGGGTTTGTCGCAGCACCCGATGCTGGAGTACGCGGACGTCCCCGGGGCGCTCGCTGCGGCGGACGTGGCGCGCACGAGCCTGGCGGCCTGGCGCGAGGTCGTCCAAGGCATCACCTCGCACGGCGAGTTGATCAGCGCGGATCCCGAGATCCTGGGGCGGCGCCTCGTGCTTCGCCTGATCTTCACGACGGGTGACGCGATCGGGATCAACATGGCGGCGCACGCGGCCGACCTGATCAGCCAAGACCTGGCGGAGCGTACGCGGGCCCGCGCGCGCTACGTCCACGGCCAGGACGTCGAGAAGCGCGCGAACGCTCGCGCACTGGTCGAGGGGCGCGGTCGCTCGGTCGTCGCCCAGGTCGTCGTGCCGCGCAAGGCCTTGCAGGACGTCGCGCGCGTCACGCCCGAGGACATGGTCGCCGTCGCGCGCGCCTACGCCACCGGCTACGCGCAACTGGGCACCCAGAACTGGACCGTCCAGGCCGCGAACGGGCTGTCCGCGATCCTGGTGGCCTGCGGCCAGGACGTCGCCTACGTCACCGAATCCGCCACAGGACTGCTGGATCTGGACCTCACGGACGACGGCGATCTGTTCGCATCCGTCACGTTGCCGTCGTTGTTGGTCGGCACCGTCGGCGGCGGCAGCGGACAGGGCACGGCGCACGAGTGCCTGTCGATCCTAGGGTGCGTGGGCGACGGACAGGCGAACACGTTCGCCGAGATCCTGGGCGCCGCGGTGCTCGCCGGCGACCTGTCGTTGATGGCGGCCTTCTGTGCGCACGAGTTCGTCGAAGCGCACGAGCGTTTGGGTCGCAACCGCCCCGGTCGAGACCGCGACGGGAGTCCGAGCGCGTGAAGCCGGACTCGAAACCGTTGGGCCTGTGGGTCTGGATCTCGTACGGGTTCCTGGTCGCGTGCCTCGGCATGTACCTCTACATGGGCTCGCAGCCCGGGGGCGCGAACGCGATCTGGGTCTACCGCTTCGGTCGCTATTTCCTGGCGATCGGCGCGCTGCTCTTCCTGCCGATCGCGTTCTTCTGCGCGTGGCGTTCGCAGCCGATGATCACGAGGCCGCGCGGTCTCGCCTTCGCGTGCTTGGCCGGCACGGTCGGGATCGCCACTTGGCCTGTGCCGTACAGCACGCCGCATCCGCCCAGCACGGTCGAGTTCCGCATGCCGGTCGCAGGCGCCTGGCGCGTCCTGATCGGAGGCCGCGGTGACCAGGCCAATCCGCTGCGCTTGATCCCCGCGCGTTGCACCGGCCTGCAGCTGGTGCGCGATGTCGAGGGAGCCCCGATCCGCGAGGGGGCCGCGGTGCCGCCGACCTATGTGGATCACCTCGCCTTCGGGGAACCCGTGAGCTCCCCGTGCGCGGGCACGGTCGTGCGAGCCGTGGGGGACCTGCCCGACCTGCCCGCGCCCGACCGGCGACGTAGCGCCGAGATCGGCAACCACGTGGTTCTCGAGGTCGGTGAGGGCGAATACCTCTATCTGGCCAACCTCCAGGCCGGGAGCCTGCAGGTCGGCGTGGGGGAACGGGTCGAGACCGGCCAGTCCGTGGCGCGGGTCGGGGCTTCGAGCCGCGCGAACCCCTCCTCGGCGCCCCATCTGGAGGTTTTCCTCGCCAGCCACCCTGACCTGCAGCACGCCGAAGGGGTGCCCTGGTTCCTGTTCGACTACGTCGCCGACGGCGTCCCGATCCGCTCCGGGGTCCCGCGCGGAGGGGTCGCCCGGGGTGGCGCTTGGGTGGGCCAGGTGATCGAAGCGAGTCGCTGAGCCCACCCGGGCCTTGACGCGCGGAAGCCGGCTCCTATCCTGATTGGCTTCCACGCCCGGAGAGCAAGTCTCTTTGGGCGCGAATCGACCCCTGTTCCCACTCGGAAGAGCGCCAAGAGTCCCGGCCAAGAGCCGGCTGTCGCGCACCTTCCGATCTCGATCGACGCACTTCGCGTCTGCCCCCATTCCTGATCCTCCATCGCCATGACCGCCGTCCTCAAGAAAGAGTCCCCGAGCCTGTCCAGGCCCCAGTCCAAGGGACTCGCGCGTCGCCGCAACATCGGGATCATGGCCCACATCGATGCGGGCAAGACGACCGTCACGGAGCGCGTGCTCTTCCTGACCCAGCGCATCCACAAGACCGGCGAAGTCCATGACGGCGCCGCGACGATGGATTACCTGGAAGAGGAGCAGAAGCGCGGCATCACGATCCAGTCGGCTGCGACGTCCTGCGAGTGGAACGGCTACGAGATCAACATCATCGACACGCCGGGTCACGTCGACTTCACCGTCGAAGTCGAGCGCTCGCTGCGCGTCCTCGATGGCGCCGTCGCGGTGTTCGACGCCAAGAACGGTGTCGAGGCCCAGTCCGAAACGGTGTGGCGTCAGGCCGACCGCTACAAGGTTCCGCGCATCTGCTTCATCAACAAGATGGACAAGATCGGTGCGAACTTCGAGTTCGCCGTCGGCACCATCCGCGATCGCCTCGGCGCGCGCCCCGTCCCGATCCAGCTGCCGATCGGCACCGAGAAGGACTTCGAGGGCTTCGTCGACCTGATCCGCATGAAGTACATCACCTTCCCCGACGATGGGGACGGTCGCGAGTACCTCGAGGGCGAGATTCCCGAGGAGCACATGGAGGCCGCCGAGCTGGCGCGCCACGACATGCTCGAGGTCGCCGCCGAGAGCGACGACGAGCTGCTCGACCTGTTCCTCGAGGATCAGCCGATCAGCGAAGAGATGGTCGTTCGCGCGCTGCGCCAGGCCTGCCTGAGCCTCGCCGCCACGCCGGTCCTCGCCGGTTCCGCCCTCAAGCACAAGGGCGTGCGCTTCGTCATGGACGCCGTCCTCCAGCTGCTGCCCGCGCCGATCGAGATCCCGCCCGTCGAGGGCACGATCCCGCACACCGAGACCATCGTCACGCGCAAGCCGTCCGACGACGATCCCGTCGCCGTCATGGCGTTCAAGACGATCGCCGAGCCGACCGGTGACCTGACCTTCGTGCGCGTCTACTCGGGCGTCCTCAAGAAGGGCACCAAGCTCGAGAACCCGCGCACGGGCAAGACCGAGCGCATCGGTCGCCTCGTTCGGATGCACGCCAACAAGCGCGAGGCGCTCGAGGAAGTGCACGCCGGCGACATCGCCGCCATCATCGGTCTGAAGAACACCGTCACCGGAGACACGTTGTGCGATCCGGACAACCCGATCGCGCTGCAGAAGATCTCCTTCCCGGACACCGTTATCTCGATGTCCCTCGAGCCGGAAGAGAACAAGGACCGCGACAAGCTGTCCGAGATCATCGGCCGCATGATGCGCGAGGACCCGACCTTCAAGGCGGTCACCGACGAGGCCACGGGCGAGCTCGTGATCTCGGGCATGGGTGAGCTGCACCTGGAAGTCGTCGTCGGTCGCATCAAGAACGACCACAACTGCGGCGTGCGCACCGGCAAGCCGAAGGTCGCGCTCAAGCAACGCCTCAAGAAGAACATCGAGACCCAAGCTCGCTACATCCGTCAGTCGGGTGGTTCGGGCCAGTTCGCCGTCGTCAGCGTCCGTTTCGAGTACGACCCCGAGCTGACCGGCTTCGAGTTCGTCGACGGCGTCAAGGGTGGCAACGTTCCCCGCGAGTACATCCCGGCGGTGCGCACCGGTCTCGAGAGCTACTTCAAGGTCGGCGGCCGCAACGGTACGCCGTTCGTCTCGACGCGCTGCACGCTGTTCGACGGCAAGGCGCACGACGTCGACTCCAACGAGAAGGCCTTCGAGGCTGCGGGCGTCCTGGCCTTCCGCCAGGCGGTCGAGGGCGGCAACACCGTCTTGCTCGAGCCCTACATGAAGGTCGAGGTGACCGTGCCCGAGGAATTCCTCGGCGCCGTCGTCGGTGACCTCAACTCGCGCCGTGGCGAGGTGTCCGACGTCGATAGCCAGGGTGACCTGCGCATCGTCCGCTCGGTCGTCCCGATCGCCGAGATGTTCGCCTACTCGTCCGCCCTGCGCGGCGCGACCCAGGGCCGTGGCCAGTACTCCATGGAGTTCCAGGAGTACCGCGACGTGCCCGAGGGCATCGCCAAGAAGATGCGCGAAGTCGAGGAGTAGTCCCGCTTCCGCATCGTGTGATTCCAAAAAGGGGCGCGGGTTCGACTCGCGCCCCTTCTTCGTTCCCCTCCGCACGCTACGATCTGACCCCTATGCCCAGCACCGCCAAACGCCGTTGGAGCCGCGAGCTCCCGAACGAAGTCGACGGGATCGCGATCGGTTCCTCCGGTCCGGTTCTCCTGCACGGCTACGACCCGCCCGCCGGCGGCAAGTGGATCGACGACGTCATCCCCGGCAAGCTCGGCGCGCTCGATCGCAACACCGGAGAACAGCTCTGGATGGCTCCCTGCGAGGTCGGCTACGGACGTGGTTTCGGCGCCGGCGTGGGGGACAAGGGCCAGGTCATCGTGCTCGGTCCCAGCATGAGCGGCCACCGCATCGTGCGCATGGCGATGGACGACGGTGAGTTGCTGCAGGCCGCCGCGATCCCCGCGTTCGACGTCGCGAACGTCGGCACGGACGTCGTGATCTGCGGCACGCCCAGCAAGCTGTTCGCGATCGGCAGTTCGGACTTCAAGAACACGTGGGTCTACGCGCGCGAAGGCGAGCGCTACCACCACATCACGCGGGTCGAGGACCGCGCGCTCGTCGTGTTCTCCAAGGAGAACCTGTACGGCGTGCTCGTGCTCGACGCCGAGACCGGCGATTTCGATCGCGTGCTCGTGCCGCCGTCGCTCGAGGCGGTCTACGGCCTCGCCGCGACCTCCGAGGCCATGGTCGTGCTGACCTCGAACCTGGGCATCGCGCTCCAGGGCGACGCGATGAGCAACTTCTTGCGCGACCTCGCGCTGCACCCGACCGGGGGCATGAAGGATCACCTGACGCTCGCCGCATGGCGCCTCGATGGCCGCCGTTCGGACGCGCCGCTCTGGTACCGCATCCTCGAGACCACCGACCTGGACGACCTGCCGGACGCGTCGATCGCAGCGGACAGCGGCAAGCTCTATCTCGAACGCGGCGCCCTCCTCGAAGCCGTGGATGCCCTCACGGGACGTCCCCTGGGCGAATGGACGGTGCCGGGCCTCGACGAGCGCATCGCCTGGAAGGTCACCGAAGGCGCGGGCCTCCTGGCCGAGGAGACGCGCGTCTCCGTCTTCGAACTGCCGGCCTGAGCCCCACGCACCGTTCCCTCGGCGCTCCTCGATCGAGGGCTCCGAGATCCACCTTGACCGCACGCCGACCGGGCGCGACGATTCCGAGATCATGGCCGAGACAACCGAACCGCAGCTCGACGAGGACGGCCTCGTCATCCAGACCTACGACAGCATGGTGCTCGTCGTCGTCCCTCAAACGGGCTTCGGCGACCAGATCCTGCGCTACGCGCGTTCGTCGCTCTACAACGTGTCCGTCGGGACGCGTTCGGTCGCCCAAGATCCGGACACGGACGTCAAAGGCCGCTTGCAGGACGAGTTCCTGGTCGACGGTCCGCTCGCCGGCGAAACGATGGATGCCTACACCGGCATCCTCATCGCCGGTTGCGAGGGACCGAACCCGCTCGCGAACGATGCCCAGGTCCAAGCGCTGCTGCGCGCGGCCCACGCCGACGGCAAGCTCATCGCCGCGTGGGGGAACGGCCTCGAAGCGCTCGCCGCGGCAGGCGTCGTCAAGGGCCGCAAGGTCACCGGGGATGCCAGCGCCCAGTCCGCGACCAAGAGCGCGGGCGGCAAGTACACAGGACGTCAGCTCGAGGTCTCGAACCACATCGTGACCGCCGTCGACGAAGGCAGCGGCATGCGCTTCGGCCAAGCCCTGGCCGAAGTCGTTCGGATCTGAGCGACGCGCCGATCGGGGGCCCTTTCCACGGGACCCGTTCGGTGTGCACGGATTCCACTCGCGGCCTGGATGACGGCCGATCCCCATCCTTTCGCGGCGACCCAGGATCGGGGCGCGGATCCGAACATCGTGCTCAGCAGCGCGCAACTCCGCAACGGCCGCGCCGAGGCTCGAGGGCCGATTCCACGACCTGGGACGCGACTTCGCGGCCGCTCGGTGCCCGGATCCCTTCCGCGCCGTGTCCGTGTTCGGCACTGGATCGCGCAGGCACCCCACGACCCTCCCAGGTTGTGGTATCACCCAACTATTCGACCCACTCCTCGCGCTCGAGCCCGGTAGCTACCGCGTTCGCAGCACGTCCACTCCGCACCGGGGCTCCAACCCGGAAATGCTTTGACTGCTACTCCCATCCTCGAAGCCCTCGCTCGTGAGCAGGGTGTCGATGCCGAGGCGGTTCGCGCCGTCCTCGAGATGCTCGATGCAGGCCTGACCGCGCCGTTCATCGGTCGCTGTCGCCGGGCCCGTACCGGCGGCCTCTCCGAAGGCCAGATCCGCAAACTCCAGCTGAGCCGCGGCGAGTTCGAAGAACTCGACCGCCGTCGCGGCACCATCTTGCGTGCGCTCGAACGTGAGGAGGGCCTTGCGCCGTCCATCATCGACTCGGTCACCAAGTGCATGGATCGCTTCGAGCTCGAAGACCTCTTCGTGCCTCACCGCCGGCCCGAACCCGAAGTGCAACTCGCGATGGATCGCGGTTTGGATGCGCTCGCGGACCAGCTCGTGAAGCCGATGCCGAAGCCGGCACGTGAAGCGCGCGCGCCCAAGGACGACGCCCCGGATGGGACGGCGCCCGAAGTGGTCGCAGCTGCCGAGCCCGCCGTCGAAGCCGCGCCGACCGAGGCGCCCGCAGCCGAGGCCGCGCCGGTCGAAGCCGTGCCCGCAGAAGCTGCCGCGGTCGAAGCACCCGCAACTCCTGAGGCCACGCCGGAACCCGACGTCGCTCCCGAAGCACCGGTCGCGGCTGACGAGCCCGCCGCGGCCGAAGCTGCACCTGCAGAAGCTGCGCCTGCGGAACCTGCACCTGCTGAAGCTGCCTCGGGGGCCGAAGAGCCGCCGACCGCGGACGCGGTTGCGACGGAAGCGAGTCAGCCCACCGAGCCGGCCAAGGACGGTCGTCACACGGTCGCGGTCGAAGCGGACGTTCCCGGCCAGCACGGCGCGAGCACGCCCGCGCGCGTCGCGGTGACGCCGGAGCTCGCTCGCCTCTGCCAGCCGTTCGTGAACCCCGACAAGGGCATTCACACCGAGATCGAGGCGCTCGCCGGAGCGATGCGCATCCTCTCGGACCGACTCGGTCGCAACTCGGGCCTGCGAGGTCAGGTCCGCAAGATGATGGCCAAGCGCGGCACCCTGCGCGTGCGTCCGCTCGTCGACCCCAAGCAAGCTGGCCGTCACAAGCCGCTGCTCAAGCTGAACCAGCCGCTCAAGCAGGTCCAGGGCCATCGCCTGATCGCGATCCGCCAGGCCCAGAAGGAGCGCGCGATCAATACGCTCATCGAGCTGGACACCCAGGTCGCCTTGCCCAAGGTGCGCCAGGCGCTGGGGCGTCGGACCGATCCCGCGTTCGAGGAAGTGCTCCACGAGGTCGCCCGCCGGGCCCTCGAAGCGCGCCTTCTGCCGGTGATCGAGGAGGACGTTCGCCTCGAACTCAAGGAGCGCGGTGACGCGGAAGCCCTGCGCTTCCTCGGTTCTCACCTGCGCCAGGTCCTGCTCAGCCCGCCGCAAGGCCGTCACCCCGCCGTGGGTGTCGACGTCAGCGCGAAGGGCGATTGGATCCTCGCGCGCCTCGACGGCGAAGGCAACGTCGGCGCCAAGGGTCGCATCGAGACCGAAGGCAAGGACGCCGCGGCCCTCGGTGCCGAGCTCGTCGCCTTCCTCGAGGACTCGCCCGCCCGCGCCTTGGTCGTTTCGAACGGCCGTGGACCGCGTGCCCAGGTCGCCTCGATGCGCGCCGCGCTCGAAGCCGGCAGCCTCGGTCAGGTCGTCGTGCTCGCCACCGAAGCCGGACTGTCGAACTACGCCAACTCCGAGATCGGTCGCCGCGAGCTTCCGGACTGCACGGTGCCCGAGCGGGCTGCCGTCAGCCTCGGCCGCCGCTTCCAGGACCCGATGTCCGAGCTGCTCAAGGTCGATCCGCGGCACCTGTCGCTGGGCTCCGAGCAGGGCTTGGTCAGCAAGGCCAACCTGCGACGCGTGCTCGACGAGGCGACCGAATCGGCCGTCGCGCACACCGGTTGCGTGCTGAACCAGGCGCCGGCCTCCGTGCTGCGTCAGATTCCCGGACTGGACGACGATCGTGTCGAAGCGCTGTTGGCGCGTCGTGCCGAGAAGCCGTTCACCTCCCGCGAAGAGCTGCGTACCGAGGGCCTCTTGAACGAGGTCCAGTGGACCAACGCGATCGGTTTCCTGCGTGTGCCGGAGTCCTCCGAGCCGCTCGACAAGACCAGCCTGCACCCCGAGCTCTACCCGATCGCCCGCAAGCTGCTCGAGAGCAGCGGCCAGACGGTCCAGGACGGTCTCGGTCGCCCCGGCGCCACCAAGGGACTGCGTCGCCAGACGTTCGAGCTCGACGAGGTGACGTGGCGTGATCTGATGCGGGAACTCTCGTTCCCCGGTCGCGATCCGCGCTTCCGCAACCACCTGCCCGAGTTCCTGCACCGCGACACCGATCCGATTCGCATCACGGAAGGTCGCGTCGTCGAAGGTGTGATCACGAACGTGACCAGCTTCGGTGCATTCGTCGACATCGGTCTGGCCAACGACGCGATGATCCACATCTCGCAGTTGTCCCAACGCTACTTGCGTGATGCCCGCGAGACGTTGTCCGTCGGACAGTGCGTGCGTGCCAAGATCACCGACCCGAAGGGCCAGCGCATGGCGCTCACCCTCAAGGACGTCCCGCCCGTCGAACGTGCACCGCGCGCTCGTCGTGAAGGTGGCGGCGGAGCTCGCCGTGACGGCGGAGGTCGCGACGGTGGTGGTCGTGACGGCGGCAGGCGCGGAGGTGGCAAGGGCCGCGAGCGTGACCGTGGGGGACGTCCGGGCGATGCGCGCGGCATGATCCTGGGCGATGGCAGCGGGCGCAGCAAGCGCGGCCCCGGTGCGCGCCGCGACGACCGCAAGCGCGAGTCCGTCGAGCGCGTCGACCTGAAACAGGTCAACGCCAACGCCAAGCAAGCGGCCTTCAACCCGTTCGCGAAGTTCTTCAAGGCCAGCGAGCCCGAGCCCGAAGCGGGCCAGGTGACCGAAGCCAAGCCCGACAAGAAGCCCAAGCAGCCGAAGTCTCCTGAGCCGAAAGCCGCAGAGCCGCAGGTCGCAGAGTCGCCGGTCGCCGAGCCCACCGCTGCGGACCAAGCTGCGACGCAGGACGCACCGGCGACCGAGAACTCCTGAGCCCGACCGGGGCAGCCTTCCTGGGCTGCACTCTGGGAACGCGAAGCGCCTCTCGTCCGTTTGCGGACGAGAGGCGCTTCTCATACGTCGGGCCCGCTGCGCGGTCCCGTCGATCATCGATCCCCGCGGATCAGCGCGGGTAGTTCGGAGGCTGCGGAGCCGAGCCGGGCCCGGGGAACGGCGGCGGAGCATCCAGGTCGATCTCCGTGACGTCCTGGGTCTGGGCCTCGAACGGCGGCGCTTCGAAGCGCACGTCAGGGGCCGGTTTCGGCAGCGGAGCGCGCGGTTCGGAAACGGGTCCCGTCATCGGGATCGCGTGCGGCACGGAAGTCTCGCTCGACGCCTCGGAGACGTGACGCTCGGGAGCCGGGCTCTCCGAACTCGCCTCGCAGGGCAGCGGAGCGGCAGGTTCCTTGTCTTCCGAGTGCGTGGCGCTCGCGTCGGTATCCTCGGTCATCGGGTCGTCGAGCAGGTTGAGTCCGGACACCGGCTTGTGCTCGTCCGTCGCTTCCTTGTGGCGGGCCGCCTCGGCCTCCTCCTCCCACATCCCGGGATCGTCGGATACGTCGTCGAGCAGGCCGAGCTCCGGCGCGGCCACCTTGGGTGCGTCCTCCGGCTCGAAGTCGACCGTGATGGTCATCTCGAACTCGTCGTCGTCCGCATCGCTCTCGGGCTCCGCGAAGGGGTCGAGGCTTTCGTACGTCGGAGCGATGAGCTCGCCGTCCTCGAGCGCTTCTGCACCGGCCGGGATCTCGATCGCGGCGACGGCTTCAAGCACTTCACCGACGTTGCGCTCGATGCGCTCGGCGCGGTCGGTGTTCTCCTCGATCGACTCCTGCAGGAAGTCGCGGCTGGCTTCGACCAGCTGAAAGACCTCAGCGATGCGGCCCTCGATCTCCTGGGTGACCGCACCCAGTCGTCGGTCGATCTGCGCGTGCACCTGATCCAAGCTGGCGGCCAGGCGGTAGAGCGCGTCGTTCGCCTCGCCGGACTTGTCCGACGTGCGCCATTCGCGGATCTTCGCGGACAGCGCGTGGACCTCGCTGCGTGCCTGCAGCTGATCGTCACGCACCTCCTGCATCATGTTCGAGACCTCGACCATGTCCGCACCCAACTCGGTGACGGCCTGGTCCGTCTGGTTGAGGTCGAGCATGGACTTGGCCATGACGCGCGGGTAGCGGCCGATCATGCCCATCGCGAAGCACAGGAGCCCACCGACCATCAGGTCGCCGGCTGCGATCTGGCCCGATTCGAGGGTCTCCAGGAATCCGCTGAAGCCCGTGATCATCTCGGGGGCGAAGGCCCACAGACCACCGATCGCGGCGGACGCGATTCCGAACGTCATCAGGATCGGGGCGCCGAGCGAGGACCGGACCTTGCGCGTGGTGAACGGGAAGGCTTTGACCTTCACTTCGGTGGCTTGGGTCTTCTTGTCTTTGGTCTGTTTGTGGGACATACGGGCTCCTCGAGGAAATCGGATCGCACACGCGAGTCCCCGGCGGAGGATCACGCGTGGCGTTCCTCTCTGGTCGATCCGCGGAACCTCGGTTCTTGAGCCCGTCACGGAGTAGAATGTCCGTCCTATGCCCGCCATCAAGGGAACCGCCGTAGCTCCGGGGCTCGCTCTCGGTCCGGTACACATCGTGCGCGCCCGCCCGGACACGGTCCCGATCTGGACCATCCCCGGCGAGGCCGTCGAATCGGAGATCGCGCGCCTGCAATCCGCCCTCGACGCGGCCCGCGAACAACTCACTCGCCAGGAGGAGTTGGTGCGCAAGGCCTCCGGCGAGCAGGACGCCGGGATCTTCGCCGTGCACCGGATGATCCTCGAGGATCCGGGCGCGCTGAAACAGGTCGGAACGCGGGTGCGCGAAGAACGCGTCAACGCCGAGACCGCGGTCCAGACCCTGATCGATCGCCTGCGCCAGCAGATGAGCGGGCTCGAGGGCGACAGCGTCCGGCGCTACGCCGACGATGTCAGCGAACCCTGGAAGGTCGTGCTCGACCTGCTGCTCGAGCGTGACCAGGAAGCGGTCGCGGCGGGGGACGAGCAGGTCATCCTGGCCGCCGCGGAACTGACGCCCCAGGTCGCCACGTTCCTCGAGCGCTCGCGCGTATTGGCCATCGTGACCGAGACCGGCGGACGCTTCTCGCACGGCGCGGTGTTGGCGCGTTCGTTCGGAATCCCCTGCGTCGTCGGTGTGCCCAACCTGCTGGCGCGTCTCGAGCAGGACATGCAGATCATCGTCGACGGCGATCAAGGGACGGTCGCGTTGCGCCCCACGGGCGACGCCATCGACACGTTCCTCGAGAGTCGACGTCAACGCGATGCGCGCCAGGCGGGCCTCGCTGCGCACGCCACCCTTCCCGCGATCACGCCGGACGGGACGTCGATCGGTGTGCTCGTGAACCTCGAGAGCATTCGAGACCTGGACACCTTCGACGTCAGGTACTGCGATGGCGTGGGCCTGCTGCGCACCGAGTTCCTCTACATGGAACGCAGCCAGTTCCCCTCCGAGGAAGAGCAGTACCGCATGTACCGGCGCGTGCTCGATCACATGGATGGGCGCCCGGTCGTCTTCCGTACGTTGGACATCGGTGGGGACAAGCAGTTGCCCTACTTCCAGACGCCCAAGGAGACGAACCCTGCGCTGGGTTGGCGAGGCCTACGCGTCACGCTCGAGTGGGCGGATCTGTTGCAGGTCCAGCTGCGCGCGATTCTGCGCGCGAGTGCCCACGGTGAAGCGCGCCTGCTGTTGCCCATGGTCGGTTCCGTCGACCAGGTCCGACGCGTTCGCAAGACGTTCGATCGGGTCAAGACCCAGCTGCAGGACCAGGGCTACTGGATCGCCGAGGACCTGCCGGTGGGGGTCATGATCGAGGTCCCGGCCAGCGTCTGGGTCCTGCCCGAGTTGATCCAAGAGGTCGACTTCGTCAGCGTCGGGACCAACGACCTGACCCAGTACGTGCTGGCCGCGGATCGCGACAACCCGTTCGTGGCCAAGCTCTACGACCCGCACCACCCCGCGATCATGCGCATCCTGGCGCGCATCGCCGAGGTCTGCCTGGAGGCGGGCAAGCCGTTCTCGGTGTGCGGCGAGATGGCCGGTGACCTGGCGGCGACCCTCGGCCTGTTGGGGATGGGCTACACCTCGGTCAGCGCCGCGCCCAACTTCCTGCCCGAGCTGCGCTTCGCGGTGCGGCACACGACGGCGGTCGAAGCTCGCGAGTTGGCCAGTCGGTTGGCCGTCGCGGTGTCCTCCGAGGAGGTCCAGGAGCTGCTCGCCCAGCAGCACCGGCGCCTGTACGAACAGCTGGACACGAGCGGGATGTCGAGCCCCGGTTCCTGAGTCCCGGTTCCCGACCCACGCTCCGGGAGATGTCCGGGTTCCAGGCTCCGTCGCCTTCGCTCGCGGTCCATCCGGGACCGTTTCCGGCGCTCCCGCCACCGCCGAACGACGACTCGGGGAGTCGGCCCAGGTCGTTCTCCCGTGCGGATGGACCGGTCTTGGGCCCATGGGGGATCCCCCGTTCTTTCCCGCTCGTGGGCCCCCTGGCCCTTCTGAGCGGATTCGGTCATTGTGTTCTGGACGGCAGCCCGCCCGGGACTGCTAGACTGAAACCCAGAGGTGTTACCACACGTGCAAAAGCCGAGGTGGGGAGGAGACCGCCCGTCCAGCCTTCGACGCGGACGATGGTCGACGGAAGAAGTGGCCCGCTTCCGTGAGTTGTATGGCCTTCGCGACGAGCGTGCTCTAGCCCGCGAGTTGAACCGATCGATCTCTTCGATCCGGAAACTTGCGCGGGGCATGTACGCCGAGCAGCCGATTCGTACCGGTCCTTGGACCGCCGAAGAGGAGGATCGCCTGCGCAAGTTCCTCGGTGCGAGCACCATGGAGGCCCTCGGTCATGTGCTGGCCCGTGCCCATCGCGACATCGAGGACAAGATCGCCTCGTTCGCCCAACGCCGTGTTCGCGGTCCCTGGTCCCTCGAGGACATCGCGGACTTCAAACGCTTCTACGGCACACGCGCCGACGAGGACCTGGCGATCGTCTTCGGCCGCAGCCTCGACGAGATCCTGTCCATGGCGGGCGAGTTGCGGATCTCCAAGGACAAGGCCTTCCTGCGTCGCGCGAGCGGGGGCAAGGCCGCCACCCGCATGCCCCGTTGGAGCGAGGACGAACTGAAGGTCCTGGCCGAGCTGTACCCGACGGCCTCGAACCTCGACATCGCGCGCCGCCTGGATCGCTCGGTGAAGAGCGTGGTCTCGAAAGCGCACAACCTGGGCCTCAAGAAGGACCCCCAGCGCCTACGCGAAATGGGCCGCCAGAACGTCTCGTTGCGTTACCGCGACAAGGACGACTCGGACGACTGATCACCAAACGCGTTCGACCTGGAGCGCGCTCGCGCCCATGCGGGCTTCGACGGTTCCGGTGATGAGCAGGACGGCGTCGAAGGTGATGCGTTCGCCGTCCGAGGCGTAGACGTCGGGGAAGAGGACGGCTTCGGCGAGACCGCTCTCGTCCTCCAACGTGAGGAAGCGCATCAGGTCGCCGTTCTCGGTGCGGGCGCGACGTGTGGCCGCGGGCCAACCGCGCAACGTGACCCGCGCGCCGACGAAGTCGTCGAGCTTGCCGCAGGGGATCGGGTTGACCGGCTCCAACGCGTTCGCCTGGGAGTGGAAGCGTCCGTGCGCCGGCGCGGCGGTGTGACGACCGCGTGCAGCGAGCCGCGTTTCACCCGGGCACGGGAAGAGCGCGACGGGATGGTCCTGGAGCGTGAACCCGAGCAACTCGAACTCGTCACGGCCGCGTTCCAGTGGGGACGGGTCGGGCAGGCCTGGAAGGACGACGGCTTGCGACGGCGGATCGGGGAAGAGGGACGCGGTGCGTCCGGGCTCCAACACTTCGGCTTCGACACCCAAGCCACGCCCGTTCCAGCCGCCCGTACGGGAACGCGCCGCTTCGATGGGGTTCTCGCGGCAGGCGGCCAGCCGGCCGAGATCGAGCCCGGAGCCCGCGGGCACGCGTCGCGCCGGAGCCCGCAGCAACTGCAAGCGCCAGGCGAGTTCCGGGCGCGTGCGATCGAACGCATCGAACGCTCCGCAGCGGATCAACGTCTCGGTCTCATCGGTGCGCGCGCCGGTGCGCTCGAGGAAGTCGGGCAGCGACAGGAACGGTCCTTGGGACTCGCGGGCGGCGAGCAGAGCCTCGAGCGTCGTCCCGGTCAGCCCCTTCACCGTGGCGAAGCCCGTCCGCAACCCCAGGGGCCCCGTCCCGCCCGAACCGCGTTCGAGTTGGAAGTGCGCCCCGCTCTTGTTGACCTCGGGCCCGAGGATTCGCACGCCGAGTCGCCGCGCCTCTTCGATGTACACGCGCGTGGGGTAGTAGCCCGTCTCGTTCAGCAGGAACGCCGTCAGGAACGCCGCGGGGAAGTGCGTCTTGAGCCACGCGGCGCGGTACGCGATGCGTCCGTACGTGACGGCGTGTGCCTTGCAGAACGCGAAGGACGCGAAGTTCGCGATGAGGTCCCAGACCGCCTGCGCATCCTCCGCGCTGACGCCCTGTCCGGCGGCGCCGTCGAGGAAGCGCCGTTGCAGCGGTACGAGTTCCTCGAAGCGACGTTTCTGGAGCGCGCGCCGCAACCGATCGGCCTCGGCGAGGTCCATGCCCGCGAGTTTGGCCGCGGTCTGCATGACGTCCTCCTGGTAGAGCATCACGCCGTGCGTGTCGCGCAGCACGCCGTCGAGACTGGGATGCGGCGCGCGCGGATCCTCGAGGCCGTGCACGCGCCGGATGTACGCATCCTTCATCCCCGATCCCGCGGGCCCCGGCCGGATGAGCGCCACCGCCTGGATCACATCGTCCATCCCGCGCGCCTGCATCTGGAGCAGGAGATGACGCATGCCCGGCGACTCGATCTGGAAGCAACCGAGCGTGCGCCCTTGCCCGAGCGTGCGCGCTGTGTCCGCATCCTCCTCGGGCGCATCGGCCGGATCGATGTCGAGCCCCTGTTCGCGCAGGAGGCGCACGCAATCGTCGAGCGTGCTGAGCGCCCGGTTGCCGAGGAGGTCCATCTTGACGAGCCCGATCGCCTCGACGCCATTCTTGTCGAGCTGCGTGACGACGGGCCCCTTGGCCGACGGCTGGCACGCGACGACATCGGTGATACGCCCCGGCGCGACGACGACGCCGCCGGGGTGGAGCCCGAAGTGCCGCGGCGTGTCGAGCAACGCCGCGGCAGCGACGAGCGTACGCACGAACCGCTCATCGTCGAACGGAAAGCCCCGCGCCTCGGGCAGGCGCTGGAGGGTGTGGACGATCGGATTGTCCCGGATGTGCGCGGGAATCGGGGCGTTCGGCTGGATCGGCGGGCGCGCAGGCCGTGAGGGGGCGGAGAAACCGGACTCCGGTTCGCTGGTTGACGCTGTGTGGGATGACGCTGTGTTGGATGACGCTGTGTGGGCTTCCTGCTCGGCTTCCGAGGGTGGCGCTTCCGTGAGGGGCGCTTGCAAGGCTTGCCCATCCCGGGGTGCCACTAAACCGCCCCCTCCCGGCCCCAGGGTGGGGCCCACCCCGGAGACGGCCTTTGGGGCCTCCCGGTTGCGCCCGTGGCGCCGTTTTTCTCCACCTTCCGCACTCCCGTCGTGAGGAGCGGCCTCCTCTTCGCCCGCCGGACCGAGCGCCGCGTACATCGGCAGTCGCGACGACCAGGGCCCGATCTCGGCGGGCGGAATCCCATGCACCAGCCCCGCCTCGCGGAACGCCGAGCGCAGGCCGAAGCGGTTCAACGTGCAGATCATGGCCGTGCGTTCCGTCCCGAAGCGCTCGAAGACGTGGTCGAGCACCTCGTCCCGGCGCTTCCAGCAGAAGTCCAGGTCGATGTCCGGCCGGTCGCGGCGCGACGGATTGAGGAAGCGTTCGAACGGCAATCCGTACCGGAACGGGTCGGCGTCGGTCAGTTGCAGGCAGTACGCGACCAGGCTGTCCGCGGCCGACCCACGACCGACGTGGGGGATGCCCTGGTCCTCGGCGAACCCCGCGATGTCGCGCACGAGCAGGAAGTAGGGGGCGTATCCCAGGCGTTGGATCGTGTCGAGTTCGTGCTCGAGTCGACGTAACACCTCGGGGCGCATCGGTTGGAAGCGCAGGCGGGCACCGTCCAAGGCCAACGCGCACAACTTCGAGTACGCCGTCTCGCCCGCATCCAGCTTCACTTCGGGGAACAGCACGCCGCCCAGCACAGGCACGTAGCGGCACAGGTCCGCGATCGCCTGGGTGCGGCGCAACCCGGGGTGTACGGCGGACGCACCCGGAGCGAGCTCGGTCTCCGCATCGAGCGGCCAGGCTCCCGCGACGTCCGGAACGTCCGCGATCAACGCGTTCAGCTCCCGAGCTCCGAGCAGGTGCGCCGGCCGAGCTGCGATCCACTCCTCCGGCAAGTCCTGGAGCAACGCGTTGTGCCGGATCGCCACACGCACGCGGTGGTCCTCCTCGCCCCGCGGCGACACGAAGTACACGTCGGGAGCGATCACCAACGCCGCCCCCGTCGCACGCGCCGCATCGAGCAACGCATCGGCGGGAGCCGGTCGCGCAGGCGGCGGTGTCTTGGCGCTCAAGTCGTCCGACGGATCGAGTTGCGTGTCCAAGGCACGCACGCGATCAGGATCACCGGCGCGATGCGTGTTGCGGATACCCGCACCATGGGAGCTGCGGTCGGCCGCACGATGGGAATCGCGACGGGCCGGCGTGAGCGTGCGTGGATCACGCAACCCTCCGAGTCCCGGCGCGGCGGGGGAGAGCAGCGCGAACAAACGCCGCGCCGCCACACGACCGAACAAGCCGACCAACAGACGCGGGTGGTCGGCGAGCAGGAACAACCCGTCCTGATGTTCGATGACCGATTCGATCAGGTCGAACGCCTCGGGACCCGTCCGGCGGCGCGCGTGTTCGTCGTCCCGCTCGTCCGGATCTTCGGGCAATGCCGCGCCGGGATCGAAACCGATGCGCCGCGCGCTGACCAGTCGACACAGGTTGCGATACCCGGTCTCGTTCTCGACGAGCGCGAGGACGCGTCCCGCACGGTCGCCGGCGTCCGACAACTCGGCCGCGATGATCGGGCGCACGGGCGGTGCGCCGGACGGATGCACCTCGGGTTGCGCCTGGGCCGCCTGGATCAGGTCGACCAACCCCGCCATCGAGTCCACGTCCGCCAACGCCAGCGCGGGCATCCCGAGGTCGCGCGCGCGTTCCAGCAGGGCCTCGGGCGCATCGACTCCGGTGAGCAGGGTGTGATGGCCGTGGCAGCGGAGGGGGGTGTACATGGTGAGGCGGGATGGAGCCGAAGGAACCCTAACGGATGCCTAACGATTGTCCACCCCCCGCGTCGGCTGAGCTAGTCTGGTCGCATGTCCGGTTCCCCCAAGGGTTTGCGTGCGACGATCCGGATGGAGGGACCCCTCCGCGTGGTCGACGTCCCGTCCGCCGAACTCGCGAGGCTCGGGATTCGCGGCCACGTTCAGCTCGCGGGTACGCTCGACGGGCAGCCGTTCGAGGGTCACCTCGCACCGTCCAAGGGCGGTGGCGGACGCCTCTACATCGACGCCGCCATGCGCCGTGCCACGGGTAAGGACCAGGGCGACACGCTGACCCTGGCGGAGCTCCGCGTCGACAGCGCGCGACCCGATCCGGACATGCCCGCCGAGCTCGAGCGTGCCCTGAGCGATCGCCCAGGAGGCTGGGAGGACTTCGAGCGCTTGCCCGACGGTCTGCGTCGCCAGATGCTCGCGTACGTCGGCGACGGCAAGCGCGCTCCCACGCGCGAGACGCGCAGCACCCAGGTCCTGGCGATGCTCGACGAGCGCCGCCGCAAGGGCCTCTGACTTCAGCGCAAGGGCCCCGCCTTCAGCGTTCCGACGGGCGCGCGCAAGTCTCCTGCCGTACCCTGCACACGTTCCCCCGTCCCCAGCAGATCTTCATGTCGCTCCTCGCACTCACGCTCCTCGCGCTCACGACCTTCCCCCAGGAAACCGCGGCTCCCGCAGCGAAGCCGGAGCCCACTTCCGGCTACACGCTGATCACGCCGTTGCTGTCGACGAAGGTGCACCTGCTCGATCTCGAGGGCAACCCCGTGCACACGTGGAACTGCGACGAGCCCCCCGGCAACTCGGTCTACCTGATGCCCGACGGGAACCTGCTGCGGGCGGCGCGACCGAAGACCAACACCGTCTTCCGCGGTGGGGGCGAGGGCGGGCGCATCCAGAAGATCGCGTGGGACGGTGAGGTTCTCTGGGACTACCTGCTGTCCGACGACACGGTCCTGCACCACCACGACTTCGAGCCGCTGCCGAACGGCAACCTGCTCTTGATCGCCTGGGAAGCCCGCACGCGCGACGAGGCCATCGCGGCCGGCCGCCATGCCGAGAACGTCGGACCCGCCGGTGTCTGGCCCGACCACCTGCTCGAGATCCGACCCGTCGGCAAGAACGGCGCCGAGATCGTGTGGGAATGGCACGTGTGGGATCACTTGATCCAGGACCTGAATCCGCACTTACCGAACTACGGCAAGCCCTCCGAGCACCCCGGCCGCGTCGACGTCAACTTCGCCTCGCACAAGATCGAGACCGAGGAGACCGCGGGCGACAAGAATCGGCGCAAGCAGGAGGAGGCGCACCTGAAGGGCATCGGGTACATGGGGGGCGACGACGACCACGCCCCGGACGAGCCGAAGGCCGAGCCTGCGAAGCGCGACGTCCGCGGCGCCGACTGGATGCACACGAACGGCATCGACTACGACGCCGAGCACGACCTGATCGTCATCAGTGTGCGCCGGTTCGACGAGGTCTGGTTGATCGACCACTCGACCACGACCGAGGAGGCGCGTGGTTCCACGGGCGGACGTCAGGGCCGCGGCGGGGACCTGGTCTGGCGCTGGGGCAATCCCGAGGCCAGCGGCCGTGGCGAGAGCAACGACCAACGCCTCTACAAACAGCACGACCCGACGTTCGTGCGCACGGAAGGACGCTTCGGCGTGCTCGTCTTCAACAACGGCAACGGTCGGCCCAAGGGCAACCGCTCGTCCGCGGACGAGATCGCGATCCCGATGACCGACGCGGGGCTCGTCGCAGCGCTGGGTCCGGACGAGGCGATGGTGCCGACCGACGTGACGTGGTCGCACATGATGAAGCGTCGCATGTACTCGCACTTCATCTCCGGTGCGCAGCGCTTGCCGAACGGGAACACGCTGATCTGCTCCGGCGAGAACGGGCGCCTCGTCGAGGTCACCATGGACGGTCAGATCGCGTGGTACTACCAGAACACGCACGGCGGCGACCGGAAGTACGACGGCCCGAAGCCTGCCAAGGACGCGCAACCCGACCCGGACTCGCCGCCCAAGGATGGTGCTCCCAAGACCGATCCGCCCAAGACCGGAGGCGGAGGCCCGAAGCCCATATCGCTCTTCCGCGCGACGCGCATCCCGTTCGACCATCCGGGCCTGGCGGGCAAGAACCTGCCGAAGATGGCGGGCGCAGAAGGGAAGTGAGCACCGCTCCGTCCGCAGCGCCAGCGTTCGAGCTGCGCTCCGGTTCCAGATTCGAGCGCGAGTCCTGCCCCCTGGGGCATCGGGCTCGCTAGCCGTCGCTCTTCGGCTTCGGCTTCGCCGCCAGGTACTGCGGCGGCCAGGCCTGCGGTTGGTGGTCGTACGCCATCGCTGCATGCAGCGTGAGGTGCGGGTCCTCCAGGTGCGGTCGGGCCAGCGCGCACAGGTCCGCGCGGCCCGCGGCCAGCACGGTGTTCGCGTGGTCCCAGCCCTGGATCGCGCCGACGGCCATGACCTTGATGCCGGTCTCGATGCGGATGCGCTCGGCGAACGGCACCTGGTACATGCGGCCGTAGTTCACCTTGGAGTCCGGCGTGTTGCCGGCCGTGCTGACGTCGACGACGTCGCAGCCGTGCGCGGCCAGTTCGCGGCACAGGACGATCGACTCCTCGATCGTGATGCCGTCCTTGTCCGGTTCGTCCTCGAGCCAGTCGGTGGCCGAGATGCGCACGAAGACGGGCTTGTTCGCGGGCCAGGCGGCGCGCACGGCGTCGAGCACCTCGAGCGGATAGCGCATGCGGTTCTCGAGCGAACCGCCGTACTCGTCCGTGCGACGGTTCGAAGCGGGGGACAGGAAGCTCGACAGCAAGTAGCCGTGCGCCATGTGCAGTTCGACCAGGTCGAAGCCGGCGGTGAGCGCGCGTTCGGTGGCGGCGACGTATTCCGCGGTCACGCGATCCATGTCGGCGCGGTCCATCGCCTTGGGCGTCGGCCAGCCCGGACCGAACGCGTCGGCGGACGGGCCCAGCGCGGTCCACGCATCGTTCCCGGTGAGCGGCGCGTCGCCCTCCCACGGCAGCGAGCACGAAGCCTTGCGACCGGCGTGTCCCAGTTGCAATCCGATAGCGCCCGCGGCGTGCTCGTGCGCGAAGTCGACGACGCGTTTCCACGCGACGGTGTGCTGATCGTCGTAGATGCCGGCGCAGCCGTAGGTGATGCGACCCTCGGCCGAGACGTTCGTCATCTCGGCCATCAAGAGGCCCGCGCCACCGACCGCGCGTGACCCCAGATGCACCAGGTGCCAATCGTTGATCGTGCCGTCCACGGCCGAGTACTGGCACATGGGGGAGACGACGATGCGGTTGGGCAACGTCAGGTCGCGCAGCTGGAGCGGCGCGAAGATCGGCTTCACGGGGCGGCCGCGTTCGTCGCGCGGCGCGCCTTGATCGTCGGCCCACCATTCGGTGACGGCGTCCACCAGTTCGGGGTCGCGCAGGCGCAGGTTGTCGTACGTGATGCGCTTGGAACGCGTCATCAGGTTGAAGCTGAATTGCAGCGGGTTCTGGTGGACGTAGCGCGCGGTGTTCTCGAACCATTCGAGGCTCGTTTGGGCGGCCTTCTGCAGCTTGAGCACGTCGACGAAGCGACCGTCGACGTAGTGCTGCAGCACGCCCGGGATGTCGCCCGTGCCCTTCGCGTCGAACGCCTCGCGCAGCGCGATCGCGTCCTCCATCGCCAGCTTGGTGCCGGAGCCGATCGAGAAGTGCGCGGTGTGCGCCGAATCACCCAGCAGCACGATGTTGTCCGTGTGCCACTGCTTGCAGCTGACGGTGGGGAAGGTGCGCCAGACCGAGCGGTTGGTCAGCAGCGGATGGCCGTCCAGGAAGTCCCGGAACATCTCGGTCATGCGCGCAGCCGTTTCCTCTTCGGTGACGCCGTCCAGTCCCGCGTTCTTCCACGTGTCCTCGTGGCATTCGACGATCCAGGTCGACAGATTGGTGTCGCCGCGTTCGAACGGATAGGCGTGCACCTGGAAGACGCCGTGTTCGGTCTCGAGGAAGACGAACGTGAAGGCCTCGAGCGGCTTGGTCGTGCCGAGCCACGTGAACTTCGCCTTGCGCCAGTCCATGTTCGGTTGGAACACGTCCTTGTGCTTCTCGCGGATCGAGCTGTGGATGCCGTCGCACGCGACGACCAGGTCGGCGTCCGGCAGCTCGTCGGGCGAGACCTCGGTCTCGAAGTTCATGAGCACGCCCAGCTCGGTGCAACGCGCTTGCAGGATCTGCAGCAGTTGCTTGCGTGACATGCCGCAGAAGCCGTGGCCGGTCGAGCGCGTCCACGTCCCGCCCTGCCACGTCTCGATGTCCGTCCAGTACGCGAACTCTGCGCGGATCGCGGCGTAGCTCTCCGGGTCGGCCTCCTCGAACGCGCCCAGGGTCTCGTCCGAGAAGACCACGCCCCAGCCGAAGGTGTCGTCGGCGCGGTTGCGCTCGTAGACGGTGACCTGGACCTCGGGGTGGGCCCGTTTCATCAGGAGGGCGAAGTAGAGGCCTCCGGGGCCTCCACCGATGCACGCGATCGAGAGGGGGGGAGCAGCACTCATGGGGGGCAGAGGATAGCCGCTGGGGTCGTCTCGCCAACGTGGATCCGGCGTTGTTCAGGCCGGGCTGCGGCGCCGGTCGTACGCGGTTCTTCCCGCGCCAGCCCTTCCCTGGAGCTCAGGGAGGCGGTTTTCCGAGTCCGAACCGATTCGATCCTCGCGAGCGGTCACGCCAGCCCCCAGGATGCGCACAGAATGCGCGGGAGCCGACCCAGGTCGGCTCGCGTACACGCCGACGATCTTTCGTTCCCCCGCCTCGCGAGGGCCGGCTCTCCGCGTTCCAGCTTCGGCTCGAATGGATGGGCAGGCTCTGCGAAGTGGACCCTGGCTGCTGGCCTTTGCGCCTGTGGCCCTCGGGTTCGGAACGACGGAACCGTTTCGGCTCTGAACATCACCACTCCTCAAGGACAGACCCCCATGAAATTCCTCCTTCTGCCGGCCCTCGCCGGTGCCCTCGTGCTCGGAGCTTGCTCCACCGAGGCGACCGCTGATGGCGGCGACAAAGACAACAACGTCGAGAACTCCGATCCCAACGCCCAGCAGGTGTCGTTCCAAGTCAACGGCATGAACTGTGAGGCTTGTCCTCCCTCGGTCAAGACGGCCGTCGCCGGCGCGCTCGGCGTCGATGCGTCCAAGGTGAAGGTGGACCTCGAGTCCAAGACCTGCACCGTCGAAGGTGCTGCGCTCACGCCCGAGCAAGAGGAGGCGATCGCCACCGCACTCGCCGCGACGAACAAGTTCTCGATCGCCAAGTGACGGGTCTTCGGCGCGGGTTCTGAAGATCCGGGTCGATCCTAGTTCGGACGCCGGCGGTTCCCCTCGGGGAGCCGCCGGCGTTGTTCGTTGGTGGTGCTTCTATTGATTGAGGGACGGCGTGCGCAACACGTAACCATCGGGACCGATCTCATGGTCCTCGCCAAGCAGCAGGCTGGCACCGCGCAACACACGTCCAAAACCGTGGCGTGCACGCAAGGCATCGAGCGCGGCGTCCAGCTTGGCCTCGCGATCCGCGCGGCTGCCGTCCGCGCCCGCGTTGCGTTCGGTGGAGAGGCCACGGTCGGATTCGGGATCGCTGAACAGCATGCCCTGGTGTCCACCGGTGGGGCGCAGCTGGATCAGGGTCAGACCGACGCGCTTCACGAGGGCGCGTCGGTGCGGCAGCTGACGGAACAGGGTCTTCGCGTGCACCCACAGCGTTTCGGTGGAGGCGCTCGGTATCGGCAGTTTGCGCCGGGTTTCGGACCAGTGTGCCTTGGGGTTCGCGCGCTGTTGCTTGGACGTACGCGTGTCGACGTGCGCGACGCGGACCTCCATGGATCCGGCGACGAGACCGTGTTGACGTAGACGCGCGGCGGAACGTTCGACGAGCCAGGCGAGCATCGCCTCGACGCGCTCGCGCGAACCTTCCTCGGGCTCGAACGTGCTGTCGCGACGGATGGACTTGGGCGGAGCGACGACGAGCTCGCCGCGCTCGTCCAGCCGGCACCCGACGTCCACCGGTTCGGGGTCGATGCCGCGCGCGCGGTCGTGCAGCACGAGGCCCAGGTGCCCGAACGTGACGAACAGCACCTCGCGCGGCACGAGCGCCAGGTCGCCGACGGTGCGGATCGCGAAGCCGGCGAGCTTGCGCTGCGCCACGTGGCCGACGCCGGGCAGGTGCTCGACGGGCAGGCGCGCGAGGAACGCGGTCTCGTGACCGGGCAGGATCTCGGCCACGCCGCCGGGTTTGCCCAGCTTGCCGGCGAGGCGCGCGAGGATGCGACTGGTGCCGACGCCGACGGTGACCGGCATGCATGTGCGTTGCCAGATGTCGCGCTTGAGTCGTTCGGCGACGTCGCACGCGGCGCCGAGCAAGCGACCGCTGCCGGTCAGGTCGACGAAGAAGTCGTCGATGGACGCGATCTCGACCTTGGGCGAGGCGTCCAGGAGGATGCGCGCGATGTCCCGCCGCTTGGCGTTCGCGGCCTGCGAATCGCCCGGCCGGAAGATCGCGTGGGGGCAACGCCGCTGGGCCTCGGCGGAGCGCATCCCCGGTCGGATCCCGAACGCCCGCGCCGCGTACGAACACGACATGACGAGGTTCCGCGAGTCGGGCGCGCCACCGACGATGAGCGGCTTGCCCCGCAGCTCCGGGTGCTGGGCCTCCTCGACCGACGCCAGGAACGCATCGACGTCCAGGTGCAGCACCCGCCGCGTCGTCGCGGGCAGGTCGGTGTCACGGTGACGGGAGAGGGTGGGGTCGGGTTGCACCCTTCGACCCTAACAAAATACGAACCCTGGGGCCGTTCAGGGCGGCGAAGCACCTTTGGTCGGGAACGAAGGTGCCCAGGTCCGCCGAAATCAGGCGCCCAGGGCGTCCGCGAGCTCGGTCAGTCGAGCTTCCAGCGCGGCGACGCGGGCCTCGAGGGCCGTGACGCGATCGTCGTCCTTGGGTCCGGCGGTCCCAGGCAGGGGTGCAGGCGTGCCCGCGTAGGCCGGAGCCTGAGCTTGTGCCGGGGACTGGGACTGGCCCGGAACCGGCGCATCACCATCCACATGCAACGCGACCGCCAGCTTCTGGCGCCAGCGTTCCGCGCGCGTGCCGGGCGCGGGCGCGAGGCGTTCCACCAGGCCCGCCTCCTGCAACGCCGACAGCGTCGCGTGCAGCGCGTCCTGGGTCGGGATGGCCGCCATGCGATTCGCACGCGTACGCAGTTCTCCCGGTTGCTGGGCGCCGCGCATCAGCAACTCGGCCATCACAGCCAGCGACGGGGGATCGAGGTGCAGCTTGGCGGCCGCACCCTGGCTCCACTTCTCGACGCGGCTGCCGACCGGCACGTGACAGCCCGCGATGCCCTTCACGCGCAAACCGGTCAGGCCGACGGTCACCTCGGCCTCGGTGAAGTCGACCACGGGGTCGCGGTTCGACTTCTGGTTGCAGCCGTTGATCAGCGCGTTCAGCGTCAAGGGGTACTGGTCCGGCGTCGTCAGCGCCTTCTCGATCAGGACTCCCAAAATACGTGCCTCGTGGGCATTCAACTCGAGTTCCATGCGGTTCAGCGTACCGCGCCGCCCCCGGTCTCGACCAGCGCGCGAGTTGGCCGACCTCGCGGTACATGCCCGCGCTAGACTCCTGGCATGGACGTCGTCCTCGTCGAGCCCGAAATTCCGCACAACTCCGGCTGCGCGGGGCGTCTCACCGCGGCCCTGGGCGTGCGGTTGCACCTGGTCGAGCCCCTCGGGTTCGTGCTCGAGGATCGCTACCTGAAGCGCGCGGGGCTGGACTACTGGTCCCAGGTGGACCTGACCGTACACCCCGACCTCGCGACCTGCTGGGCACATCTCGCGACGGGCAGCGAACGTCCGCTCGAGGACCGCATCCAGCTCTTCAGCGCCCGCGGCGGTACCAGCCTGTTCGAGGCCACCTTCGCGCCGGACGACGTGCTCGTGTTCGGCAGCGAGTCCAAGGGGCTGGCCGACGCGGTGCTCGAAGCCTTCCCCGACCGGCACGTCTACCTGCCGATCCGTCCCGGCATCCGCAGCCTCAACCTGGCGAACACCGTCGCGGTCGGGCTGTACCACGCGCTCTGGAAGTCCGGGTCGCCGTTGCCCGACAACGACGGGACGCACGAGCCTCCGGCCGACCGCGATGCGCAGCCCGTCGACATCGCGCGGCGGACCGGGCCAGCGGACTGACGTTCACTCGGCCCAGAACGCACGCGCGCGTTCCGGATCGTCGACGCGTCGCCAGACGAGCAGCGCCGTGCCCGGTGCGAGTCGCTTCAGGTCGTCCGCGGTGAAGACCTCGACGACGCAGTTCGTCAGCAGCGGCGCTTCGCCTGCGGGGTCGTCGTCCAGGACGGACCGCGCGTGTTCGCGGAACGCGGCGGAGGCAGGATCCGCGTCCTGGGCCGGCACCAACCGGGCCGCGAGAATCGTGGGGGAGCGATCCAGGAAGTAGGCGCGCGGAACCTCGCGCACGTGCCCCTTCGCCCGCGCTTCAGGTGTCGCCTCACGGCGCGCGACCTCGGCGTCCACGTGACCATGGCGGTCGTAGACGGGACCCGGATACCCGAAGCCCGCCGCGCCGATCGGGTCGAGCACCGCGCCCCCGTGCGCGAGCGCTTCCGCCAAGGCCTCGCCCACGATCAGGCGCGCTTCGACACGATCCCGCTCGGCCTTGAAACGGCCCCATTCGTCGTCGTAGACGCTCGCAGCGCCGCGGAACGCCAAGGTCTCGCGCCAGGTGCGCGGCAGGATCTCGACGTGGAAGATCGGCAGGACTGCGAGGCTGACGAGCAACGCGCCCGGCGTCCACGCCCGGCCCATCGGGGAATGCGTGAGTTCCATGGCGAGCAGCATCGCGACGAACGGCGAGACGGGCGCCATCAACCGGAAGAACGCCAGGTCGTCGGGACCGGCCAGGATCTGGAACACCGCGCCGCACAGCACCATGCCCAGAGCGCCCAGCGCATGTCCACGCCGGGGGCCCCTCAACAGCAACGGCAACAGCAGGAGCGTGGCGATCGGTAGCACCGACATCAGCGCCCAATTGACGACCTGTTTCGTGCCCAACCAGAGCGCCGTTCCCGACAGGTCGAAACGCGCGCGCACCGGGTTCGCGACCCACTGGCCAAAGACCTCGTGGCGCCAGTACAGGAACGCGCCGAAGCCCACGAGGTACGCGCCGAAGTAGAGCACGCTGCGGGTCCGCCGTCGCGGCGTGTCATCGTGCGAGTGCTGCTTCGACCGCACGAGCCGAGCGCTGGCGGCCAAGGCCAGCACCCAGAGGAAACCCTCCGGGCGACAGAGGGCGATGCCCACGGCACCGAGTCCAGCGATGCTTCCGCGCCGCCACTCGGCGAGACCGACCGGGCGCACCAGTTCGATCCACGTGCGCAACAATAGGTACGTGAACAACGACGTTTCGAGTCCGCCCGAACACCAGATCACGAAGGCGGGTGTGGCGGCCAATGCGACGGCGCCGACTCCTGCGGGGGTCGTCGACAGGTTCAGGTCGTTCAGCAGATGCCGATGCAGCGTGCGCAAGGTCAGGACGCCGAACAGACCGCCGAGCCATTGTGACGTGCCCTCGAGCGGCAGCCCGAGCATCTCGGTCCAGCGCATCAGCACCAACCACAGGAAGCTCGACGTGCCCTCGACGGGCGCCTCGCCCACGTTCCAGGTCGGGACGCCGGCCTGGACCCAGTTCTGGGCGTGGCGGAACACGACGAACGCATCGTCGACCACGTGCGTCGTGCGATAGACCACGAGCACCGCAAGGGTCGCAACCGCAGCGGCCAGCCCGATCCAAGGGGCGGAGCCGCCCGTTTCGGATCGGGGCGCAGAATGCATCGAGTGCGAGCGTAGCCATGCCTGCACCGCGGAACCAGAGTCGCCCGTGAGCAACGCGTGACGAGCCTGGCGAGCAAGGCTGTCAGGGCATGGCATCGAGGACCCGTGCGGAGATCTGCCCGGAACTGGAGGACCGTGCTTGCCGGTGGAGCGCGACCCCGCGATCCTCTGCGCCCGTGACCGACACTCCTCTGACCCGCAAGCCGCGCCGCGGCGATGAATTCGAGCTCGAACTCGATCGCCTGGACCCCAAGGGGACGGTGGTCGGCATGTCCGGCAAGTTCCAGGTCGCCGTCCGTCACGCCGTGCCGGGTTCCACCGTGCGCGCTCAAGTGATTCGGAGGGCCAAGGATCGCATCGAGGCCCGCGCGCTCGAGGTCCTGTCCCCCAGCCCCGATGCCGTCGAACCGCGCTGTCCCCACGCGGGCACCTGCGGCGGTTGTGCGTTCCAGGGCTACGACTACGCGCGCCAGCTCGAGGAGCAACGGCGTTGGGTGGCCGAGGCGTTGACGCAGTCGGAGGTCCTGGTGGATGTGGAGGTCGAGCCCGTCCTCGCCATGGACGACCCCTGGCACTACCGCAACAAGATGGACTTCACGTTCGCCAATCGACGTTGGGTGGAGGCGGACGAGGGCGAGAACGTCGACCAGTCGTTCGCGCTCGGTCTGCACGTGGCGGGCCAGCATCGCAAGGTGCTCGACGTGCAGTCGTGCTCGATCGCGTTCGAGGCGGCGACGCCGATCCTGAACTCCGCGCGCAAGCTCGCGCGCGAGATAGACCTGGACCCGTGGGACCTGCAGGCCCAGGTCGGGTTGTTGCGTCACCTCGTCCTGCGTCACGGCGTGCGCACGAACGAGATCCTGGTCGACCTGGTGGTGACCCAGGACGACGCCGCGCGCCTCGATCCGTTCGCCCAAGCGCTGCTCGCCGCGCACCCCGAGATCACGACGATGGTGATCGGTGTGACCGAGGGCACCGCGAAGTCCTCGATCCACAGCAGCGAGCGCATCGTCCACGGCACCGGCGTGATCCATGAGGAACTCGCGGGCCTGAAGTTCACGCTGTCGGCCAGCTCGTTCTTCCAGACGAACACCGTGCAGGCCGAGCGCCTGATCGAGCGCGTTCGCGACGCCGTCGACCTGCAGGATGGCGAGGTGCTGTACGACCTGTATTGCGGCACAGGAACGCTCGGCCTGGCCCTCGCGCGTCCGGGTACGCGCTTGCTCGGCTTCGAGGTCGTGCCGTCCGCCGTCGAGGACGCGCGCAAGAACGCGGCCGCGAACGGTGTGCAGAACGCGACGTTCGTCGAGGGTGACGTGCGCGTCGCGTTGGCGGACGTGGATGCGGGGGATCGTCCACGGCCCGACGTCATCGTCGTGGATCCACCGCGCGCGGGGCTGCATCCCGCGGTGATTCCTCCGCTGGTCGCCCTGAACGCACGTCGCATCGTCTACGTCTCGTGCAACGTGGCGTCCGCCGCGCGAGATCTGCGCTCGATGTGCGTTGGCGGCTATCGCTTGACCCGCGTGCAACCGGTCGACCTGTTCCCGCACACCGCACACCTCGAGTGCGTCTTCACCTTGGACCGGATCGCGCCGTCGTCATGACCCAGACGCTCGATCCGCGTGGGCTGTGTCCCGGCTGCGCGCACGTGCGCATCGTCGAGTCGTCGAAGGGCTCGACGTTCCTGCGTTGCGACCTGGCGAAGTCCGATCCGCGTTACGGCAAGTATCCGCCTCAGCCGCGGATGCGTTGCGAGGGCTTCGTCGCGAGGGTGGGGGGAGGACCGGCGTCATGAGTGCCCATCTGCCCGCCGGGACGATCCTCGCCGCGTCGCCCGAGATGCTCGACCCGAACTTCATGCACAGCGTCGTGCAGTTGTGCGAGCACGACGAGCACGGCGCGTTCGGCCTGTTGCTCAACCGTTCGAGCGACATGACGGTCGATCAGCTGGTGCCGGACCATCCGCAGCTCGGCGGGATGGGCCTGACCGTCCAGGAGGGCGGTCCGGTCGGTCGCGATCGTCTGCAGTTCCTGCACAGGATTCCCAGCATCGTTCCCGGTGGGATCCAGGTCATCGAGACCCTGCACATGGGGGGCGAGCTGGACGAACTCGGCGCGCACTTGCGCAAGCACGGCACGTCGTCCCACGAGGTCCGCATGTTCCTGGGCTACTCCGGCTGGGGCGCGGGCCAGCTCGAGTCGGAAATGGAGCAAGGCGCGTGGCTCGCGGCTCCTCCTGACGATCACTGGGCCTTCGAAACGGGCTCCCGCGAGTCCCTGTGGCGCGCGGTCCTGCGCGAGATCGGCCCGGGCGCGGAAGGCCTCGGCCACCTGCCGCCCGACGTCAGCTGGAACTAGGCTGTTTCGTGGACTCATCCGTGCATTTCCGGAAGCAGGACCCAGGTTTCAGGAACAGTGAGGGGAGGTGTCCCGTACGCCCTCACCGTATCCTCCACACACCTCATGGCTGAGTCCCCCCGAACCGACGGCGCTCCCAAGCGCAGCTGCCTGGGTTGCCTGACGACCTCGGGTCTCGGCTGCCTGGCGTTCCTTGTCGGTGCAGGCTTGGCGGTCGCCCTCTTCGGCGCGTCCCTGATGGGGGGCGCCATGCAGGTGCGGATCCAGGATCAACTCTCGGACCGCATCGCTGGCTCGATCGAGATCGGATCGTTGTCGGCGTCGATCACCAGCCGCCAGCGCGCTGAGGGTGTCCTCCTGCGTGATCCGGAAGGTCGCGAGGTCGCCCGGGTGAACGTCGTGATGCCGCCCCTGACCGAATTGTTCGTGAACTCCAAGACCCCGGCGCACTTCCAGATCGAGGTCGTGAAAGCCCGCATCGATCGGAATGCGCGCGGGGAGAGCGACTTGCTGCGCGCCCTTCGACCGATCGCCGTCGAGGGGAACGAACAAGAGGAGGCCCGTCCGATGACTTTCGACATCCGGCCCTTCGAGGACACGACCGTCGTCGTGCGTGGCGCGATCCCTGGAGGTCCGGACCTGATCCTCGCGGACTTCGAGGGCCGCGTCGATTGGACGGTCGATTCCGGTGCCGCGGTTCACTTCGAAGGCGACCTCCGTACCAACGAGCCTGGTGTCACGACGTCGTCGCGTCTCAAGGTCGACTCGAGCGCGCCGGATGCGCGGGGCGTTCGTACGGGCTACGCGCGCATGTCCAACATCGCTCGGCCTTGGCTCGAGACCTGGTTGGGGGACTTCGACTACCTCGGCCAGATGACGCCCGATGCCGTCAAGATCGAGGTCGAGTTCGGCCTCGACTCGAGCGGGGGGCAGTTCGTCACCGCGACCGTCGATCCCTCCAACGTCGCTCACGAGGGCGAGTTGCACCTGGAGTTCGGCGCGCTGCTCACAGGCGGCCACCTGGTGCCGCGGCCCGATGGCACCTCCAGATTGAACCTGAGCCTTCCGCATTCCGTGCTGCAGTCCGCGGCTCGGACCGTGATGCCCAGGCGCATGGCCTGGAGCGCGGCGAAGGACGCCGATCTGTCGATCGACTTGCTGGACTTCGACCTGCCCCTCGCCTGGAACGACGTGCTGGATCCGCTTGCGATTCTGCGCGATGGAACGTGGAGCATGCGCCAGAACGGTGAGCTCGAACTCGAGTTCCAGCCGGCCACCTTGGGTCACACCTGGGACCTGAAGCTCAAGACCGCGACCCTCCAGCACGATGGGGACGGCGTGCCCACTTTCAGGGCGGGCTTGCACATCAACAAGCCGGGGCGGTCGCGCGCAGGGTCCGTCACCGGGCGCTACATCGACGGCCGGCCCGAGTTGGAGGCCTGGGACGGTCCGGCGGCGTTCGCGGACGACCTGCTCGGGCTTCAGGGATATCTCTCCGACATGCTGGGCGGCGACCCGCAGCTCTACATCGAAGAGCCGAACTTGAAGGGAGCACGATCGTTCCGCCTGGAGGACGGCTCCCAGGAGATCCAAGGCATCGCGTTGCTCGACGACGTGCTGATCCTGGATGGTCCCAGCCTGCAGTTGGATCTGCCGTGGGGCTCGCCCATGGCCCAGGACACGCTGCGCATCATGCTGCCGTTCCTCGACTTCGTGAGTCCTCCGACCGGCGGGAACCTGCGACTGACGGTGGATGCGTTGTACCTGCCGTTGCCGTACGACCTGAACACGCTCGAGGCGCAGATCTCGATCGACACGGACGACGCGGTGCCGGCGTTCACCGAGGAGTTCCGCAAGCTGCTCGTGCTGGACGATCCCGAGGGCAAGATGCCGCGCCTCGAGATCGTCGAGATCGACATCAAGAATGGCGAGGCGTCCTACGAGTTCCTGGAGCTCGAGATCGAACGCTCGCACCTCGAATGGACCGGAAGGCTGGATCTCGAGCGCCGAGAGATCGACCTCAACATCGACGTCCCCTTCTTCGTGATCGCCGAGCACAACGCCACGGTCAGAATGTCGGGTCGGCTGAAGTTCTTGAAAGGACTCTCCCAGGCGGACCTCGAGTCCATCCCGGATGGACTCGGGTACGCGACCTTGAATCTGCGCGGCAGCCGCGACCTCTTCCAGCTCTCCCGCTTGATCGGCAGTGGCGACGAGGAGATCCGCGGCATGGCCGAGATCATCGACACGATCCTCAAAGGGGTCGAGTCGATGACCGGTGCCCCCGGCGGCGGTTGAACCGTCAGAGCGAGTTGAGACCCTGGATGAACTGCGTCCACGCAGTCTTCGCGTTGCCCGTCGCATGTTCGCGCAGGCCGAGCGAACCCAGGTACTCCCGGAACAGCGGATCGTTGATGCCGTAGTACGCCTGGAACGTGTCGAGTTCGGCCGAGCTCCAGTCCGCCAGGTGCAGCATCGAGCAGAACCGGATGCGCGGTTGGCCCACGAGCGCGCTGAAGATCGCTTGGACGAACTGGCGCTGCAGTTCCTCGCTGCTGCCGTTGGTCGGAATGGAGTATCCGGAGGGATAGCCGACCTCTTGCAGCAACAAGGGATCCGGAGCGACGGCCGCCAGCATCGTGGCGAGGTCGCCCGCGACCTGGTTCGGGTTGCGCACCGTGAAGTCGGGGTTCAGCGGGTAGTACGTGAACGCCATGTTGTCGCTGGCGGTCTGCAGCAACTGCAGCAGCGTCAGGTCGTTCGCGATCACGCCGTAGGTCACCGTCGCGCCGACCGCCAACCGCGTGTCGATCGACTGCGCGTGCATGCGCGCGTCGTCCATGAAGTTGGCGAAGTGACCCTCGGCAGCGGGGTTCGCCGCGAGCCAGACGTCGACCTCGTTGCCGACGGACAGGTAGAACCCGCCGTGCGCGACGAGGCGCGGCACGACCTCGTCCAGCAGCACGTGCATGCGATTCACGATCGCCGGATCGTCGAACGTCAGTCCAGGAGCGAGCTGGGTGGAGTCCCCGGGATCGACCAGGTCCGTCGGCAGCGCCAGCTGGTTCGTGTCGACGGTCGGGATGACCAAGTAGGGGACGAGGCCCGCGTTGGACACGTTGCTGAGCAGGTTGTTCAGGTACGCGGTGTCGATGACGCCGGCCACCTGTTCCAGGCGCGACCACGGAATCGAGAGTTCGTATCCGCGCAGGCCGTTGTTGATGGCTAGGTTGAACGCAGCGTCGAGGGTCGGCTGGGCAGCGGGCGCGGGCGCCGAGTAGATCAACCCGACGTGGGGCCCCGCGCCGAGGAGCGGCAGCGTCGAGGCGGCGGGCGGAGGTCCGGCGACCGGTGCGTCGACCTGGCCCCCGCAAGCGCCCAGGAACAGAATCGTCGAGAGGGCGAGGACCGGAACGTAGCGGCGCATGGGAGAGTCGGGTTGGGGGCGGTCAGTCGACGGCGAGCTTGCGGCCGAGCTTGTCGCCCACGCACTCACCGATGCGCTCGATCAGGTCGTGCGCGTCCTTGTCGCAACGCCACGCTTGGGCGTCGTCGATCCACTCGTAGTGCCAGGCCCGCGCGCCCGCGGCGAACCACATCTGGTCCGCGGCCGACTGGCGGTTCAGCACGTACTTCATGCCATCGGCGAAGACGAGCGTGACCACGCCATCGGCTTGGTCGAAATCGACCTCGTCCGGGTCGAAATTCTCGAGCCACGCCGTGATGCGCTCGAGGCAGGTGTCAGACAGTTGTACGAATTGGCTGCGTTCCATAGGTCTTGGCAGTGGGCTCCTGGGTAGCCTCCTGGCCGCAGCCTACTCAACCCAGGCCGAGTTCGTGCACGCCGTCCTCGTCCAGGCCGAGGAAGTGGCCGATCTCGTGCAGCAGGGTGATGCGGACCTGCTCCAGGGCATCAGCCTCGTCGCGGGCGATGCGTTCGATGTTTCTCTGGAAGAGGTGGATGACGGCCGGGTGCTCGGCGCCCTCATCGGACTGCTCCAAACGGTTGGCGCCGATGAAGATCCCGATCAGGTCGGGCGGCGTCGAGAGGGGGTCGTCGCCGGGGACGAGTTCGATGTCCGGCAAGGGCTCGCGCACGATGCGTACGTTGTCGAGCGCCTGGCGCGTGCCGTCGGGCAGGCCGGCGAGCGTCGCTTCGACGACGCCGTCGAACGCGTCCTCGGTGATACGGACGACGGGCGGGAAGCCCTCGGGTTCCAGCTCGTGGGCGCGCGTGCGGCGTTCGTCGGCGGCGTCCAGTTCACCCAGGTGCTCGAGCACGAGTCCCAGTCGATCGAACGTGCCCGGATCGTCGCCCGCCGTGAGGATGCGTTCGAACGCGGAGCGCGCCAGGTCGAAGTCCCATGTGGCGAGCGCGAGCTCTCCTGTGGCGAGGTCGAGCTGCGCATCGTCCCCGTCGGACAATCCGTGCGCGCGAACCAGCGAAGAACTGGCCAGCTCGACGTCGCCCAGGTCGAGCGAAGCGTGCACGAGCACGAGCGCCGCATCCAGGTCGTCGGGCCCCAGTTCGATGGCCATTTGCATGGCGCCTTCAGCGTTGCCCTCTTCGAGCGCGGTCCAGGCCATCTCGGCGGTCAGGTTCGTTTCGGTCATTTGGGGGCTCCGCCGAGTCGTTGTTCCTCGGCCATGCGTTTCTTGGTCGCTGCCCACGAGCAGATGGGGCAGGCCCCCAGGTCGTGTCCGCGTGCCGGGCAATTCTCGCGTCCGAAGAAGATGATCTGCAAGTGCAGATCGTTCCAGATCTCTTTCGGGAACAGCGCTTTCAGGTCGCGTTCGGTCGTCTCGACGTTCTTGCCGCTGGACAATCCCCAGCGCGTCGCCAGCCGATGGATGTGCGTATCGACGGGGAACGCGGGCACGCCGAACGATTGGGCCATCACGACGCTGGCGGTCTTGTGCCCGACGCCGGGCAGCGCCTCCAGATCGTCGAACGACTGCGGAATCGCGCCGCCGTGGCGCTCCATCAGCAGTTCCGCGAGCCGCTTGACGTTCTTGGCCTTGGTGGGGGCGAGGCCCAGCTGGCGGATGTGCTCGAGGATCTCGCCCACGGGCAATGCGGCCATCGCGACCGGCGTCGGCCCGACGCGAAAGAGCGCGGGCGTGACCTCGTTCACCTTCTTGTCGGTCGTCTGGGCCGACAGCAGCACCGCGATCAACAGCTGGAACGGACTGGTGTGATCGAGCGGCACCGGCGGATCCGGGAACCGCTCCTCGAGGATCCCCGCGATCCGATCCGCCTTGTCCTGCCGCTTCATGGGCGCAGGATAACGCGTGCCTGCGACGAGGATGAAGCCCTCCGGCCTGCATTCCCGAAGTGCTCGCCCGTCCTCAGAGCGACCGGCTGGACATTCGGCACCCGGCCGTGCCATCGTTGCACATCACCTGGACGTTCCAGGGAAATCGGACCTGACGGGAAGGACTGCGATCGCGCAGAACGAACTCCATGCAGCAGTTGCGCGCCACACATGCTCGGTGATTGGTTCCAGGTCGCCCTGGGGCTCGTGCTCCTGCTCGCGGGTGGGGAGGCGATGGTGCGCGGGGCCAGCGGGATCGGCATCCTCGCGCGGCTCTCTCCGTCGGTGGTCGGACTGACGATCGTCGCGGCAGGGACTTCGATGCCCGAGCTGGTCGTGTCGCTTCAAGCTGCCGCGAGCGGCAGTCACGGCATGGCGCTCGGGAACATCGTCGGGTCGAACCTCTTCAACATCGGCGTCGTCCTCGGCGCGACCGCGCTCCTGAGGCCCCTTCGCATCCAAGGCAACTCGGTGAGGTTCGAGTGGCCCGTGATGTTGCTCGCGTCCTGTCTCCTGTTCCTGCTTGCGCGCGACGCGGTCCTGGATCGGACGGAAGGTGGCTTCTTGCTCTTTGGTCTCGTCGCCTTCGTGATGTACGCCGTGTGGATCGCGCGGAAGAACACGTCGACCATCGAGCGTGGGGAGTTCGAGGATGGGGTCGGCACGGCTTCGTTCGGCAGGACCGGCACGAGAGCCTGGACCTACAACCTGGTCGCGATCCTCGGCGGCGCCGCGCTCCTCGCGTGGGGGGCCGACACGATGGTTCAGGGAGCCGTGGGCGTGGCGACCGCGTTCGGGGTCTCCTCGACGGTCATCGGGCTCACCATCGTCGCAGCCGGAACGAGCACGCCCGAGCTCGTGACGTCCCTCGTCGCCGCCTGGCGTGGCAAGGACGACATCGCGGTGACCAACGTGCTCGGCTCGAACATCTTCAACATCTTCGGGATCGCAGGCGCCACGGCCCTCGTCGAACCGATTCCGGTTCCCGCCGCGATGATCGCCCGCGACAACCTGTGGATGCTCGGACTGAGCCTCCTGCTGTTCCCCCTCATGCGTACCGGAATGCGCGTGACCCGGATCGAGGGTGCCGTGGTGCTGGGCATCTACATCGCCTACACGGTGACCTTGTTGATCCACGCCTAGGAGCCAGGCGGAGTCCCTCGCCAGCCGTCACTTCTTCTTCGTACGCGGAGGGAAGATCCGTCGCGCGGGGACCGTTCCTCGATACGGACTCATCGTGTCCTTGACGTCGGTCACGGTGAAAATCGCGTCCGGATCGGTGTCGCCGATCAGTTGGAGCAGCCGCGGGACGCGCCGGCGTTTCTCGACGATGAGCAGGACCTCGACGTCGGATCCGTTGCCCCTTCCGCGGAGTTCGATGACATCGAACCCCTCGCTTCGGAGGCGAGCCGCCAGTTCGATCGACGCGTCGATCGAGACCGCGCGAACGAGTTCGGTGCCCATCGCGATCTTCTTCTCCAGCGTGATCCCAGCGATGTTTCCGACGGCGAACCCGCCCGCGTAAGCGACACCGAAGTACCACTGATCCAGGTTCTGAATCACGCTGCTGACGGCGAAGACCCAGATGAGGATCTCGACGAACCCGATCGCCGCCGACGCGTACTTGTGACCCCGGAACACGAGGATGGTCCGGAACGTGCCCAGGGACACGTCCGCGACGCGCGCGAGAAAGATGAGCAGCGCGATGAGCGCGGGGTAGTCGGCGAGGGCTTCCAGCAAGGGGATCTCCGGAGGAGTTTTCGGCCAACATAGATACAGGCGCCGCGTGCGTGGGGCAAGGCGTTGCGGGCGACTCTCGGGGCCGACCATCGGCTTGCGGCTCGTGCCTTCGACCCTGCCGGGCTGCGACCGCAGTCTTCTCGACCTGAGCCGCCGTGCGGAGGTGCAAGTCCAGTACCCTCCGACCATGGACGTCCAAGAACAGATCGAAGCCTTCCTCGAAGGTGACCCCTTCGCCGTCGCCGGTGCCTCCACCAACCGTGAGAAGTACGGCAACAAGGTGCTGCGCTGCTACCTGCAGAACGGGCGCGACGCGTGGCCGATGAACCCGCGCGCGACCGAGATCGAGGGCGTCCCGTGCTACGCCGACTTCGACGCGATGCCCGGTGTGCCGCACGGGTTGTCGGTCATCACACCGCCGGCGATCTCCGAGGCCATCGTCGACGCTGCGGTCGAGATGGGCATCGCCCACATCTGGTTCCAGCCGGGATCCGAGCACGAGGGCGCGATCGAACGCGCGGACGCGGCCGGTGTGAACGTCATCGCGCACGGGCCGTGCTTGCTCGTGGCGCTCGGCTTCCGGGAGTGACTCCCAAAATGGAAGTCAGTCGCGTTCGGCCACGGCGACCGCCATCGCCAGGCCGGCGTCGTGCGTGATCGAGACGAACACGCGGTCGATGCCCAGCTGCTTGGCGATCTCGCCGGAGCGACCGTGCATCGCGAGCTGCGGGGCTTGTCCCGGTTCACGCGTCACTTCCAGGTCGACCCAACGCACGCCGCGCCGCCAGCCGGTGCCCAGCACCTTCATCGCCGCTTCCTTCACAGCAAAGCGGCCGGCGTAATGCGTGAAGCGCGTCTTCGGACGTCGGTCGCAGTACGCCTGCTCGCCGGCGGTGAACAGGCGGTCGAGCATGCGCTGCCCGCGGCGACCAAAGGCCTCTTCCAGGCGACCGATCTGCGCCAGGTCCGTACCGATCGAGACGATCGCCATCGAGCTAGGCCGGCTCGACTTCCAGCAACGGATCGCCGCGCTGGATCTCGTCGCCGTCTCCTGCGATCAGGCGCACGACGCGCGCGCGCTCGGGCAATCCGCCCTGGGCCGCGTACGGGATGCGCGCGAAGGTCTTCATGACCTCGACCAAGCCGATCGGCGTGCCGGGGGACACCTCGGAACCGACCTCGAGAAACGCGGGCTCACCGGGGGCGGGGCGGTGGTAGAAGCGGCCGCTCTGGGCGGCGGTGACGATCAGGCCCGAGGTCGACGCTTCCTCTTCGACAGCCAAGGCTTCGCCGCCGTCCGCGAACGGCGCGATGCGATAGAGCACTTGGCCGGCGCCGACCGGTTCGTGCACGCGCTCGGGACGCTCTTCGGAGACGCGCCCGTTCACGCCGGCCGGAACGACCAGGGAATGCGCGCGACCCAAGACGAGCAACGTGCCCGCCGACTGGCCCGCACTGACCGCGGCGCCGCGGGGCAGCGCGCACGTGAACATGCCCGCGTCCGGGGACACGAGTTCGAGGCCGTCCGCGCCGGAGCGCATCACCAGGTTCAAGGTGCTCATCCGCGCGGCTCCGAAAGGGCGGCCAGGTCGTGCAGGCTCCAGATGCGCGGGTTCTTCGCGGTGCGATAGCCCGTCGCTTGATACGCGGTCTCGGCGAACATCTCGATCCATGGGCGCAGCTCGTCGGGACGCACGATCTCGTCGGTGTCCATGCGGCCCGCGGCGGCGTAGGGATCCATGTCGCCCTCGATGCGCGCTTCGGTCGCGGCCATGCCGGCTTCGACTTTGGCGCGTTCCGCGGGATCCTCGACCGCGATCTCGAAGTCGTCGTCCAGCTTGGTGTTGAACGCGGCGATCGCGAGCGTGCGGCCTTCCATGACGGACTGGCGCGTCAACGGCGTCGACAGCTGCACGACCGGTTCGTAGGGCATGCCGGCCATCGCGTAGTAGCCCGCGCCCGATGCCTTGCGCAGCAGCACCGTGAACATCGGGATCTGCTTGGTGCTATTCGCGTAGATCAAGCTCGAGCCATAACCCAGCAGCCCGAGGCGTTCGGCTTCCACGCCGATGTCGAAGCCCGACACGTCCTGCAACCAGACGAGCGGGATGCCGTCGGCCTCGCAGGCGCGACTGAACTGGGACAGCTTGGCGATGCCCTCGCGGTACAGGATGCCCGCGGGCTTCGACGCGCCGTGATGTTCGGGATCGTCGATCAGACCCTGGCGGTTCGCGGCGAAGCCCATGTACAGCCCGTTCACGCGACCGACACCGACCAGGATCTCGCGGCCGCGATCGGGCCACAACTCCCAGAACAAGCTGTGGTCGACCAAGCGTGCCACGACCTGGTCCACGTCATAGACCTCGCGGTGATCGGTGGGCAACAGGCCCGACAGTTCGGCCGAGGGATGATGGGGGAGCGCGGGCTCGGCGCCGTGGCGGTGGTACGCCTTGCCCGAGCTCGGCAGGCGCCGGATCTCACCGCGGATGTGTTCGAGCGCAGCCAGATCGTCGGGCACACGCACGTCGGCGCAGCCCGATTGGTGCACGTGCACCTCGGGCCCGCCGATGTCCAGGCTGGACAGCTTCAGGCTCTTGGCGCCTTTGATCAGCGCGGCGCCGGCGATGACCATGTACGCCTGCTCGGTCATGACGACGCGGTCCGAGATGATCGGCATGTAGCCGCCGCCCGCGATGCAGTCGCCGAAGACGCCCGCGATCTGCGGCACGCCGGTGTTCGACAGTAGGGCGTTCTTCTTGAAGATGTGACCCGCGCCGGTGCGGCCGGGGAACGAGCGCGATTGTTCCGGCAGGAACAGGCCCGAACAGTCGACCAGGTAGACGACCGGCAGACGCAGGCGCAGCGCCATCTCCTGGGCGCGCTCGATCTTCTCGGGCGTGCGCGGCCACCAGGAACCGGACGCGACCGTGTTGTCGTTCGCGATGACCATCGTCCAGCGGCCTTCGACCTGGCAGAACGCCGTGACGACGCCGGCCGCGGGCGAGGACAGTTCGCCGAACGTGTCGCCGTGGTTGACGAACGTGCCGACCTCGAAGATGCGCGTGTCCGGGTCGATCAACCGGTCGATGCGCTCGCGGCTGGTCAGCTTGCCCTTCTTGTGGACGCGCTCGACGTACTTCTCGCCCCAGCCACCGTGGACGGCGGCGCGGCGTTCCTCGAGCACGGCTTCGCGTTCGGCCAGGCCGGCGCGTTGACGCTCGAACGAGGCGTCGTCCAGGAACGCGTCGCGCGGCGAGCCGAGGGGAGTCAGGGGGACGTGTGCCATGGATCGAAATCAGGAGTTCGCGCCGGCGGGCTGCCAACCGGGGATCGAGCGCGTGTCGTAGTCGCCCGAGCGGAACTCGGGGCTGTCCAGGACGGCCAGGTGAAGAGGCACGGTGGTCGCGACGCCTTCGATGGTCGTGGCGCGCAGGCACGCGAGCATCGTTTCGATCGCCGCCTCGCGCGTGTCGGCATGGGCGATGACCTTGGCGATCAAGGAGTCGTAGTAGGGCGAGATCTCGTCGCCCTGGCGAATGTGCGTGTCGACGCGGATCGTGCCCGGTCCGACGTCGGTGGCGATGTCGAAACGCTCGACGACGCCGGGGCTCGGTTGGAAGTCGTTCGACGGGTCCTCGGCGTTCAAGCGACATTCGATCGAGTGACCGTTCAGCGCGACCTCGTCCTGCGCGATCGCCAGCGGCGCGTTCGCAGCGATGTGCAACTGCTGCTGCACGATGTCGATGCCGGTCACGGCTTCGGTGATCGGATGCTCGACCTGCAGGCGCGTGTTCATCTCCATGAAGCACAGCGTGCCGTCGTTCGGACGCATCAGGAACTCGATCGTGCCCGCGCCGGCGTAACCGACGTGCTGGGCGGCGCGTGCTGCGGCTTCGCCCAACGCCTTGCGCTGGGCATCGTCGAGGGCGGGGGAGGGACTCTCCTCGATCAACTTCTGGTGCTTGCGCTGGATCGAACACTCGCGCTCGAACAGGTGGATCGCGTTGCCGTACTCGTCGCCGAGCAGTTGCACTTCGATGTGCCGGCCGCCGGTCATGTAGCTCTCGAGGTACATGTCGCCGTTGCCGAACGCGGCCAACGACTCGGCGCTGGCGTCCGTGAAGCCCTGGCGCACCTCGGCCTCGTCGTGGCACAGGCGCATGCCGCGACCTCCGCCACCCGCATCCGCTTTGAGCAGGACGGGATAGCCGATGTCGTTCGCGACCCGCGCGGCGTCGTCGGCGTCGTTCAGCAGGCCCTCGGATCCGGGGATGCCGACCAGTCCCGCCTCGCGCATCGCGCGCTTGGCCGGCCACTTGAGCGCCATGCGTTCCATGACCGAGGGACTCGGGCCGATGAACGTCAACCCGTGCTGCTCGCACAGCGCGGCGAAGCGCGGGTTCTCGGCCAGGAAGCCCCAGCCGGGGTGGACGGCGGCGCAACCGGTCTGGCGCGCGGCCTGCACGATCGCGTCGGCGCGCAGATAGCTCTGGCCGGGCGCGGCACCTCCGACGCACACGACCTCGTCGAAGGCGTCCGTCCAGGGCGCACCCTGATCGGCGCTCGACACGGCGGCGACGGGGGAGATGCCCAGGGCACGTGCGGCGCGGGCGACGCGCACGGCGACCTCCCCACGGTTGGCGATGAATATGCGGCGGAACATCGGTGGGGCAGAGGATAGCCCGTCGCGCCCCCGGGATCGCCTGCAGGCTCGCTCTTCCCGACGCACTTTCGACCGGATTTCGCCGCGGGACTCCTTAGGATCTCAACATGCGATCGACGCACCACGACCCGCCGCCGAACCACGGGCGGATCCGAGCCCGAATCCGAACTCGATTTCGAGTGGTCGTCGGCAGGCTCGCCTCGATGGGAGTCACGTTCGGATTGATAGTGACTGTCCTTCTGGGGCGGGAGCGCCCCGCCCAGGACGTCGTCAGCGAATTGGGCCGTTTGAGTGCAGAGAGCGCCGCCGAACGCCACGACGCCGAGCGCTGGCTCGCCGTGCATCTGCAGCCGCGCGACCTTCCGGACGTTGCCCAGGTGCTGAAGGACGGGACACCGGAGGCCCAGCGACGCATCGTGCATCTTCTCGGGTCGGACGACCGCCACCTGGAGCTCGCCGCGCAGCTGTCGATGGAAGGCGACGACGACATCGCAGGCTGGGGCGCGGAGGCCGTCGAGGCGATGTACCTGCGCTGGAATCCGGCCGCGCGGGACGACCCGTTGAGGCCGGGACAGCTGCCGCTCGATTGGGAGACGGAGCCGACGACGCCGCTCACGTTCGATCCCGGCCACGGGTCGTTGTGGGAGGTGCTCGACCGGCTGGACCGCTACGGCCTCGGCTACGCGCCGATCGTCGTGGATCCGAACCTGGATCCGTCGGTCCGGCGGCCCATCGAGGGCGAACCACGCGGCCCCGTCGTTCCCTCGATGGGGAACATCCGCCTCGATTGGTCCTCGTCCATCGGCCTCGTGTGTGCGACGCATCGCATCCACTTCGAGGTCCACGGCTTTCGCCAGGACGGCCTCGTCGCCTCGGACGACGTGCGCCCATGGGTACGCGTGTACACGCCGGGCGCGACGGGCTGGAACGCATCCGCGTTGCAGTTGCACTGGGTGCGCGGCGTCTTGAAGGAGCATGCACCGCGTTGGAACCGCGCCGCCGCGCGTGCCTTGGCCGCCAGCGAGTGGCCGGCCGCCCTGGCCTGGCTCGAGCGCCGCTGGGTCGAGTTCGACGATCCCGCCGGGTTGGCCGGCGTGCTGCACGGTGCGGCGCGCGGACGTGTCGCTCCCGTCCTGATGGATGCGGACACGGTCGTCGACCTGGTGCACACCGCGGAGCGTTGGTTGCGCGCGGACGTTCCCGAGGCCGAGCTTCTGGTCGAACGGGTCGCGCGAGCCCTCGCCCAGGTCCCCGCGGTCGACGCGCGCGGCCGTTCGATCACCACACCTCTGCTGGACGGCCTCGTCGATGCCGAGCCGGCCAGCCAGTGGATGCGGTTGGTGGCGCTCGAAGGCCAGGCCCATTTCGATGCGGCGGTCGTCGCCGTGGCGCGTGATCTGCTGGCGACGCCCGGCGAACCCGCCACGCGATTGGCTGCACTCGGCGCACTCCAAGCGTGCTCCGAAGGCGCGACCCAGCCGTTCGACATCGCCGCGCCCTTGGTCCTGATCGGCCACGCGACCGCCGCGGGTCGTCTCGAGGACATTCCCCGCGCCCTCGCCGCCGTCGGTGCCCGGCCCGATCCGCGCGCGCCGTTCGATCAACTGGTCACGGACGGCTCCCAGCGACTCGCGTTGGTCGAGTGGTTGGCCTTGATCGGCGAGACCGAGCGCGCCGTGAACCTGTTCCTGCCGGCGGCCGAAGCGGAAGGTTTGCTGGATCCCCTGACGGACCGCGTGCGGATCTGGGTCGGGTTGGGGCAAGCGTCGGCTGGCAGGGACTTCCTGCAGGAACTCGAGCGAACCGCGGCACCCCTCGCCGATCGCTTCGCTGTGCGCAGCGGGCTCGCGACCGACGAGCGCATCGAGTCCGTGCTGTCGCACATCGAGTCCCTGGAGGCTCCGACGCGGGCCGATTGGATCGACGTGGCGAGCCTGGCGGCGCACGAGCATCAGGGCTCGCGCGTACGGGAGTTTCTGTTGAACGGACTGGTGTCCGCTGAATCCGTGCCGGATCTCCTGCCAGCGATCTTGCGCGCTCAGCTCGAGCTGCAGCGGGATCGCCGGTCCATGGAGCTGAGCGCCTTCTCGAGCTCGCTCGGACGCAAGGTGCGCAGCTTGGACACCGCCGTACCGCTCTCGACGATCCTGCCCAACCCGTACGCACCGCTCCTGCCCAGCCCGACGCGCCGGCTCGAAGCGCTGGATCGACGCCTGATTCCCTGATCGGTGGAGGCGTCCGTCGTTCTCTGCGGGCCGCCCGAACTCCGTTGCGAACCGGCCGGCCACGATTTTCGCGGCGGCATGCGTGATCTGACCCATGCCCGCGGGTTGGAATGCAGCCTGGGCCGGAGGCCCACATCGATCCTATGGCACGAACCGTCCAACAAGCTCCCGAACCGCCCACGCCCGGTGAGGCCCGTACCGTCCCGGCCAAGCGCGAGGAGCTGACCGTCCTGAACGCTCCCCGCAGCCAGCAGGCGGAGCAGTTCCGTGGTCTGCGCAACTCGATCCAAGCCCTGAACCCCGATGGGGCCAGTCACACCTTGGTCGTGACCAGCGCGTTGCGTGGCGAAGGCAAGACGGTCGTGTCGATGAACCTGGCCGCCGCATTGGCCGAGCTTCCCGGCACGGAGGTGCTCGTGCTCGACACCGATCTGCACAACCCGTCGCTCGAGGAGCTGCTGGAGCTGCCCCGGCGTCAGGGACTGACCGAGGTCCTGCGCGGACGCCTCTCCCTCGACCAGGCGATTCGCCAGACGTCCATCGAGGGCGTGTCGATCATGGGGGCCGGGGAGATCCCCAGGAACCCGTCCGAGCTGTTGGGCTCGGATCGCATGCGCACGGTGCTCGACCGGCTGCGCCAACGCTACAGCTACGTGATCCTCGACACGCCCGCGGCCGCGACGATCAGCGACCCGTCGCTCCTCGCCGCGATGGCGGACGGCATCCTGTTGGTCGTGCGCCTCGGCGAAACGCCGCGCCACTTCGTGCAGCAGACGATCAACACGCTCGAGGCGCTGGGCGGGAACATCCTCGGTACTTGTTTGACCGGTGCCCACGAGACGGACACGAGTCGCGGCTACGCGGCGAGTTGACTGCTGGGGACTTCGTCCTGTGGTCGAAGGTGCGGCACCGAAAGTTCGCCACCGCACGGCCGGCGGCAAACGCCCGACTACGTACGCAGGACGATCTACGGTCGAAGGGCGACCGGCCCTACGCGGGGTCGCCGAACAGGCCGCGTTGGAGCCAATCCAGGGCGTTGCGGCTGCGGGTTCGAACCTTCGCTTGCCTTGCGGACTTGCGTGATTCTCCCGCAACCTTCAGCGGTTCGAGCGTTCGCGCGGAATGGATCAGACCGCGGATGTTCTGTTTCTCCCAGACGCGTGAGCGGGCGCTCTCGGGCCACTCCGCTTCGCGGCGCCGGAACGCACCGTGGTGGGCGATCCAACGGCCGCCCGCGTCCCGCTTGGGAGGCAGGGCCGCGTGCAGCAGTTCGTGGACGAGCACGGCGGTGACGAACCAGGCCGGCACGGCGGGCTGGTCGAGGACGCGGTGCATGCGCACCAGTCCGCGCGCCGGGTCGTAGCTGCCCAGGCGCAGCGTGTGACGCGAGCGGCTGGGTCCGCGCCGACCCCAGGTCAGCACCGGCCGCTCGGACGGTTCCATCGAGGCCAGGAACTCGTCGTAGATGGGGGCGGCCAGTTCGTCCAGGTCGTGGATCTCCCCGATGCCGGAAGCGCCGCGCGGGACCGGCGCCGGTGCCGCAGCGATGTCCGTCTCCAGGAATCCGTCCAGCAGTCGCGCCGCACGGCGAGCCCGCCGCCCGGCTCGCAACCAGGCCGCGAGCGCGACGAGGACATCGACGTCGGCCTCGAGGAAGGCGTGGTGGAGGTGCAGCACCCATCCGTCATTCTCGCGCCGACCGCGGACGGGCGCGCTGCGCGAGCGACCGACATGGACGTGGACCGACGCCTCGAGCTCACGCTCGAGGATGGCGACCAGATCCAAAGGCGTGCGCACCGTCATGACGCTTGCAGCATGCGAAGCGGGGCCTCCCTTGGGAAGGCCCCGCTTCGTGAGGGCCTGTGGAGGGCCCCAAGTCGACACCGAGTCGACACAGCATGGTCACGACTCCCGGAGGAGTCCCGCGCCTGCTCGCCGATCAGTTCGGCAGGTCGAAGTCCTCACCTTGATAGGTGCGGCCTTCGTCGAGCGTGATGCGACGGCGCGTCTTGCGCTGGTCGTTGGCGTGGCCGAAGGGGTCGTCCTGGCCGCCCGCCGAGGGGCGCGTGGCGGCGATGAAGTACGCGCCCGGGTTGATGTGCTCGATCTGGTAGCGACCTTGCGCATCCGTCTTGGCGTTGAGGGACATCGAGTACTCCTGCCCGAGCGATTCACCCTGCAAGCTCACGACGCTGCCGGGCAGCGGTGCTCCGCTGGGTCCGCGCACGATGCCGGAAACGGTGGCGCCCGCGTTGACGATGACGTCGCCGACGTTCGTCTCCTGGCCGTCCGTGACCTCGATGTGCTTCATCGCCCGCTTGGCGTGGGCGGTGGGCTCGACCATGATCAGGTAGGTCGTCTTGGTGAGGTTCGGGATCGTGAACTCACCCTTGTCGTTCGTGCGAACGGTGACCTTGGACGCGACGCCGGGGAAGCTGTCGCCGAGCATGATGTCGAACGGACCGCCGGTCCACTCGTTGCTGCGCGTGGTGATCTTGGACTTGGCGACCGGGCGACCTTGCGTGTCGACGACCCGTCCGCGGATCCGTCCACCGGGAGTCACCATGATCTTGACGCCGGTGTAGTCCTGGCCTTGCACGATCTCGAGCGTGTCCGACAGGCTCGTCGCATAACCGGGCGCCGAAGCACCGATGATGTAGTTGCCCGGACGGTTGCCCTGAATGGGGCAGATCATGGAGAACTCGCCGTTCTCGTCCGTGAACTCCTGGGGGCGACCGACCTGGACCGACGTGTCCGGCGATTGGTCCGCGCGGCGCAGTTGCAACGTGAAGCGACGCATCGGCTGGCCGGTGCCCGCGTCGACGACCTGGCCCGTGATGCGGGGCAGGGACTCGAGGCGGATCTGGATGGACATGTCACCGGCTTCGGCGCGCATGACGCTGGCGACGCGATAGCCGTCGGCCTTGGCGCGAACGGCGTAGCTGCCCTCCGGGACGTCCAGCATGATCCACTTGCCGTCGGCGTCGGTGACCGTCTGGGTCTGGGTGCGCGTGTTGCGGTCGCCGATCGAGAACGCCATGACCTCGACGCCTTTGACGGGCTGATCGGTCGCGTCGAACACTTGGCCGCCGAGGGCCATGGCCACCTTGAGCGTGACGTCACGGACGACGTCCTCCTTGAGGCCGATGTTGATCTGGGGGATGGCGACCGTGCCGTAGCCGTCGGCGGTGACGGTCATCAGGTAGTTGCCGGTCGCGAGGTTCGGAAAGCCGTAGTTGCCTTCGACGTCCGAGCCCATGTTCACGACGCTCGGATCGTCCGCTCCGCCGGAGGAACCGGCGAGCACGGTGGGGCGCAGGTTCAGCTTGGCGCCGTCGATGCGGTTGCCTTCGACGTCGCGCACGATGCCGTAGAGGCGCACGCCCGGGACGAGGGTGATGGGCTGCTCGGTGTTCGTGTTGCCCTCGTAGACCGTGATGTGGCCCTGCTCGACGGGGCTGTAGTCGGCATGACGCACGAGGAGCGCGTAGCCGTCGAAGGCCTCGACGTCCTTGAAGAGGAATTTGCCGGCCGCGTCCGTCTTGGTGTGAACGTCCTTGGTGCGATCGGGCTGAGTGTCCTCGGCGAAGAACCAGTTCGCGGTCGAGGCGCGCGTCAGCGTGACGTTCGCGCCCTGGATCCCGTTGCCGTTCCCGTCGACCACGCTGCCGCCGAGGTTGCCTTGACCCTCGATCGTGTTCGCCCCAGTGATGCCCTCAGCCGTGAGGGCGGTCGAGGCCGGATCCGAGGCACCCTCGCGGGCTCCGTTGGTCTCTCCACCTTCGAGAACGACCGGCGCGTCGGGCTCGGAGATCTCGGGGTTGTTCTGTTCGGTGACGGTGTTGGCCAGGCCGCCGCCTGTGTTCGGATCGTCCGAGCTGAAGGGATCCAGGGCCAGGATGAGGGCACCCAGGGCACCCAACACGAGGATGAGGACGAGAAGCGGTCGCATGAGAGGGTCTCTTCTGAGAGAAAAACGTGATCTGAGGAGTCGTCGCGGGCTACGGGGTCGCGGCGTACGACGTCTGGACGGGTGGGGAAGAAAGTTCTTCCCGGCAAGAGGAGCGAATCAGCTCTGACTCGTGGCGGCCTTGCCATCCACGCTGCGCTCGGGAAGATCCAGCGCCGTGGGCCAGATGCTCTCGAGGGGCGTCATGGTTCCCAGGAAGTAGCAGAACAGCAGCAGTTCGAAGTCCATCTTCCGGTTCACGTGGAGCGTGGCCTTGCGGAATCCGAGCTTGAAGTTGGCCACCTCGCCGGTCTTGGTCGCCATCAGGCGCCATCCGGAGCGCAGTCCCAGCTGGGGGACCAATCGGTGCTTCTTGCTGCCCGCCTCGATCTGGATCTGGCGTTGCGCGACGTGCCAGCGCAGCGACGAGGCCAGCCATTCGCGGCTCTCGGTCCAAACCGAGAATTGAGCGCGCAGCAGCCCGGGGTCGCGTCGAATCGAAAGGACTTCGCCCTGTTCGGGGCGGTACTCGCCTCCGACGACCATGCTCCACTTGTTGCGGCGTACGGTCAGCGTGCCGAGGGTGCGCCCCTCGGAGTCCAGGACTTCGTGTCGTTTGGTCCAGAACCCACGAACGCGGGTGCGGAAACTTTGGATGGGATCGGCCATGTGCAGGGGAGGAACCGGGGTCGAAACGAGTTCGATCCACAGGGGACCTCGCCACAGGGTACCCCGTTCCGGGGGGTGAGGGGGTTGTTTCGCCGACACCTCCGGGAGGGGGCGTCCCGCATCGGGTCCGCGCTAGGAACCCTCGATCTGGATCCACGTTCCACGCCTTCTGATGCGGAATGGGCGCCGTGTCCCAGGACGATGGCAGGCTCCTCGCGTGGCCCCGGGTCGGGTTCCCTGGACCGCTCGATCGGAGAAGGGTTCCACCCCGTGTTTCAGCCCCTTGGTTCCACCCCGTGATTCAATCCAGCGAGCCGAGGGCCTCGATCGAGGCCTTCACCGCTGCCACCGCGCCCGCGATCTCGGTTTCCGTCGTCTCGTGGCTGGTCGAGAAGCGCAGCGTGCGCGTCGCGTCCTCTTCGCTGCGCCCCATCGCCAGGAGCACCGGGGACGGGCCACGGCGTTTCGCGTCACAGGCCGAACCGGCGGACGCCGCGACGCCCGCTTCGCCCAGCAGCATCAGCAGCGTGTCCGCATCGACCGTGGGGAAGGTGATGCTGGTCGTGTTGGGCACGCGAGGTGGGCTGGCGCCATTGGCGCACGCGCCCGGAACGGCGGCCAGGATCTGGGCCTCGAGCCGATCCCGCAGCCCTCGCATGCGCTCCAGCGCGTCGGCATCGGCCCCGTGCGTCCGAGCCGCTTCAGCGGCGTAGCCCATGCCGATCGCGCCGGGCACGTTCTCGGTTCCGGCGCGCCGCTCCGCTTCCTGGGGGCCGCCGACGACGAGGGACTCGAACGGCGCGCCGCTGCGCACGTACAACGCGCCGACGCCCTTGGGGCCGTGGAACTTGTGTGCGGCGAGCGAGGCGTAGTCGGCGCCGAGCGCGCGCACGTCCAGCGCGCCCTTGCCGGGCATCTGGACCGCGTCCAGGTGGAAGCGTGCGCCGGCGCTCCGGCAGGCCTCGCCGACTCCCGACAGGTCGGTGCAGACGCCGGTCTCGTTGTTGGCGATCATCAGCGAGACCAAGGCCGTGCGCTCGTCCAGAGCGGCGAACAGCGCGTCGCGATCCAGCCGACCCTCGCGGTCGACGTCGATCTGGACCCACTCGAAGCCCTGTTCGGACAGGCGCCGGGCGCTCGCTTTGGCCGCGCTGTGTTCCACCGTCGAGGTGAGGATCCGCGTGCGTCGGTCCGCAGCGCGTGTGGCGGCCCGGGCGACGGCCTCGATGGCCGACTGGATGCTCTCGGTGCCGCCCGAGGTGAACGTCACCTCGTCCGCCCGCTCGGCGCCGAAGAGTCGCGCGACCTGCCCACGGGCCCTGCGCAACGCGTCGGCCACGGCCTCCGCGGCCGGATAGGGCGAGGAGGGGTTGTGGAAGTGCTCCCGGTAGTAGGGGAGCATGGCCTCGACCACCTGGCTGGAGGGCCGCGTGGTGGCGTTGTTGTCGAGGTAGATGGAGGACATGGCGCCAGCGGCTTCCCTTTCGTCGGATTCACGGGGAAGGGGCCCCATCGCCGGTGCCCTGCGGCCCTAAGCTGGGGTCAATCTAGTCCACGTCGGACGAGGACGTCCAGGGACCGCACCCGGTGGTCCCCAAGACTTGCCCCCTATGAAAAGCGACCTGTTGATCGCCCGCGAGACCGAAATGGTCCCGATCGGGCGCGTGGCCGAGGATCTCGGCCTCCCCGCCGAAAGTTTGACCTCGTACGGTCCTTGGAAGGCCAAGGTCGACCATCGACTCGGGTCCGAACCGCCGCGGAAAGGGGGCAAGTACATCCTGGTCACCGCGATCACGCCGACGCCCGCCGGCGAGGGCAAGACCGTTCACACGATCGGTCTGTCGCTGGCGTTGAACCGCATCGGCAAGCAGGCCATCGCGACGATCCGCCAGCCCTCGATGGGCCCGGTCTTCGGGATCAAGGGCGGCGCGGCCGGCGGCGGTCACAGCCAGGTCGTGCCGATGGAGGACATCAACCTGCACCTGACCGGGGACTTCCACGCGGTCACGGCGGCGAACAACCTGCTCGCGGCGGCCGTCGATACGTCGATGCTGCTCGACAACCCGCTGCAGCTCGATCCTGAGAACATCTCGTGGAAGCGCGTCCTCGACGTGAACGACCGAGGTCTGCGTCAGATCCGCGTCGGGTTGGGTGGCACCAAGAACGGCGTGCCGCGCGACACGGGGTTCGACATCACGTCGGCCTCCGAGATCATGGCGATCCTCGGGTTGGCCAGCGATCTCAAGGACATGCGCGCACGGCTCGGACGGATCCGCGTCGGGTTGGACCTCAAGGGTGCGCCCGTCGATGCCGAGGCCGTCGGAGCCGCGGGCGCGATGGCGGCGCTCCTGCGCGATGCGCTCGATCCGACCTTGATGCAGACCACCGAAGGAACGGCCGCGTTCGTCCACACCGGGCCGTTCGCCAACATCGCCCACGGCAACAGCTCGGTCGTCGCCGACCGCGTCGCCGCGCGCTTCGCCGACTACGTCGTGACCGAGGCCGGGTTCGGCGCGGACATGGGCGCCGAGAAGTTCTTCAACATCAAGTGCCGCACGTCGGGCATGACGCCGGATGCGGCGCTGCTGGTCGCGACGGTGCGGGCGTTGAAGACGCACTCGGGTGCTTACGACGTGAAGCCCGGCCGGCCGCTGCCCGAGGACCTCTTCGAGGAGAACCTCGAGACGTTGGAGGCGGGCTGTTCGAACCTGGAGGCCCAGATCGCCAACCTGCGCACGCACGGTGTTCCGGTCGTGGTCGCGGTCAACCGCTTCCCCTCCGACTCGGACGCCGAGGTCGAGCTGGTGCGCCAGCGCGCCATGGCCGCCGGTGCCCGCGCCGCCGAGATCAGCGAGGTCCACGCCAAGGGCGGCGCAGGTGGTGAGGCGATCGCCCACGCGATCGTCGCCGCCGCCGAGTCGGGCGAGGCGGATTTCCGGCACCTCTACGACGAGCAGAACCCCCTGCAAGCCAAGATCGAAACGCTGGCGAACTGCTTGTACGGCGCGGACTCCGTGCTGTTCGAGCCGCGGGCCCTGGAGCAGCTGCAACGCTTCGAAGCGGAGGGCTTCGGCCACCTGCCCGTGTGCGTGGCGAAGACCCAGTACAGCCTGTCCCACGACCCTTCGCTCAAGGGCCGGCCGTCCGGGTTCGAGTTCCCGATCCGTGAGCTGCGGTTGGCAGCGGGGGCCGGGTTCGTGGTCGCCTACGCCGGCGAGGTCCTGACGATGCCTGGCCTCGGACGGACGCCCGCTTACAAGCAGGTGGATCTGGACGACGAGGGGCAGATCGTGGGACTCTTCTAGGGCGCCCTGGTCGAGCATCTGGAATCCGCCCGCAGCACATCCCAAGAAGGGACTTCATCCTGATCTTCAGGAGACCCACATCATGATTGGATTATTCGACCCCATCTACTGGCTCTTCATCCTGCCCCCGCTGGCCCTGGCGCTCATCGCTTCGGCGCGGGTCAAGACCACGTTCAAGAAGTTCGACAAGGTCGCCACCTCGAGCGGCATGACCGGGGCGCAGGCCGCGGCAGCCGTCGCACGCGCCGGCGGTGCCGAGGTCACGATCGAACGCACCAAGGGCTTCCTGACGGACCACTACGATCCGCGCACGAAGACGCTGCGACTCTCGGCCGCCGTCTACGACGGACAGTCCGTGTCGGCCGTCGCCGTGGCCGCGCACGAGGCCGGTCACGCGATCCAGGACGTCAAGAGCTACCCCTGGTTGCGCATGCGCTCGAGCTTGGTGCCCGCGACGATCCTCGGATCCAACAGCTGGTTCATCGTGTTCCTCGTGGGCGCCTTCATGACCATCGAGCCGTTGATGATCATCGGCGTCGTTCTGTTGGGCCTGACCGTGGTCTTCCAGATCGTGACGTTGCCGGTCGAGTTCGACGCCTCGAACCGCGCCAAGGCCGTGCTGACCCAAGCCGGGATCGTCGTGACGGACAGCGAGCGCGATGGCGTGGCCTCCGTGCTGAACGCGGCGGCGATGACCTATGTGGCCGGTGCGATCATGTCGCTGATGACGCTGCTGTACTACGCCTCGATCCTGATGGGTCGCGACTGATCGGCGGCGAGGCACCAGCTGGGGAGAGCGATCTCCACGGTTCGACCTTCAGGGGCGCCCCATTCGGGCGCCCCGTTCGCATTCCCGGGCGCGTCGCGCGAGCTCCCCGGAATCGCGGCTGCGGGTCGACGCCTCGGATCGCTATGGTGTTGCGCATGGATCTCCTGCGCATCGACTACACGAACGTCCTCGCCGGCTCGATCGGCGCGGAGCACGGCATCGACGAGGCTTGGCTGCGCGGGTTCGCCGACGAGTCCGCGACGGCTCTCGCCGCGGTCCAGGCGCGCCGCACGACGGACCTGCGCTGGCTCGATCTGCCCCACGCGAAGGACGTTCACCAGTCGATCCTCGAATACGCCGCGTCGGTCCAGGGTCAGTTCGAGAACGTCGTCGTGCTCGGCATCGGCGGGTCCGCGTTGGGCAACCGCGCGCTGCACACGGCGCTGAACAGCCCGTTCCACGAGTTGCTGCCGCCCGAGGGGCATCCGCGGTTGTTCGTCCTGGACAACGTCGATCCGGATCTCGTCGGTGAGTTCCTGGAGTCGATCGATCCGACGACGTGCCTGTTCAACGTGATTTCGAAGTCCGGCAGCACGGCCGAGACCATGAGTCAGTTCCTGATCTTCCGGCGCGCCTTGATCGAAGCGCTGGGCGAGGAGGCGCACGTCGAGCACGTCGTGGTGACGACGGACGCGGAGCACGGTGTGTTGCGTCCGATCGTCGAGCAGGCGGGCTACGCCTCGTTCGTCGTCCCCGAAGGCGTCGGCGGTCGTTTCAGCGTGCTCAGCCCCGTCGGCCTGCTGTCGAGCGCCCTCGTCGGCATCGACACGGCAGGACTGCTCCAGGGCGCCGCGGACATGGACGCGCGCTGCCGGACCTCGGACCTGTTCGAGAACCCAGCCCTCATGTACGCGGCGATCCAGCACTGGATGCAGAACGTGGCGGGGCGGCCGATCGCGGTCACGTTCTCGTACAGCCATCGGTTGCGTCACATGGCGGACTGGTACGCGCAGCTCTTGGCCGAGTCCCTCGGCAAACGTATGGGACGTGATGGTTCCGAGGTGCTGGCGGGTCCGACGCCCGTACGCGCGGTGGGCGTCACCGATCAACACAGTCAGAGCCAGCTCTACATGGAAGGTCCGCACGACAAGTGGTTCACCCTGTTCTCGGTGGATCACCCCGATCATCAGGTGCCGATCCCGGCCGACTTCTCGGACCTGCCGGCGCTCGAGTATCTCGGAGGCCGCCGACTCGGTGAGCTCTTCCGTGCCGAGCGCGACGGAACGCGCGTCGCGTTGACCGAGTCCCAACGACCGAACCTGACGATCACGTTCCCGCGCGTGACCGCGCACACGCTGGGCCAGTACCTCTACCTGATGGAGCTCGCCGTCGCGGTGATGGGGGAGCACTACGGGGTCGATGCGTTCGACCAACCGGGCGTCGAGGCGGGCAAGGTCGCGGCCTATGCCCTGTTGGGTCGAGCGGGCTTCGAGGAGCGCCGGCGCGAGATCGAAGCGGCCAGCCGAGGGGACGCGCGGACCGTGTGAGGCGTGCTGTCGGCGGTTTTCCACCGGCGCATTGCGATTCCCTTCCGTTGGGCCGCGCGGTCGCTAGACTCCTGCGCTTCCCATGGACGCCGTCAAACACATCCTGGTGGGCATCGAGCTCGCGCCACGCACGCAAGAAGTGACCGAAGGGTCCCGCACCGCCTTCGAGCAGGGACTGCGTCTCGCCCGTGAACTCGGTGCTCGGCTGACCTTGCTGCATTCCGTGTGGCACGAGGGGGAAGCGCTGGCGCTCTCCGAGGCCGGACGTCAGACCTTGGACGACCTGCGCAAGGAAGCGGCCGACGCCGATGTGCCGACGCGCCTCGAGGTGACCGAAGCGCGCCCCTGGTTGGCGCTCCTGCGCAACGCCCTGCGCGGCGAGGGCGACCTCGTCGTGGTCGGCAAGCGCGACGCCCAGTCCGCTCAAGGCGAACGTCGCCTGGGCAGCGTCGCCACCAAGTTGATCCGCAAGTGCCCCGTGCCCGTGTGGGCCGTGAAGCCGGCGCACGACCTGGAGCACAAGCTGATCCTGGCCGCGGTGGACCGCTCCCCGATGGGCGAGCGCGTCCTCAAGTGGTCGGGCTTCATCGCCGGTCGTCGTGAAGCGGACCTGCACGTCGTGCACGCGTGGCGCTTGCCGCGCGACCTCAAGTCCCGGGCGGGCGAGTTGTCGCCCGAGGAGTACGACGAGGAGAAGGCGGCCCTCAAGAGCGAGGCCCAGGACGAACTCGACGTGCGCATCGCCGCGGCCGAGTTGACGGCCCCGGCCAACACGCACCTGTCGCGCAAGTCGCCCGCCGTGGCGATCAAGGAGACGGTCGAGCACCTGGCCCCCGACCTGTTGGTGATGGGCTCCCTGTCCCGCGGAGGCCGGACCGGCGTTCAGGTCGGTGAGACCGCCGAACGCTTGCTGGGACGCCTCGACTGCTCGGTGCTGTGGCTGAAGCCCGAGGACTTCGTGTCCCCGGTCGCGGCGGACTGAGCGCTTGCAACGCGCGGCACCCATGGAGCGCGGGCAACACGCTACGCCTATCGAGCGCGGGCAACACGCT
>TARA_R110002096_G_scaffold400441_1_pt1 | contig 77435 bp, 69 predicted proteins | sample TARA_R110002096 | Tara Oceans TARA_R110002096 (sample SAMEA4397295) | marine metagenome | biome: Polar Biome; feature: [DCM] deep chlorophyll maximum layer (ENVO:01000326); material: water (ENVO:00002006), including particulate matter (ENVO:01000060) such as... | depth 35 m
GAGCTGAGGCGTCGTAATAGTTTTTGGAGGGTGATTTCCATTCCCATAAACATTAGGCGGAATAACTATTCTCGGGGAAAGCGACTTCGCTTCACTCTATATATGTCGTAATTTCATAATATGTACAATTAATTATAAAAACCGATTGCCAGTCGGTTTTTGTGTATGCTATCTTCCTCTACCTTATATACGGCTATGGTTATTCAAGTTATGCACCTCGGTGAACTCGAAAAATTAGTTCTACAATACCTATGGGAAACAGGATCAGCTGATGCAAAGCAGGTCTTTTCCTACTTTGAGAAGCGCCGTGGTGGTTCACTAAATACCATTCAAAGCACCTTAGATCGCCTGTTTAAAAAAGGGGTGCTGCTACGTGAAAAACATGGGCACGCTTTTCAGTATCAGGCCGCTAGTGATCGAGACGCATTCATAGGCCAGCTAGTTAATGAGATTTCCAGTGATTTTGGCTCAAGTGGTGAGAACACATTGCTAGCTGCATTTACTTCGTTATCGAGTGGTATGAATGAAAGGCAATTAGATGAGCTGGAACGACTGATAGACGAGCGGCGTTTAAAAGTCAGTCTGGATTCGAAAGAATGATATTCGGTGATTTTGGGCTAGTACTTAATGTTCTCACTATTGCTATTTTGAGCTTTAGTTTTACCTTATTCGTGGTATCACTACTCATTGTTCAGTTAAATCGTTTATTGTCACAGTTTAACGCCAAAAGTCGATCACGTTTACTTTGGTGCATAGTTACTTTGCCATGGGTAGTGAGTTTTCTTTCTGTGGTGATTCTCGTATTTCCAGAGCTATTTAAATGGCAAAGCGCATGGTTAACATCACCTTTGCACTGGCATCACATATATACGTTTTCGGTACTTAGCTGGCATGGCGTCTCTTTGCTCTTGTTTAGTACATTGGTTTTATTGTTACTGTTAATGAAATCTGTTAAAGCGATAAAAATAATATCGAATTTTAACCTACTCAATGAGTTTTCAAAACCAGAAGCAATGCCAAATGGATGCATGATTATAGATTCAAAGAATGTTAGTGCGTTTACGTCGGGATTATTAAAGCCACAAGCTTATATTACCCAAGGGCTTCATGACCAGCTAAGCAGTGAGGAGAGTTGTGTTGTACAGCAGCATGAGCTTGCACATGCAAAGTATTCACACCCGCTTAAAAAATACACTTTTTCTATTTTCTCAACGTTTTACCCTAATCAGTTGGGATGTAGGTTAAATGAATCTTATTCGTTAGCGCTTGAGCAAACCGCCGACAATGCTGTATTAGCACTCATAAGCGACGTAACACTGATTTCGAAAACAATAATAAAAGTTACTCGTTTGCAGTCGTTCATAAAAACTAGTCAACAAGAGCCAGTAGCTGGCTGTGCTTTTACTACACACCCTTTTGAATTAAGAATTAGATATTTATTAAATGATAATAAGGGTAATTCATTTCCTTATTTATTAGTGTTAATTTCGGCTATAACTATTGCATCTATTAGCACATTCTCTGTTGATTTTATTCATCACTCTTTCGAACATCTTTTTAGTCATTAAGGAAACATAATGCTTTTTTTGTGCGTCAATCAGCTTTGCATGCGTTACGATTATTGTCTTTTTATCTAGCAGCATCATTTCCTGTATATGCTGCGGATCAGCTAGAAATAGAGCTTTCAATGCAGGAGGCGATTTCACGAAGCTTAAATAAACATCCAGAGTTAGCTAGTTTTACCTACCGTATGAAAAGTGCTGAGGGTGATGTTAGCTATGCAGCCGTTGGCCAAAAACCGGAATTATCCTTGCTGGTAGAAGACGCTTTTGGCACAGACGAATACTCGGGGTTTGATAATTCCAAGGCTACATTAAGCATTAGTTGGATTTTAGATGGTGAACTATCAAATCGAAGAGTCGGTAAATTCCAGGCGAAAAAGGCGCTTGTTGATATTGAACGTGACATAAAGCGTTATGATATTGCAGCTAAAACAGCGCATCAATTTTTAACTGTTATAGCACTTCAGGATCGTTTAGCTATTGCGATAAAAGCACTGCAGCATATGGAAAAGGCTCTTATGGGTATCACTAAGCGTGTTAGTGCTGGTAGTGCTTTAGTGGCAGATCAACTTCGAGCAGAGGTTAGTGTTGAGCGCCGAAACCTGAATGTTGAAGATATTACCCATGAATTGAAATCCGCTAAAAAAATACTAGCGTCTATGTGGGGAGGTGCATATATAGATTTTACTTCTGTATCGGGGTCTTTAAATATATCCAGGTTGCCAATCGAATTTTATGACCTGAACAAAGCCATTAAAACTAACCCTAGAATACGTTATTTCTTAACTCAAGAGCGGCTCATAGAGAGTGAAATAACCCTTGCAAAAGAAGAATCAAAAAATAGATTACGCTTTAATGCAGGGATTAGCCGTTATGAAAGAACAGAAGATTATGGTTTGACGTTTGGTGTGTCATTGCCGCTGGGTAAATCGAACCGTAACCAAGGGAGAGTTTCTGCTTTAACTGCTGATAAGGGCCGTTATCTGGCCGATGCTAACGCAATTGAAATTCAGCTACTGACACAAGTTTTTGTGCTCTATGAGGAGTTAAAGCACGGCCACCACATTAACGATTCACTTGAAAATAAAATAATCCCGCGCTTGGCGCGTGCTCTAAAAGAAACGTATAAAGCCTATCAATTAGGTAAATACAGCTATCAAGAGTGGTCAATGGTTCAACAAGAGCTTCTCGACGCGCAACTTGCGCTTATCGATGCGCGTTTGATGGCACTTAACAACACCGTCGAGTTAGAACGTTTAACGGGATTGGCGCTTCTGCGTTATAGCACCGCACTCTAACCAGATTAATTACGCGTAAATCGTTAAAATATTTAATGGATCGAGGAAAGAAATGAAAAAATTACTATTACATCCTGTGGCGTTCGGGTTCATGTTTTTTGGGGTCGTGCTGACATTTGTTACTACCTCTGTATCGGTAGCTGCCGTTGATGACTCTATAGTGGAAACTGAGCCTGAGAAAGGTCCTAATCGAGGGCGTCTGTTAAAACAAGATGGATTTGTTATCGAACTATCGATTTTTGAAACAGGCGTGCCACCAGAATTTCGTGTTTGGGTGACTAACCAGGATAAACCTGTCGCACCCGAGGCGGTTTCCTTGACGGTAAAACTGACCCGTTTAGGTGGCGTGGTTGATACCATAAACTTTAAACCACAGAGTGACTTTTTAAGAGGCGACATGGAAATTTATGAACCTCATTCGTTCGCGGTGACAATTAATGCGAACTATCAAAATAAAAGCTATCAATGGCAATACGACAACTTTGAAGGACGCACAAATATTGAGCCAAAAGTTGCTGAGGCGATGAATATACAAACAGAAATTGTTGGAGAGGCCACTCTTTCTGAAACCATTGAGGTATTTGGTCGCATAGTGCCAGCGCAGAATGCTCAGCGTCATATTACCGCACGCTTTGATGGACAAATTAAATCAATGCCAGTGAGCTTAGGGCAAACGGTAAAGTCAGGTGATGTACTGGCCAGGATTGAAAGTAACGAGAGTTTAACGTCCTATGCGATTACTTCACCTAGTGATGGCGTTATCTCAGCTAAATTTGCTAATGACGGTGAGCAAACAGATGGCCGTGTTCTATTGTCCATCACCAATTTGCAGAAATTAACCGCAGAATTAGCGGTATTTCCGACAGACCGTGCGCGGGTGAGCCTTGGCGCCCAAGCCACTATTAATGTGGGTGGAGTGAAAGACAGCCTAATAAGCACAGTGATATCTCTGGATAGCCAACTTCAACGTAATCAATCCACCATAGTACGTGTGGCAATAGATAACGCGTTAGGGTTTTATGTTCCGGGCCAGTATGTCACAGGCAAGATAGAAGTGGATCGCTACTCTGTTCCTTTGGCCGTTAAGCGTATCGGCTTGCAATCCTTTCGAGATTTCACCGTGGTGTATGCCAAAGTGGGTGAGCAGTATGAAGTGCGTATGTTGGAGTTAGGGCGTAAAGCCGGAGAGTGGGTTGAGGTGTTAGGGGGCTTAGACGCAGGCACAGAATATGTGACGGAGAACAGTTTTATTATTAAGGCAGATATTGAAAAGTCCGGTGCCTCACACGATCACTAACAACTATAACCAGTAAGGGAAATTCCATGCTCGAATATATTATCCGGTTTTCAATTCAGCGGCGCGCCTTAATCATGGTCGCCGTGCTCGCATTAAGCGGGCTCGGTTTGTGGAACTTTACCAAATTGCCGATTGATGCTGTTCCTGATATTACCAATGTCCAGGTCATGATTAATACTGAGGCCGCAGGTTATACCCCGCTTGAAGTTGAGCAGCGTGTGACTTTTCCTATTGAAACAGCCATGGCCGGACTACCGAATTTACAGTATACCCGCTCAGTTTCTCGCTATGGCTTATCGCAAGTTACTGTGATCTTTAGTGACGATACTGATATTTATTTTGCTCGTCAGTTGGTCGGTGAGCGTTTGTCGGGTGCTAAATCCAACCTGCCTCGTCTACTTGAACCAGAGCTAGGCCCAATTGCCACTGGTTTGGGCGAGATTTTCATGTTTACTGTAGACGCTGACCCCAGTGCGCTAAACCCCGATGGTTCGTTGATTACACCTACAGATTTGCGCTCTGTTCACGATTGGATTATTCGGCCGCAGTTGTTACGCGTACCCGGGGTGGTTGAAGTCAATCCGATTGGTGGCTACAAGCGAGAGATTCTAGTTGCTATTGAGCCCGAAAAACTTCTCGCATTGCAAGTCACGCAAGCAGATGTTATTCGAGCAATTCAAAATAACAACCAAAATCGGGGTGTGGGATTTGTCGAGCATAACGGGTCGCAATGGTTACTGCGGGTACCTGGTCAACGTGAAAACGTTGAAGAGCTAGGTGACATACTGATACGCAGTGATAACGGCATTCCTATTCGAATAAAAGATGTGGCTAGTATCGAGGAAGGTAAAGAGCTGCGAACCGGTGCTGCGACACAAAATGGCCGTGAAGTTGTCATGAGTACGGTATTTATGTTGGTGGGTGAAAATAGCCGTACCGTGGCAAAGGCCGTTGCTGAAAAACTAGAAGAGATAAAGCTGGGGCTTCCTCAAGGTGTAACAGCAACCGCTGTTTACGATCGTACTGGTCTAGTCGATAAAACACTTAAAACCGTTCAAGCCAATTTATTTGAAGGCGCGTTACTCGTCATCGTTGTTTTGTTTTTCCTATTAGGTAATGTGCGTGCAGCAATACTTACGGCGGCGGTTATTCCTGTTGCAATGCTAATGACGATTACTGGAATGGTGCATGCGGGTGTAAGTGCTAACTTAATGAGCTTAGGTGCTTTAGATTTTGGTTTACTCGTCGATGGTGCGATTATTATTGTTGAAAATTGTTTGCGCAAACTCAGTCATGCATCGGCATCCAAAAAGGAGCTGGCTATTCGAGAGCGCTTTGATATCGTCTTTAATGCTACGCGGGAAGTTATTCGACCAGCCCTGTTCGGCGTATTTATTATCACTGTTGTATATTTACCCATTTTTGCTTTAACCGGTGTTGAAGGAAAAATGTTTCATCCTATGGCGTTGACAGTGGTTATTGCATTGACTAGTGCCATCGTACTATCTATTACCTTTGTACCAGCATGTATTGCTTTACTGTTTCGCAAGCCGATTGAAGAAAAAGATAGTGCGATTATTCGAGTAAGTCGATCAATGTATGAGCCGCTTTTGACACTTGCGCTTAAGGCGCGTTGGCTGGTGATTGGCTTTGCAATAGTCCTGGTTGCGGGTTCGCTTTTTCTTGCCACTAGATTAGGCAGTGAATTTGCACCAAATTTGGATGAAGGCGATATCGCTATGCATGCTTTGCGTATTCCCGGTACGTCATTGGGACAGGCAATCGAGTTGCAGAAAACTTTAGAAGAAAGAATTAGTCAGTTACCCGAAGTTGAACGCGTCTTTGCCAAAATAGGCACTGCCGACGTGGCAACCGATGCGGTTCCTCCTAGCGTTGCTGATAACTTTATTATTTTGAAACCGCGTAATGAGTGGCCAGACCCAAGTAAAACTAAAATGCAGGTGGTCGATGATTTAGCTACCTTGGTTGAATCTATACCTGGGAATCGTTACGAATTCCTTCAGCCGATTCAAATGCGTTTTAATGAATTATTGTCTGGTGTGCGGGCAGAGCTGGCAATAAAAATATTTGGTGATAATTTTGATCAGTTACAAGCGCTGGGTAGTGAAATAGAAAGCGTTATTGCTAACGTCGAAGGTATTGCCGATGTCCAGATGGAAAAAATCACTGGATTGCCCATTATGACCATGCAACCCAAGCTAGAAGTTCTGGCGCAATACGGTTTATCAATTAATGATTTGCAGGATCAGCTGGCGGTCGCCTTGGGTGGTGAAGTCGCTGGTCAGTTTTATGAAGGTGATAGGCGAAGTAATATTGTCGTGCGCCTAAATGAAGAGCGCCGTACAGATATGGATCGTTTACAGTATTTACCCATTCAATTACCTCATGCGGATGCCGTACCTTTACAGGAGCTTGCTACATTAGAGCTAGTTGAAGGGTTTAATCAGGTTAATCGCGAAAATGGTAAGCGCCGTGTTGTTGTTACGGCCAATGTACGAGGGCGTGACTTAGGTTCGTTTGTTGCTGATATACAATCGGCCATCAATACATCTGTTGAAGTCCCACCGGGCTATTGGGTGGAATATGGCGGTACTTATCAAAAGCTTCAGTCTGCATCGAAGCGCTTAACGGTTGTGGTTCCTATTACTTTGATCATGATAATTGGCTTGTTGTTTCTTGCTTTGGGGTCATTTAAAGATGCCATGATCATTTTTACCGGTGTGCCTTTGGCTCTCACAGGTGGCGTTTTATTTCTCGTGCTACGTGACATTCCATTCTCTATATCGGCCGCAGTCGGCTTTATTGCTCTGTCGGGTATTGCCATCCTCAACGGCTTGGTCATGGTGTCGTTTATTCGTGAACTCATACGCGAGGGGCTTACGGTTGAAAAGGCGATTGTTGAGGGCGCGTTAACACGACTACGTCCAGTAATAACCACCGCACTTGTAGCATCACTTGGCTTTGTACCAATGGCCCTAAACACAGGTATTGGCTCGGAAGTGCAGCGGCCTTTAGCAACCGTTGTTATTGGCGGAATTATATCGTCAACCTTGCTTACCTTGTTTGTATTACCGGTGCTTTATCGGTTTCTGCATAAAGATATTTTGCCAATCAAAAAATAGTAAGTTTAAATTTTTGTCGTGGTCATAGATAGTTATGGCCACAAAACTCTACTTTATGGAATTTGTATGTTTAGAATTATTTTAGTGGTTTTATTGTCGAGCTTGAGTGGCGTTGCTTTTGCGCACGGTATGTCAGCGGAAGATCAGGCACGCATCCTCAATGCAGGTTATTGGGAATATGTGCAGCTTGGTGCTACACATATGCTTTCTGGCTATGACCATCTTCTGTTTTTATTCGGCGTGATCTTCTTCTTAACTCGGTTTAGCGATATTCTAAAGTTTATAACCGCCTTTACTATTGGCCATTCAATTACGTTAGTTTTTGCAACGTTGTTAGAGATAAATGCAAACTATTATTTGATTGATGCCGTGATAGCGCTAACGGTTTGTTATAAAGCTTTTGATAACCTAGATGGTTTTAAGCGATTCTTTCAGATGCCATCCCCTAATTTAACCTGGATGGTATTTGGCTTTGGCTTAATTCATGGCTTTGGTTTGTCTACGCGGTTACAGCAACTACCGCTGGGGACAGATAATTTAGTGTTAAAAATTCTCTCCTTCAACGTTGGTGTAGAGCTAGGTCAAATCATCGCTTTGAGTATTATGCTGATTATACTTGCTGGCTGGAGAAAAACGGCATCCTTTACTCGATTCAGCAAGGCGTCAAACATAGGGTTGATGTTGCTTGGTGGGCTTTTGCTACTTATGCAGCTTCATGGCTACCAACACACACAATACCCTGATGATTTCCCGCTAAATGCTGATGATCATTCGCATATTCATGAGGATATGGAGGCGCAATCATCACCATTAGCCGCTTATCCGATAAAATTGAACCTTAAGGCCGATTCTTCACAAGCTAAAGAAGTACAGGACGATGCCATACCCAGCGACATACATTCTCACAATGGCGAAAGCCCCCACTCTCATTAATCACTAAAACATTAAGGTGTTATTATGAAAATAGGTATAACGATTCTGTTATCTTTAGTGTTGCTGGCAAGCCAGCAGGTTTTTGCACACAGCGACCATACGCCCATCACAGAGGCAAAGGCAGCGGCTTTAGCTGCCGATATAGCAACACAGTTATCAAAGAAAGATCTCGGATTAGATATCGGGAAGTTGGTGGCTAACTGGGCATTAGTTCCAAAAGAAAGCATAATAATAGCTACCAAGGGTCGAGGCTATTATATAGTTGCCGTCGAAAACAAGCGTGAGGAAAAGACACTCTATGTACTCATGTCATCTGGTGGTGATGTTTACGACGCGAATTTCTCTGGCACCTTTAAAGGTATTGAATGATCGATAAGCTACCTGTGGGTGTGTTATACGCCCTGATGGCTGCGTGCTTGTTTGGTATCAGTACGCCCTTTGCCAAAATATTGCTGAGCGAAATGCCACCTCTTTTGCTGGGTGGTTTGCTGTATTTAGGCAGCGGCTTAGGTCTGCTATTAATACGTTTATGTCGGGATAAGGGGTGGAAAAAACCAGATCTAACTCGTGGCGAATGGCCTTGGCTACTTGGTGCCATTGTTTTTGGTGGGATGTTAGGCCCGGTGCTATTAATGTTTGGGTTGAAATCCACCAGCGCCTCATCTGCATCTCTTCTGCTTAACATAGAGGCGGTATTAACGGCTGTTATCGCATGGGTGATCTTTAAAGAAAACGCCGATAAGCGAATTGTATTTGGCATGCTGGCCATTGTTTTCGGTGGCATTTTGCTATCGTGGCCATTAGAACCGCGTACATCATCATCTGTATTGATTGGTTCAATGCTTATTGTGTTCGCATGCTTGTGCTGGGCAATAGATAATAACCTCACTCGTAAAGTTTCGGGAACAGATGCGTTATTTATTGCTGGTAGTAAAGGGTTAATTGCTGGTGTTGTTAATAGCTCACTGGCATTATCCCTAGGCTATCACTTGCCCAAGGGTATCGTTTTACTCGAAACAGCCGTCCTTGGCTTTATTGGTTACGGTGTCAGTCTGTTACTTTTTGTATTAGCGTTACGCGATCTAGGAACCGCTAGAACAGGAGCCTATTTTTCGACAGCGCCATTTATTGGCGCTGTTATTTCAATTTTACTCTTGGGTGAGTCGACGTCTATGATGTTTTGGTTTGCTGCATTATTTATGGGCTTGGGTGTTTGGTTGCATCTTACTGAAAATCACGATCATGAGCACACTCACGAGCCGCTTGAGCATACCCACGCTCATAGCCACGATAGCCATCATCAGCATCAGCACGACTTTGACTGGGATGGCGTTGGTTCGCATACGCATGCTCACAGTCATATGGCTGTTACTCATAAGCATCCGCATTTTCCGGATATACATCATCGTCATATCCATGAAGCCAAATAGTCAGGAGCGTTTGAATAATTGCCATTGATGGCTTAATCAATGCTGCAAGTTATTAGAATATTTAACGAATGAGGTGTGGAGCAGTTTAGGTGGCCGCTTTCTATGTTTTTTGCGCCCTCATCGCGTCCTTTTTTTACGTGCCTCGGAGTAAGGGCTGCCAGTGACTATGATCACAGTTCTCTACAGCGGTTAATGACCTTGCGCTTGGTGTTCTGGTAGGGCGGGCAGGGGGATATGATCACGCGTGACAGGGGGTACGGCGTGGCACCATGAATCATGCACAGGCGTAAATCGCCGCTAGGCGAAGACAGCTTGCACTATTACGCCCTATTGGATTCTGTCGATAGTATTGAAGCTACTCGTTCTAGTCGTGGGTGTGAATGTTATTGTTTGACCCGCCTTCTGTTCTGATAGCTGGCCAGCTAGGTTGATTCCTTAAGGCCTGAGTCGCTCATTTGATTCCCCTCCACAGTCGTGCAATGACGTATGGAGCGAATTACACCTCGATATAACTATAGACTCCAGTCCTCAATATCCATCCCCTCAAAACTTTCCCCACACTACGAAACCTTTTTCGTAGCTGAATAACTGTCAAATGTTCAATCATAGCTCCCATGAATTTATCAAGAGGATGTGCAGCGTTGAACTGGCTTATTAATTTCATTATCTTCTTCGGGTGTTGTGTCAGCCTTATCCAGCCTGCCTGGGCAGACACAGTAATTTGGCCTGAATCGATAATCGTCGTAACTTCAAACCAACGGCCAGTTTCCAACATAAGCAAGGTTTCACTAAACACTGATGGCGTACAACCGATTATTCAAATTCTCAGCCTGGATGCGGTAAGCAATATAGAACAACGTCTCAGTGAGGGTTTGTCTGTTGATCCGTTACAGGCACGAATAATGACAGATCAACGTATTTCTCAGATTGGCAGCTCGCAATTGGATACCGAATTACGTACGGCGTATTTACCCCTAGGGACGATGATGGCATATGCCCTTGATCGTTATCCTGTAATTATTTTTGACCAACAATTAGTGATTTATGGTGTGACCGATCTAGCACTGGCAATGAATAGATATCGACAGTGGGTAGAGGATAAACAAGGGAAAGGTTTCAATGAATAGAACTTTTAAAACGTTGGCTCTACTTATGTTGCTTCATGGACACAAAGCCTATGCATTTGAAGCGAAACCCACAACAATCACTACGGCTGATATTGTCGGTGCCATAACGCTGGACCGTTCTTGCTTGAACTATTGCATTACAGGTGTTTGTGTTTGGCTCAGGTGTAGTATTTATGAATGCTCGATTGAAACCAGCGTCCGTGTAGCGCATTACAATCCGGATTTGGTGGTGAGTGTTTATGACGAGCCTGGCGATAATCCGTGGAAAGAAATGGAGTCGCTATTTGGATCGTTGGATTCCGGCATAGCTAGTGGGATTGTTAGCACTTTTCACGGCGCTTTTGTTGGAGGAGGGCATCGTACTGAGGGCGGGAATCCAGCCGCCGACCAAAGCCTACGTTACAAAGAAGTGACTGCGATTGGTCATCCTTTTTCCTCCGTTTCTGATTTTATCGGCGGCACCGGCTATTACTGTCCATCCGAAGCAGATTCATTTAATCCATACCTGCTTTCATCACTGGATGCATTAACGTGGCGTCTTGGTTTACCTGAGATGTTGTATTTACAAAACCTATTACCTGGCCGACGTGTAGTGGGTGACGGCATTCAACAACAATGGGGGCCGGTTTGGCCGCGTACAGGCTTTATTAATCAGAAAGATGATACCAAAGCGGCGGCGGTTATTGCCCAGCGGGCCGGCAATATCGTGACTCAGACTCGCCAACCTCATATTTATAACGCCCTTGACGGCAACGGTTATAACCGCACTTGGTTACCGGGTGAATTAATCGAGAATGATCCAAGTACTGGGGTATGGCAGATGTTGGCCCCTAAAATCGATGAGCAATGCTATGCCTTTGGTGAAAACGATGTGTTGAGTACCTCCTGGTCAGAAGGCCGTCATTCAGAAGATAACCGATACGCTTTTACCTTATGGCGTCCCTATGAATGCTGTGAGGCTCAAGGCGCTTATTTGTTCACGGTGTCGGTGAGGATTTGTCTATGACTAACAGCCAAAATTTTGTGTGTAGATATCGCGGATTGGTGATTCTGATAGTTGGTTTCATGATGTGTCGCCCAGTCATTGCTGCAGAAGCGCCAAGTGACGATAGCTTGTTCTATTATAAGATCGGGGGCGGTCGCGATATCGCTATTCCTCCCAGTCTCAGCATCACCACAATTGATCTGTCACTCAATGGACAGGCTTCTGCCCTCAGTTGCAGCGGCTTCGACCCGATGGTGGCTATTGAAAGTTCGTTGGATAACTTGCGAAATGGCGTTGATAACGCGGTTAATGCCATTGAGTTAGCTGCGACTGCCGCGATAGCAAATTTGCCGGGCTATATCCTTCAGAAAGCTAACCCTGGTCTGTATGACCTTTTTCAAAATGCCTTGTTACGAGCCAATGAATCCTTTTCTTTGGCCACTAAAAGCTGTGAGCGTATTCAGTATGAAATAGCTAATAACACCAATCCCTTTGACGAGTGGGTGTCGGTCAGTTGGGGTAATTCTTGGAAGCGTTCAGTGGGTATCGGAGGTGCCAATATTTACGATGCTGTGGACGATGCAGAAGATGCCCCGAATGATGGTATCGAATGGGTTGGTGGGTTGAGAGCGGGTGGCGTCAATCAGCCCCCGATCCGTGTGCTGTCAGATGTTGCAACAGCTGGCTTGAACATTCTCTCACAGCGTCCACCTGAAACCAGTACTGATCTGCCCGGCAGTGCACCGCTTGCTCAGCATTTCAGAGGTCCTAATGCCGTGGATGTTTGGGTGACCAATGTGTTGGGAGAGGTCAAAGTTGGATTGTGTGATAGATGCATTAAAGGTGCGCGTTCAGGTAAGGGGTTGATTCCCTATATTGAACAGACCACTGAGGATGTTGTGCAATTATTGGTAAACCTTGTAACCGGTGCCACACCACCGACACGAGTCAATCTTGAGGAAGTTGAAGCCCCAGGGATCGCGGTGACATTACAGGTGATTAAAGCTATTCGTAATCAGTCGCCCGACGAAGTTTCTATCGTTATCAATAAGCTCGGGCAGGAAATTGCTGAAGCGAGAATTATGGAAGAAGCAATGATCATTCGTCGCTTGTTACTTGCTGGGCGCAAAGAGGGCTATGTATCAGCCAACAGGATTGCACAGCGTGAGGTGACCCAGGCTCTGGAAGAATTAGAAAGTGAAATTAACAATGTAATTTTTGAAAAGGATGCCAGAAACAAGTTTGTGACCTCGACTGTGGTGGAGTTATTGTTAAGAGATAATGCAATCCGGCAGTCGTCGGTGAATACACCGGCATCCGTACCGAACGATCCACGCCCACTTAAAAATGGCGGTGTGGAATAATGAGAATAGTTTTGTTTAAACGTAAGTTTTTACTTTGTGGATTTACTGTTGCGGGTGTAGGTTTGCTGATTATAGCCGGGTTGTTGCTCACTTTCTGGATGGCAAATAACCATGCACTGGGTATTGTGAAGACAATGGATGGTATACAGTTTGGTTGGTGGCGCGCGGTTAACTACAGCGCGTTATTGCTGCTTTGGCCAAGACTCGTTTCAGGGGATATTTATAACAGTCAACAATCGCAGCGGCATCAGCTAAGCCGTAGACCGCTGATTATCCTAATCATTCTTTATGAATGTCTGATTGTTCAAAATCCTTTGTCCGTCATATTGGCGTGGGTAGGGTAACGTATGGCTGTTGATAGCACGCTCGAACTCTATACAACATTATTTGGCTGGTTGTTTTATAACAGTATTTGGGACGTGCTGGTGGCAACCGGCATTGTGTTCTTACCGTTTCTGGGCATTTTGCTCGATACGATAATTCGCTCTTATGCCGGTGAAGATGCAGAAGAAGCGGGTAATACAACGCTGCGAATTATCGAAGTGGAATTTTTTGTCGCCTTCTTTGTGATTTTGATCGCCGCTGTACCTGCGACTCCGTTGAATGCCGTTGATCTTTCCTTTACGCCTCGCGCGGTAATCGGCACGCCTGCGCAGCCGGTAGCAACAGTGAATAATTCACGTACCACCTATGGAGGTGGTATTTCCTTTAATGCGGCACCGGTATCGGTGAAAGTTCCCGTATTTTGGTTTGCGGTGATGAGTTTTAGTTCGGGCTTTAATCGCGCGGTGATGGACGCTGTGCCTCCAGCTCTAGATTTTCGAGGTTATGCCGATGAATTACGTGATTCCTCGATAGAAGACCCAAAATTGCAGCATGAGATTAATGATTTCTTTCGGGATTGTTTTGTTGAAGCTCGGTCAAAATATCTAGCCGAGCGTCCAACTGGTGCAGCGATTACCAATCTATTGAATCGTTATGGTGACAGTGACCCGGATTGGATTGGCTCCCATGCCTATCAGGAAACGCCAGGTTACTATGATTCTATTCGCGCTGACACTGTGAGGGAAGGGTATCCCTGGTCGGCGTTAAGAGATGTTGAATGGGATGCCACGAATAACCCTATCTACGGAAAACCATTTTGCTCCGAGTGGTGGCAAGGCATCCAACAGTCCATCCTCAATGAGCTGGGTGATCTTGACTTGCTGTCTGCTGCTGCTGAACCCGGTTGGGACCCAATACCACGCCGTGACGCGGTGATTCAGATAGCGATGCTTAACTCACCGCCGCGTTGGACAACACGGGGGTATGACTTCGCCTACGGTAATATGGTTGATTTCAGTGTCGGTGACCCAGGCATTATGGTGTCGGTGCAAAATGCAGCGCAACAAGGCTTGGCCGCTTATGGCCTTGGAAAAACCAGTGTGTCTTTTGCTGCTTACTTGAGGGTATTTCTGGAGGCCGCTCCGATGGTGCAAGCGCTTATCTTAATGGGGCTGTACTCCTTATTACCTTTCTTTATTCTGATCAGTCGTTACAAATTCTCGTTACTGATTCTCGGCGCATTAATTTTATTCACTGTAAAATTTTGGACTGTATTGTGGTTTTTTTCCTGGTGGGTGGATCAAAATTTAATACAGGCGTTTTACCCAGATCCCGGCAGTGTAACGACATTATTTAGTACTGATTTAACGCTTAAGCGAATTATTCTGAATTTTTTGACTGGTGGGCTGTATTTATTTTTTCCGTTATTGCTATCTGCTTACCTTGGCTTGGCAGGCATTCGCGCTGCTTCGCAGTTAGACGGTGCTACCCAGGCAATTACTCGCGGAACAGCAGGTGCGGGGCGCATCAATCCAAAGTTAGGCGGGAGATTTAAAGGAAAGAAAGGAGCAAGTAAATGACACCGCCAGTCAACCTAACATATATCAACAGTGGCTATTGCTGTCTCAATAGCATCTTACATACCAGGATCAACGCCTTGGCGTGGTATGCAGTGGTTTCTACCGAAACACTGAATGATCTGAGTTCACTCACCCAACCGGGGAGCTTGCTGCCCCGTCTGGGTCAGCTGTTCCTTTTATTAAATCAACTCATTGAACTAGGAGCATTGCTATGAGTAAACCAACTGAAAATATAGACAAAACCTCTGCCACCGCAGATAACAACCGGTACTTTAACGAGTATGCCAATGGCATCGGCTACCTAAACAGCATTCGTGAATTCGGTGCTGAAGGTAAACCTGAACGCTATGCGGTTCAAGTTTCGGTTATCCAAGGGCCAGCAGATAATGTGCATTATGAGTATCACGATCTCATTATCTCGTCTGAAACCGTGCTCGGTGTTGTTCTTGAACATCGGGAGTCCATCGAGGCTGAGGAAGCTATTGTGCTGATTCGCTTCAATATGGCTAACCCTCGCGCCAAGGCGTTCATCTATAAACATGGTGATCGTGCTGGTGAATTGGGGGCTGCGATAGGTGGATTCTTGACGCGAATTCATTCCATGAAAATTAATGGTGAATTGGTCTATGAGGATCAGCGCACTTTTGATGATCAAGAGGAATCGCCTCAAGCTGTAAATGGATAGCACTTCACTAAGGCAGTATTGATAAAGCATTAGCATGCTGCCTATTTCATCCTTATGGGAACCACCGTTCCCATAAGGGCTTGGTGTGTTCCCTGTCTTTTATGGGGGCACATTATGGAAACCGTTAAACCTTCGAATGAAATGTATACCACCGAATCGACATTCGAGCAGGAAAACCAGCTGATTGCTGAAGCCAAACACTTGCTGTATGCACGATTGAAAACCCGCAATAAAGTGTTTACTTCACCACAGGCAACACGGGATTATTTGTGTTTGCAGTTATCTGAGCGACAACATGAAGTATTTTGTTGTTTGTTTTTAGATTGCCAGCACCGATTGATCGAGTATCAGGAATTGTTTGTGGGTACGATAGACGGCTGCAGTGTATACCCTCGCGAGGTCGTTAAAGCCGCGTTGAAAGTAAATGCTGCCGCTGTTATTTTTGCCCATAACCACCCCTCGGGTGTGGCCGAGCCAAGCATGGCTGATCAGCGTATTACTGAACGGCTGAAGAGCGCTTTAGGACTGTTGGATATTCGGGTATTGGATCACTTTGTTATCGGTGATAACACAGCAGTTTCATTTGCTGAGCGTGGATTGCTTTAGTCAATCAAACTAAACGCCTTTGGAGCTACGGTTCTTTAGGCGTTTTTTTATGGCTTGTTGGCGTAAAGTCCGTCGAGGCGTTTGACCGGATCAATATCACCGGTTCGATAGTTATAGCGGACATTATTGTCGGTCGGAAAATTTTCGGTATCTTCGTCGCCACCATCGATTAAATCAACTAAAAACAGCAAGATTTGCCAGCATGTATTCAGCACACAGGTAATCAGTGGAAGGATTGCAAGAAAAGACATTTTTAAGTATTTCATGTTATTAGCTATCTTTTATCTGGCGTTTAAAAATGCAGGTTAGTTGGGCGTCTCCCTCAGTACAATTAATCAACTCCCACTGCTGTTTACCTAGTTTGTTCAAGGTCGTTGAGAGTGCTCCATCATTACCCAACAGCGGGTAGGTTTTAACCAGGTACTCCCAGTTTTGGCTCGCGTTTACCGCAGAGGACAAAAATAGCATGATTATTAGATAGAAAATCCGGAAAGAGTTTTTCGTAAACATCCGTTGTTCTCCTTAAGGGTGTACCCATTTTAGGGTCCTTTCTTATACCACAATTAGTTCAAGAATTTGAGGTGCTAATATCACATTTTGATGCTCAGCCGTCAATATGGTCGCGTAAGGAACTCCAAATAAGATGAAGATCCAGACTCGTATCGTCGGCTATTTTTAGAAAACGCTCACGTTCATTCAGTTGTTCATACTGCTGCCAAAGCTTCCAGGCTAGATGTTCGGATTTTTCATCGCATAGAGGAGGCCGACCACTGCCTACTCCCCGGATATTAAGAACGTTTCGGCGTCGGGAAAACTCGGATGCATGCATACCAAATAAACGGCGCATAAGAATAAGCGGTGCGCCTTGAAATAGATAAATGTCTTCAAGTTCTTTCTCTTCTCGCTGATCTTCTAATTCCTTAATCTGGCGTTCCAGTGCAGATAGGTTGATGTTGATAACGACATAATGCTGTGCGCGTTGTACCAGCGATTTCTGCTCGGTGAGATTGAGCTTGGACATGAGGGTAATTAGATTGTCCGGCAGGATATTTGTTTTGAAATGAGTCGATTGTAGTGACTCAAGAGATGACATCAATGTCTTGGCCGCTGAGCGGCTCATTTTATCCTCAAAATTTCCCATAAGCAGTAATTCCATCGTTCCTTGAAGGTGGACTGTCCATAGCTATCAATTGCAGATCCATCCTATTGATAACGAGGAAAAATAACACTGAGAAACTTTCCATTAATCAAAGAAAATATTCCCCATAATATGGCCGTGTCTCCTTTTTATGGATTGTTGGTAATTTTTATATAATTATGTGAATTGGTTCACATTTGTTATTGCCTGTAGGGGTTCTTATTTTAAAAGTGGAAGCTAATTTAAATTGTCGTATGAAAGTTTATTGTTACTTCGATAGTTATTCATTTGTCGTAATAAACGACTACGTTCACTATTCGGGGCTAGATTACTTTAGCTCGGATCCTCAAGAATGTTCCGTTTAATTCAAATTACTCAAATTATTTTCTGTCTGGTCAGTATGATTTTGACGAGCCTGTTTGCTTTGTCTCTTTCTGGGGGAAGTATTGATCGTATATCAGATCAGGAAGAGTGGGGTGGAGCCGTATTTATGGCAATATTGTTTGTCCTGATTGGCTGTTGTATTGATGCTGGTAAGTACCTGTTTTGGTCTCAGCGTCAGCGCAGCCATTATTACGGGGCTCTCAGTTTGTTGATGATGGGGTTTTCATGGTTGGCGAGCTGTGCCTTCTTGGTTTCGTCGGAGAACAGCTTCTTAGCGGAGGCTCAAATGATGTCAGTCGAGTATGCAGCGGTACAACAGCAAATAGAGGCCGTCAATCAGCAAATCACTTATTATGAGCGCTTGCTAGAGAAAAGATTAAACAGCGCATATCACGAACAGTGGGCAGAAGGTCAGAGCAATGTAGACAAAATGTCAGTATTAAACGAGACGCTGTTAACATTAACCAAGAGTTTGTCTCTTGCGGGAAAGGATGAGGCCTGGCACCGGGTGGCCACCACGCAATTCTTTACTGATGTCAGCCAGATTCTAGGTAGCAGCGTTGAGGTGGTAAGGACAGCGGGCTATGGCTTACTGAGTTTATTGTTGGAAGTGAGTACTTTGGGAATGATTAGCCTGGCATATGCTTTTAAGGTGGAAGCGGGTCTAAATCATAGTCACGCAGGTTATCCTGGAGAAAATTCTCTTGCTGCTGATACGGAAAATGGAGATATTGAAAAACAGCAGGCGATAGCACGATTGACGGCTGATATATTAAAGGGGCATATAGCACCGGTCTTGCGAAAAATTAAAGCCGCTGATTATAGATTGAATATTGATGTTATTAGGCAAGTATTGAAAGGGTTGCATGCTTTAGGTGTTCTCGAAGATGATAAGAGAAATAGTTATAAACTTGCTGAATTGTAGAAAGACTGGCAGATCCTCCACGGACATGCCGTCTATATCCCGCTGTAGTTAAATCACTATAGTGGTATCTGCAACACTTCACATGTAAGGATATGGTCCACAGTCTATGGCGTTGGTGACCAGCCGTGCTCATTCGTTTCAAAGTTGGATTTCTTCATCTGAGCTACCCCTGAACTGATCCCCATTGGCGTTATTAATCGCTCGACGTAATTGGTGATAGGCCTCCCCCGGGTAAGGGCGCGTTGAACATAGTTGCGCAGACTGGCATCATCGATGTAGTTAAGCAGGTAATTCGCTTTTATCAGGCGATTGTACTCGGTCAGGGCCTCCAACAATGGATGGTTTTTCTTGTGTCCGGAGAGTTTCCGAACCAACGTGGCCTGTGTTGTCTTGCGTTGTTTGAGTGACACTGCGATTCGTTGGATAGTGTCCTAATGCTGCATGATACGTTTACTGTTGATGGGCTTTTTCAGGTGTAGCTGGATGCTCTGATCCTTTCCTTCCTTATACATCAAACGTCTCATTGATTACGCGGCCAACCTGCGCGTAACGCGGCGCAAAGCTGTAACCGAACAGGCCCAATAGAGCGAAGTTGACGTTATTGACCCTGTGGGTATCGGTAGAGAGTATATCCGGAATGATCTCGGAGCTGTTATTCACCAGCAAGTCAAAGATGTGGTGGGATTCGTGTTCATTCGCACCGATCCCCCTGGCGTTAATGCACCAGTCTTGCGTAAAGTTAAGCTTCTGATTATGGGTTGAAAATTGATGCGTTTAGACAGGTATTAAAAGGACTGTATGCTATTGGTTTTCTCGCAGATGATAAGAGAAATAACTATAAGCATGCTGAGTTGTGGTAAAAAGTACTTCATTATCAGGTTAATGTTTCCGACATTTTTCCGACAGTAGTCCTGCATTGTTATGCATAGTAAGGAAAATAGAGCAATGGGCGCCGAATTAAGCCTTTATAAATCAATAAGTTAAAGTTAGTGGTGAGGCTTTTAACCAATTGGTCGCTGGTTCGAATCCAGCACGGCCCACCATTATTAAACAAAAAAGGCTCACCCTCCCGGGTGGGCCTTTTTTGTTTCAGCACGGCGTGCCGTGCTGGACTCGTTCTTTAAGCTGGTTCGAAAAATTGTGCTTACAGTACAGATTTAACGCCCGCTTTATACAGGGCGCCCGTAGGGTAGTAGTACATCAAGGATGTATTACTGTTAATCCAGCACATAACTCCACACCAATCCAATTTTACTGCACCCTCCCGGGTGAGCCTTTTTTGTTTCAGCACGGCGAAAGCCGTGCTGGGTTCGTTCTTTAAGCCGGTTAGAAAAAATTCCGTCTAGGGCGAGAAGCAAAGCAACAAAGCCTGCGCAGCAGGTCATTACAGTCCCAGGCTGTCATGATCAAAACCTGTACTTACCGCACAACGTTAACGCCCGTTTCCCAAGGACGCCCGCAGGGCAGTAACACATCAAAGATGTATTGCTGTTAATCCAGCACAGATCAAAGAACTGAACAAGAGAGTGACTAGCAGATTGAGTCTTTATTGTTTAATGTGACACCGCGCCGGACCAGTCCTGCTCAACAACTCCCAGCTAAGTCCACAACGTGTCCTCACAGCGATTTTCAGGCGGTCTCTGCTCAATACCCCTCCATCAGACAGGCTAGCGCCGCAGGCGCTTACAGAGTGCAATCTAGCAAAGGTGTTTTGCTACTTGTCCATGTTATAAATACTAGGAAGCTGGCTCTATAAACCACGCCTATCAGCACCTAGTGGAAGCCCAAGTTGCAATCACTAATCCTGCACGTTGCAGTTCACTCAATGCAAGCTCAATGAGGGGATTTTTGTTTAGTATGGTTTGCAAAATATTTTAGTTGCAGACATTGCCATATAACTTAAATATGACTAATGCAGTCTGTTGTATTTGAATGCTACTTAGCGATAAGTGATAGTGTACTATTCTGTACCTCGCCTACTGGGGTGTACTCAGATAAATTATTCGTACAGCTTCTTTTATGGTTAACAAAGAGCACTCAAATATGAAAAATACAGCCAAGGCTGGGTGGTGGGGTGTAGGTAGGTTCCTGCGGTAAGATGTAAGCTCTGAGGCGGGTTTAAAGTATATTTATAAAGGGCAAGGGCTATGCTATCGTGGTCGAATATCCGCCTGTATTATCAGTTTGCCTTTTTGTGCAGCGTTTTAAATATGGGCTCAAGATGCGCTAACAGTTGATACAAACTATGGATGATCTAGAAAAAAGCAAACACCTGCTCATTGAGTCGGCAATTCGATGTGTGGCTGCACACGGTTACCACAAAGCTTCCTTAAGGCTGATATGTGACGATGCCAATTTATCATTAGGCATGGTTAGGCATTGCTTTAATAACAAGCTGGAAATGATGACGGCGGCGTATCAATACCTTTCTGATGAACTATTGCTAGAAACTAACAAAACGATAGCGGAGTTTGCTGAAGATCCTAGGTCACAGCTAGAGGCTTTTATAGTGTCTGGTTTTAGAAAACCCGTATTTGAAGACGATAAAATAATGTTTCGTTTTTCTATGTGGGCTTTAACCCGTACAGAACCAGCGATAGCCGTTGTGCATGAGAAGTTGTATATCCGTTATAGAAAGAGTGCCAAACAGCTTTTTAGTGATTTGGCCGCAAAAAATAAAATAGCACTGGATACCAATGTGGCAGCTTTGGCGTTAACTGCTTATCTGGATGGTTTGTGGTTGGAGTGGGTGGTGAATCCTAAAAAATATAATACTAAAGCTATGTTGGCTATGTGTATGGATTTAGTGGATTCATATATAGCCGGAGCTAAAAGTTAGCATCATAGTGTATTAGTTTAAGCCATCAGTGGTTTTGGCACTTTTACTACGCTAGAGCGTATAAAAAAGAATAAACAGAGTACTGTCGTTGCCACGGTCATAATATATAAAGTGCTTTGGTTACCTGATTGAGTGATTAGTATTCCGCCTATACCTGGCCCTAAAGTCCCCCCTATATTTTGAAAGGTTGGTATAAGAGAGGCCATTTTCCCGCTTGGGTCGGCAGCGTTAACCGCTAATAGCTGATAAGGCAGTGCAAAGTTCCAAGCGCAGGAGTAAACCAACACAGCGATAAAGTAGGCAGCGGCACTGTCGAATAAGTAGAGGCCGGCTATAGACCCTATAAATAGAGCGCTAGCAATTAATAGTGGGATATTCCTGCCTAGCCGAGTGCCCAGCCATGAGGCTGCAAATGCCCCTAGAGAGCATAAGATTAAAACGAGTGCGATAGTATAAGAAATATAGTTGTGTTCAAGTGATTTGGCATCGCCTATTCTTTGTAAGAACGCCCATATGGCTGTTTGCCCAAGAAAATAAATGGCGATACCCGTTAGGGGAATGAGCATGGCCAAGGCCCACGTGCTGCGGCCTTTGTTTTTATTGGCTTTAGGGTTGTTTTGCACACTACCCAAGCTAGGAAAGGCAAATGCGATTGTTGATGCTAATAAAAATATACCGGCCAGCGATAGCATTAAACCCTCAAAGCCCAGTATGGAAATAAACTCAAATTGTAATATAAATATGACCAACCCTGCCATGCTGACTTGCATGCCTAGGCCTATGCCGTAAATTTTTTCGGGTTTTGGCTGTGCAGCAATAGCACAAAAAACGCAGGCTAAGGCGGATCCTGAGCAAAGCCCGATAATAAAAAATAGTATAACCAGCTCTTGATAGTTACTTAGGCTGGCTAAGAATAATAAAGCGCATGTGAGAATGCTGTTTGTCAGCAGAAATTTCTGCCAGTTGCAGCGGTTTACCCAATAAATACTGCTTAAGTTGGCTAGAGTTGTTCCCAGCAAAAATATAGAGCCAATAAAACCAATATTATCGTCGCTTAAATTAAGTGATATCGATGCAGTGCCTAATACAATGGGCAGTATATTAAATATAACATTGTTGATGGATAGGAATACACATAAGGCGATAAGGCTGTATATGGATGTTTTATGGGTAAGTTTCGGCATCTTAATTGTCTTATTATGGAGGTGTAAACTGGCCGTATGGAATGGCAGAGACCCACCCCATACGGCACGTAGTTATTAACGCTATTGTTAATCAAACAAGTAGCTTACCCCTATGCCGTAGGTTCTAGGGCTGGCTACATATTCGAGTGCATAGCGCTCACCAAACCGGCTAGCAGGGTAGGTAGAGGAAACGGCCCTGTCGTTTCTAACATTGTCTATAAAAGCCTTTAGCATCCAGCTGTCAGATTTAAAGCCTGCTGATATATCTAGGGTTGAATAACCATCTATCTCCGCATAGTCAATGCTGGCAGAGTTGATGTCTGATGTAACATCATCTCTATAGGCATAATTAGCGGTATAAATAGCCTCCCAGGTGCTATTTATTGTGTGTGTGTAATTAATGGATAATGAGGCGCTATGTTTGGAAACACCTGGTAGTAAATCCCCTTTGTTGGCAAAGACGCCACCTACATTAAATCCTTTGGTAAGGGCTGAATCGACATAGCTGTAGCCTAAATTTACCAATAGATTTTCTGTGATTTGCCCTGACAACTCTAGCTCTAAACCTTTGGATTCAGCACTGCCGCCATTAACGGCGATGGGGAAAGCCCCGCTGGGAGAAACTCCGTCAATTTGTATATCATCCCAAGTGATATGAAATAGGGCCGATGAAACTCTGAACCTATCCATAAAGGTAGATTTAAAGCCGACCTCAAGATTGGTGACTTTATCTGGCTCATAGCTCAACAGGTCTGGGCTCTCTGCATAGACACCAATTAAAGGTATACCGTTGGTGCCTCCCCTACGAAAACCTTCCGCAGCAGTAAAATAAATCATCGAGGCATCAGAGATATCATAGGACGTATTAAACTTAAATATTTCGTCTCTGAACGTTTCCTTCTCAACGCCGCCATTAGTGCCATAGGCATTTAGGCCATCTTCGGCACAACCTGCACCGCAGATAGGTAGGGTGAACAGATTACCGCTTTCAAACACTTGCTCAAATGCCCTAGCTCCAACGGTTACTTGCCACGCATCGCTAAGCTGGTATTTCAGTTCACCAAATAGAGCGGTGTCTTTTACTGAGCGTTTAAGGTTGGCGCTATATCCCAAGTCGGTCAGTATGCTAGCCGAGTTGCTGCTATTATTTAATGACCACTGCGTGTAGCCCTCATAAAAGTCTTGCTGAAATTGCTCCTGGTCATGGTCCATATAAAACACACCGGCTATCCAGCTGAGGTCGGAGTCACTTTGTGAAACTAAGCGTAGCTCTTGAACAAAGGCTTCTTCTTTTGTCTCAACGGTGCCACGGATAATTTCTCGTGGATTGCCTTCGTAATAACTCCAAAAACTAAAATTGGTATATATGCCGGTTTGATCTCTAATACTGTCAGAGCTGTTTTCAAAGCTAGAGGTCGATGAGCTTAACGTGGCAAAGCCCAGATCTATTTCAGCTTCTACGCTAAATAAATCCACATCTCTGTCTAGCGGTTCATTTAATCTAATGGATTGTTCATATTCCCCTAGGTTTTCAAAATCAGGGTTGTCTGCTCTGCGGCCATTGGCTCGATCACGCTGCATCTGGTAATTAAACTGAAAGCTGGTGCTATCGGTTGGTTCCCACAGTAAGGAGACTCTGGCGTAGGTGGTTTCACTATCGTCAATGTCATCTTTATTGTAAGTAACGGCGGGGCTATTTTGCACATCGCCAGAGTTGCTTAAGAGAGGATCATTACTGCTAGGATCTAAGCGGTACAAACCTTTGGCATCGATTATACCTGCCCGGCTAATATGTCCTGCACTAGTGCGTATAGCGAGATTGTCTTTAAGTGCTATGTTAGCTAAGACATAACTGTCGTGACTTAGATTGGCAGCTTCTTTAGTCTTACTTATGCGAGTGCCTATCTCATAATTAGTCATTTTTGTATCGGGTTTGTTATAAATATATCTTAATGTTCCGCCCAATGACCCCGATCCATATAGGGTGCCCTGAGGCCCTCTTAACACCTCCACTCGCTCTACATCTTTAAGGTGTAAATTTACAAACAAAGGTGTCTCGCCCATATAAGTAGACACTGGAGAGACTGCCGTATTGATATTTTCATTGGAACTTAATCGCGAAGCATTTAAGCCACGCATAACAATGCCGCTATTAGAACCGCTAGATCTTGGGCCGCGGTCAGTATAGGTAACACCAGGAATAGATTTGGTTAACTTGCTGAGGTCAGTTATGCCGTTTTGTTCGAGAAAATCTTCACTGATAGCGCTTATATTATAGGGAATATCTTGCACGCTTTCAGACCGGCGAGTTGATGTCACTATGACTTCTTCTAGTTTAAATCCTGTGTCGTTATTGGCCAGTGCTAACTGGTTTAGAAAAGACCCGGATAAAATACTACCCTGTATGGCTAGTGTTATTAGTTTTTTATTCATTATTGCTACTCCTGTTAATGGTTATTAATGAAATAGGGCAACACAGGTCTAGTTTTATTAGACTTCTGAGCTAAAATTATAAGCTATACACATGTATAGTTGGTGAACATAATCGTCTCGATAATTAAAGTCAAGAGGAACTTTTTTCGACACCGTGCGTTTGTAATTATTTTTATGCTGTTTATCTGGCGACTGAAACATCATGAAATGTAGTTAGAGGAATAATTATTTTATTGAAGTAAAGGGTGTAGCATCAGCTAGAAACTTGTAGCTGATGCCGGTTATACGCCTAATGGCGTTCGATCAGTGCGCACTACGCAGCGTAGATATAGTGGGTTGTCCAGAGGATATTATTTTGTCAATTCGGAAACTAGTTCGCCTTTAAATCCCCAGTTTTCCATTTTTTTATCTTCAATAATAATATGTACAGTGTCTGGCTTGGCATTGCAGGTTCTCTCCATTGTTTCGGTGATCTCTTTAACGAGGGCTTTTTTCTGCTCTAGGCTACGGCCCTCAAACATTTCAATAGTAATAACAGGCATAACGTCCTCTAAAATTCATTTAATAGGGTGTTGACGCTGTAAACTATACATGTGTATAGTCTGTTTTGTAAATAATTAATAGCTCAGCTGAGGCTGTAGGAGTGTGTTATGGATTTTAGTTTGTTTTTATCTACTTATATGCCTGATAGCGCTAGGGGTGGTAAAAGTGTTTTTAATGATATGCTGGAGCAAGCTCAATTAGCTGAAGACCTTGGTTTTGCCAGTATCACCCTCCCTCACCATCACTTAATCAATATTTTAATGAACCCCGCGCCATTGGCAACAGCCGTAAAAATTGCCAGTGTAACCAAGCACATACCCATTATCACCTCAGTGCTGGCCTTGCCTTTACTCGATATGCGGCAGTTAGCCGGCGAGATTGCGGTGACGGATATTTTAACCGATGGCCGTATTGAAATTGGTGTTGGTCGAGGAGCCTTTCCTTATGAGTTTGACCGCTTGGGTGTGGATTTTAGTAAAAGCCGAGAGATATTTGATGAGTCATTAAATGTTCTCATTGCCTTACTAACCAGTGATGAAGAGGTTTCTTGGGATGGCGATTATTACCAATTTTCATCTACCAAGGTTCAGCCTAGGCCTATACAAGACCCCATGCCGCCGATTTGGATGGCCGCTTTATTCCCGGAGTCTGTTTATCACTGTGCGAAGCGTGGTTTTAATATTCAGACCTCGCCGCTCAAGGCAGAAGCTAGCTTTCTTAAAGAACTAGCCGACGCGTTTCACCGCGGCGCTAAGGATGCTGGTAAAGCTGGTGAAAACAGCAAGCTATCCATGTTAAGAGGCTGTTTTGTGTGTGATGACAATGCTGATGTGATACAAAAACAACGCTTAGCTTATGAGTATTATGAGCGATTCTCTAATGCTTTTGAGACCGATGGTGAGGTAATTAACGGTGAAGTAAGCCGCAAGCCTATGCTTCAAACAGAGGATGAAATGGCAGCTAATTTGTTAATTGGTACCAGTAGTGAAGTGATAGATAAGCTGGGGATATATGCCGAAGCAGGCATAGATGACATTAACCTTAATATGGATATGGGGGCTAGTCATTTAGAAATTATGCGCTCAATGGAAGCATTAGCGCGCGATATTATGCCTCAATTTAAATAAAGTAAGTGGAGTTTTACCATGTATAAGCTGGATGGTAAGCAGCTAGAGCTGGCTGAAGAGTTTAAGAGTAAACCCTTTGGCCCATATAGTCGTGAGCTTGAGCGATTATTATTACGTATGCGACAAGCGCCGGCTGCGGGCCGTCCTATATTAATTAATACGGTAAGACACAAAGAATGGCGTTTGGCAAAATTGTCCGGAATACGAGGAGAAAAGCCTATCTATATTAATGAAAGAATTTATACCAATGTTGCTGAAGCTGAATGGGACGTTTTTGTACAAAGGTGGCTGCAGTTAACAGGGGAAAATTTAGAAAACATTATAGATGCACCTAAATATTCTGAGAGTAATCTTCCTAGTAGGCGTTAATCATGAAAAAAGTAATAGGGTATAGTGATAAAGGAACAGTCTCACCAGGTGAGAATATTCAGTTTATGGTGGGAGGCTACGCTATTGATAATTATAACGTGCAACTGGTACGTGTAATCTGTGGTGATGACAGGCTCTCTGGGCCAGGCTATGAAGAGCAGCTAATAGACTCACCTATTAATCAAACCTATAAAGCAATATCACAAAAAACTCAGATTGGCTCCTTTATTAAGTTTAATAAAAAAGTTCCACTTAATATGAGCGAGGGCTTTCATTTCCAAGCTTATATCAAGCCTACAGCGATTGAGGCAGGTGAACAGACGCTAGTGTGTTGCCTGGATGATAACGGTGATAATGGCTTTAGTGCCTATATTGATAATGCCGGTATGCTTAGTTTGTCTCTACATAGTGGCGGCGATAAATTTAGTTTGCAGGGTCAGGCTAGTCTGATCAATGATAAATGGTACTTAATTACAGCAGGTTATGATGCCGTTAATAACGACATGTATCTTACTCATAAACCGCAAGTGTCTCACCCTGGTATCAATGATGATCTAAGTATTAGTCAAGCTATAACTAAGCAGGTCACTAGCAGTAGTGACGCTGAATTGGTATTAGCAGCATCCCCCTTTGAGGGCGGATATGGTAATTGCTTTAACGGGAAAATGGATAGGCCAAGATTACTGTCTATAGGCTTACAGCCCTCGGAGTGGGAGGTATTGTTAGCCGATACCATGGCTGAGAAATACCTGCCTTTTGTGTTGGGCTATTGGGATTTTTCCCTCGCTATAGAAAGTTTAACCGCTCATGATATTTCCCCGAACATGTTACATGGCGAACTTATTAATATGCCGGCAAGAGGGGTTAAGGGGCATAACTGGGATGGTAGTTGCCTAAACTGGAGTCATTGCCCGGCTTATTACGGAGCCATACATTTTCATGATGATGACTTGATCGATGCAAAATGGCAGCCCTGTTTTTCTTTGGATTTGCCTAAAACTATAAAAAGCGGCGTTTATGCCGTAAAACTAACAGCGCAAGATGATGAAAGTTATATCACTTTTTTAGTACGCGCTGCTAATCCTGGCAAAAATACCAAATTAGCCTTTTTGGCATCCACTGCAACCTACAATGCTTATATAAATTCCCATTGGGCTTTGCATCATGATTTGGCCGAGGCTAGACGTGGCCATGTGCTGGAATTTTCCAAAGAAGAGGCTTTTCTGCAGCAAGCTCCAGAGCTTGGACTCTCCACTTACGATACCCACACTGATGGCAGTGGCGTGCGCTACTCCAGCCGCTTGCGTCCAGCTTTGAATCACGGCCCTAAAACAAGAGTGTGGAATTTAAATGCAGATACGCATTTATTAAGCTGGATGGAAAAAAATAATATTGAATACGAAATTATTAGCGATGAGGATGTCCATCAGCAGGGTGTAGGCTTGTTGCAAAAATATCGTTGTATTATGACGGGCAGCCATCCTGAATATATCAGCAGCGATATGTGGTCAGCCATAGCCTCTTTCCAAGATCAAGGTGGCAGGCTTATGTATATGGGCGGCAATGGTTTCTATTGGCGTATTGCTTTCCATAATGCAATCCCTGGGGTTATAGAAGTTAGGCGTAGTGAAGACGGTGCTCGCTATTGGGCAGAAGAACCCGGGGAGCATTATTTATCTTCCAATGGTGAATACGGTGGCTTATGGCGCCGTGTAGGCACACCGCCTAATGAATTGGTGGGTGTGGGCACCAGAGCAACAGGTTTTGATGGCTGCTCTTACTACCGGCAAACGGCAGAGGCTAAAAATCCGCGCGCAAAATTTATTTTTGAGGGTGTGGGCTCGGATGAGCTTATAGGTGATTTTGGTTATATTTTAGGAGGGGCAGCAGGCCTAGAGATAGATGCGGCAGATTATAAGTTGGGGACGCCGCCTCACGCGCTGGTGGTGGCATCTTCAGAGGAGCATTCACCGCAAATGCTGTTAGCACCAGAAGAAACAGACTTTCACCATCCGCTAATGTCTGGTGCAGATAACCCCTATGTGAAAGCTGATATTGTTTTTTATGAAACAAATAATGGCGGTGCTGTTTTTAGCACTGGCTCTATAGCCTGGTGCACCAGCTTACAATGTAATGGTTCAGATAATAATGTTTCAAGAATAACCAAAAATGTTATTTCCAGATTTGTAAGTGAAGAAAGTTTTTGAAATAGAAATAATAAATACAGGGCTAAGCATGAAGTTAGATAAAAAATTAATTACTCTGTTGTTGACGCTATTAATAGTAGCTATTGCCGTATTAACGATTTATGCAGGTAAACCATCGGAGTATATTAATCGCCTATTCCAAATAGTGTCATCTAACATGGGATGGCTGTATCAATGGTTTGTGTTGCTATGTTTTTCCTTTTGTTTGTGGTTATGTTTTGGGCCTTATGCCAATGTGCGTTTAGGTAAAGGGGTTGAGTACTCCAACATGAGCTGGTTTACAATGATGTTCTGTACAGGCATAGGCTCCAGTGTGATGTATTGGGGAGCTATTGAGTGGGTATATCATTACAACTCGCCGCCTTTCGCTATTGAACCAAAATCTGATGAGGCGCTAAGCTGGGCTACGGCCTATGGAATGCTTCATTGGGGGATCACCGGTTGGAGTGTTTATGCTTTGGCCGCGGTTAGTTTTTCGGTACTATTTTGGCGGGAAAAAATAGTTGATGCCAACTTTGCTACTGCCTGTACGGCTGGTCTTTCAACGTTTAACAAAAAGCTATTATCTTTACCGTTGCGTTTTATTTTTGTGTTGGGGTTGTTTGGTGCTGTGGTGACATCTATTGGGGTAGGTATCCCTATGTTATCTTATATGGCTACCCATATTTTTGCTCTGGATCCTGAAACAAACGTTGAGTTAGCTATAGTCTTTGTTTGGTGTGTAATTATTAGTATTAGTGCTTTTACAGGTATTAATAAGGGCATAAAAATAATGAGTAATGTCAACCTGGTGCTTGCGGTGGTGATGTTATTTTTTGTGGTTTTTGCGGGCCCAACTCAGTTCATATTCACTTACTTCACTGATAGCTTCGCCATTCTTTTGAATAACTTTATAAAAATGAGCTTGTGGAATGATGCCGTCGAGGGAGGGATCTTTCCTAAAGAATGGACTAATTTTTACTGGGCCTGGTTTATTGCCTACGCACCTTTTATTGGTTTCTTTGTCGCGAAAATTTCCAGAGGAAGAACGATTAGAGAGGTGGTCATAGGCTTGAGTGTGGGTGGGGCCGTAGGGTCTTGGATTTTTTACGCAGTGTTTGGCGGTAGTGGCGTTTACTATCAGATAGCGGGCTTATTAGATATGGGTAGTATTGTAGCTGAGTCCGGTGGCCCCAGCGGTATATTACAGTTATTGTTAATTATGCCATTAGGCAAGTTAGTTTTGTGGGTGTTTTTTATTTTAGCCTTTATTTTTATGTCTACTACGGTAGATTCTGCGGCTTATGTTTTGGCAGATGCCAGTGTGTTAGGGCCTTTAAATGAAAAGCTACTGTCAGTTAAGCTGACTCGGGTAGTGTGGGTATTTCTTATTTGTGGTGCCTCTTACGGTTTGTTGGTAGTGGGTGGCTTAAAGGCTGTGCAGTCATTTACCTTACTGGTTTCTTTGCCTCAACTATTGGCCTTAGCGCTGATGCTTTACTCTTTATATTTTTTGTTGAATAAGCCTATTCCTTGATAGCTTATCATTTGCTGCCTCTATGCTCCGGCAATCTGGCGGAGCATTAGCTATTTAGAGCAGCTGTTATTTTTTTCTTATCCCATTTTGTTATGTGAAACATATTGACAGCGCCTTATTATTCGACCACTATACAAGTGTATAGCCGATATGGCGGTTTTATTTTAATAGGAGTTTATTATGTCTGCGGAACAAGCTTTAGTAGTTGATATTGTGCCGGTGAGAGAAGATTTCATATCTGCCATGCGTATGGTGGCAGGCGCTGTTACTGTGGTGACTACCGGCTCGGGTGAGCGTGTGCAAGGCTCAACAGTCAGTGCGTTTACTTCCGTCACAGCAGATCCTGCAACTGTTTTAGTGTGCTTGAATACTAACAACGCCACCACCCAAGAGCTGTTAAATTCCGGTAGTTTTTGCGTCAATGTATTAGCCGCCCACCATGAAGATGTTTCCGCTGTTTTTGCTGGTGTTGGTGAGTTAAAAGGTGCACAAAAATTTACCGTGGGCTGCTGGCAAAAAAGCCCCTGCGGCGGCATGGCTTTAAAGGATAGTTTGGCAACGTTTCATTGTGAGCTGATAGAGAGCTTTACAGAAGGCTCGCATTTAATAGTTCTGGGAAGAGTGCTAGCTGTTGATACCCAAACCGGTGAACCCTTGGTTTACTTTAACCGTGCCTATTCAGCGGTCACTCCTAAAACGTAAAAAGCAGGAGGCATTTATGCCCTATTTAGAATCTCTAGAGCTGCAAAATCATGTCGCAGACTCTTTGTTAAGACATAATTACAACCTGGATGATTTACCCGATATCTTTACACAGGTGGATCGCGAGAATATTTTATTAGATTCGGTTAAGACGTTTATTGCCAAGCCCAAAGGCTGTTTTATTGGTGGGGAGTGGATGCACTCCGATACTGATTCGGTGATACCGGTTTATGAACCTTTTACCGGCAAAGTGTTGAGTGTAATTCCCAATCTTAGCGTTAGCGAAGTTGATGAGGCGGTTGTCGCTGCCAGAAAAGCCTTTGCTAATCCAGAGTGGCGTGGCATGAAACCGATGGCTAGGCAGGCCATGTTATTGCGACTATCTGATTTAGTGGAGGAAAATGCAGAGCAGCTTGCCCAAATTGAATCTTTAGATAATGGTAAGTCTATCACCGGAGCTAGAGCTGAACTTAGCTCAGCTATTAATCATATCCGCTATATGGCTGGGTGGTGTTCAAAAATTGAAGGTAAGGTGAACACGGTTTCTGCATCTGGGCAGCAGCATGCTTATACCTTAAAAGAGCCGGTAGGTGTTGTGGCAGGAATTATTCCTTGGAACTTCCCCTTAGTGATGGCGGTTTGGAAAATCATACCGGCTTTAGTGACCGGTTGTACGGTGATTTTAAAGCCTGCTGAGCAAACACCTTTGTCGGCGTTAAGGCTGGCTGAGTTGATTGCAGAGGCTGGCTTCCCCAAAGGTGTCGTCAATGTAATTACTGGCACTGGTGTGCAGGTGGGTGCGGCGCTAGCCTGTCACCCCGGTATTAATAAAATTGCATTTACCGGCTCTACAGCTGTGGGTAAAAGTATTGGTAAGTCGGCCATGGAAAATATCACCCGAGTTTCTCTTGAGCTGGGGGGTAAATCGCCACTTATCGTTTTTGCCGATGCCGATATTGATAAAGTGATAAAAGGTGCGGCCAATGCGATTTTTTATAATCAGGGGCAGGTGTGCTGTGCGGGTTCAAGATTATATGTACATAAAGACATACACGATAAAGTGGTGGCAGGTATTGCTGCCATTGCTGACTCACTCACTTTAGCGTCCGGTTTGGATGCGTCATGCGGCATGGCGCCGTTAGTTTCTAAACCTCATCAGCTGCGAGTTAACGGCTATATAGCTCAAGGGCTTAGTGAGGGCGCCAAGTTGGCGACCAAGCGCAGCATCGTGGAAGGTGATGGCTATTTTGTGGCCCCCACGGTTTTGACGGACACCCATAACGCTATGGCGGTGGTTCGTGAAGAAATCTTTGGTCCGGTATTGGTGGTGCAGGCTTTTGAGGATGAGGATGAGGCCTTGCGCTTAGCCAATGACAGTAGCTATGGCCTAGGTGCTAGTATTTGGTCCAATGACTTAACACGAGTGCATCGTTTAATTCCGCAAATTGAAGCGGGTGTGGTTTGGGTTAATACTCATAATCTTGGTGACCCCAGCCAGCCTTTTGGCGGCTATAAACAATCGGGCATAGGCAGGGAACAGGGACGTGAACAATTGGATATGTTTTTAGAGACCAAGTCGGTGTGGATAGACCTGAATTAGCGTTTAGTTAGAGGCTGTTTGAGTAGGTGATGTCAGCCTTTAGCTATTGTTAGCTTACTTGTCTGCACCGCAAAATCAGCGTCAATAAAACTATCGATTTAAAATATTGATTTAAAATATTGATTTAAACTTTCGATTTAAACTAGGAAAACTGACAGCCCAGGCCTTAGCGAGGATAATTAACGCCAAGGCAGGGCTTTATATTTTACTGTCTTCTTCTCTTCAACTTCATAGCTAATAGCAATCATCCACTGTTTGTAGTCCGGATCTATGTTCTGTAGTTTTGCTGTTAGCTCTTGAAAAAAGGTGGTCTCTATCGGTTGGCCGCGATTGGGCCAAATTCGAAATTTTATTCTGAGTATCTCTTTGCTGGGGTTTAGGGTGATGCGTCCCTCAACCGAGGGTTTGGCGATTAATATACCGGGGAATTGTTGATGTATGGTGAGGGTGAGCTGGCTTGCTATGTTTTCAATCTGTTGTTTTTGCTCTTCATCGCCCCGTAACGTTACGTCAACTATGCAGCGCACATAGCCCCGCGGATAATTAATAATATTATTGATGGTGCGGTTAGGGATAAAGACTACTGCGCCCATGGCATTTTCCAATTCAATAAAACGCATGGTGATAGCTTTGACTACGCCTGTTTGTGAGGAAATTTCAACCAGGTCGCCGACATCAATAAGGTCAGAAAAGATGAACGTGAGCCCTGTGACGACATCCTGCACCACGCCTTGTAAACCGAAGCCTATAGCGAGCCCTACTATGGTTGCACTGGCTAAATAGGCGGAGAGTGAAATACCGAATTCTTGAAAGATAAAGCCAACGGAAAAGAAATAAAGGGCGAAGATAATACAGCTGGTGGTGAGAGTGAATAGTGAACCTAGCTTTTGATATTGTTTGCTGGGTTTGCGGGCGAGAATATAATTGGCGAAATGACGAATCACAATGACGAATAAATGCGTGATAACAGCCAAGCCTATAAATGAGGTTAAGCGCAAGGCTAATGGTAGGCTTGCTATATGGTCTATGGCGTAATTCAAACGTATATCCTTAGTAATAAATAGTTATGGGTGCGGTCTATGCTGTTGGTGCTATAGATACGGCGAAAAAAGCCAGGCTGTGGCATCGCGCACGCGTGCAGGAAAAGAGCGATGGTCAATGTTTTCTAATGTTTCCTCCTTTGAGGCCTGTCGTATGGTAGTGAAATGCTCATCCATGGTGCTAACAAAATCTTGGTCAAATATTTCTACAATAAGCTCAAAGTTAAGACGCAAACTACGCGGGTCTAAGTTTGCTGAACCTATGTGTGCGTAGTGATCGTCAATCAGCATAAATTTGCTGTGTGCAAAAGGGGCCGGTTGGTAATAAATTTTTACCCCGAATTGTAATAATTCCCATAGCATATTGCGGGTAGCCCAGTGCACCAGCGGCTGATTGGATACGGCAGGTAAAATAATAGCCACATCGACACCGCGCAGTGCGGCAGTTTGTAGTGAGTTGATAAGTATGGCGGGTGGTAGAAAATAGGGCGTCATAATAGCTATGCGCTTAGTGGCTAATGCCGTTGCCGCCGTTAGTATCATCGCTAGCTTGCCTAAGTCTTCATTAGGCCCATCGGTAATGACGCGGCAAATAGATTGCGCGTTATGATGTGCTGAAAATAGTGCCGATGTTGCTTGAGTGGTTTTTGCACTATCACTATCTGCTATCTCTATGACCGTATCGTTGGTGAAGGTGGGATTCGACGTTGCTGCGCCCGTCGCAAAGGCCCAGTCTTCCTCAAAGGTTTCTAGCAGTTGAGCGACTATGGGACCCTGTAAAGAAAAATGGACATCACTAATGCCTGGCTTCTTAGCGGCGTGTTGCGATAAGTGATGGTCGCCAATATTCATGCCGCCGGTAAATCCTACGGTTGCATCAACAATTAGTAATTTACGGTGGTTGCGAAGGTTTATATGTACCGAGGGGGGAAGTAGCTTGGGGGGGAGGAAGCGAACTAGCTTAATGCCTTTGCGTTTTAGGTGATAACCCGCGGTGGGGAAGCTGTAGAGTTCGCCTACGCCATCGAGTAATACTCTGACTTCAACGCCACGCTGCTGTGCAGTGGCAAGAGCTTCTATGAATCGGTGCCCGCTTTGATCGTTGGCAAAAATATACGAGGATAAACAGACACTGTGTTGTGCCTGATTGATGGCGGCCAACATGTCTTGGTAGGCATTATCACCGTTAAAAAGAGGCTGAATACTATTGCTCTCTAGTAGTGGACGCTGAGTGACGGCTGCAGAAGTTAGGGCTAAGCCGCGTAGGCTGCTGTTTTCTGCCAATAGATCAGGCAGTTCTGCTATGGGTGATGGCTGCGGTGTTGTCGATGGCCGTGCGCTGGGCCTTTCATAATTGAAGGGGTTAAACAGCGGTTTCCCCGCTAGTTTATAGGCTTGGGTTTTTACTCGATTGATACCAAATAAATAATAAAGCACAGGGCCGACTAAAGGGTAGGCAACGCTAACGGCAATCCATCCTAGTGCGGCACGCGGGTCTTTTTTGTACAGTAGGGCGTGTAGGATGCTAGTGGTGGCCAGCACGCTGTGTAGCGCTAGTATCAGCCAGGTAATAGTCATACGCTTAGCCTTGGGTCTTAACGTTTATATTAATCACTCTGGGCATGATTGAGGGTAAGACATAGCCGTAAAAATCACTCTTCTGGCTGCGTCTGAATAATCTGACCAGTACCGTTCTGTTGCGGGCGCAGGGTGGCCTGCCGATGGCTGCTCTGGTTGATAAGTGTGGTTAGCTTTTGGCCCTGAAAATATTGCCACTCTTCGGCGCCGCCTAGGTGCCGGCTGAGCCTGTATAACAGCTTGTTATATAGGTCGAGGGCGATGCCCCAGTGCTGCTCTTCTTGGCTCAGCCGGGTTTCGTGCAGATACAGGGCGTCCTTTAGGGTGAGCAGGGGGTTGTTGGCATGATCGGCGCGCAGCTCGTCGTATTGTTTTTCGGCTGCTAGGCGCATACCCCATAGCTGGTTTTTAGCTTGATGCACGAGGTAGTCAGGTGCTTGTTGCTGCAGCGGTTGCAGTTGTTGCAGGCCCTGCCACATGAGGCTGCTGAGGGCGATGACTAGCACTAAGCTGCTGGCGATAAGGGCTAGACATAAACGCTGATTAAGTTTGACGCTGTTACTGAGGGTTAACAGCTGTGCGCTGATGTCATCATCGCTCATGGTGTGTCGGTCCAGGCTTGGGCGCGTTTTTTACTACTAGCCACTAATCTCTGTAGTCGCTGCTCATAAGCTTCTAGCCAGCGTCGTGATCCTGTATTCATGCTGGCCAGTTCTTGGCTGCCGCTGAGTATCTCGGTAATTAGTTGCTGGTAGTCGGCTTCGCGACTGCGAAACAAGGCTATGCGCTGGCTAGAGTTGGCAGCTTGGTACTCTTGTTGCAGTAGATTGATTCTTAGGTGATAGGCGGCTATGGCTCGGCTTTCCGTGTTGAGATAGCTGCGCAGGCTTGTAATGTCTTCGTCTAAGCGCGTCAGCTGCAATTGCAAGGGGCTGGCAGGCGTCTTGTTAAGGGCCTTGAGTTGGGTATAAAAATACCCTGCCGAGCTGCTCAAGACTGAAAAACAGATCACCGAGATAGCCAGTACGGCGACAATGACTCGCTTATTCCAGCGTATCTGGGCGGTCAGCCGTTCAATTTCTGTGATGGGGTCTAGGGTTTTTTCTTCGTCGTCATCTTTGCTCATGGTTATACACTATGTGGCTAGAGTGAATTGGCGCTATAAAGAATACTCCTAATAGATAGATAAATCATATATTGCCAAGGTCGGGTGCCTATTTACGTGCTTTAGGGTGGGTTTTACTGCTGAGTGGTTGTGCTCTATAGCTATCGCTAATTTTCTGCTAAAATCCTGCCAAATTTATTACCAGTGTTAATGTCGAGGTAACAACATGTCGCAAGCGAGTGCAACTGCGCAGCAAGTAGTACGCGATCATTTAGAGGGGATTAGCTGTCGCCCACCGTTAACAGCGGTGCAGCAGGCCTCTTATAAAGAGCAAATCAAGGCGCTATTAATTCGTGAGAATGCCGTGTTGGTGGCGCATTACTACACCGACCCACTGATTCAGCAGCTAGCCGAGGAAACCGGTGGCTGTGTGTCAGATTCACTGGAAATGGCCAGATTTGGCCGCGATCATCCCGCCTCTACCTTAATAGTAGCTGGGGTTAAATTTATGGGTGAGACGGCCAAGATATTGTCGCCGGAAAAGCGGGTATTAATGCCCACTTTAGAAGCCACCTGTTCCTTGGATATAGGCTGCCCTATAGAAGAGTTTGATGCCTTTTGTAACGAGCATGCAGACCGCACCGTCGTGGTGTATGCCAATACTTCAGCAGCGGTTAAAGCGCGCGCCGATTGGGTGGTTACCTCCAGCATAGCTTTGCAAGTGGTCGATCACTTGCACGCCAAGGGCGAAAAAATACTCTGGGCTCCCGATAAGCATTTAGGTAGCTATGTGCAACGCGAAACCGGTGCCGATGTGCTGCTGTGGGATGGCTCTTGTATAGTGCACGAGGAGTTTAAGGCTAAGGCCTTAGAGGATATTAAAAAAGTCTATCCCGAGGCGGGCATACTGGTACACCCCGAATCACCGCAGGCTATTGTAGAGCTGGCTGACTTCGTGGGCTCTACTTCGCAAATTATCAATGCCGCTAAAACCCTGCCCAATAAGCAGTTTATCGTCGCCACTGACCAAGGCATTTTTTATAAAATGCAGCAGGCGGTGCCCGATAAAGAGTTAATCATTGCCCCTACCGCCGGTAACGGCGCTACCTGTCGCAGCTGTGGCAACTGCCCATGGATGGCTATGAACGCGGTGGATAATATGACTGAAGTATTAAAATCAGGCAGCAATGAGGTATTTGTAGACCCTGATTTGGCAGAGCGGGCGATGAAGCCGCTCACCCGTATGCTAGAGTTTTCAGCCGCTAACAAATAAACCGCTGTAGCTAAAAAAGGCCGCCGTATATTTGCAGTACGGCGGCCTTTTTTTATGCTTTTAGGAACTAGGAACTAAAAGCTAGAGACTTTTAAGCGCCAACTTTAACTCATTGATTTGGCTAATGCGCTCATTAATACGCAGGGTGGTGAGGTGGTCGTTTTTAGTCAACGGTAGGGCATAGGATAGCTGGGTAGTGGCTTTATCTAAGATGCCGTTTAGCACAAAATACTCAGCTCTGGCCTGATGCACGCCCACGATATTTCCCGCCAAACCATAGGCTTCGGCCAGTTGATACCACACTTCGGGGTTTTTCTTGTGCTTTTTAACATGCTCTTCCAGCAGCTCAGCGGCTTTGGGGGCTTGGCCCTCTTTCAGTAAAAACGTAGCCAGAGTCATGGTCAGTGGGTGGTTATCCAAAGATACGCTTAGGGCTTTTTCTACGCGTTCTATGCCTTGCGAGCTATTACCGCTGGCCACGTCCAGTTCGCTGGCGGCAATAATATAAGGGATTTGGCTGGGGCTGGCGGCTAGCAGCGGTGCCAGCAGTTTTTGTGCTTCGCCTATTTGGCCATCGCGAGTTAGCGCTAGTACTAAGCCGTATTGATCGGCTTCAGGGTTACGGCTGCGGCTGTTGAGCTTGGCGCGAAAGTTTTTTACCGCCTCGCGGCTATTGTCTATCAAGCTTATGTCGGCTCTAGCGCGCATCAGTTGGTAGTACATATTATCGGTGTAGAGTTGGCGCGGGTATTGATTGGCGCGGTTGCGGGTATCGGCTATGCGTTTTTCAGTGACCGGGTGGGAGAGTAAAAACTCTGGCGGCCGGGTGCCAGCAAAGCGCGAGGCCTTGAGCATATTGCTAAACATGGCTGAGGCCGCGTAAGGATCTATGCCGGCCTCTACCATGGTTTGCATACCGATACGGTCGGCTTCTTGCTCATTGCCGCGGCTGTAGCGCAATTGGTTTTGCAGGCTGGCAGCCTGGGTGGCGGTAATTGCGGCCATGCCAGCATTGCCGCCCTCGGTGGCGGCTAATAAGATGCCCGCTAACATACCGGCCATATTGGGTATGGCATTGCGGCGCTGTTGCTCTACGCCTCTAGCAAAATGGCGCTGGCTTAAGTGGGCTAATTCGTGGGCCAGTACGGTGGAAAACTGGGCTTCGGTTTCGGCGTAGTTAAACAGGCCGGTGTGTATGCCAACCACGCCACCGGGCACGGCAAAGGCGTTAATGGTGGGGTTGTTGACTATCACCATGTCTAGACGACGATCTTTCAGTTGGCTGTAGGTGGCTAGGTGATAAACCGTATGCTCTAGGTAATCTTGCAGCATGGGGTCGCTAATGGTTTTTACCTGGCTGCGAAAAGACATCAGCCACGCCCGGCCCAGTTTATATTCCTGTTGTAGTGAAAACAGGCTGGATGAGCTATCCCCCAGTTCAGGCAATACCGCTTTGCTGTCGTAATTTTGGGCACTGGCGCTAATGCCGTGCCAGGCAGCGCTTAACACCAGCGCAGCAGTGGCTCCGTAGCGGAGTAGCGGCTTATAAGTGATAGTGGTTTTATAGGGCACAATGGTCATATTTTATTGTGTACTTTGTGGTGTGCATAATTGCATACAGAGGGTGATAGTAACCAGCATTGCTAGTAATTGACAATCTAAGCCGCTTAAAGTTGCCCTTACTATGCTTACCCCCATAGCACTGGCAACAGGCAAACAGTTATACTCGCCCTTGATTTGAAGGAAACTTACCAAAGCGAATTATGTCAGAGCACATTCACGAACTAGACCTCTGTGGCCTGCAATGCCCCTTGCCGCTATTAAAAACCAAACTGCACTTAAACGGCATGGCCGTGGGTGAGCGCGTGCGGGTGCTGGCTACCGATGCCGGTTCGTTAAGAGACTTTAAAGCCTACGCCGAACTAAGCGCGCATCAGCTGATTAGCAGTGAGCAGCAACAGGGTGTCTATATTTATGTGATAGAGCGTGGCTAAGTGCTCATCACGGTTCGTGGCTAGTAAATAACCTATTCAACACCCTAAGAGATAATGGCATGGTAGCAGTACTTAAAAAATGGCTGGATCATATTTTTGCCGATGAAGAAGCGTTGATTTTATTAATGCTTATTTTTGGCAGCCTGCTGTTAGTGGTTACTATGGGCAATGTCTTAGCGCCCGTTATCGCCAGTATTATTTTTGCCTTTGTGATGCAGGGTATTATTGCGCAATTAATTAGCCGCAATGTTCCTAACTGGTGCGCTATAACAGTGGCCTACACCATTTTTATAGGTGTCTTTATCGTCGTGATGTTTTTATTGCTGCCCTTAGCCTGGCGGCAATTGGCCAACTTATTTCAAGAGCTACCGGTGATGATAGGCAAGGGCCAGCAGTTGTTATTGGTTTTGCCCGAGCGTTACCCCGAGTTTATTAGCCATGAGCAAATTAAAGATTGGGTAGGCCTCGCAAAAGCAGAGTTGGGCAATGTTGGGCAGTGGCTGCTGTCGTTTTCGTTCTCAAATTTAGCCAATGTGATGGGGCTACTGATTTATATCGTACTGGTGCCTATTTTGGTGTTTTTCTTTTTGCGTGATAAGCAGTCGCTGCTAGCTTGGCTGGGTACCTTCCTGCCCGCTGACCGCCCTATGTTGAATAAAGTGTGGCTAGAGATGAACGCGCAAGTGGCTAATTATATGCGCGGTAAAGCCATAGAAATATTAATCGTGGGTGGGGTGTCGTATATATCCTTTTCCATATTGGGCTTAAACTATGCGGCGTTGATGGCTTTGTTGGTGGGGGGGTCGGTATTAATCCCCTATATTGGTGCGGCGGTAGTGACTGTGCCGGTGGCCATGGTGGGCTTTTTTCAATGGGGTAGTGGCTCCGAATTTATTACCTTAATTATTGTTTATGCCGTGATACAGGCCTTGGATGGCAATGTGTTAGTCCCTTTATTGTTTTCTGAGGCGGTTAACCTGCATCCCATAGCGATAATTTTAGCAGTGTTAATTTTTGGTGGTTTGTGGGGGCTGTGGGGTGTGTTTTTTGCGATACCCTTGGCGACTTTAATTAAGGCCGTGTTGAATGCTTGGCCGGGTAAACATCAAGTGGCGGCAGAAGGACTAACAAGTGAATAATGTTGTAAGGGCTTTGTTGTTAGCTCTAAGTAGTATTTTATTAGTAGCCTGTAGTGTCTTTCCTTTTACTCAGCAGCCCGTGGTTAGTGACAATGATAGCCGCAGTTATCAAGCCTTAACGCTGGCTAATCAACTGCAAGTCTTGTTGGTTTCTGATCCTAATGCCGAGAAAGCAGCAGCCTCTTTGGATTTGAATATAGGCAGTCGTCAGGATCCTGCGCAGTCTGAAGGGTTGGCGCATTTTTTAGAGCATATGCTGTTTTTAGGTACCGAAAAATATCCTGAGCCCGGGGAATATCAAGCCTTTGTTAGCCAGCACGGCGGCAGCCATAATGCCTATACCGCGTTTGAACACACCAATTATTTTTTTGATATAGAGCCGCAATATTTAGCGTCGGCGCTGGATAGATTTTCACAGTTTTTTGTCGCCCCTTTGTTTAGCTCGCAATATGTGGAGCGCGAAAAAAATGCGGTGCATTCAGAGTACATGGCCAAGTTAAAATCTGATGGTCGCAAATCGCTGGAGGTGTTTAAAGAACAGGTCAACCCTCAGCACCCCTTTGCAAAATTTAGTGTGGGCAACTTAAGCACCTTGTCGTCTAGCTCTGAAGGCGCGTTACGGGATGAACTAATAGCGTTTTATCAACGGTATTATTCCGCCAATGTCATGCGCCTGGTGGTAATAGGGCGAGAACCGCTAAGTGAGTTGCAAGCTATGGTGCAGTCGCGTTTTGCCGCCATCGCCAACCGTAAGCTTAGTGTGGGCGATATAGCACAGCCCTTGTTTACGCCAGGCGCACTGCCTATGCAAATCATGATACAGCCGGAGCAAGAGCAGCGCAGCTTAACGCTTAACTTCCCTATAGATGATGTCTATGACTACTACCAAGAGAAGCCGCTGGTTTACTTAGGTAATATTCTTGGCCATGAAGGCAAGGGTAGTTTGTTGTCTTATTTAAAGCAGCAGGGCTGGGCCGAGGCGCTGAGTGCTGGTGCTGGTTTAAGTTATCGCGGCGGATCTAATTTTAGTATTAGCATTAAGTTAACCGAACAGGGTTATCAACAGTACCAGCAAGTGGTTACTGCGGTGTTCCAATTATTGGCGACTATGCAGCAAGCGGGGCCGCAAGCTTGGTTGTATGAAGAACAGGCCAAGGTGGCCGACATACAGTTTCGTTATCAAGAGTCGGTACAGCCTATACAGTACAGCCGCCAACTGGCCAGCAATATGCACTACTACCCGGTGCAGGACGTGCTGCGCGGCCCTTATATGATGCAGCGCTTTGATAGCGACTTAATTGCGCGCTATTTGGCAGCACTTACGCCTAGCAACCTGTTGTTAACCCTTACGGCTCCCGATGTGGCGGTTAATCAGCGCAGCAAAAATTACCAAACCCCTTATAGCGTACAAACGATTGCGCCGCAGCAACTGCAACATTGGCAGCAGGTGCAGCCCAATCCGGCTATACAATTACCCAAGCCTAATCATTTTATAGCCAGCGATTTTCAGCTACTGCCTGCGGCCGAAGCCAGTCCAGTACCGCAGTTTATCGTGCAGCAACCACACTGGCGCTGGTGGTTTAATAATGATGACACGTTCAATATACCTAAGGGGTTTATCGCTATCAGCATGCGTTCGCCCTTAGCGGGGCAGAGTGCTGAGCAGGCAGTATTACTTAAGCTGTATGCCCGTATGCTGCAAGAGCAGATGAACGAATATGCCTACCCGGCCGCTTTAGCGGGTTTACATTATTCGCTTAAAAATCATATGCGCGGCCTGAGCTTAAAAGTATCGGGTTTTAATGAAAAACAGCCACTGTTGTTTCACAAGATGTTAGTCGCTGTGACCCAACCCGAGTTTGATGAGCAGCGCTTTAGCCGTATAAAAGCCGATATGCAGCGCAGTTTAGAAAACGCCGTTAAGCAACAACCCTACAATATGTTAATGAATGATTTGTCGCAGCTGATGTATCAATCATTATTTACCGAACAGGATAAACTGCAGGCCTTAAGCGGGTTGACGCTAGCGGATTTACAGCAGTATGTTGCCCAGTTTTTACAGCAACTGGATGTAGACGCCATGGTGTACGGCAACTACAGTCGGCAGCAGGCACAGGCCATCGCTGCCAGTGCCAGACACTTATTGCCACAGCCCGAGCCTGCTGCATTCACCTTGCCCGATATAAATATACTGCGCTTGCCTGAGCAGGCTAGCGCTATGGCCGTGGCTAATGAATATAGCGATGCGGCTTTGCTTTACTATGTACAGGCTAATGATGAGCAGGCTGCTAATTATGCCGCCTTTGAAATAGCGGCACAGTTGTATCAGGCCGATTTTTACAGCTCGCTGCGCACAGAAAAACAACTGGGTTATATCGTTACCTCTGGCGCTTATCCCATGCACAAAGTGCCAGGCTTATTTTTTGTGGTGCAGTCGCCAGTGGCGGGAGTGCAAAGCTTGCAGCAGGAGTTTGAGCAATTTATAGCAGCTAAACAGCAGGCACTGGCCGAGTTAAGCGAGCAGGACTTTAACAATGCCAAGCAGGTGTTAGTGGCGCGCTACGCACAAAAAGCGACCAATATGGGGGAAGCCCATGAGCGCTTTTGGCAGGATATAGCCATGGGTGATTATCAGTTTAATTCTAGGCAGCAGCGTATAGCTGGCTTAAACGCGCTGAGTCTGGAACAGTGGCGTCAGCTGATACAGGAGCAACTGTTCAATGCGGGCAAGCGTAGTCTATGGCTGTATACCGCAGGCAATTTCGTCCAGCAACCGGATTTGCTGAAACCGTCCAGTTCATCGATGGAAGCATTTTCCGGCCAACAACGTTATTATTCTTTCCAATAACAATATATGGATAACACGCCATAGAGTGAAAAGGTCGGCTTATGTCTCACGCACTAGTTGTTGATGACTCCCGTACATCCTCTGCCATGCTGGGCAAGATGTTAAAAAAACATAATATAGAAACCGTCAATGTAGACTCTGCCGAGCAGGCCTTAGCGTATTTAAAAACAGCTAGGCCGGCGATGATTTTTATGGATCATATGATGCCTGGTATGGATGGTTTTGATGCTGTGAAAGCCATCAAAGCTGAGCCTGATCTGGCGGCTATTCCTATTATTATGCATACCTCGAAAACGGGCGATATTTATGTAGGTCATGCTCACGCCTTGGGGGCAGCAGATATATTGAGCAAGCCCGCCAGCGACAAAGCCTTGTCCGATGTATTGGCGCGCTTGGCCCAGCAGGTCGACCTAGTGGAGCTATCTGAGCAGATTAGCGCTGATTTTGATGAAGCCCCTCGCCACCCTACGCTAGAGCAGGCTGCGCTATCGCAACCTATGCTGGAGGCCATCCAGTATGAAGCCAATAGTTACGGGGTTGATAACCGGCCTAAGTGGTTAAGCGCTGTGGCAGCGCTGATGGCGGTAGGTCTGTTATTGGTGCTTATACTCTACTTTAAGGTTAGCGCCGAGCAGCAAGCGCTACAGCGCCAGCAGCAGGATTTATATGAGCTCAGCAGTTGGGCGGCCAGCCAAGCCGCAAGTTATGATTACGGCGAGCAGCCCTTGGCAGGGTCTAGACAGCGGCTAATCGAAGGTATGCTTAGCCGTTTAATCGCTATGGGCTTTACCGGTGAATTGCAAATAGAAGGGCATATAGGGGCGTTTTGTTTAAGTGAAACGCTGATAGCGGGCGGCGAGCAAATAATGTTGCTGGCCCCTGCTGATCTACCTTTAGCCGCCTGTAGCCAGCTGGGATTATCGGCGGGGCAAGCACAGTTGGCTTCGGTGGAGCAGAGTGACGCATTTAGCCGTTTTGTAAATAGCTCGCCCTTGCTGAATGGCTCGGGGGTGCGCCTAGTAATTACGGGTAAGGGCAGTAGTGAGCCGCTATACGATTACCCGTCCGATAGTGAAAGCAGCAACGCTGGTGACTGGAATACGGTAGCTATGCAAAACAATCGTCTGTTGTTTAACCTAGTTGCTGAGTAGTGGTTAAAAAAAATAATAGCCACGCATCCTATAAGATGATGATTTTCAGCGCGCTAAAAATGGCATATAATCGCGCCTGAATAAAATTTCCAAAATGACTTGAATTAATGTAGTATTTTTACAAGTCAGGTGAGACTCCATATACCGTCTATAATGACTAAGCTTTTATATCGCAAAGTGCCCGTAGCAACCCTACGGGCACTTTCATAAGGGCTACCTCAATAAATCGTAAAACGACTATGCACGAGGAATACTATGCAGCAGGATAAGGACCCCATTGAAACGGCCGAATGGATAGAGGCTTTGGATGATATTATCAAGCACGGAGGACACGAACGTACCTCCTATTTGATGAAAGTGTTAGCAGAGCACGCGTTACAAGCCGGTGCGACCTTACCTGCGGCAACGACTACCCCATTTTCAAATACCATACAGCCCCAAGAAGAACGCCGCATGCCTGGCGATTTATTCATGGAGCGACGTATACGTTCATTAATTCGTTGGAACGCCTTGGCGATGGTGATGCGCGCCAACGATAATAATGATGGCCTAGGGGGGCATATATCGTCCTTCTCTTCGGCAGCAACTTTATATGATATAGGCTTTAACTATTTCTTTAAGGGCAACGATAATGGCCCTGGCGATTTAATTTTTTACCAAGGCCATAGTGCGCCGGGCATGTACGCCCGTTCTTATTTAGAAGGCCGCATTAGTGAAGATCGCTTAGACGGCTTCCGCCGCGAAGTGGATGGCAATGGCTTATCCTCTTACCCACACCCCTGGTTAATGCCTGACTACTGGCAGTTTCCCACGGTATCTATGGGTCTAGGTCCTATCCAAGCGATCTACCAAGCCCATGTGATGAAGTACCAACAAAGCCGTGAGCTGTTAGACCATAGCGATCGCAAAGTATGGGCATTCCTAGGTGACGGCGAGTGTGACGAGCCGGAATCGCTGGGTGCTATTTCATTGGCTGGCCGTGAGCGCTTAGACAACCTGATTTTTGTGGTTAACTGTAACTTACAGCGTTTGGATGGCCCGGTGCGTGGCAACGGCAAAATCATTCAAGAGCTAGAAGGTGTGTTCCGCGGCGCAGGCTGGGACGTGATTAAAATAGTCTGGGGTCGCCATTGGGATGCCCTACTGAAGAAAGACAAAACCGGCTTATTGCAAAAGCGCATGGACGAAGTTTGTGACGGCGAGCTGCAAAACTACAAAGCCAACGGTGGCGCGTATACCCGCGAGCACTTCTTTGGTAAATACCCAGAGTTATTAGAGTTGGTTAAAGACTTATCTGACGACGATATTATGAAGCTTAACCGTGGTGGCCACGACCCATATAAGGTTTACGCCGGTTACGCGCAAGCGGTTAAGAGCACAGGCAAGCCTACCGTGGTATTAGCCATGACCGTTAAAGGTTACGGCATGGGTTCGTCGGGTGAAGCGCAAAACGAAACGCACTCGCTGAAAAAGCTTGATGTAGAAAGCTTAAAAATATTCCGCGATAGATTTGCCATTCCCATTACCGATAGCGAATTAGAAAACGTACCTTACTACCGCCCAGCGCCCGATAGCCCAGAAATGATCTATATGAAAAAGCGCCGCGATAGCCTAGGGGGCAGTATCCCTTCAAGAAAGGCTGACTTTGAAGCCTTGGAGGTGCCCAGTATAGAAGCGTTAGGCGGGCAATTAAAATCCAGCGGCAAGCGTGAAATTTCTACCACTATGTCATTTGTGCGTACCCTTTCAACGCTCACCAAAGATAAAAAGATAGGCGAGCGCATAGTGCCTATCGTGCCCGATGAGGCCCGTACCTTTGGTATGGAAGGCATGTTCCGCCAATTAGGTATTTATTCGTCGCAGGGCCAGCGTTATACGCCCCATGACTCAGACCAAATTATGTTCTACAAAGAAGATAAGAAAGGTCAAATTTTAGAAGAAGGTATTAACGAAGCCGGTGCGTTTTCGGCCTGGTTGGCCTGTGCAACGTCGTACAGCAATCATCAATACCCCATGGTGCCGTTTTATATTTACTACTCCATGTTTGGTTTTCAGCGCATCATGGATTTGGCTTGGGCGGCGGGTGATTCGCAAGCCCGTGGTTTCTTATTAGGTGCCACCGCTGGCCGTACCACCCTAAACGGTGAAGGCTTGCAGCACCAAGATGGCCACAGCCAATTAATGGCCAATATGATTCCTAACTGTCGTTCTTACGACCCTGCTTATGCCTACGAATTAACCGTGATTATTCAAGACGGTTTACAGCGTATGTATCAAGAGAAGGAAAACTGCTACTACTACATTACCTTGATGAACGAAAACTACGTGCAGCCAGAAATGCCAGCGGGCGTAGAAGCGGGCATTATTAAAGGTATGTATTTGTTGAAAGAAGCCAAAGGCAAGGCTAAGCACCGCGTGCAATTAATGGGTGGTGGTACCATCCTGCGCGAAGTGGAAGCCGCTGCTGAAATACTGGCCAACGATTACGCCGTAGATGCGGATATTTGGAGCCTCACCAGTGTTAACGAACTGCGCCGCGAAGGCATGGTGGTTGACCGCTGGAATCTGTTACACCCAGACCAAAAGCCAAAAGTTTCCTATGTGGCTGAGCAATTAGCGGGCCGTGCCGGGCCGGTAATCTGTTCTACCGATTATATGAAATCTTACGGTGAGCAAATTGCATCCTACGTCGATGCTCGTTACGTGGTGCTGGGCACCGATGGCTATGGTCGTTCGGACACCCGCGCTCAGTTGCGTCGACACTTTGAAGTCGACAGAAACTTTGTGGTGGTTGCTGCGCTTAAAGCCTTGGCCGACGACGGTGCTATCAAACACAGTGTTGTTGCAAAAGCGATTAAGCAGTTAGGTATTAACAGCGAAAAACCTGACCCCATGCACAGCTAAGCATGGCGCAACCCTTGGTGATAACAGAACAAATTAGAAGGATGACAGTGTGAGCATTCAGACAGTAAAAGTGCCAGACATAGGCGGTGACGAAGTAGAAGTCATTGAAATCTGTGTCGCGGTAGGCGATCAAGTTGCCGTAGAAGATTCCATCGTAGTATTGGAGTCAGATAAAGCGTCCATGGAAGTACCCTCGCCGCTAGCCGGTACCGTAACGGCTATTAACATAGCTGTGGGTGATAATGTTGCCGAAGGCGCAGCTTTATTAGAAGTAGAAGTGGCCGGCGAAACTGACGCAGAACCTGTAGAAAAAGAACCTGCAAAAAAAGAATCTGTTAAAGCAGAATCTGAAAAAGCAGCGGCCGTGAAAGACGAACCTGCTAAACAAGAAGCTGCCGAAGCCGTTACAGAGCCGGCCGCACAAGCCGCGCCTGCTGCCAGCGCAAGCAGCGTAGAAGTGATTAAGGTGCCCGACTTTGGCGGTGGTGAAGCTGAGGTGATAGAGGTCTGTGTCGCCGCCGGTGATGAGCTGGCGGAAGGCGACTCCATCATTGTGTTAGAAACTGACAAGGCCTCTATGGAAGTACCTGCACCGAAAGCGGGTAAAGTGGTTGCTGTGACTATTGCTGTAGGCAGTCAAGTCAGTGAAGGCACTGCCATGCTGGAATTAGAAATTGCGGGAGCAGCCGCGGCTGCACCGGCAGCCGCTGCCGAGCCGGCTCCTGTTGCGCAAGCCGCAGCTGAACCTGCCGCGCCTGCGCAGGAAGTCGCCAGCAGTACAGAAGTGATTAAGGTGCCCGACTTTGGTGGTGGTGAAGCCGAGGTGATAGAAGTGTGTGTCGCGGCCGGTGATGAAGTCGCCGAAGGCGATTCCATTATCGTGTTAGAGACTGATAAGGCCTCTATGGAAGTGCCCTCGCCAAAAGCGGGTAAAGTACTTTCTGTTACGATTACTGTAGGCAGTAAGGCCAGCGAAGGTGAGGCCATACTAGAGCTAGAAATTCAGGGTGCAGCCGCGCCTGCACCGGCTGCCGCACCAGAGGCTGCTCCGGTTGTAGCAGAGCAAGCTGCAGCAGCTCCCGCTGCCGTTAGCGAAGCTTCTCCGCAGCAACGTGTGTCGGGCAAAGACTTTGTCGGCGATGCCATGTATGCCGGCCCTGCGGTACGTAAAACCATGCGTGAGTTTGGTGTCGACGGTTTGCAGATTAAAGGCTCCGGCCCTAAAGGCCGTATCTTAAAAGAAGACGTACAAAGCTTTGTTAAAAATAGCTTAGCTAATAAACCGGCTACGGTTAGCGGCGGTTCAGGCATACCACCGATACCGGCGATAGACTTTGCCAAGTTTGGTGCAGTCGAAATAAAACCGTTAAGCAAAATTGCGAAAATTACCGCGGCGAATATGCAGCGCAGCTGGTTAAACGTGCCGCATGTTACCCAATTTGACGATGCTGATATTAGCGATTTAGAGGATTTTAGAGCAAGCTTAAAGGCAGAAGCAGAAAAGCGTGGTGTAAAAATAACACCATTGCCTTTCTTGTTAAAAGCCTGCGCCAATGCGCTGCGCGCCAACCCAACCTTTAATAGCTCACTAGATGCTAGCGGTGAAAACCTAGTGTACAAAGACTATGTGCACATAGGTATGGCGGTAGATACCCCTGCCGGTTTAGTCGTGCCAGTGATACGCGATGTCGATAAAAAATCAATTTGGGAACTGGCAGCGGAAACCGCTGAGCTAGGCGCAAAAGCCAAAGATAGAAAATTAAAACCCGCCGAGATGCAGGGCGGTTGTTTTACTATTTCTAGTTTGGGCAGTATAGGCGGTACCGGTTTTACACCTATCGTTAATGCGCCGGAAGTGGCTATTTTAGGTGTGTCAAAATTAGCAGTAAAGCCGGTGTGGAATGGCAGTGAGTTTATGCCTAGGAAGATGCTGCCGTTGGCGCTGTCTTATGATCACCGGGTGGTAAACGGTGCTGATGCAGGTAGGTTCTTTACCTATTTGGCTAGCTTATTAGCCGATGTCCGTCGTTTGGCCTTGTAAGCCTTTAATGTAATAAAAAGCCGCTCATCGTAGCGGCTTTTTTTATAGGTGTTGGTTTACAAAGCTAATCCCTTAGTGTCCTTAATGCAATGCGGTGGCGTTCTAAAATAGCGCTAATTACGCCCTCGTTTTTTAGTTCAGCAATAACTTTATTAATGGTACTGATGAGTGCTACCTTAGTGGATTGTTTAGAAATGGCGAGATAATAGCTGTGTTCGGTTATAGCGGGTTCGGCAAATTTTATTTTGTTTGCTAGCCCATACATATCCGCTAAGTACAGAGCGGTTAATACATCTATAGCGCCTAGCTCTACTCTGTTGCCGCCTACCATTTTTATTAATATATCATCGGATAGCACTGGTACTATTACCTCTTCACTACTGTCTCCCAGTATAGTGACTAATTTATCGTACATGGCGTAGTCCCTAACGGCGGCTATTTTTAGGCCTGCAAAATCTCGCTTGCTACGCCAGTGAAAATTGTTAGGAAACTGCTGGGACGAGTACACTAATTTAGACACACTAGTAAAAAGGGCATCACTGTATTGTAGGTAGTGGCTGCGTGGCTCGGTATAAATCACTCCGGGCAGGGCATCCATGCGGCCGGCGCGCACTTCAACTATGGCTCGGCTCCAGGGCATGGTGTGAATTTTTGCTTCGACATCGGGAATGCGAGCAAAAATTTCATAAATAATTTCTACCAATACACCTTGGTTAATCTGTCCTTGATGATTGCCTACCAAGTAGGGCGGCCAAGTGTCGGTAGCGAAATTAATACGCTTTAATTCAGCATCGGCAAAGCTGCTAAACGATAAACTTAAGTATACAGTTAGGCATAGAATGGTTTTCATAGTGACTGCTGTTAAACAAGAAAAGCGTTAATAGTTTTGGGTATAGTAGTTTAAGCTACTTGCAGTCTAGCAGAGTTTAAGCAGATGCTGATGTTAATAAGAAAGCCCTGTCTAGGCGACAGGGCTGGTTAATCGCTATGAAATAGAGTTTGCCTAGCTGGGTTTAGGCCAGACAAAGTCAGGGCGCAACGCTTCATAAACGGGGCGGCCATCACTGGGGGCAGCTGCACCTGCGGCAGGGTCATAAAAAGCATGATAAGTGGCAGGTAGTTGTGCGCTGTTATAACCCATAAGATTGGGTACTATTACTCGTATGCGTTTCTCTTTATCGTCTAACATAATGGGCGTGCCGCATTCGCCACAGGTGCATAACACCAAGGGGCCGCTGGGGTTGTTAGCGTTAAAGGGCTGGCGTTTTAACCCCGCTATGTTATCTACCACTATATCGCCATAGTTAAAAAATACCACGTGGGTGTCATCTTGGCCGGTAACGTTTTTGCATACCGAGCAATGGCAGGTGTGATTGTCTATGGGCTCGTTACTGGCATGGGTATGTATGTGTTCACAGCCACCTTCATATTTATGTGACATGATCTTTATCCTTTATAGAGTGAGTCTATACCGCGCTCATGTTACTGAGCACTATAACCGTAGCAGTTAAGCGCAAACACACAAAATAATAAGACTATTTGCCTGTGGCAATAATGCGCAGGGAACAGCCAGAATACTAAAAGAACCTAGCTGTAGCAGTGCTGCCCAACGCTGACAAGGGCTGACAAAATAGGTCAGTGTACAGGGGTTAGTCAATTGACATGACCATAGGCAAACACAATCATAAGCGCTAAGCTGACAAGGCTATAAAACATAAAAGGTGGCAAAACAGATGACGGACTTCAGCCTCACTATTAATGGCAAAGCACATCACTTAAAAGATTTACCGGCAGATATCCCGCTGCTGTGGGTGCTACGTGATGAACTCAATTTAGTGGGCAGCAAATACGGTTGCGGCGGTGGTTATTGTGGCGCCTGTACCGTGCATATGGATGGTATGGCGATACGCTCCTGCTCTATGCCGGCAGCGGCTTTAGCGGGCAGACAAATTACCACCATAGAGGGTCTGGCTGAGGGCGATCAGCTACACCCTTTACAGCAAGCCTGGATAGATAACGATGTGCCGCAATGCGGCTACTGCCAAGCCGGGCAAATCATGAGCGCGGCGGCCTTGTTAACGCAGCAACCCCAGCCCAGCGATGACGATATTGATAAGGCCATGGCGGGCAACCTCTGCCGCTGCGGCACTTACACCCGTATTAAACAAGCCATACACCATGCCGCCGAGCACTTGGCTTACGACGCTAGCGGCAGCAAGGAGGCAAACTCATGAGTCATTCCCTAACTGAGCCAGTAGGGGCTATTAGCCGCCGCCAATTAATAAAGTTGATGGGCATAGCCGGTGGCGGTTTAACCTTGGGCTTTCACTTACAGGGCAAAGCCAACACTGCGGCTGCAAGCGCAAGCCTCAATGCCTATGTGCAAGTGTTGGCCGATAATAGCGTAGTGATTGCCGCTAAAAATCCCGAAATTGGTCAGGGGGTAAAAACCTCGCTGCCCATGATAGTGGCCGAGGAGCTGGACGTAAGCTGGCAGCAAGTGCAAGTGATACAGGCCAGCATAGATCAGGCCTTATATGGCGCACAGTTTGCCGGTGGTTCACGCTCCGTAGCCAGCAATTGGGATGTATTGCGCCAAGCTGGTGCCACCGCCAGAGCGATGCTAGTTCAGGCCGCCGCTGAGCAATGGGGGGTGGCTGCCGACAGCTGCCATACCCAAGCTGGCCAGGTGATGCATACCGCCAGTGGCCGCAGCCTAAGCTACGGCGCCTTGGCCCAACGGGCAGCTAATTTGCCATTGCCAGAGGCCAGCAGCCTAGTATTAAAAACGCCTGATCAATATAAGCTAATAGGCCAGCGTATTACTGGGGTGGACAATCATGCTCTAGTCACCGGCCAGTCCTTGTTTGGCATAGACCAAACCCTGCCCGGCATGAAGTATGCGGTGTATGCTAAATGTCCCGCCAGAGGCGGCTTAGTGATGAAGGCCAATACTGCCGCGTTAAAAAAACTACCCGGCGTGGTTGATGCCTTTGTGTTGGCGGGTAATGGCGATGTCGGCCAGTTATCGGCTGGTGTAGCCATCGTGGCCGACTCAACGTGGGCGGCCTTCGCTGCTCGCAAAAAATTACAAGTTAGTTGGGATGAAAGCAAAGCCGCTAAAGATGATTGGCAGCAGCTGCGCCAGCGCGCCCAAGGATTAAGCGAGAAAGTGGGCGACAGCCTATTAACTCAGCAGGGCGATGTGGCAGCTAGTTTTAAAAAAGCCGATAAAACCGTTGCAGGATTTTACACCTATCCCTTTTTAGCGCATGCGCCCCTTGAGCCTCAAAACTGCAGCGCCTTAGTGACTAATGGCCGTTGTGAGTTATGGGCACCTACGCAAACACCACAATATGCCTTGGCGGCGGTGGCCAACACCTTAGGCATAGATGCCAAGGCGGTGACGATTAATCAAACCCGTATAGGCGGTGGCTTTGGTCGCAGGCTAATGAATGATTACTGCTGCGAAGCTGCAGCGATTGCCCAACACACGGGCTTACCTATTAAGCTGCAGTGGAGCCGTGAAGATGATACTGCTTTTGATTTTTATCGCCCCGCCGGTTTTCACAGCTTACGCGCAGGTTTAGATAAGCAGGGCAAAATTATTGCCTGGGATGATCACTTCATTACTCTAACCGAAGACGGCAAAACCCCCGCCCGTGCAGCAGGCTTAAACAGCAATGAATTCCCAGCGCCGTTGATAGAGCATGTGCGTTTAAGCCAAAGCCTATTTACCACCGGCATACCCTGCGGCTGGTGGCGCGCCCCAGGCTCTAACGGTATAGCCTTTGCCGTGCAGAGTTTTATTCATGAGTTGGCCCATGCTGCGGGCCGTGATCATTTAGAATTATTATTAGAATTAATGAGCCAGCCCTCTAGGCCGCCCGCCGCAGAAGGAGCTGGCAGTGTGTTAGATACTCAGCGCGCCGCAGCAGTTATTAAACTAGCCGCCAGCAAAGCCGACTGGGGTAAAAAAATGGCCAAGGGCAGCGCCCAGGGTTTGGCCTTTCACTTTAGCCACGCCGGTTACTTTGCCGAAGTGGCTGAGTTAAGTGTGGGTGACGACAAAAAAATTAAGCTGCATAAAGTCACCGTGGCAGGAGACATAGGCCCAATTATTAATCGCAGTGGCGCCGAAAACCAAGTGCAGGGTTCTATCATTGATGGTTATTCCACTATGTTGGGCTTAGCCGTTGATATAAAAGCCGGGCGCATACAAGAAGGTAACTTTGATCAATACCCGCTATTACGCATGCCTCATAGCCCGGTTATAGATATGCATTTTATTGAATCGGATAACCCGCCTACCGGCGTAGGCGAGCCAGCTTTACCGCCCTTGGCGGCGGCAGTGAGTAATGCCTTATTTACTGCCAGTGGTGTGAGAGTGCGCGAATTACCGCTCAGCCTAGCCGGTTTTTCGGTATAGTTTTCGGTATAGTTTTTGAGAAAAAAGTTGAATCATAATTATGAATTTTGTTATGAATAAGAAATATGAATAATAGCCAGCTCGATGTTTTGCAAGGAGCCTTAAGCTGCTTGCAACAAAGCTGCTCGGTAACCCTGGTATCGGTGGCGCGCACTTGGGGTACCTCACCGCGGCCGGTAGGTGCGCTGTTAGCGGTAAGCAGTGATGGTCGTTTTTTCGGCTCTATTTCTGGCGGCTGTGTAGAAGATGATTTGATCAGCCGCTTAGTCCAAGAGCCGATTAGCCAGCCGCAGTTAGTAAAATACGGTGAAACCGATGAGCAGCGTCACCGCTTTGGTTTACCCTGCGGTGGCCTGTTAGAGCTGGTGTTAGAGTCGCTTAATAATATTGTACAACTACAAGATCTAATCGCCTGCTTACAGGCTAGGCAAACGCAAACCCTCACCCTTACGCTTAGCGATGGCAGTCAAGATTGCGCAGTATTTAAAGTGGGTGATAAGCCGCAATTAAATGAGCATAGCTGGGTGAATGTGTTTGGCCCGGTGTGGCGCTTGTTAATTATTGGTGCCGGTGAAACCTCGCGCTACTTAGCCGAAATGGCGCCGGCCCTAGGTTATAGCGTAACCGTGAGTGAACCTAGGCCTGAGTACCGAGAGGCTTGGCCCTTGCCCGATGTACCCTTAGTGGCGGGCTTTCCCGATGATGCGGTTAAGGCGTTTAAACCTGATGAACGCACCGCCATAGTAACTCTAAGCCACGACCCGCGGGTAGATGATATGGCTTTATTAGCGGCGTTAAAATCACAGGCTTTTTATGTGGGGGCGTTGGGATCGCAGGCCACTACCGTCAAACGGCGGCAGCGTTTACAGCAACATTTTGATTTTAGCGTTGCCGAGTTGGATCGCTTACATGGCCCGGTGGGTTTAGCTATAGGCAGTAAAACGCCCGCGGAAATTGCCTTATCGATATTGGCCGAGCTCACCGCGTTAAAAAATGGCGTGCTTAAACCGGCGCTGAGTCGTGGGTAAAAAATTATAGCTTCAACTCGGCATAGGCCTCGGGGCTATCGATATCGGCAAAAATTCCCTGGTGATCAACCGGTACTTTTATCATGTTGTTAGCATGACGGGTTAGTAATGCTTTAGCGCCGCTATCACCACTTAACTGTTTTATCTCAGCAAAATAATCACTGCCCCATAACACTGGGTTGCCACGTTTACCTTGGTAATAAGGGGCAATAATTTGATCGTTATTGCTGAATGCGGCTAACAACTTTTTAATATCCGCGCCGCTAACCAGTGGCATATCCCCCAATAACATAATCGCGCCATCAATAGGCTGATCATTGCTCTCTAAAGCCTGTAGGCCACAACGTAATGAGCTGGCCATGCCTGATACAAAGTTGGGGTTGTGCACGCAGCGCACTGCCAAACCTTGTGTGGCTTGCACAACAGCGTCAGCCTCATGGCCGGTAACGACAATAATATTTTGCAGTTGGGCTGTTAATGCGGCTTGTATCACTTGCACAATCATCGACGCATTGTTGAAGGGCAGCAGTAATTTATTCTGCGTCCCCATGCGCGTAGATAGACCAGCGGCCAGTACAATGGCAGCAATATTATTAGCCATATTTATCCGTTATGATTTTAAATCTATCGACTATCGACTAGCGACTAGAAGCTAGGAACTAAAGATTAAGTGTAATTGCCGCAGCGGCAGCACGCGCCTTAGCTCTAGCATCCTCTATATCTTTACCTTTTGCCAAGGCTACACCCATACGGCGGCGGCCGCTTACTTCGGGTTTACCGAACAAACGTATTTGCGTGTCGGGCTGCTTGAGTGCTTCGTCAATATTAGCAAAGCTCAGCTGTTGTGATTCACCTTCGACTAAAATTACCGCCGAGGCGGAAGGGCCTTGCTGGACGATATTGGGGATGGGTAAACCTAAAATAGCTCTGGCGTGTAGTGAAAATTGCGGTAGGTCTTGCGCTATCATGGTGACCATACCGGTGTCGTGTGGCCGTGGTGATACCTCACTAAAATACACGTCGTCACCTTTAATAAATAATTCCACCCCAAAAATACCGCGGCCGCCTAGGGCTTCAGTAATGGTTTTTGCCATGGCCTGTGAACGCTGAAGTGCTAGTTTGCTCATAGCCTGCGGCTGCCAAGACTCGCGGTAATCACCGTCTACTTGGATATGGCCTATGGGCTGGCAAAAGCTGGTGCCATCGCGGTGGCGCACGGTGAGTAGGGTAATTTCATAATCAAAATCTACAAAGCCCTCAACAATAATCCTCCCTGCACCGCTGCGGCCACCTTGCTGTGAATACTGCCAGGCTTGCTCTATATCGGCTTCGCTTTTAATGGTGCTTTGGCCCTTGCCCGATGAACTCATCACCGGTTTAACCACACAGGGTATGCCTACGTTTGCCACGCCAGCTAAAAACTCGGCTTTAGTATCGGCAAAAATATAGTGGGAGGTGGCCAAGCCTAATTCTTCGGCGGCCAAGCGGCGTATGCCTTCTCGGTCCATGGTGAGCTGAGCGGCGCGGGCGGTGGGGATGACGGTGTAGCCTTCCTGCTCTAGCTTAACCAGCTCATCGGTGGCTATGGCTTCAATCTCGGGCACAATTAAATGCGGTTGTTCGGTTTCGACTATGCGGCGTAAGGCTGCGCCATCCAGCATGTTAATGGTATGACTACGGTCGGCGACTTGCATGGCGGGGGCGTTGGCGTAGCGATCTACGGCTATTACCTCTACACCATAGCGCTGTAGCTCTATGGCCACTTCTTTACCCAGCTCGCCAGACCCCAGTAGCATGACTTTGGTTGCGGTAGCGGAAAAGGGAGTGCCTATTGTCGTCATAATTCAGTCCTAATTGCATGGCAAAAGCACTATTTTACGCTGTTTCCAAAGCGGCTGGCGATTGTTTTTTGTAGGGGATAATAGCGGTTTCGTTACTGCCTAGCGTTTAGCCTGATGCTAGGGCAATAACTTTCGCCTAGAATATATCCACCGTCGGCTAACCAGCAGCGACAGGGCTATGGCGCTACTAAACCAGTTGGTAAGCAATGTTAGTGATGATATGGGCCTGATAACCCACCGCCGTTAACACAAAACTAAACTCGCTAATTTGTGATAGCAGCAGCCCTGTAAACAAGCTGTTGTGTCAACTCAATTGGGCCATTTTCAGTATTAGGGCATTAAAGGGTCCATAAACATAACAAAATTCCGCAGAAATTACTTAAGCCAGCGCCAGTGTTTAAATAGCAGCCATTGTATTAGGGCAATAAAAGCCATAATGATGCAGACCACTGCAAAGGCCATGGGGTGGTCGTAAGCGGGTATGCCGGCGACATTCATGCCTAATAAACTGGCAATAAAGGTTAGCGGTAAAAAAAATGTAGCCACTACTGACAGTAATAAAATTGTACGGTTAGAGGTTTCATGATTGCGCTGCTGCTGGGCATCACGCAACAGGCTTATACGTTCACGTATAGAGCTATGCAACTCTATGTCGCGCCTAAGAGTATTAATGGTTTCCCGCCAGCGCACGTGATATAGACTTTTATCATGTTGAGACGAGTTGATGTTAGCGACTTCATGATCCAGTTTTTGTAGCGCTTCTAGCTGCGCTAATAAAAAACGCCCTACATGGGAAATGTTCAAACGTATGTTATGTAGCGTTTGGGAATCCATACGTTGATTTAACTCCCATTCTTCTTCTATGTTGCTGATGTTTTCATCCAGGTCAACTATATACGCGCTGATATGATCGCTGATTAAATCCACCAAGCGCCAGATTAAATAAGAGGGCGTTTTGGCATATTTATCGGGCAGTTGTATTTTTTCTGATAATACCGCGACCGCAGGTACGGTGACGCGGGCCAAGGTGATTAAAACATTCTGGCTAAGCCATACGCGCAAAGACGGGAACTCAGCTTCGTTTTCATCTTTATAGTCGATGGAGCGTAAGGTGAGCAGCAGTTGATCGCTGTCGTTGACGAATACCCTCGGTCTGGTTAGCTCGTCACAGAGCGCGTTAAGGCTGTGGCTATCAGTTTTTAATTGATCTTTTAGCCACTGCCTAGCGTCTTCTAAGTCACCATCAAAGTGGTACCAGTAAAAAACATCGGGCTGATCTTGCTGAGGTAGGTCATGATTATCCAGCACCGTGGATGTATTATTTTCAAACTTCAATGCAAACATGCGTATCCCTAGGTTAATGCTTATACTACCCACTTTATACAGTATCGATTTATACAGCATCGATTTATACAGTAAGAATGGCAGCAGTGGAATAGTGCTTAAACAGTGCTTTAATAAAGTATAGATGGCCGTGGTGGTTTATGCTGTTAGCACACACGATCAGGGTTAAAGGAGGGGGCTATGGCTGGGGGTTTTGCTAAAGATGGCGCCGTGCAAGAGCAGATAGACGCCAGTATTACCGATGAGATTAATCGCGCCCGCAGCCGTTTGCCGCAAGGTGAGAGCGCCCTATGCTGTGATGACTGTGACAAGGCTATACCCGAAGCGCGGCGCCTGGCCGTGCCGGGGGTGCGTTTGTGTATAGCCTGCCAAGAACTGGCTGATAAAGCACAAACCGCCAGTGCCGGTTATAACCGCAGAGGCAGCAAGGATAGCCAGCTGCGTTAGAGTATGGATATAGGGTGTAAGGTTGTGTGTGCGATTAAGGACTTGAAATAACGGCTTATCGATGGCCGTTCATGATTAAAATAATTCTGGCTGGGCAACTATTACCTTAAGGCTATCACCCACCTTAATAGTGCCACTGCTTAAAATTTTGCAGCACAGGCCACCATAGCCCAGCATGGCGGCAACACCACCTTTACCCAAGGCTTGCTCCATACGTGAACAGGGGTGGCAGAGGGCGGTGGCTTCAATCAATACCTCGCCTATGGTAAATTGCTGGTGGCGCAGGGCGTTAATATTTATGCCTTCTATTACTAGGTTACGGCGCAGCATAGCGGGGTCTAAATGGCTTAACTGGCGGTGCTGTGCAATTTGTTGAATAAACTCTTTCGATATTAACGTCACTTGTCGACCAGACCCCGGGGTTTTACTGCTGCGGTGATCGCCCTCCAAACCTAACTCTTTTAATGCTAGGCAATTCGCTACACTCAGCATGGCTGCGCGGTGTTTGGGCCGCAAACCTATCCAGCGTAAAGTGCCAGGGGGAAGATGCTGGGCGTAGCGGGCAAATAGGCGTTGTTGGGATTTCATGATGCGTTGTTTTCCTCAGTACCATGCTTTCAACTTAATGAATGATGAATCTTAATCCAATTGTTTTTTAAAACGTAAAGATGCAACGGTTAAACCTATAATGATAAAAATGGCCAGCCAATAAATGTCATAAGTCATATGCCATAGATTTACTTCTTTTAAAACTATCCCGCGTATTAAACGCATAAAGTGTGTAGCAGGTAATGCTTCGGCAATAAATTGTGCGATGCGAGGCATACCTTCATAGGGGAACATGAAACCTGATAAAAGTATCGAGGGTATAAGAATAAATACCGTCATCTGCATGGATTGCAATTGATTTTTTGCGATGGTTGAAATAATTAAACCTAAGGTTAGGCTGGCGGTAATAAATAAAAAAGTAGCTGAGGCCAGCTGTAATAAGCTGCCATTGATAGGCACGTTAAAGATGCCATGGCCTAAACCTAAAATAATAGTTACCTGTACGGCGCCAATAAAAATATAGGGAATGATCTTCCCCAACATTAATTCTATGGGTTTAACGGGGGTGGTGATAAGCATTTCCATGTTACCCCGTTCGCGTTCGCGTACGATGGCTGCCGAGGTAAACATGATCATGGTCATCGTTAAGATAATGGCGACCAGCCCCGGTAATATATTGACCACGCTACGTTGTTCTGGGTTATACAATAAGGTTATTTCAAAGGTGGGTACTGTGCGATTGGCCGGTTTATCGAGTAACTCCAGTAGTGGCATGCTTTTTAGCCCCTTGATGGCACCGGCTACGATGGTGTCTGAGCCATCAACCAGCCAATGGGCAACGGGGCGGCTAGTTTCTTCATCACTGGCCGCTGGGGTACCCAGCCCTACTGCCTGATGCCGTACCAGCCGTTGGCTGACATCTCGAGGGATAAAAAGAACAGCTCTAACTTTTGAACTGGCTAACGCTGCTTCAGCTTCGGGTAAATTGTTATAGCGTGCAGTGAAGGTAACCACTTGAGTGGCTTCTATGTTTTGTATCAATACGCGGCTTAAGCCAGTGTTACTGGCATCAACGACGGCTACCGGTATGTGACGTACATTGGTGTTAATGGCATAGCCAAATAATAACAACTGAATTAGCGGTATCATGATCATCATGCCGAAGGTCATTTTATCGCGTCGCAGTTGCGTGAGCTCTTTAAGGAAAATGGCTTTGATTCGTAACAGGCTATTCATGAATTATCACCTCGGGTACTGGTGACAAAAACATCTTCTAGGCTAGGCCTAGCCAAGCTTAGTTCTATGGCTGGATCAACGCAGGCTTGTTGCCTTAAAAATTGTATAGGGTCGTTAACACTGTCTTGCACTAAAACACGTAAGCGCGAACCTAACTGTGCCGCCGAAATAATCTCAGGTAACGCTAATAATTGCTGCTTTAGTTGACGTAGTTTGCCGCCGTAAACTTCTACAACATTAGCGCCCATGCTCTTCATTAGTTCTTCAGGGCTGCCGTCAGCACGTTTAATACCGGTTTCTAAAATGGCTAGTTTATGACAGCGTTCTGCTTCGTCCATATAGTGGCTAGAGACCAGTATGCTGGTGCCCTGATCGCTGAGGTCAAATAGTTGTTCCCAAAAGTCACGGCGATTTTCCGGATCTACCGCTGAAGTGGGTTCATCTAAAAATAATAGTTGTGGTTTGTGTAAGGTCGCTGCCGCCAAACTCAGCCGTTGCCGTTGGCCACCGCTCATGTTGCCGGCTAATTGTTTTTGCCGGCTTTGTAAGCGGAAAGTCGTTAACAACTCGTCAATACGTTGTTTTTTTTGTGTTCTGCCAAGGCCATAAATATTAGCGATAAACTCCAGATTTTCCTTCACACTTAGATCGTCATAGAGGGAAAACTTTTGGGTCATATAGCCTATATGAAAGCGCAGCTTTTCAGCGTCTTTGGGTAGGCTTAAGCCCAGTACTTCAATAGAGCCAGCGGTGGGTTGTAGTAAGCCGGTGAGTAAGCGTATAGCAGTGGTTTTACCGCAGCCATTGGGGCCTAAGAAACCATAAATCTGCCCTTTTTCAACCTCAAGGTTTAAGTGCTGTATCGCTTTGATACCGCCAAAGTGGCGGCTTAAATCTACCGCCTTAATGGCTAGGTCACTCATGGCAGTTCCACTTGTGCGGGTATGCCGTTGGGCAGTGAGGCATAACTATCAGGCAGCTGCACTTCGGCTAAGTACATCAGCCGGGCACGTTCGGATTGGCTGAGAGCATAGTAGGGGGTAAAGGCAGGCTCACTGGCTATCCAGCTGAGTTGGCCGGTGATGGGCTCAGCTATGCCGTCAACATGTACGATGAGGCTATCGCCAACGTTTAATTTAACTCTATGGGGCTCAGGCACATACACCCGGGCATGCGGCGCTTTACCCGCCAGTATTATGGCCAAGGGGCTGCCTATAGTTACCCGCTCGCCCAAATTCCACGGTAGGTTATCTAAGATGCCATCACGAGTGGCGACGACGCTTAAATCAGACAGGCGTTTTGTTTCTGCGCTTCGTTGGGCTATGGCGGCATTAAGCTCGGCTTCAGCGGCACGTAAATCCTCTTCTCGACTGCCATTGGTGAGTAGTAGTAAGGCTTCTTGCGCAGTTTGTAGATTGGCACTGTGGCTATTGCGTGTTGCTAGGGCTTTATCTAGCGCCGACTGGCTGACCAGTTGCTGGTTTTTTAAGCTTAGCTGCCTGCTGTAATTGCTTTCGCTTTCTGCCAGTGCTGATTTCGCGCCTTGCACCGTGGCTCTAGCCGAGGCTAGCTCTTCTTTTCTGGCGCCATGGCGTAGTTTTTCTAAATTGGCTTCAGCTTTGGCAACATTGGCTGCAGCTATGGCAAGCTGTGCTTTTTGCAATTGATCGTCTAGTTTGACGAGTAGCATGCCTTGTTTAACCACTGAGCCCTGCGGTATTGGTAGTGCAACAATAATTTCATTGGCTGTTGCGGTATGCGCTATTCGGTCTCGCTCTAGTGTGCCTAAGGCAATATTGTTGGCAGCGTTATCACAGCCAGTGATAACTAAAAAAACGAGTACTGCAATTAGGCGCATTATTGATTCCAGAGTATTAGCTAATAGGCTTGATCGTGAAAATAATAGGCTCTATGTTAAGTAATCGCTACCCCTTATAAATAAAATCATCGTTATAGATGCAGGTGATAGTGCCTATAGAGCGGAATTTTTGTGATATGTATGGCTGTTTTTATGGAGATAGTATTTATAGCGATAGCATTTTACGTATTTGTTTTTCATCAAAACCTTTTAGCCGCTTGGCACCATAATAAATTAGTGGGTAGCCGGTGCCGGCTAACTCCCTATATTTATCTTTATTTTTTGTGCTTTGCTCTACGTCGCGCTCATCCAGTGTGACTTGATATTGTTTGAAAATTTCACGAGTTTTGTTGCAGTAGGGGCACCATTGGGTTCCATACATAACCCAGCGAGGCTGGCCATTATCAAAGTGGCTGTTTAGCGGCCATTGTAAGCGTTTGGGTAAAGTATCTAGGCCGTAATTATCGGCTATGGCGGAAAGGTATAGAGCTTTGTTATAGTCTAGCACTTTGTCTGTGGGGGTAACTAATAAAGGAAACTTATCCCCCATGCGTTCGCGTAGATGGCGTTGGATGAGCTCAGGATTATCGGCAGTAACCAGTACTTCCTCAACACGAATCTCAAGGCGGGCTAGCAGCGCGCGGGCATGCTCACAGTGTTGTTGGCAGTTGTTCATGGTGTATAGAACAACATCGCTTTCAGAGTCAAAGCCTTGCTGGCTCTGATAATAGCCATAACCTTTATAGATAACTACTGCGACTAATAATAATTTAAGTAAAGATCTCATGGTATGTTTAACCGTTCCTTGTTGCTTGTGATAATAGCCTAGGCGCTACTTTGTAGGCCTTTGTTGTAATATATCTACTTATAGTTGCTGAGCTAGTGTGACAAATTATAGCTATAGTAGGTAGTGAATAGTAAGTAGTGATCATTAAAAGTAGCTGATGGCTGTGCATGCCCTAAGGAGCGTATCTATGTCTGATGTCTTTTTACTACGGCAAAAACTGGCCGCTGATAGTTGTAAAATAAGGGTGGAAGAGACCTTTTTACAGGCAGGAATTACCGCCAATGCCAGCGAACGCTATGCACCGCAAATACATAATCAACATTTTTACCAGCGGCTGATACGCGACGGTGATATGGGCTTGGGTGAAAGTTATATGCAAGGTTGGTGGGATTGTGAGGCGCTGGATGAGTTTATTGCCAAGCTAATTGCCCATAGACGGCGCAATGGCAAAGGTGGTTTTCGCTTAAAAGATTTATACCCTTATTTATATGCATGGTTACAACCCTTGGGGCGCGCATCGCAGGCCTACCAAATAGCCGAGCACCATTATAATTTAGGTAATGAGTTGTATGCGGCCATGTTAGATACGTGCATGACCTATACCTGTGCTTGGTGGGATAAGGGGGCGCAAACCCTAGAGCAAGCACAGATCGATAAGCTAGAGCTGATCTGCCAAAAACTACAGTTACAGCCAGGTATGACAGTGTTAGATTGCGGCTGTGGTTGGGGCAGCTTTGCCGCTTATGCGGCGCAGCATTATGGCGTTACGGTAACCGGGGTAAATGTTTCGGTAGAGCAGGTGGAGTATGCACAGCAGCGCTACGCGGATTTACCGGTAAATTTCATACTTGAAGATTATCGCCAGCACCAAGGCCTATACGATAGGGTGGTGAGCGTAGGCATGATAGAGCATGTAGGGCCAAAATATTACCCGCTGTTTCTCCAAAAAATGCGTAGTTGTTTAAAACCAGAGGGTTTATTTTTATTGCATAGCATAGGCAATAATCATTCGCAGTTTAGGCAGGATTGGATAGTCAAATATATCTTCCCCCAAGGCTATGTGCCTTCACTGACACAGCTGTCAGCGGCGATAGAAAATAATTTTGTGATAGAGGATGTGCACAACTTAAGTGTTAATTACGATAAAACACTGATGGCTTGGTTTCACAACTTTGAAGCGGCTTGGCCGCAATTGAGCAACCGCTATAGTGAGAGCTTTTACCGTATGTGGCGGTTTTATTTGCTTAGCTGTGCCGGTATGTTTCGCGCTAGGGAGTTGCAGCTCTATCAGTTGCTGCTATCCCCCTATGGCTTGGTAGAGGGCTATAAACGCTAAAAAGGTTTGGGGGCAAAACCGGTTACTTGGCTTAAACCCAACTCGCGGCCAGCCGCTGTTAAAGGATGCACGACCACTAAGCCTCGCACCGTTTTTTTCAGCTTGCCCATATCGGCTTGCTCTTGCTTGCTGAGCTCGCGGCTAAAGGGCAGGGATTTTATCCCTTCGCTTTTTTCGCTGACCTCTTTGCCCAGTTGGTTTTTTAGCGTAGCTACGGCTTTTCTGAGTTTTTCTTGCTCGGCCTGCGCCTGCAGGGTGATCTCTTTATCGCCGCGTTTTTTGGCGGCCGTTAATTTACGGCAGCATTTATCTAAGCGGTTATTGAGCTGTTGTAATTCTTTGTTGGTGTTCATAAGCGTACCTGGGGATAGCAGCGTAGGGCTGTGCTGGTATAAGTGTTGGTTAATAAGCTATGGGCTAAAGTTTATGAGCTAGGCTCTGTGGGCGGCATTATAGCAGTATCCCCGAACATAGTTTAGCTTGGTGGCCAAACAAACTAGACATAGCCAGCTACCGAAGCGCTGGCCATGGCGAGTGGCTATTATTGTGGCATAGTCGATTTAACGATGGTGCGCTCACTGTGCAAGGCTCTGGCGGCCAATAGGGAGGGGTAGCCATCAAAGCTGTACATCTCACGAAACTCGGCCCAATCCAATAAAGCCATTAACGCCATACTGGCATAGTGCCAGTCCACAAATGCCCCCTGCGCAGCCTGCTGATTCAGCCACTGTAAACTGTCGGGTATGCGCTCGCGTTGTAGCTTAAAAAGTAAGGCGTCTGAATCTACGTTTAGCGCAGAGCGCTTGCCCATAAATAAAATCACTAAAGAGTCGGTTACGGCATCAATGGCGCTGACTAAATTATATTCTTGCAAGGAGGGCTGAGCTAAACCCTGTTGTTGTAACAGATATTGATAAATGACATGGGAGTCGAAAATGCTCTGGCCGTTGTCCACCAACACCGGTAGTTTTTTAATAGGGCTGACCGCAGCATATTCTGCGCGCTCTTCATCGTTGAAGATATCCAGTGTTTTAAATTGGTATTCCGCTTGATCTAAAAATAGTCGTATACGCCTCACAAAAGGTGAGGGTAGAGAGCCGTATAGTGTCATAGCCATAAAGATATTCCTGTTGCCACAAGCTGCTTAGTGCAGGAGGGGGAGTAAGGGTTATATTAAAAGGTAATCAAAAGTTGCTTTGTAGTGCTGTGCTTCTGGGGTTTAAGTCGGCCGTTATTGCTAATAGGGCTTGTTATAGGGGCTATTGTATCTGCCTATCAAAACCATAGCTAAGATCAATTTCTATTATTGTTGCTGGCCAACTATCTTTCCCTACACACACGGCTAGGCTCAATTCAATGTTGAGCTAGTGATAAAGGCTGGGCATCGTCGTAGCGTCGAATCACATCGTCGAATTAGGTAACGATTAAGCACAATAAACTAAGGAGAGGCAGCATGAAAACACGCACCTTAACTATGGCGGCCGCTGTAACGGTAGCCCTATCACCGTTATGGATGTCTAGCGGGGCATATGCGCAGGGCCAGGCCAAGGCCAATAATTTTTGGTGGCCAGAGCAACTCAATCTGGCGCCACTGCGCCAGCATGCCACGCAGTCTAATCCCTTAGGTGCAGATTTTAACTACGCCAAGGCGTTTAGCGCGCTGGACCTCAAGGCAGTTAAGCAGGATATTAAAACGCTAATGACTGAGTCGCAAGATTGGTGGCCAGCAGACTATGGCCACTACGGCCCGTTCTTTATACGCATGGCTTGGCATAGTGCCGGCGTTTACCGGGTGGATGACGGCCGCGGCGGGGCCGCCGGTGGCCAGCAGCGTTTCGAACCACTTAATAGCTGGCCCGACAACGTCAACCTAGACAAGGCCCGTCGCCTATTGTGGCCCATCAAGCAAAAATATGGCCGCAGTATTTCCTGGGCGGACTTAATGGTGCTAACCGGTAATGTCGCGCTAGAGTCTATGGGCTTTAAAACCTTTGGCTTTGCCGGCGGCAGGCATGATGATTGGGAGGCCGATTTAGTGTACTGGGGCCCCGAGCAAAAATTTATGGACGATAAGCGCTACAGCGGCGATAGGAAGTTAGAAAAGCCTTTGGCTGCCGTGCAAATGGGCTTGATCTACGTAAACCCCGAAGGCCCTAATGGCAACCCCGATCCATTATTAGCCGCTAAAGACATACGCGAAACCTTTGGCCGCATGGCCATGAACGATGAAGAAACCGTGGCCCTTATTGCCGGTGGTCATACCTTTGGTAAAGCCCATGGTGCTAAAAAACCGGAGGGTTGTGTAGGCGCTGAACCTGCCGCTGCCGCCATAGAGCAGCAAGGTTTTGGTTGGAAAAATAAATGCGGCAGTGGCAAAGCGGGCGATACCATTAGTAGCGGTTTAGAAGGCGCGTGGTCGATTAATCCCACGGCTTGGACCATGCAGTATTTAGATAATCTATTCGGCTATGAGTGGGTAAAAACCAAAAGCCCTGCAGGTGCCACCCAATGGATACCCGCCAATGGCCAAGGTAGCAATTTAGTGCCTGATGCGCACGATAAAACCAAACGTCATGCGCCTATTATGTTTACCACCGATTTGGCCTTGAAGTTTGACCCTAGCTATAAAGAAATCTCTCAGCGCTTTCATCAAGACCCTAAAGCGTTTGAATTAGCCTTTGCTAAGGCGTGGTTCAAATTAACCCATAGAGATATGGGGCCACGGGCACGCTATATAGGTAAGGACGTACCCGCTGAAGTTTTATTATGGCAAGACCCTATACCCGCGTTGGATCATAAGCTGATTAACAGTAAAGATATTAAAAAGCTGAAAGCGCAATTATTGGATAGTGGTTTGAACCGTTCACAATTAATTAATACTGCCTGGGCTTCGGCGGCTAGCTTTCGCAATACCGATATGCGCGGTGGTGCTAACGGTGCCCGCATACGTCTAGAACCGCAAAAAGATTGGGCGGTAAATAACCCCGTGCAATTGGCAACAGTGTTGCAAGCCTTGGGAGACATACAGCAGGCGTTTAACAGTAAGTCTGGCAGCAAGCAAGTATCCCTAGCCGATCTTATTGTTTTGGGCGGTGCGGCGGCTATAGAGCAAGCGGCCGAGCAAGCGGGCCACAAAGTTGCTGTACCTTTTACACCGGGGCGTATGGATGCCGCGCAGGCGCAAACCGATGTGGCTTCCTTTGCTTCTTTAGAGCCTAAAGCGGATGCCTTTAGAAATTACTATGGCAAAGCTAACCGCCTGTCACCGACAGAGATGCTAGTTGATAAAGCGAATACCCTAGGCTTAAGTGTGCCTGAAATGACGGTGTTAGTAGGAGGCATGCGTGTGCTTAATGCCAATAGTCATCAATCGCAAAAAGGCGTGTTAACCAACAACCCAGGAATGTTAAGTAATGACTTTTTTGTTAACTTATTGGATATGTCTACCCAGTGGCAAAAATCTAGCGAGGCCGAGGGGGTATACCAAGGCGTAGATAGAAAAACGGGCAAACTAAAGTGGCAGGCGACACCGGTAGATTTAATTTTTGGTTCGCACTCAGAGTTACGTGCAGTCGCGGAAGTCTATGCTGCTAATGATGGCCAGAAAAAGTTTGTGCAAGATTTTATCGCCGCATGGGTTAAGGTTATGCGTTTAGATCGTTTTGATTTAGAAACCTAGTGCTTTAAGGTTAAGCCTAAAAATCCCGCTTTCATGCGGGATTTTTTTGTTATTGGCTACGGAGTATGGATTTTATAAATGCTAAGTGTTACCTCCATCTTGTCGTGCCGGCCTTGAGCCGGCACCCATGGTGTTAGGTAGTTATTAAGGTTTAGTGTTTTAATTTTAGCAGTAGATGTGCCTTAGCTTTAATGGTTGGATACCGGCGCGGTGGCCGGTATGACATGGTGGCGTGCGATAGTGAGAAAGCAGATTTTATACGTAGTGAATATCAATTTCAGCCTGTGGTGCCGGCCTTAATCCGGTACCCATAGTGTTAGCTGATGGTTAAGCTGTAGTGTTTTTCGTTTAGTAGAAAATTTTAGGATAGCCCTCTTGCGATTATTCTAGAGCTGGATAATAGTTTGTCTTATGGAATACTGTTGCTGCTGGGAAATGCTGTTGTGATAATACTGCCGGGCTATAGACTCGTGTAACAAGCTAGTGAAGAGTAAGGTGCGCTACTGGTTTAATAAAAAAATAAAGGCCCCTATGAATAACACTGCTCAGGCTGATTACATCGGCACCAATGTATTTGATGATAAACGCTCTATAGCCTATGCATTATTTTTAGCCTTGGTGGGTTATGCGGTCATGGTGGCTATCCCGGTTATTAGTACCGCCTGGGTAAATATGTTGGGTTTTACTGAGGAACAGGTGGGTAGGGTAGCTGGCGCCGACTTGTTGGGCTTATCCCTAGGTGCCGTGCTCACTTCCGTATTAGTCGCCAAAGTGAATCGCAAAGGTTTAACTTTAGTAGGCCTGCTTATATCCATAGTGGCTAACGGCTTGTGCATAGTGGTGGTCGATTACGAACAAACGCTATGGTTGCGCTTGGTAGCAGGCTTTGCCAGCGGCATTTTTACCGCAACCGCCATTGTGACCTTGGGTGGGGTAAGTAAGCCGGTACGCGCTTTTAACCTATTATTGTTAGCCTTTGCTTTTTCAACGGCCATAGAGCTACATTTTTTACCGAAATTAAGCATGGCCGGCATCTACTGGTTTTTTATCAGCTTAAGCGTGGTGTGTGTTTTGTTTTTACACTGGCTGCCCAGTAGGCCGCAGAGTGAAGCCGAGCTGGCCATGCAAGAGGCTGCAGCCGCGAAAGAAGATGGGGTAGAAAACTGGCAGGTGCCTAAATTTATCCCTTTCGCCTGCTTGTTTGCGATAGCACTTACCTATGTCAATATTGGCGGCTACTTTACCTATATAGAATTGGCCGCTCATGCCGATGGCGTTGCTAAAGAGTGGGTAGGCCCAGTGTTAACCTGGTCGTCTTTGTTTACCATAGTGGGTTGTGTGCTAGCCGCCATGTGTGGCCGCTTAGGGTTGTTTAAACCCTTATTTATCGCCTATGTACTCATGGCTACGGCGGTACTGATGTTAGGTGGCGGTATTACCAATACCAAGATAGCGGTGAGTTTGTTTATCTTTATGGCCATGTGGACCTTTGGTGATATTTTTCAATACGCGATGATAGCGCATATGGATAAACGCGGTACCTATATAGCCTTAGTGCCTAGCGTACAGGGCTTTGGCCAGTTTATAGGCCCCAATGTCGCCGCCTCAATTTTAGGCGCAGGGCTGGGTTATAACGCGGTGTTTATCGTCTGCGGCCTAACAGCTTTACTCGCGTTACTGGTGTATGTGGGTATATTTATTTATATGCACAGGCGTAAGCTTGCGCATAATGAGGCGGTTAAAACGGCATAGCTGTTTTCTGAAAAAAAGAAGGATAGAGTTATATAAGAATGGATGCGGGCGAGGAGTTTGTTAAACCAATAAAGGGGCTGCGGCCCCTTTATTTTTAAAACGACGTTGTTACCTTGGTGGCTATATTAACTAAAAATAACAAACTCATCATCGTTGTTGAGTACATTATCTCCAATTAGGTCTTCTATAGGGCTATCACCATTAAGTGCGCGGTAGGCGGCCATAGAGAGCACTAGGTCGCCATTGTCATCTTCAAAAAGAACATTGTCATCCGTAATAGCTTTGCGCAGTTTCTTGCGTTGGTTGTGTGATAGGGCTATTTCTTGCACGCTCATGGTTGACCTTCTAATTGAGTGATAAATAATACTGAGGTATAGCTGGCACTATTTTAGCGCATTAGCGCTGCAAAGTAGCCCCCCCTTTTGTTTTTGTGGAGAAGGCGAGCAAGAGTAGGGGGGTTGGGAGGAGATATACGATAACTGGGCAGCTACTGGTTACAGTAGCTCAGCCACAATCTGCTTTAATAAAAAGGTCTCTCGTTCTATCGATAGGCCTTTTTTGTCACTAGTCGCCATAGTGGCTTCATTATGGCTAATCGCTTCATGGATGTTGATCCATAGGGGCTGCATGTCATTGCTAATCTCATGGGCCTCAAAGCTGGGAGCCAGCAACTCCGCATCAATATCACAGCGATAGCAGTAAGATTGCATGTGGATAATATCAGCATCGTCTTTATACCAAGGCCTAAACTCCTCATACAGGCCGAATTCCTCAATATTGCTAATGTTTTGCGCGCCGGTTTCTTCGGTTAATTCACGTATTAGGCCGGCAATAGTATCTTCCCCTTCGTCTATACCACCGCCCGGTAGGCTGTAGTCGTGATAGCGCTGGGTGTATAGCAGAAGTATGTTATCGCCGTCTAACACTATGGCTCGGCTAGCCTCGCGGCTAATATGCTTACTATTCATAGTCGATATGGCAGGGTGAACCGTGGATTTTAATAAACGCATAAAAATGAATAATGTGGCTAGGGTTTGATAAGGGGGATTAATGATACCAAGTTTTCGCCGCCACGGTTTATACTAGGTTATTAGTAAGGCTCACCAATACAGCGCTTAAAAGCACAGGTTAAGAATACATGATTAATTTTGACACTATCCCCACCGATGGCGACCCCCAGCAACTGATTAACAGTATTAACCATACTAGGCGTCAGCATGATAGCAAAACGCTGCTTGCCATGATGGAAAAAGTCAGTGGTGAAAAAGCTGTGCTATGGGCGGGTGATGTGATTGGTTTTGGCCGTTATCACTATACCTATAAAACCGGCCGCCAAGGTTATTGGCCGCTAATATCATTTACCCCCAGCCTACAAAGCTTAATGATTAATGTTATGACCGGGTTTACCGATTATGAGGCGCAGTTGAAGAATATAGGTAAAGCCAAGCTCACCGAAAATGCCATGATTCTTTATACCTTGAGTGATGTTAACCGCTTAGTGCTTGAGAACTTCTTGCAAAAGGTTTTTGATGATATGCAGGCTAAGCATAATAATGCTTAGGGGCTAGGCTAAAGCCTGCCAAGATGGGCAGGCTGGTATTGGCGCTTGGCTGAAATTTCATCTACTCATCGATTTACCCCGCTAGTGTTATTTTTATATCACCCTAAATCGCAGAGCAGGTGCAGATAGTGCAAGGTTGCTGTCAGCCATTCTTCGAGTTACAGCTACTTGGTAATCGCCGGGTGATTCAATATTGAAAAAGCTAGATAGCTTAAATGGCCGTATATACGCTTGCTCTTTATTAATGTCCACCCATGTTCGGCTAGCCCGTTTCTCAAAGTCAGGTTCGCGGCTATTTAGCCAGTCTTCATTGGCGCTTACTTCTGTGCCGTCAGAGCAAGTGACATTAATGTCATAATCCAAGAAGGGGCGACGTTCCAGAAGTTGCATGTCATCCTTAGTTGTATTTTCTATTAATAAAATTATTTCTATGCCGCTATTGCGCCAATGGATATGTTTTTCGGCTACGCAGGCCATGCGTAGCCCGCCCACTTTTGCACCCCAAAATTCACCCCAAGATATAAGTTCCATGGTTATCTCCTTATTATGATTAACACTGGCGCCAGTTTAGGCTGGTCACGTTAGGGGAAGTGACTGGGCTTCTTAACGTTCGGCGGCCGCGTCGTTGGGAAAAGTGTTCAGTGGCGGCAGATGTTAATCGCCAGCCCAGAGTCACAGTGGGTGAAACCACTTCAGTGCAGTCGGCATTAGCGGCTTTTATAGCTTCGGAGTTAGCTTTCCACCACCAGTTAAGGCGGGCTACCGTAAAGCGTTTTCCGGCAAAGGGGCCACTATCGGGTATCCAGCATAAAAACATTTTAAAGGTGTCATGGCGCCTAAAAAATTCGGAAGGGTTAAGTGCGTGCCCGGGGGTATCGTTGGTTGTTATTGCGTGGGGCCCGGCGCCGACGATATGAATTTCATGGTAAGGGTCGGTAGTGTCTAACATGCGCCTGCCATTACTGCTGATGCATTCTTTGGCTGTATTCGTTACGATTCCGGGCTCTCTTTCCAAATGAGTGACAACATCTTGCACAAATTGTAGGCGGCCTGAACATGTTGATTTAGGTAGCGTGACAGTTGCGTCAAATCGAATGCCGGGCGGTGGGAAGCGGCCAAAATTATTCCAGCAATTGCCGCCATCTTTGGTTACCAAAATACGATCTCTAGTGGCGGTGTAGGTGATTAATTTTGGGTAGCACGTCCAGCGCCTTAACGTGCGGTACACCAACCATGATAAGAGGACGATGATGCCTGCAATCACTAGGATGATTAATAATACTTGCCAAGCTGGAATGGTGGCTACGGGCGGTATGGGAAAAGGAATAATTATGCCACCTGGCGGTGGTGTCGGTATAGGTGCTGGGACGGGTTGTGCATAGCTTGTCGTAATGGTGACTATAAACAATAAAGCGGATAGAAATCCGTGCTGAATTAAATTAAAAGTTAAAGCGTACTTGTGTTTTATCATGACTGATCTCCTGGATTTATTTACGATATAAATGAAAACGGGATATCTGTATTTCTAGGCAATACGTAAGATATGGTGATTAGGCGATGTCGTTAATATATCTAAACAGAATAATTAACAAGCCAATGAGGTTTACTGTTCGTATTGACCTGACTATCTAGTATGTCTAGGCTTTGCGTTTTAGTCGGAAGCGGGACTAATTTTCACCTCCCACTAATTAAAAACGGTTAATACCATACACCTATTAAATAGTGCTGGCTATTATTTTTGGCTTAGTAAACCCTAGTGGCGCAACGCAAGAAGCGGGGTGGACTATTCAATATTACTGCTGCCCCGTTAACGTAATCTCGTTATCGGCCATATTCTGCAGAAGATTTTTGATGATATGCAGGCTAATAAAAATAATGACTAAGTAGGGATAGGCTTACTTTTGCTTCACTCATTTTTCATGTGAAACGTAGCTTCCCCTCTTAGCTGTTTCCCTTGGGCTATGTTGATGCGTTTGTAGGTTGTTGCCCCTTGTGTTTGATATGGAAAACCCCCAGCAGTAGCAAGCCAATAATCGCTGCGCCAACACCAATAGGTTGTGCCAAGTCGGCAGATAAATTTAATCCTATAGCCGCTGTCGAGATATATGACAGGGTTACGCTGGTCGTAATCACCGCGGGTACACTGGCGACCCAGTGGAAGGTACCCCGGTCAAATAAGTATTTAGTGGCCAGCCACAATACGCTGGTTGACAGCAACATATTAGAAAAAGCGAAATAACGCCAAATTAGGGTGAAATCCAGCTTAGTCATAAAGTAAGCAATGGTAAGAATAGGTAATGCCAGTAACAAGCGATTACGCGCACTCTGCGGAATATTAAAGGCGTCGACCAGGGTCAGGCGCAGCGAGCGAAAGGCCGTATCCCCTGAGGTAATTGGGAATATCGCCACGGCAATAATCGCCATAATACCGCCCAAGACACCTAAGTAGCTGCTGGCGATATGATTAACCACTAAACCAGGCCCACCTTGGGCTAGCATGGCTTTAAGTTCAACATAGCCATCAGGGAAAGCTGCTATCCCTGCAAGGGCCCATACACAAGCGACTAACCCTTCGCATATCATGGCACCGTAATATACCGGCCGCACATATTTTTCATTGCTCAGGCAACGGGTGATAATTGGCGCCTGGGTGGAGTGAAAGCCACTTATTGCGCCACAGGTAATGGTAATAAACAGCAACGGCCAGGTGGGTAAGCCGTCAGGGTTGGCTTGTAAAATATCGTGGCTATGATCGGCACTAAAATAAGCGAAAAAATCGCCGGTTACCGGCAAGTGGGGTGCGTTAATCAAGAGTGATATGGCAATAAGCGTGGTCATCACTATCATTAGCAAACCAAAAACGGGGTAAAATTTAGTGATAATTTTATCTATGGGTAACAGGGTGGCAAAAAAGTAGTACGCTAAAATAACCAGCACCCAAAAGGTATTGTTGGCAAAAAACGTATCTTGAAAATACGACAGGTTACTCAATAAGCCAGCGGGGCTCATAATAAATACCACACCCACAAAAAACAGCAGCATGGCGGTAAATATCAGCATAAAACCTTTAAACACCACGTTGTAATAGTGGCCAGCTATTTCCGGTAAGCTTTTACCGTCTTCCTTGATGCTCATCACCCCAGAAAAATAATCGTGTACGGCGCCACCCAATACATTCCCTAACACTATCCATACAAGCGCGATAGGGCCATATAAAGCACCTAATATGGGACCAAAAATTGGCCCTACACCGGCAATGTTTAAAAACTGGATCAAGAAGGCTTTAACCGGGTGTATGGCCACATAATCGACCCCTTCGGCAAAGCGGATTTGCGGGGTCTCGGCAAGGGGGTCGATTCCAGCCTGCTTTTCAACAAAAGGGCTGTAAAATTTGTAACCAAGGGCCAGCACGCTAATACAGATAATAAAGATGAGCATATGTAGGTTTTCTCAGTGTGAGATAGGTGAACGTGAGCAGGGTGAGATACAGCAGCGCTATCTTATTGTGCTCTGAGTTTTCATTAAATAATGGTAATGGCCAAACGCCGATAGATTAAAGGCATTTTGGCGTAATAACAAACCATTAATATAATGGCCAACATTACCAATTATTGGGTGTAGTTGAGCAATACAACTAAGGCTTGAATCACTGGAAATGCCAAGATTGTTTATATTGAATGATGTTCGTTGCGTAGTGCGCGAGAATTTTTCACCAATGGTTTTCGATGATATGCGAGCTAGGGCTAATAATAAATAGGAAGGGTGGCTAGGCTTACTATGGCTTAGGAGCTTATTTTACGTGAAATGTAAGGTCTGATCCTGCGGTTTTCAATTATTAAACTTTAATAACTATGACATTACAGGGCTGTATATAAAATAATCGTTACGAGCCCTTAACAATAATAATTTTTATTCCTAGCGCTGCCTTTCCGCCTTGCTGGGCGGGTTACTTGACTCGCTACGCTCGGCCTACGGCCCGACCTAAAGGTCGTTCAACGCAAAATACGCTTATGTGCTTTTGCTTGCCCAAAAGAAAGCTAACCAAAGAAAAAGGCCCCCCTAGTCCGTCGCCCTCCGGGTACCCTGCGCTACTCGAAAACAAGCGGCCGCTGCGGAACTCGCATTTTGAAGATACACCATCTTCAAAACACTCAAACAGTCCTCGCTGCTTCGCGCCGCTACTTTCCTCCGTTGCTCGGCGACTCCCAAGGGGAATTGGGTGCTTCGTAGTGGGTTTTGGGGGGACTTGAGTTTAAATAGTGGGGGGTGTGAATAGTTTGCATAAAAATGTTTAAGTGCAGGTGTTCGATGCTGGATATATTGAAAATCATCCGCCAATATCTACAATGTGGCTATAATGCATAAACCTAACTGCTAGGTTCTTAACATATTTGTTAGTACCTGAATGGAGTGTCGGTGAAGAAAGAAGAAGGCATCTCAAAGTATAAGTTTAATAAGATCGCAACAGAATCTTTGAAGAATACTATTCGGCTTCATTTTGACTCTATACTCCTTTATGAGAACGGATCGTACCCAAGTGCGCTTCATCTTTCTGTCTTAGCTTTGGAGGAGTTTTCTAAGGCTAACTGGATAGATCACTATATTTGGTCATCTGAAACCAACGGAGGCTACCCCGATTCTGGGTTTGAGCAGGAATGGTTAAAACTCCTGTATCTTCACCCGAAGAAGCAGTGGAACTTTGTGGCGAGAGAAATTAGTGATTATTCACCAAAGTTTATTTCCCTTGTCCAGAGCGGAAAACTTGAAGAGAAAAAGCAAAACGCGATATATGTTGGCTTAGTTCGATCCAAAGGGAAAGTTGATACTGATAGCCGTATATCTACACCTTATCGAATCAAGCAAAAAGATGCGAAGCAATTTATTTCAATTATCAATGATGAGTTGCTAAGAATTTGCGCAAGAATTGAAGAGGATGAATTCTATTATGAGGGCGGCAAGGGTATGGATAATGCGTTTGACTATGAGATATACAAAAAGCTTTTAAAATGGCCCCATAAAAGCGGAATTAAAAATAATGGCTGGAGAAAGAAGAATTACAAGAGAACCTAAGATATACGATCAAAGGTCCAGAGTACTTGAAAGGCATTCTCTCTAGTCCACTCCAAAACCCACTACGAAGCACCCAATTCCCCTTGGGAGTCGCCGAGCAACGGAGGAAAATAACGGCACGAAGTAGCGAGCACTGTCCGAGTA
>TARA_R110002096_G_scaffold27963_1_pt1 | contig 77325 bp, 65 predicted proteins | sample TARA_R110002096 | Tara Oceans TARA_R110002096 (sample SAMEA4397295) | marine metagenome | biome: Polar Biome; feature: [DCM] deep chlorophyll maximum layer (ENVO:01000326); material: water (ENVO:00002006), including particulate matter (ENVO:01000060) such as... | depth 35 m
ACCTGGCTATCGCCCTGGTGTTTATCCAGGGCGCGCGGTTGCACATGCATACTTACGATCATGAGTCGACCACGTCGGAACATGCGCATCAGGAACATGGCCACGTCGACTACGGAGTTTCGGCTAAGAAACATCCTGACCAAGTGGGTCAAATCGACCTGTCTCAACAAGGAGTCCTGAAAAAACTGCCGCCTGGATCGATGGTCATCGCTTTGTTTTCGGCAGTGATCCTGCTTCTGCCGAGACGGCTTTGCTCCCGGATATCGTGGCGCCTCTATCGCCATGCACTATTCCTCTCTTCCGCTTTCAGTCTAAGACCGCCCCTGCGCGCACCCCCGCTCTGAGACTTCCCTTTAGATGGTTTTGCCTGCGAAGACCTGCCGTTGGTCTGTGCTGAGCAATGCCGCATGGCTTTTTATCTTGAATGCTTTTCCGCGCGTGTCGTATCACCGACGCAGCGCTCAGGAGTGGGTAATGTTCAATGTTTTGTTCTTGGCGCGCCGAAAAAACCGGCGAGCGGTAGTGCTGTGGTTCCTGCTGTCCTGTACTGTGCCGGTATCGGCCATGGGTCAATCGCAGGGTATATGGACACTGGAAGACAGTATCCGGCGCGTGGTCGAGATTGCGCCGGAAATCCGTGGTGCGCAGGCGGCGGTCGGTGCCCGCCAGGGTGCACTGCAACAGGCCGGTGTGTGGCCGAACCCGCAGATCGAATTGCGTGCCGACGACAGTATCGGCAAGGACGCGGGCACCGGAGGCACTGATTTTACCCAGTTTGCGATCAGCCAGCCGCTGCCGCTGAGCGGTCGTCTTGGACACCAGCAAGCGGTCGCCGGGGCGGCCCTGGACGCTGCCCGTGCTGAGCAGAGCTATCAGCAGATCCGCCTGGAAACCCAGGTGGCGCAGCGCTATCACAGCCTGCAGCTGGCTTTGGGGCGCCTGCGCCTGGCACAGCAGCGCCTGCAACTTGCCGATGACCTGCAGAACACCGGGCGCCGCCGCGCCCAGGCCGGGGAGCTTTCCGAGCTGGAGCGTCTGCGCATGGATCTGATCCGGGAAGCCGCGCAACAGGCATTGAATAGTGCCGAAGGCGCCTATAACGAAGCGCTGAGCAGATTTCGTGTCTACTTGGGGCTATCCGGCGAGACGACACCTCAATTGACTTCCCTTAAACCGTTCGGCCTCGTCCCCGCGCTGGAACAGTTGCAAGCCGGTCTGGCGAACCATCCGGCGCTGCTCGCCGCGAAACACCGAGTCGAGGCGGCGCGATCAGGTGTGGACCTGGCCCGTGCCGAGCGCTTGCCGGATCTTAGCCTGAGTGTGTTTCGTGAGCAGGATTTACTCAACGGACGTCGCCAGGATGTCACCGGAATCGGCCTGGGTATCACCATCCCTCTCTGGGACCGAAACAGCGGTCGCATCGGAGAAGCCCGGGCTCAAGTCATTGAGGGCCAGTCGGAACTGCAGGTGCTGGAACGGGATTTGGATAGCCGCCTGCGGCAGAGCTATCTGAATCTGAATCAGCTCGTTAAGCAGGGAGAGCATTACCGCACGCGGGTGTTCCAGCCTGCGCAAAAAGTATTCGAGCTGACGCGCAAGGCATATGCCAGCGGTGAGGTGGAGATCCTCTCGGTGATCGATGCCAACAACACCTATTTTGACGCCCACGAACGCTATTTGAAACTGCTGCAAGAGGCGTGGCTGGAGGCCGCGGATCTGCGCCTGGCCGCCGGTCGTGCCCTTGTCGCCACTGAACAGGATACTGATAATGAATAAGCCTTTAGCCACTCTGTTTTTCCTGCTAATCCCGGCGCTGGCGCCGGCCGCTGAACTGGTATTGACTCAGCAGCAACTGGCCAGCGCCCAGCTTACCACCACTACCGTGACTGCCCGTGAGCTGAAACCACGCCTGGATCTGACCGCTACCCTCACCGCTGACCGGCGCAAGAGCCACCGTGTTACACCTGTCGTGGATGGCCTGGTGACCGAGTTGCTGATGGTGGAGAATGACACGGTGCATAAGGGACAGGTGCTGGCCCGGTTGCGTAGCAATAGCCTGGGCCAGGCGCAGGCGGATTATCTGGAGGCATTGGCCCGTTTCGATCTGGCGCGCGCCGAGCGCGCCCGCATCAAAGGGTTATGGAAAGACGGCATCGTCGCGGAAAGCCGCTGGCTTGTGGTGGACAGCGAATACAAGCGTGCCCGTGCCACCCTGGATGCCCGCCGTCGCTTGTTATCGCTGGCCGGGTTGTCGGACGACCAGATACAGGCGCTGGCGCAAAAGCCCGACCGCCTGGCGGAGTTCGAGCTGATCAGCCCGATCAATGGCATGGTCACCGGCGTCGAGATCGAGTCGGGGCAACTGGTCACCGCTGGTCAGGTTGCCTTTCATGTCGACGACCTGTCCAGCCTGTGGGCCGAGGTACGGGTTCCGGTAGCCAGCCTGCCCCGGATCGAGCTGGGAGCGGAAGTCCTGATCCAGGTTGAGGCCAGCCCCGGGCGTGAATACCGCGGGCGGCTGCAATCTCTGGGCGGGGAAGTGGAGCGTCAAAGCCAGACCCTGGGCGGCCGAATCGTGGTCGACAACCCGGACGGCATCTTGCGGCCAGGGATGTACGCTGCCGTGACGCTGACCGGGATTGCCTATCAGGGTTTAGTGGTGCCGGCCAGCGCGGTGTTCCGGATTGGCGAGCAGGCTTACCTGTTCGAGGTGATGGGTTCACGGCGCTTCAAGCCGGTTCCGATCAAAATCGGCACGGAGGCGGGCGACTGGATTTCGGTGCGCGCCGGTATCGCGGCCGACACCGAGATTGTCAGCGGCGGCGTGGCCGAGCTGAAATCGCACTGGCAGTATCAGGGAGGAGAATAAGTCATGATTGCTGCACTGATTCGTTTCTCCCTGATCCAGCGGCTGATGATCCTGCTGCTCGCTGCCGCACTTACCGTCGGTGGGATATGGGCATTTCGCACCCTGCCGATCGACGCCTTCCCGGATATCGCCTCGCCCCAGGTGCAGGTGATCATCAAGGCGCCGGGCCTGTCGCCCACCGAGGTGGAAAGCCGCATCACCTTTCCCATCGAGGCGGAGATGCAGGGGCTGCCGCGCCAGACCGTGCTCCGTTCCACCACCAAGTACGCCCTGAGTTCCATCACCATCGATTTCGAGGACGGCACCGACATCTACTGGGCGCGCCAGCAGGTGGCCGAGCGCCTCAACCAGGTCTGGGGCGAGCTGCCGGCTGGCGTGGAGGGCGGTCTGGGCCCAATCACCACGCCGCTGGGCGAGGGGTATATGTACCGGGTCGAGGGGAAAGGTTACAGCAACCGGGAGCTGCGCCGTATTCAGGACTGGGTCATCCGCCCACGCTTGCGTACACTCGAGGGAGTGGCGGAGGTCAATTCCCTGGGCGGCGAGGTCAAGGTGTTTGAAGTCGTAGCCGATCCCGAGGCGCTGCTGGCCTACGGTCTGTCGATCGAGGACCTGGAGACCGCACTGGAGAATAACAACCGCAACGCCGGCGGAGACCGCATCAACCGTAACAACGAAGTATTGCTGGTGCGCACTGTGGGACAACTGCGGGATCCGGACGACATTCGGAGCATCACGGTGGCAACCCGTGACGGAGTTCCTCTACACATCAGTGACGTAGCCAAGGTCCGCATCAACTCCCTGACCCGCTACGGGGCGGTCACCGCCGACGGCGAAGGCGAGGTGGTTACCGGCCTTGCGCTGTTGCGCAAGGGCGCCAACAGCCGCACCACCGTTGATGGAGTGAAACGCGAACTGGAGGCGCTCAAGACAGCGCTGCCCGAGGGGGTCCATATCGTACCCTTCTATGATCGCACCGAGCTGGTGACGCAGGCGGTATGGACCGTGGAAAAAGCGCTGGGCGAGGCCGTGGTGCTGGTGTTGCTGGTGTTGATCATCATGCTTGGCAACCTCCGGGCCGCCTTGACCGTCGCGCTGATCTTGCCGCTTTCGGTGCTGTTCACCTTTGTAATGATGCGCCTGTTCGGCGTCAGCGCCAATCTCATGTCGCTCGGCGGGCTGGCAATTGCCATCGGTATCCTGGTGGATGCCGCGGTGGTGGTGGTCGAGAACATTCATGCGCAACTCAGTCATGCGCCCAAGGGGATTGGTCGTCTGCACCTGGTCTACCGGGCAACACTGGAGGTGGCGACTCCGGTGATCTCCGCCGTGCTGATCATTATCGTGGTGTTTCTGCCCCTGTTCAGCCTGTCCGGGCTGGAAGGCAAGATGTTCACGCCGCTGGCGGTGACAATTGCGTTCGCGCTCATCGGCTCGTTGCTCCTGTCGCTGACGGTCATTCCGGTGTTCGCCAGCCTGTTGATGCGCGGTGGCGCGGAAAAGGATAACCGGGTGCTGGCTTTGCTGAAACAGGCCTATCTGCCGGTAATGCGTTGGGCGTTGAACAGCCGCAAGACCGCAGTTGGCGGTGCCTTGGTATTGCTGGTGATCGCAGCCGCACTGTTTCCCATGATTGGCAAGGAGTTCATGCCGGTCATGGATGAAGGCACCACCGTGGTTATCATCGAAAAGCTGCCCAGCATTTCGCTGGAGCGCTCGCTGGCGCTTGATGAGCCCTACCAAAAGGCCATGATGGAACTACCCGAGGTCACCGGTGTGGTGTCGCGTACCGGCGCCGACGAACTGCGCATGGACCCCATGGGCCTGTACCAGACCGACAACTTCATCATCACCAAGCCGCGCGATCAGTGGACGGTAAGCCTGGAGGAGTTTCAGGAACGGTTGCGTGAGAAGCTCGACCGCTTCGTCGGCATCGACTACGCCTTCACCCAGCCCATCGACATGCGGGTCTCGGAGATGCTGACCGGCGTGCGGGCCGCGATGGCCATCAAGTTGTATGGCGACGATCTTCCGGTGTTGGAGGAAAAATCCAAACAGATCGAAACGCTGGTCAACAGCATTCCCGGCGCCGTCGATGTCTTTCGTGCGCCGCTCTCGGGTCAGACTTACCTGCAGGTCGAGATCGATCCCCAGGCCATCGCCCGCTTCGGGATCAATGTCGATGACATCAATCGGCTGGTGGAGATTGCGGTCGGTGGTCGTGTGGTCACCGAGGTGATCCAGGGCAACTACCGGGTAGGTGTACTGCTACGCTATCCGGAAAAGTCACGCACATCCCCGGCAGACATCGGTGCGCTAAAGGTGGAAACACCGACGGGAGAAAAGATCCTCTTGAGCAGTCTGGCCAGGCTGCGGGAAGTGGATGGGCCGGTGGCGATCACCCGCGAATCGGCCAAGCGCCAGGTGGTGGTGCAGGCTAACGTCGAAGGCCGCGATGTGGTGGGTTTCGTCGACGATGTACGCGCCACACTGGAACGCGAACTGCAACTGCCACCGGGTTATTACGTCACCTATGGCGGCCAGTTCGAGAACCAGCAGCGCGCCGGCGCCCGTCTGGCGCTGGTAGTGCCGGTAGCCGTCGCGCTGATTTACGTCATGCTGTTTACCACCTTTCGCTCCCTTCGCCAGGCCGGCCTGATCATACTCAACATCCCGTTCGCCATGATCGGCGGCGTGATCAGCCTGTACCTGTCCGGCCTGTATCTGTCGGTACCGGCATCCGTAGGCTTTATCACCCTGTTCGGTGTGGCGGTGCTCAATGGTGTGGTGATGGTGACCTACTTCAACCAGTTGCGTGAAGCCGGCCGAACGCTGCTCCAGGCGGTTCAGGAAGGTGCCGAACGCAGGTTGCGCCCGGTACTCATGACCGCATTAATCGCCAGCCTGGGCCTGGTGCCGCTATTGACGGCGACCGGGCCGGGCTCCGAGTTGCAGCGCCCGCTGGCGGTCGTGGTGATCGGCGGACTGTTCACGTCGACGCTGCTCACACTGGTGCTGCTTCCTACCTTATATGCCTGGACAGAAGGGCGGGCGCAGCGACGCCTGGCTCAACCCGCAACGGAGGACCACGTGTGAAGATTCTGACGCTTATTGTACATGCCAATACCCAGCAGGAATTGGGTGACCAACTACGGACCCTGAGCGAGGTATCCGGCTTTACGTTCAGCCATGTGGAAGGGCACGGGGCTCAGGTGGAACGCGACCCGTTTCTCTCGGCACGTGATAAAGTGGTCGGCTACACACCGCGGGTTCGGGTGGATATCCTGCTTGATGACGCCGATGTAAGTGCCGTACTGGAGGCGCTTCGCCAGGCGGAAAACAGCGTGACCGGTGACGTTGTTTACTGGATAACGCCTGTGGAAGAAGGAGGTCACCTTTAATTGAGACAACCGATAGGCGAAAACCCATTCTCGGTCTGGCTTCCGACTCGCCGGTATGATGGCGAAAACGGCTCCCGGAACAGAAGTGTTTTCAATAGATTTTTGATCATGGTATTTTCATCGCACTTTAAATCTTCTGGAAAATCATAACCTGCTGTATTTAAGTGGTTATTTGAGTAAGGGGTCAGTGAACAAGGGGTCAGAAGAAGACTTTCTTCTGACCCCAGCTTAGCTTCTGCTCCCGGTTTAACCGATGCCAGGCCCGTAAAGACAATGTCCCGCACAGACGCCGATCAATATTGGATGACCCGGGCTCTGCAGCTTGCATCGGAAGCCGCGGCGAAGGGGGAAGTGCCTGTGGGCGCCGTGGTGGTGCTCGACGGCAGGGAGATCGGGGCAGGTTTCAATGCGCCGATTTCCGGCTGCGATCCGACCGCCCATGCCGAGATCCGGGCGTTGCGGGATGCGGCCGCCCGGGTTGGCAATTACCGGCTGCCTGGCGCCACGCTTTACGTTACGCTGGAGCCCTGTACCATGTGTGTGGGTGCCATTGTCCATGGCCGCATCAGCCGCCTTGTGTACGGCGCTGCCGAACCGAAGGCCGGGGCGGTGGAATCGGCACGCCGGACGTTGGAAGAGTCTCATCTGAACTGGGGTGTGACTGCGGTCGGCGGTGTTCTGGCCGATCAGTGCAGTGAGGCGATCACTGAATTTTTCAGTCGGCGGCGGGCGGAAATCCGGCGCCTTCGCAAACAACCTTCAGGGAAGGAGTAGTCCTCGCCTATGAAAGTCCTCGTTACCGGCGGTGCCGGGTATATTGGCAGTCATGTGGTTCGTCAGCTGGGCCAGGCCGGTCACGACATCGTGGTCTTCGATAATCTGTCCACGGGTTATCGCTGGGCGGTCACCGCTGGCGAACTGGTGGTTGGGGATCTGGGCGATGAGGCGGCGCTCGAGGATCTGTTCTCCCGTCACCGGTTTGAGGCGGTTCTGCATTTTGCGGCCAACATTGTGGTGCCGGAATCCGTTGCCAACCCCTTGAAATACTACAGCAACAATACTCGCAATACCCTGAATCTTCTGAAAGCGGTCGAAAAGCACCAAGTGCCTTACATGGTGTTTTCCTCCACTGCGGCCGTCTATGGCATGCCTGAGCAGACGGTGCTGACCGAGGATCTGCCGCTGGCCCCCATCAATCCCTACGGCGCCTCCAAGATGATGAGCGAGCGGATGATCATGGACCTGGCGGCGGCCTCCGGCCTCAACTACGTGATCCTCCGCTACTTCAATGTGGCGGGGGCCAACCCGGATGGCCTGCTCGGCCAGGCCACGCCCGAGGCGACCCATCTGATCAAGGTGGCCTGTGAGTGCGTCACCGGCCAGCGCGAGGGCATGAGTGTCTTCGGTACCGACTACGACACCCGCGACGGCACCTGCATCCGGGATTACATCCATGTTGAAGACCTGGCCAAAGCGCATGTCATGGCGCTGGATTACATGGCGGACGGCGGTCGTTCGAAGGTCATGAACTGCGGTTATGGTCGCGGGTTTACGGTTCGCGAAGTGATTGATGTTGTGAAAACACAGTCCGGCGTCGATTTTCCAGTTACCGAAACCACCCGGCGTGCGGGCGACCCGGCGGCATTGATGGCGGATAACACGTTAATCAGGCAAACCCTCGGATGGCAACCTGATTACGATGACCTGGACACTATTGTGGGAACGGCTCTGGCCTGGGAAGCAATCTGGCAGAAGAAAAAAACCAGCGACACCCATTAAATTTTTTTTGTATTGGGATTTAACGGATGAAAATTACGATTTTTGGAACCGGTTATGTCGGGCTCGTGACCGGTGCATGTCTAGCGGATGTTGGTCATCACGTTCTGTGTATGGACGTTGATCAGGCCAAGATCGAAAAGCTTAAGAGTGGCCAGATTCCCATCTACGAACCAGGCCTGGACAATATTGTGAAGCACACCGTCGAGGCAGGGCGTCTTTCCTTTACCACAGACACGGAAGAAGCCGTCGGCCACGGGACCTTGCAGTTTATTGCGGTCGGCACGCCTCCGGATGAGGACGGGTCAGCGGATCTGCAGTACGTTACTGCTGTGGCCCGGTCCATCGGTGAATTCATGGACGACTACAAGGTGGTCGTGGACAAGTCCACGGTGCCGGTTGGTACTGGTGACAAGGTCGGGGCAGCGGTCAGGGCCCAGCTTGACCGCCGTGGGCTGGAGCTTGATTTTGACGTTGTGTCCAACCCCGAGTTCCTCAAGGAAGGCGCTGCCATCAATGATTTCATGAAGCCCGACCGCATTGTTGTCGGTACCGACAGCGAGCGGGCGGCGGAACTGCTGCGGGAAGTCTATTACCCGTTCAATCGCAGCCATGACCGCATGATCTTCATGGATCTGAGGTCTGCGGAGCTCACCAAGTATGCCGCCAATTCCATGCTGGCTACCAAGATCAGCTTCATGAATGAGATCGCCAACCTGGCCGAACGACTGGGCGCGGACATTGAAGCTGTCCGTCGTGGTATTGGTTCCGATCCCCGGATTGGCTATCATTTCATCTACCCCGGCTGTGGTTACGGTGGTTCCTGCTTCCCGAAAGATGTACAGGCGCTGGCCCGGACGGCCAGTGACTGTGGCTACGATGCGCGGCTGCTGAACGCGGTTGAGGCGGTCAACTACGCCCAGAAGCACGTCCTGTTCGATAAGATCAGTCACTACTTCGGTGGCGACCTGAAGGGCAGGGTCGTGGCCATTTGGGGCCTGGCCTTCAAGCCCAATACCGACGACATGCGTGAAGCGTCCTCCCGTGCCCTGATGGAAGACTTGTGGAAAGCCGGTGCCATCGTTCAGGCCTTTGATCCCGAGGCCATGGAAGAAACCCAGCGCATCTATGGTGGCCAGGACAATCTGACCCTCTGTGGTACCAAAGAACAAGCACTCAAGGGCGCGGATGTGCTGGCAATCTGCACCGAATGGAAGGAGTTCCGGTCACCGGATTTCGAGTCGGTCGCTTCCTCTCTCCGTGAGCCGGTCGTGTTCGACGGTCGCAACCTGTACGAGCCGGAGATGCTGGAGCGTTACGGTCTGATTTACTACGCCATCGGCCGTGGCCGCAGCCAGTTCCATTCGCAGTAATCACATTGGCAGCAAACAAGGGGGGGCGATCATGAGCGGCCCAGAGGGCTTCCGGTTACACGAACGGTTAAATGCCGATACCATTGGTCTGGGCAATAGTCCGCTGTGTGAGATCCGGCTGATGAATGACAGTGCCTGGCCCTGGGTGCTTCTGGTCCCGGCTGTTGCCGGTGTTCGGGAGATTTACCAGTTGCCGGCGGATCAGCAGCACCAGTTGGTGCGGGAGTCATCAGCGCTGAGCGAGGCCATGATGGACGTGTTCGGCGGCGACAAGATGAACGTCGCCGCCCTCGGCAACCTGGTGCCCCAGCTTCACATTCACCATATCGTGCGTTTCGAAGGCGACCCGGCGTGGCCAGGCCCGGTGTGGGGCACGCAGGCGCCGGTGCCTTATACCGATCAGGAGCTGGAGCTGGTCAGGAAGCAGCTTGGTCCGGTGCTCTTGGAACTCCGGTCGGGCGTCTAGCGTCCTGAACGAGCCTGGTATTTTGCCAGCGTCTGGGAGCCGACCAGAATCATCCGTAGCTCGGTTTTCAGCTTGACCTTGAGTTCCTCACGCTCCTTCGGAGTCGCATCCAGCGCCTCGGCACCCTGGTTGAATACCAGTGTCACCATGGCTTCCGCCACCAATCTGGCTTCGGAAAGTGGCTTGCCCTGCTCGTCCGCGACCCGCCGGAGGTCATCGGCCAGTTCCGTCACGAAATGGTCAATCTCCGCTTTCACAGCTGTTCGAAATGTGGTTGAAACCCCCGTACGCTCACGCAGCATCAGCCGGAAAAGGTTGGAATTGTTGCCCAAATACTCCATGAAGGTTTCCACGGATGTCGAAATGGCGCTGCCACCGTCCCGGGCGATCCGTTTGCGGGCCTGGCGCATCAGTTGCCGAAGCGCAACGCCGCCTTCATCCACCAGCGCCAGCCCCAGCTCATCGAGTTCGGCAAAGTGTCGGTAGAAAGAGGTGGGGGCGATCCCCGCTTCCCGGGCAACCTCCCTCAGGCTGAGACTTCCGAAGCCCCGGTCAGCGTTCAACTGGGCAAGTGCAGCGTCCATCAGCGCTCGCCGTGTTTTCAGTTTCTGCTCCGCTCTGGTGGCCAAGTTCAGACTCCATCTGCTGGTAGAAAAGGCAGCATTCTAGCCGGCTGCCAACCCACAGTCATCCGGTCGCCTCATTTGCGTGCCAGCACGCCTGATTTTCAGCGCCATTGTGTTTATAATGGGCGGCTTTTCCGCTATGGTCGCGACATTTTTTGAGCGGGCACGAACAACGTAGCGCCGGGTGTGGTGGGCTTTTCCGAAACCTTGCGGAGCCATGGATGGCGGAGCAGAGCGTACAGGGACGTATCCACAGCGTGTTTCGGAAAGCACCGCCCCAGCCGAGGCGGCGAAAGACGAACATATTACGAATACATTAAACGTAACGAACAGGAACCGGTATGCGCAGTCATTATTGCGGTGGGATCAACGAATCCCACATTGATCAGGAAGTCACACTTTGCGGATGGGTCCACCGCCGTCGTGACCACGGTGGGGTTATCTTCCTGGATCTGCGGGATCGGGATGGTATGTCTCAGGTGGTTGTCGACCCTGACACCCCTGAAAGCTTTGCCCTGGCGGAGAAAGTCCGTAGCGAGTTTGTCATCAAAGTTAAGGGCCGCGTGCGCCGTCGTCCTGCCGGAACCGAGAACAACAACATGCCTACCGGGCAGGTTGAGCTGCTGGGCAAGGAGCTGGCCATCCTGAATGCCGCGGCAACGCCGCCGTTCCCGCTGGACGAGCATGTCGATGTGGGTGAGGACGTTCGCCTGCGTTACCGTTATGTGGATCTGCGCCGTCCGGAGATGATCAACCGTCTTCGTTTCCGCTCCCGGGTAACCAGCTACATCCGTAACTACCTTGACAGCACCGGCTTCATGGATGTGGAAACCCCCATCCTGACCCGCGCCACACCGGAAGGCGCCCGCGATTACCTGGTGCCCAGCCGTACCCACGAAGGTTCCTTCTTCGCGCTGCCCCAGTCGCCCCAGCTCTTCAAGCAACTGCTGATGGTGTCTGGCGTGGACCGTTACTACCAGATCGCCAAGTGCTTCCGGGACGAAGACCTGCGGGCGGACCGTCAGCCGGAATTTACCCAGGTGGACATCGAGGCCTCCTTCATTGACGAAGAGACCCTTATGGGCCTGAACGAGGACATGATTCGTTCCCTGTTCAAAGACGTGCTGGATGCTGAGTTGCCGCCCTTCCCACAAATGCCCTATGCCGAGGCCATGCAGCGCTACGGCAGCGACAAGCCAGACCTCCGTATTCCGCTGGAACTGCTGGATGTGAATGATCTGGTTGAGGGTGTGGACTTCAAGGTCTTCGCCGGCCCGGCCAAGGACCCGAAGGGCCGTGTGGCGGCCCTGCGTGTACCCAGGGGTGGCGAGCTGACCCGTAAGCAGATTGACGATTACACCAAATTCGTCGGCATCTATGGCGCCAGGGGCCTGGCCTATATCAAGGTCAACGACCTGTCCAGGGGCGTAGAGGGTTTGCAGTCTCCGATCATCAAGTTCCTGGGCGCCGACGTGGCCCAGGCGATCATGGAGCGAGTGGGTGCCGAAGACGGCGACATCGTGTTCTTCGGCGCCGACAAGGCAACCGTGGTCAACGAAGCCCTTGGCGCGCTGAGGACTAAAATCGGTCACGATCTGAATATGCTGACCTGCGAATGGGCACCGCTCTGGGTCGTGGATTTCCCGATGTTCGAGGAAACCCCGGACGGTGGCCTGACCGCGATTCACCACCCATTCACCGCGCCTTCCTGCAGCCCGGAAGACCTGGCGGCAGATCCGGCCAGTGCGTTGTCCCGCGCTTATGACATGGTGCTGAACGGTACCGAACTGGGTGGTGGGTCGATCCGTATCCATGACGAGAAAATGCAGGAAGCGGTGTTCCGTATCCTGGGTATCGGTGAGGAAGAAGCCCGGGCCAAGTTCGGCTTCCTCCTCGACGCCCTGAAGTTCGGATGCCCGCCTCATGGTGGCCTGGCCTTCGGCCTGGACCGTCTGGTGATGCTGATGACCGGCGCTACGTCCATTCGTGACGTGATCGCTTTCCCGAAAACCCAGAGCGCTACCTGTCTGATGACTCAGGCGCCGGGCGAAGTGGACGAGAAACAGCTGCGTGAGTTGCACATCCGTCTGCGTAAGCCAGCAAAACCGGTGGAAGGCAACAAGGCCGAATCAGGCGAGGGTAATAACTGAATTGTGAGCAATGGGTACGGGGCCTTGCGCTCTGCGCCCGGGCGACTGTCAGAGTCGCTGTGACCAGGCAGAGGCATTGATGTGGCGATAATTCTGGGCGTTGATCCCGGATCGAGAACTACCGGTTACGGCGTCATCCGTGTGGAAGGTCGGCACATCGAATACATCGACAGTGGTTGCATCCGCGTGGGTGAGAAACCCATGGCAGAGCGCCTGCAAACCATTTTCCAAAGTCTGGCCACGCTGATCGGCAAGTATCGTCCGGAAGAATTTGCCATCGAGCAGGTGTTCATGGCGCGCAATCCCGATTCGGCCCTGAAACTGGGCCAGGCCCGGGGGGCCGCTATCGTCAGTGCCGCCAACAGTGGCCTCGCGGTTCACGAGTATTCCGCCCGGCAGGTCAAGCAGGCAGTTGTCGGCAGGGGCGGGGCAGACAAGTCTCAGGTCCAGCACATGGTCCAGGTGTTGCTTTCACTCTCACGCAAACCCCAGGCGGACGCCGCCGATGCCCTGGCAATTGCGATGTGTCATGCTCACATGAGTCAGAGTATCCTGCGGGTGGCCAGTGGTGCCGGAAAGGTTCGAAGCGGTCGCGTGCGGCAACAGTAAACAGCTCACAAGAGCCACAGGAGATACCCCTTGATTGGTCGTATCCGAGGTATTCTGGTTGAAAAGGCTCCGGGCCAGGCGCTGATAGAGTGCGCCGGCCTTGGCTACGAAATCGACATTCCCTACACCACCTTCTTTCACCTGCCTGAAACGGGCGATGAAGTTACCCTTCACACCCATTTTGCCGTCCGGGAAGATGCCCAGAGCCTCTACGGCTTCGCCTCTCGGCTGGACCGGAACCTGTTTCGCCTGTTGATCAAGGTTAATGGTGTGGGGCCAAAACTGGCGGTGGGCATTCTTTCCGGCCTTGATGCCCGGCAGTTTATCCGCTGCGTGGAAAACCGGGACTCCGCCTCGCTGGTCAAGCTGCCCGGGGTCGGTAAGAAGACGGCTGAGCGGCTTCTTATTGAAATGACCGACCGGATAGGGCAACTTGAAGGACAATTCGTGCCAACGTCGCCGGAAACGACAGGAGTGGGCCAGGTGGTCGGACACGCTGCATCTGGCGGGGCAGCGGCGACAGAGGAGGCGGAAGCCGCGCTGATTGCGCTGGGGTACAAGCCCCAGGAAGCGGCCAGGGCCATCAGCAAGGTGACAGAGGAGGGCATGAGCAGCGAGACCCTGATCCGGCTGGCCCTGCGCAACATGATTCCGGCCTGATCACCGAAACCTGTCGCGAACCTGTAGAGAGCGTAACGTGACACCCTCAAACCCCTTTGTACAATTGGGGCAGCCTGGAGCAGCGGGCAAATCGCAGCGGATAGAAGGCGAGGCACGATGTTGATTCCCACACTATGGGTGATGCCATGATCGAATCCGACCGGTTGATTTCGGCCCGGGCCGGCGAATACGAAGAAGTGCATGACAGGGCGATTCGCCCGGCTTTACTGGCCGAATACGTTGGCCAGCCGACCGTCCGTGAACAGATGGATATTTTTATTTCAGCCGCCCGTGGACGCCAGGAAGCTCTTGACCATGTGCTGATCTTCGGCCCGCCCGGTCTTGGTAAAACCACCCTCGCCAATATCATTGCCAACGAGATGGCGGTGTCCATCAAGACAACCTCGGGCCCGGTCCTGGAGAAGGCCGGGGATCTGGCGGCGATGCTGACCAACCTTGAGGAAGGCGACGTTCTCTTTATTGACGAGATTCACCGCCTCAGCGCTGCCGTGGAAGAAGTGCTGTATCCGGCCATGGAAGATTACCAGTTGGACATCATGATCGGTGAAGGCCCGGCCGCCCGTTCAATCAAGCTGGATCTGCCGCCGTTTACCCTGGTAGGGGCCACCACCCGTGCCGGTTTGCTGACATCGCCATTGCGAGACCGCTTCGGCATTGTCCAGCGCCTGGAGTTCTACAACACCGAAGATCTCACCCGTATTATTGTCCGATCCGCCCGCCTGTCTTCGGTTTCTATCGATGAAGCTGGTGCGTTCGAGATTGCACGCCGGTCACGGGGTACCCCGCGGATCGCCAACCGGCTGTTGCGCCGGGTCCGTGATTTTGCCGAAGTCCGCTTCGATGGTCGTATCACCTCTGACATTGCTGATCAGGCCCTGAACATGCTGAAAGTGGACAGTCAGGGCTTCGACCATATGGATCGCCGGCTGTTGCTGGCGATGATTGAAAAGTTTGATGGTGGTCCCGTGGGGGTGGAGAGCCTTGCCGCCGCCATCAGTGAGGAGCGGGGCACGATCGAGGATGTGCTCGAACCCTTCCTGATCCAGCAGGGCTATATGCTGCGTACGCCGAGGGGTCGCATGGTCACCTCCAATGCCTACCAGCATTTCGGGGTTACCCCACCAAAATCGGGCAGGGAGGGCGATCTTTTTGGTTGAACAGTCGGCAGAAACGGGTTTTGAATTGCCGGTCCGGGTCTATATCGAAGACACGGACGCGGGAGGCATTGTATTCCATGCCAAATATCTTCATTACATGGAGCGGGCCCGGACCGAGTGGGTGCGCAGTTGTGGTATTGGTTTGAGGGCGGGTCTTGCCGAAAATATCAGCTATGTCGTGCAGAGGCTGTCTATCCACTACTCTGTAGCGGCGAAGCTCGACGACGAACTGCTGGTAACGGCCGAGCCAGTGGCTTTCGGCCGGGTGTGGATGGACTTCAGGCAGAGGGTCAGTCGCGCTGCGGACCGGAAACTGCTCTGCGATGGTGAAGTACGGGTTGCCTGTGTCTCCCTGGACACCGGCCGCCCCCGTCGCCTGCCGGACAATATGCGGGAACTGCTGGACAGGAATGTCCAGCCTCCTGAAACAACTCACAGAATGAGCCAGGAGTAAGAGGTGGATTCAGAACTTTCAGTCTGGTACCTGATTGCAAACGCCGGTGTATTGGTGCAGTTGGTCATGCTTTTGCTGGCCCTGGCATCAATTATGTCCTGGGCGCTTATTTTTCAGCGCCTTCAGGTGTTCCGACAAGCCAAGCGGGCGCAGCTGGCATTTGAGGAGCGTTTCTGGTCTGGTATGGATCTCGGCCAGTTGTACCGGGAAGTGAATGCTGAACCGACACCGTTTTCCGGTATGGAATCGCTGTTTCGGGCCGGTTTCAAGGAATTTTCCCGGCTGCGCCAGCAAAGCCGCGATGCCGATGCCGTGATGGAAGGCACTCAGCGGGCAATGCGTGTTGCCTTCTCCCGCGAGCAGGAGCGCCTGGAGGCCCATCTTCCGTTTCTGGCAACGGTCGGCTCGACAAGCCCCTATGTGGGCCTGTTCGGTACTGTATGGGGCATCATGAATTCATTTCGCGGCCTGGCCCAGGTGCAGCAGGCGACGCTGGCAACCGTTGCCCCGGGTATTTCCGAAGCGCTGATTGCAACCGCTATGGGTCTGTTTGCGGCAATTCCGGCGGTGATCGCCTACAACCGATTCTCCGCCATGTCCGATGCGTTGCTGAAGAATTATGAAACCTTTGCTGATGAGTTCTCCAGTATTCTTCATCGCCGCGTTCACCAGACTGAAAAGAGCGCCGCGTGATGGCTGCACCTTTTGAGGGCAGGAGTCGGGGCAGGAGCCAAAGTTTATGAAAGGCATGGGAATGATGCCGGAACATCGGCGAAAGCCAATGTCGGAAATCAATGTGGTTCCGTACATTGACGTGATGCTGGTGCTGCTGATTATTTTTATGGTGACCGCACCGATGCTGACTCAGGGCGTCAAGGTGGATCTGCCACAGACCACCTCTGATCCGATTCAGGCGGATAAAGACGTCGAGTCGGTCATCGTTTCTGTGGACGCTAACGGTGCCTACTACGTGGAAGTGGGCGATAAGGGCAGCGATCCGATGTCGCTGGCCGAAGTCCGGGAGCAGGTCGCCAAAATTCTGTCTCAGCGCTCCTCCAGTGAAATTCTGGTCCGTGGCGATGAATACGTTGAATATGGCACGGTGGTCCGTCTGATGGCGGCATTGCAGGGTGCCGGTGCCAGCAGTATTGGCCTGATCACTGAATCACCCCGGGACGACAAGTGACACCGGTGCGGGCAGGAGTGTTGTGAGAGATAACCAGCGCGAAGTAACCACAACCGGAGTGCCGCCCTGGAAGTCGCCAGTGGTGCTTTCGGTAATGCTTCATGTGCTGATCGTTGGCATTGCGCTGACAGGCTGGTCCTGGAGCTCGCCGGAACACGAACCGCCGCCCAGAAGCATCTCGGCACGCCTGATCACGCTGCAGGAACCAGAGCCAAGCGCGATAGTGGATCCGGTGGACCAGCAAAAACGGGACGAGGATCGCAGGGCCGAGGAACAGCGCAAGCAGGCAGAGGTCGAGAAGCGACGCCAGGAAGAAGAGGCACGCCGGGTTGCCCAGCAGAAGCAACAGGAAGAGGAGAAGCGGCTCCGGCAGCAGAAGGAGCGTGAGCAACAGGAAGCCGAGGCAAAGGAACGGAAGGCCCGGAAAGCGCGTGAAGAGGAAGCCGCCCGTCAAAAAGCCGAGGCTGAGGCGAAAGAGCGCGAACGCCAGAAGGCTGAGGAAGCAAAGCGGCGGCAGGAAGAGGCCAGAAAGAAGGCTGAGGAACAGAAGCGCCGGCAGGAAGAGCAGCACAAGCGTGAAGAGGCGGAGCGCAAGCGCCAGGAAGAGTTGGCGCGCCAGGAGGCTGAACGCAAGCGTCTTGAGGCGGAACGGAAGCTCCGGGAGCAGCAGTTGGAAGCCCAGGCAGATGAAGCCCGGCGAGCGCGCGAGGCGGAGGCTCGCCGCCAGCAAGAGGCGGCAGCCGCAAAGGCCAGAGAAGCGCAAATGCTGTCCGAGAGTGAGAAGTATCAGGCACTGATACGGGAAAGGCTCAGCCAGGCGTGGTATCCGCCGCCGTCGGCCACCGAGGAGATGACAGCGCGGTTGCAGATCACGCTGCTGCCTACGGGTGAACTTGCCAGTGTGAAACTGGTCACCAGCAGTGGCAATACCGCTTTCGACAATTCAGCTCTGGGCGCTGTACGCTCCCTGAGCCGTTACCCGATACCCAGCGAGCGTGATACGTTTGAACGGTATTTCCGACAGTTTACGATAGAGTTCAACCCACGCAGGTTGCGATAAGGATACGGATAACACCATGACACAGGGGATTTGGAACAACTTGTCAAAGCCAATGCTGGCAGCAATCGTTCTGATATTCGTCGCCGTCTCAGGTGTACGGGCAGAACTGCTGATCCGGGTAACCGAGGGTGCGGATTCCGCCATACCTGTCGCTGTGGTTCCATTCGCCGAGTCTGGTCAGCTGCCCGCCGGAGACAAGGTCGGCAGTATTGTTCAGGCGGACCTCACCATGACAGGCGAATTTCGCACCCTGCCACCGGAAAAGATGCTGAGCCTGCCATCCAGGCGGGAAGAAGTGTATTTCCGGGACTGGCGTTTGCTAGGCCAGCGTTATGTGCTTGTTGGCGGGCTCACCCGCAGTGGCGACCGGGTTCAGGCCCGCTACGAGCTCTTCGACGTAAACCGCGAGGAGCGGATTCTGGGTGAAACGGCGGCAGCGCCCGCGTCCAATATGCGATCCCTTGCCCACCACATCAGCGACAAGGTTTACGAAGCAATTACCGGCGTGCCCGGGGTATTTTCGACCCAGCTTGCCTTCGTGACTCTGGATACCGCCAACGGCAAGCCGCGCTACCGTTTGCAGGTAAGCGATGTGGACGGCAAGCGGGCCCGCATCCGGCTGGAAAGTCAGGAGCCGATCCTGTCGCCGGCCTGGTCGCCGGATGGCAAAAAGCTGGCCTACGTCTCCTTTGAAACCGGAAAACCGGTGATATTCGTGCATGAACTTGTCAGTGGCAAGCGTACAAAGGTTGCGGATTTCCCGGGTCTTAACTCGGCGCCTGCCTGGTCCGGTGATGGCAGGTCGCTGCTGATGACGCTTTCCAGGGACGGTAATGCGGAGATTTACCGCATGGATCTGGACACTGGCCAGTTGACCAGGCTGACCAACCATTGGGCGATCGATACCGAAGCGAACTGGGACGCCAGTGGCAAAGGAATTTTCTTCACCTCCGACCGTTCGGGGGGACCCCAGATCTATCACATGAAAACACCCGGCGCCGAACCCCGGCGCATTACCTTCGGTGGCCGTTACAACGCCCGCCCGCGGGCCGATAGCAGCGGAGAATTTGTCTATTATGTACATCAGCGTGACAGCGCTTTCCAAATTGCCCGTACAGACCTTGAAACCGGGGAGGAAACCATCCTCACCCGGACAGAGTCTGACGAATCTCCAAGTGTTGCCCCTAATGGCCGGATGCTGATCTATGCAACCGACCAGAATGGCACCAGCGTGCTTACCGTCATATCGTCCGATGGCGGGGCGGCATACAGTCTTCCGGGTTCCGAGGGGGAGGTTCGGGACCCGGCCTGGGGACCTCTGGTTCGCTGATGCCATAGCCCGACCGGCTTCGGTAATGGTTCAAGAAATAACGTCAATCAACTGAAAGGAAAAGATTATGAAGTTTTCAGCTCAATTCAAGGCATTTGCACTTTTGCTCTCCGTAGGCCTGGTTGCCGGCTGTAGTTCGACCGGCGGAACCGCGGAAGACGGCGAGTACGGCTCAGACGTCGGGGCTGTGGATCAGGAAGGCGGTTCTACCGTGTACGGCGGTGATGATCAGCGTGGCATTTCCTCCTCGGCAATGACAGAAGAAGAGCGTATGGCCGCCCGTGAACAGGCCGAGCAGGCAGCGCTGCGTGAGATCACCGTGTTCTATTTCGATTTCGACACCGCGGAAATCAAGCCGGAAGCTCGTGACGTCCTGGTGGCCCACGCCCGCTACCTGGCCAACAATCCGGGCCGGAATGTTCGTCTGGAAGGCCATGCCGACGAGCGCGGCTCCAAGGAGTACAACCTGGCCCTTGGTGAGCGCCGTGCCAACGCGGTTAAGCGCTTCCTGATTGTGAATGGTGCTTCACGGGGACAGATTGAAACCGTAAGCTATGGCGAAGAGAAGCCGGCAGTGATGGGTTCCAGTGAAAGTGCGTGGGCCCAGAACCGTCGTGTGGAACTCGTGTTTGAGTAATTACACAGGAAGGACCATGAGACATACACTCATGGCGACAGTGTTGCTCCCGTTTGCCTTCGGGCAGGCGGGGGCAGCCCTGGCGCAATCGGCTCAGGACGTTCAGCGCAACACCAACAGCAACCAGGCCACGGCTGAGCTGTTCTACATGATCCAGCAGCTTCAGGGCGAAGTCAGGCGCCTTCAGGGTGAAGTGGAGGAGCAAAGGCATCTGATTAACCGCCTGCAGGAGCAGGGGCGCGACCGGTATATCGACCTGGATCAGCGGATCCTGGACCTGTCTGAGAAGTTGGCATCGCCCCCGGCGACCGAGCCCTCAACGGGTCCGAATCCGGCCAATTCCGGTTCGGCCCCGGCAGTCAGGGAGTATCGCCAGCCCGGTGCCGCAGAGCGCAAGGCCTACGAACAGATTCAGGACCTTATCCGCAACCAGAAGAAATATGATGAGGCCATCAGCCGGATTTACGAGTTTATCGATAAGTATCCGGAAGGCGACCTTACCGTAAACGCCTATTACTGGCTGGGCGAGGTTTATCTGGTCAAGCCGCAGCTGGAACAGGCGAAGCAGGCATTCACCATCGTCGCCACCCGTTTTGCCGATCACCGGAAAGCGCCCGATGCGCTTTACAAGCTGGGCGTGACTCATGACCGCCTGGGTGAAAAGGCTGAGGCGCAGCGCCGTATGAAAATGGTGATTGAGAATTACCCTGCCAGCAGTGCTGCAGAGCTGGCAAAGAAGTATCTGGCGTCAGGAAACATCTGAGCTCCCCGCATGGGAAAAATGTTGAGAAACCTGAAAAAAAGGGGTTGATCAGCGCCCAAAAATCATTACTATATGCGCCTCGTTTGGGTCGTTAGCTCAGTTGGTAGAGCAGTTGGCTTTTAACCAATTGGTCGAAGGTTCGAATCCTTCACGACCCACCAATTACGAAATACCGGGCGGGCTGAATCGTTCGGTATGGATTGAGGCCACAGGCTTTGATCAGCAGTCATGGGTCGTTAGCTCAGTTGGTAGAGCAGTTGGCTTTTAACCAATTGGTCGAAGGTTCGAATCCTTCACGACCCACCAGCTAACAGAAACCTCCGGGTTTTTGTGAAAAAAGGGCCTTCGGGCTCTTTTTTTTGCGTATACGATCCTACCTAGGTAATACTCCCCCTGAAAATGCAACACAGAGATGCCGTAATGACACACGCTGAAGACCGTATCCTTGTCCAGGAACACCTGGCCCATGCCGCCGAGCCGAAGCCGCTCAGCACCAGCGAAAAGGCAGACCTGGAAGCCCGTATCAAGTGCGCCCTGAAAACTCAGGATGCGGTGCTTGTGGCGCATTACTACACGGATCCGGACATTCAACGCCTTGCCGAGGAGACCGGCGGCTGTGTCGCCGATTCCCTGGAAATGGCCCGGTTTGGTAATCAGCATCCGGCGTCGACGGTGGTGGTGGCCGGTGTTCGCTTCATGGGGGAGACCGCCAAGATCCTGAATCCGGAGAAGCGGGTGCTGATGCCCACACTTGAGGCGACCTGCTCCCTGGATATCGGTTGTCCGGAAGACGAGTTCTCGGAGTTCTGTGACCAGCATCCGGATCGTACCGTGGTGGTTTATGCCAACACCTCTGCCGCAGTCAAGGCGAGGGCAGACTGGGTAGTTACCTCAAGTTGTGCCCAGGCCATTATCGAAGATCTTGACGCCCGCGGCGAAAAAATTCTCTGGGCGCCGGATAAACACCTGGGACATTACGTTCAGAAGACGACCGGTGCCGACATGTTGCTCTGGGATGGTTCCTGTATTGTCCATGAGGAATTCAAGTACCGTGGCCTGGAAGATCTCAAGGCGCTCTACCCGGATGCCGCGGTGCTGGTGCACCCGGAGTCTCCGGATGCGGTCGTGGACATGGCCGAAGTGGTGGGTTCAACGTCCCAGTTGATCCATGCGGTCCAGACGCTGCCAAATGAAAAATTCATTGTTGCCACTGACAATGGCATCTTTTACAAGATGCAGCAGCTGGCACCGAACAAGACGCTGATTGAAGCACCAACGGCCGGTAATGGCGCAACCTGTCGCAGCTGCGCCCATTGTCCGTGGATGGCGATGAACGGTCTGGAGAACCTGTTGCATGTACTGGAGCAGGGTGATCAGGAAGTTCATGTGGACCCGGCCCTGCGAGTGCGGGCGCTGAAGCCGCTGCAGCGCATGCTCGATTTTACCGCAAGCATGAACCTGAAGGCCGCCGGCAACGCCTGATCAGTAGTTGAGGTGGGCCTGCAGGCGGCTGGTGATTTCTGCCAGCCGTTCGGTTACGACCTGCCTCTGGGGCGCGCCTGCGGGAAGTTTCTCCTGTGCCTGCCTCAGTTGTCGCTGTGCGGCCTCCAGATCCCCCATGAGGACGTCGTATTCCGCGCGGGCCCGATGCACGCCCACGATGTTCCGTGCCATACCCTCGGCCTCGGCGAGCTTCAGCCAGAGCTGCTCCTGGCCCGGCAGCTTGCGGGTTAGTTGCTTGAGGTGTTCGGCCGCCGCGAGGCCGTTGCCGTCGGCAATTTCGGTTTCGGCCAGGGCGTAGGTAATCGGATAATTGCCCGGATTTCTTGCCAAGGCTCCCATGAGGATCGCCCTGGCGTCGTCTGGTCGGTTCTGGGCAAGCCGCACCTCCGCCAGTGACACCTGGAAGGTGATCCTCCCGGGATTTCCTGCCAGCAGGTCGTTCAGGATGTCAGCGGCCTTTTCATACTGCCTGTCTTCCGTGTACGCGACCGCCAGACCATACCGGATGGCGTCGTTTCGCTGCGCATCCGGCTGCTTAAGGTAGCCTTCGAAGGTTTCGACCGCGATCTCCGGAGAGGGGGCGTAACGAACCTGCAGGCGGCTGCGCATCAGATGATACTCCTGCCCGTCCCGGATATCTTCATCGGGATACTGTTCGGCACGGTTTCGGGTGTCTGCGACCCGGCTCTGGGTCAGGGGGTGCGTGGACAGGTACTCGGGCGGCCGGTTTCCCTGCATTCGGTTCTGACGCATCATGATTTCAAACATCTCCGGCATTCCGCTGGGATCCATCCCGGCGGTGGCCAGTATGTCCAGGCCAACCCGGTCCGCTTCCTGCTCGTTGGCCCGGCTGTAGGCAAGCATGTTCTGGACCGCCAGGGCCTGGGTGCCGGCAATGGCGGCAATCCCGATATCGGACTGGGTGACTGCTGACAGTATGATTCCTGCAATCATCCCCGCAAGGGTCAGGGGCGCGCTGGTTTCCTGCTGTTGCATGCGGCGGGCGAAATGCCGCTGGCTGAGGTGCGCAAGTTCATGGGCCAGTACCGATGCAAACTGCTGCTCGGTTGCGGCGTTGAGGAAAAGGCCTCCGTTCACCCCGACGATACCGCCTGGCACGGCAAAGGCATTAATGGCCGGGCTGTCGATCAGTGTCAGCGTAAGATCGCGGTTCTGAAGCGGGGCGGAAGGTACCAGCCGGTATATAATGGCACTCAGGTAATCGTAAACCAGTGGGTCCGTGATGCGTGGTGTCGAGCGACGAATGGAGATCATCACCTGCTGGCCGATATCCGATTCCTGCTGGCCCGCGATCAGGCCGCCACCGTTGCCGCCAATACTGGGGAGTCTGCTTTCCTGGGCGCGGGCTGGCAGGGACATGATCAGCAGTGTGAGGGTAAGCAGCGCGGCGCTTCCGAACGTCAGGAATGCCCGATGGCGGGATTGGTCTGGAATCATGTAGTGCCGGTTGCCTTTGGTCTGAATCGCCGGTTGGACAGCGGGTTACGATAAAAAGTTCTTATCCCCTCCTTGAAGAGGATTGTGATGCAATACATTATCACTGTCGGCATAATGCCTGCTTGTTAAATCCGCTTATAGTGACTGTGATGGTGCCTCGTTTGTATGGTTGACCGATCCCTCGATGCCTCCGGGCTGCGTTGCCCGATGCCGCTGCTGAAAACCAAACTGGAACTGAACACCATGGCGCCCGGTGAGGAGCTCGAAGTTATCGCCACCGACGCCGGCTCTGCCCGGGACATTCCGGCGTTTTTGAAGCTTTCCCGGCATACACTGATGAGCAGCTCTGAGGCCGCCGGGCAATACCGGTTTGTGATAAAGTGCGGCGGCTAATATTTCGGAGTTGTCAATGATCAGGACGTTACGCGGTCTCGCGCATAAATATTTTTCGGATGAAGAAGCGGTCATCCTGTTCCTGATTCTGGTAACAGGAACAGTCTTTGTTATCTGGTTTGGTGCCATGCTGGCCCCGGCCATCGCTTCGCTCATCATCGCCTTTATTTTGCAGGGGCTGGTCACCAAGCTCAACAGGCTTGGCATTCCCGAGATGGTCTCCATCCTCGGTGTGTTCCTGGTGTTCCTTGGCGTGCTTGTGGGTTTCCTGTTCGGTCTGCTGCCGCTGATCTGGGTTCAGCTCAGCGCCCTGGCCGGGGAGGCACCACGGATTATCCGCGAGCTGCAGTCCTACCTTGAGCTGTTGCCGGAGCAGTACCCGCATCTGATTTCATCTGACGCTGTCGGTGCGGTTTACCAGCAGGTCAGCACCGAAGTGGGCCAGTTCACTCAATGGCTGGTGTCCTTTTCATTGTCCAGTATTCCGGATCTGGTGGCGTTGCTGATCTACATGGTACTGGTGCCCATCCTGGTGTTTTTCTTCCTGAAAGACCGGGAGATCCTGCTTGGCTCCATTGCCAGGCTGCTTCCGCCCCAGCGCCCGATGATGCTGACGATCTGGCACGAGGTAAACCTGCAGTGCGCCAATTATGTTCGCGGCAAGGCGCTGGAAATTGTCATAGTCGGCGGGGCAACCTACATTGCCTTCAAGCTGCTCGGAATGCCCTATGCCGCGCTGCTGTCCCTGCTGGTTGGCTTGAGCGTGGTGATTCCCTACATCGGAGCCGCGGTAGTGACAATTCCCGTGGCGGTAATCGCACTGTTTGCCTTCGGCTGGGGCAGCCAGTTTATCTGGCTGATGGCCGTTTACGGTATTATCCAGGCCCTGGACGGCAATGTGCTGGTTCCGGTGCTGTTCTCGGAAGTGAATAACCTGCATCCGGTCGCCATCATCGTGGCGGTGCTCTTTTTCGGGGGCATCTGGGGCCTGTGGGGTGTCTTCTTTGCCATTCCGCTCGCCACCATGCTCAAGGCTGTGTTTTCCGCCTGGCCGGTGAAGGAGTCCGTTCCTTCGCCGGATAGCGAAAAGGTCTGAATGGCGCTCAAAGCCCCTTCACAGCCTCCAGCACTTCATCCGCGTGGCCCTTTACCCTGACGCCACGCCATTGGGCTCTCAGCACACCTTCCTGATCGATCAGGAAGGTGCTGCGGTCGATCCCCGTGTATTCCTTGCCATACAGCTTTTTGAGTTTGATGACATCAAAGAGCTTGCACAACGCCTCGTCCTTGTCGGAAATCAGGTGGAAAGGAAGCTCGTGTTTTGCCCTGAAATTCTCGTGTGCTTTCAGTCCATCCCGTGACACCCCCAGAATCTCGGTGTCCAGTTCTTCAAACTGTTTCATTCGGTCGCGGAAGTCCTGGCCTTCAGTGGTGCAGCCGGGGGTGTTGTCTTTCGGATAAAAATAAATAACGACATTCCGCCCTTTGAGATCGTCCAGGCGAATGGTCTGGTCGCCCGTGGCCGCGGCTTCAAAATCCGGAACAGGTTTGTTTAACTCGACGGATGGCATGACATCTCCTTTAATTCCCTTGTGTCAGTTCGTGCTCAACATTACCATATCGGTTTTATTCGGACGGAGCTTTTATGATTACGGGTAGCCTTGTCGCACTGGTCACGCCCATGCATCCAGACGGTGAAATTCACTGGGAGGATCTGGACAAACTGGTCGACTTTCATATGGAAAACGGCACGCACGGTATTGTCGCTGTCGGTACCACCGGCGAGTCCGCAACGCTTGATCCGCAAGAGCATTGCCGGGTTGTCGGCCACATCATTAAACGCGTGAACGGCCGGATTCCGGTTATTGCGGGTACCGGTGGGAACAGCACCCGCGAAGCCATTGAGCTGACCACCGAAGCCCATAAGCTGGGTGCCGATGCCTGCCTGCTGGTGGTGCCATACTACAACAAGCCGACCCAGGAAGGCCTGTACCGGCACTTCAAGGCGATTGCCGAAGCCGTCCCGGGCATCAGCCAGATGCTCTACAACGTGCCGGGCCGGACCGCCTGTGACATGCTGAACGAGACCGTACTGCGACTGGCGGATATTCCCAATATTGTGGGTATTAAAGATGCAACCGGCAACCTACCCCGGGGTGCCGAACTGATTGAGGCTCTGGACGGGCGCCTTGCGGTCTACTCCGGCGACGACGCCACAGCAGCGGAACTGATGCTTGCCGGCGCCAAAGGCAATGTCTCCGTTACCGCTAACGTTGCTCCGAAGAGTATGTCGCTGCTGTGCGAAGCGGCGATTGCAGGCAATCGTGAGGAAACAGAGCGCCTCAACGAGTTGCTGATGCCGCTCAACCGGAAGCTGTTCCTGGAAGCCAACCCGATTCCCGTGAAATGGGCACTGCATCGAATGGACATGATCGGCGAAGGCATTCGCCTGCCGCTGACACCGCTCAGTGAAAAGTTCCACAGCGAAGTGGAAGATGCTCTCAAGGCCTCAGGTGTACTCTGAGTTTGCTGAAATCGTCCCCGACCCGGAGTAACCAGATGCAGGTTCTACAAGGAACCGGTAATACCTTCATGGCTAAACCCGTTGTTGTATTGTGCGGGCTGTTGCTTGTGGCAACAGTCTCCGGATGCGGTATGATTGAAGACCGATCCGAGCATTATGTAAATGCCAGGGAAGGGCAACCGCTGGAACTCCCGGAAACGGCCGATGGTTCCCGTTTCAGCCAGGCCATGCCAATCCGTGACGTCCGACTGGCCGACGCCAGCAAAATGTATCCAACCGAGATTCCCCGGCCACCGGATATGACCTCCGATATCCTCGATGAGAATTATGTGATCGAAGAGCTTGATGGCAGCGTCTGGTTGCTGGTGAACGATGTGCCCGGCAGGATCTGGCCGGCAATGAGCACCTATCTGGCGGAACGCGGTCTTGGTGTTGGCTTCGACAGTCCGCAACTGGGAATTCTGCAGAGTGAACTGGCCAACTTCAGCAAGCGTGCCCGTGAGTTGGTGGAATTGTCTGACGATCCCTCGGCCGGAGAGCAGAAAGTGGTCCTTCAGGTCCGCATAACACCTGGCGTTCGGCGCAAAACCACGGAAATTCAGGTGCGTAAGCTGGAAGTTGCCGGTCAGCCGGACGAGCTGATTCCCTGGAGCGGCGCATCCGATCCTCCGGAGCAGGCTCTGGCCTTGCAGAAACGCCTGCTGGCGGACATGGGCGAATTTCTCAGGGTGCGGGAAGAGAGCAAATCCTTTTCCCGTGCCGCATCAGGGATGGCCAGGGATCCTGTGGTCCGCCTGATCTTGGAGAATGAAGAGGCCATTGCTATCCGTGTGGAGCTGGACTACGGCCGCGCCTGGGCGGAAGTCAGTCGCGCGCTTACGGATTCCGGCATCCCGGTTGTAGACCTGAACCGCACTGAAGGGTGGTTCCAGGTTGATTTCCGTACCGAAGATGAGCGCAGTCCGGGCTGGTTCAGTTGGTTCCGTGACAAGGAAGCCCCCAGGCATAGCCACACTGTGAACCTGAGCCAGCGTGATGATGCAATTGTCATTTCTGCCGAGCGCCTGCCGGATTACACGGGCAGCCGGTCAACGTCGGATCTGCTCACGCAACTGTTCGATTACCTATACTGATTCAGAAAGCGGCCACCTGATGCGACCGCTTTTCGGAGACTCCTGATGGAAAAACGTGAAGAACTCTATGCCGGCAAGGCGAAATCCGTCTACCGTACTGACGACCCTGAACGGTTCGTGATGGTATTCCGTGATGATACCTCCGCCTTTGATGGCGAAAAAAAGGAACAGCTGAACCGCAAGGGCATGGTGAACAACAGGTTCAATGCGTTCATCATGGAAAAGCTGGAAGCAGCGGGCGTGCCTACTCATTTCGAAGGGCTGCTGTCTTCCACCGAATCCCTGGTAAAAAAACTGGACATGATTCCGGTTGAGTGTGTGGTTCGCAACATCTCCGCCGGCAGTCTGTGTCGGCGTCTGGGTGTGGAAGAGGGCCAGGCGTTGACCCCGCCCACCTACGAGCTGTTTCTCAAGAACGATGGGCTTCATGACCCGATGGTCAACGAGTCATTGGCGATCAGTTTTGGCTGGGCAACAGCCGATGAACTGGCTCAGATGAAAGAGCTCACCTACAGGGTGAACGATGTGCTCAAGGCCCTGTTTGACGACGCCGGTATGCTGTTGGTGGACTACAAGCTGGAATTCGGTCGCAGTGAAGGGAAGATCTTGCTGGGGGATGAGTTCAGTCCGGACGGTTGCCGGATCTGGGACAGGGAAACCCGCAGGAAAATGGACAAGGACCGCTTTCGCCAGGGCCTGGGCGAGGTTATCGAGAGCTACGAGGAAGTCGGACGGCGTCTGGGAATCCGGTTCGACTGATTGAAACTGACAACAAAATAGAAAGGTGGGTCATGCGTAAACTGATGCTTGCTGTGGGCGGTTCACTGATTCTGGTGGCGCCTTTGTCCCAGGCGGACGTGGTTGGTCTGGGTGCCAGTGTAAGTTACTGGGATTCCGATCTGTCCGGTAAGGCTGCGACGAACAACGATCTGGTTGATGTTGAAAACGACCTGAACCTGGGCGGCGATTCCACTGCCAACGCCTCGCTGTACCTGGAGCATCCGGTTCCGGTATTGCCGAATATTCGCATCAACTACACACGGGTTAAGCAGAGTGGCCGGGGTCAAGTTGGTCTGGTGGGCTTCGATGGTGTTACTGGTGATGTCCAATCCGATTTCGACCTTGAGCAACTGGACCTGACCCTGTATTACGAAGTACTCGATAACTGGGTTAACCTGGATCTAGGCCTGACCGCCCGTGATCTTGCCGGTGATCTCACAGTGCAGGAAGTAAATGGCCTGGCCACCAGCGAAACCAGCGTTGATGCCGTTATCCCCATGGGCTACCTTGCTGCCCGCTTCGACCTGCCGTTCACCGGCGTATCGGTGGGCACGGAAGGCAACTTCATCAGCTATGGCGGCGATTCGCTGCTCGATTTCAACGTCTACGGCCAGTATGAAATAGCACTTCTGCGGTTCCGGGCCGGCTATCGCCAGATGTCCATTGATTACGAAGACGGCAACGACCGGCTGGATGTGGAAATCGGCGGGCCGTTTGTGAGTGCGGGCGTTTCATTCTAAGGCCGGCCTTTCGTTCAAAGGAGAGACGCTTGAAGATTCTCGTAACCGGTACTGCGGGCTTTATTGGGTCATACCTGGCTCACCGACTGCTGGACAGGGGTGATGAAGTCATTGGCGTTGATAACGTCAATGACTATTACGATGTGAACCTGAAGGAAGCTCGCCTGGAACGGCTGACCAGCAAAGCGGGCTTTACCGAAGTCCGCGAGGATGTGTCTGACCGGGCCGCCATGGAAGCGCTCTTTGTCAGGCACAGGCCGGAGCGGGTGGTGCACATGGCGGCGCAGGCCGGGGTGCGTTACTCTATCGAGAATCCGAACGCCTATGTGGACGCCAATCTGGTTGGCTTCATGAACATCCTCGAGGGCTGCCGTCACAACGGTGTGAAACACCTGGTGTACGCCTCCAGCAGCTCCGTGTACGGTGCCAACGAGACCATGCCCTTCTCGGTGCATGACAATGTGGACCACCCCCTGAGTCTCTACGCAGCCTCCAAGAAGGCCAACGAGCTCATGGCACACACCTACAGCCATCTGTACAACCTGCCGACCACCGGCCTCCGGTTCTTCACGGTCTACGGCCCCTGGGGTCGGCCGGATATGGCGCTGTTTATCTTTACCAGGAAAATTCTGGCTGGCGAGCCCATCGATGTCTTCAATCACGGCCACCACCGCCGGGATTTCACCTACATTGATGACATCGTGGAGGGCGTGATCCGCACCCTGGATCACGTGGCCGAGCCAAACCAGGGCTGGAGTGGCGAAACCCCTGATCCGGGCACGAGCAAAGCACCTTATCGCCTTTACAACATTGGCAGTAACAACCCGGTGGAGCTGTCTCGCTTTATCGAGATTATTGAAGAAAGAGTGGGGAAGAAAGCCGAAAAGAACCTGTTGCCCCTGCAGCCCGGTGACGTGCCAGCGACCTACGCTAACGTCGATGACCTGATCGCAGATGTGGGCTACAAGCCGTCAACCACGGTTGACGAAGGGGTTGCCAACTTTGTGGACTGGTATCGGGATTTTTACAGAGTCTGACTACACAGGTGATTGAAATATAAGGTCGGTGCCCACCGCGCGTCAGACATCAATCACGACTGTATGCTCGGCCCCATCATCCTTAAGTGCAATACAACCGGGCCCGTCGATGTCGGACGTTGATTCGGTGCGGCGTTGTACCCTGATGTGGTAAACGCTCTTGCCGAATCGGTAGTCCAGGGTGTACCCCGGCCAGTGTGGCGGCAGGCATGGCGACACCTGCAGGCTTTTACCCACGCGCCGGATTCCGAGAATGCCTTCGAGAATAAAACGGTAGAGCCAGCCGGCGGAGCCGGTGTACCAGGTCCAGCCACCGCGCCCGACATGGGGAGGCTCGCCGTAGATGTCGGCAGCCAGCACGTAGGGTTCCACCTGATAGTGCCCGATCCGCTCTGCGGAATCCCCGTGTCTGACCGGGTTCAGGCAGTCCAGCACAGCGCTGGCGCGCTCAGCATCGCCCAGGGCAGCGAATGCCAGCCCAACCCAACAGGCTGCGTGGGTATACTGACCGCCATTTTCACGCACACCCGGTGGATAGGCGGCGATATAGCCGGGGTCAGGCTGGCCCTGGCCCCGGCCGGTGAACGGAGGCGTAAACAGAAGCACCTGGCCCGGGTCCGTCCTGACCAGTCTCTCCCAGACTGATGTCATGGCGCGTCGGGTACGGTCGGGTTCGGCAGCGCCGGATAAAACCGCCCAGGACTGAGGAATGGAATCAATCTCGCAGGCTTTCTGCCCCGCGGAGCCCATCGGGGTCTGGTCGTCGTAGTAAGCCCGCCGATACCAGTCTCCGTCCCAGGCCTGCTGATGAAGGGCATTGGCCAGACCGGCTGCCCGGGCGCTGAGATTGTTCGCCGTGGCCTCATCGCCCCGGCCGGAACAGACCTGCGCGAAGCGCTGCAGGGTCTGAATCAGGAACCAGCCCATCCAGACACTTTCGCCGTGTCCACCCAGGCCGACTCGATTCATGCCGTCGTTCCAGTCCCCGCCACCAATCAGCGGCAGCCCATGGGGACCTAGACGGTCAGCACGCTCCAGTACCCGCAAACAGTGGTCGTACAACGAACTGGTGGCCGTTGAAGGCTCAAACTGCGCATACCGTTCCGCCTCGTTGTCGGCCAGCGGATCCCCCACAAGCCAGGGTACGGGTTCGTCCAGAAGCCCGGTGTCACCGGTTGTTTCCAGATATTTGCTGACCACCAGGGGCAACCAGACCAGGTCGTCGGAAATCCGCGTGCGAACACCCCGCGCGTGAGGCGGATGCCACCAGTGCAGAACATCGCCTTCGGGGAATTGGCGGGCGGCGGCGGCAAGAATCTGGGCACGGCAGACATCCGGGCGGGCATGCAGCGTGGCCATGGAGTCCTGCAGTTGATCGCGGAAACCGAACGCGCCGCTGGACTGGTACAGGCCACTGCGACCGTGGATACGGCAGGCCAGGGTCTGGTAGAGCAGCCAGCGGTTGAAAATGAAGGCAACACTGTCGTCCGGGCAGGATAATGTCAGCGCGCCCAGGGCCTGGTCCCAGTATTGGTTGGTGGCCTCCCATGCATTGGCGACGGCGTCAGGCTTCTGGTACTGGTTCAGCAGTGTCAGGGCGGCATCAAAATTGTTTTCGGCGCCAAGGAAGAAGGTCACAGTCTGCTCGCCGGATGCCGGCAGATCCACATACACCTGAAGCGCGGCACAGGGATCACGTCCCGGTTCAACGCGGTTGGTCAAACCCACTCGCTTTAAAGCGGCCGGCTTTTCAAGACCGCGCTGGCGATCCAGGAATTCGCTGCGGTCGGTGGTGTAGCCGTGGACGGGAGTGTCGGTAGCGAGAAAGGCGATTTGTTCGGGCCAGTCGGGGTTATAGGGGTTGGCTGCGATCAGTGCACGCTGCTCGGCAAGGAAAGCCGGCTGGATATACTGGCCGGTCTCTTCCCGGCGGGTGCCCAGAACCCATTCTGCGTAGTAAGTCAGCGTCAGGCGCCGCTGCCGGTCCGAGCGGTTGCCAAGGGTTACCTGGACGATCTTGAGTGGGTCGTCGGGCGGCACAAAGACGGTCATCCGGCTCCCGATGTCATGGCGGATATGTTCAAAGCGGGTATAACCGGCGCCATGGCTGACTCGGTAAGTGGACTCATGGGGCACCGGGCTGGAGGTCGGTGCCCACACGGCGCCGGTCTCCTCATCCCGGAGGTAAAGGCACTCGCCCGGCTCATCCAGAGTGGGGTCGTTGCGCCAGGGCGTCAGCCGGTTTTCTCCGCTGTTCTGGTGCCAGTTGAAGCCGCCGCCGGATTCCGACAGGATCGAGCCGAATGCCGGGTTGGCAAGCACGTTGATCCAGGGTGCTGGTGTCGGCGTACGATGACTGACGGTGATTATGTATTCCCGGCCATCGGTGGTGAAGCCGCCATGGCCGTTATCGAAACGCAGAGGTGGCAGGGGCGGGAGCGACTGCGAAGTGATCGGTGGCAGGGCATCGAACGGCCGCACCCGCAATCTTGGCAGAGGGGACTCACCGTGCTCCAGCATATCGAGCGCGTGCGATAGCGACGCGGATGTGGCATCCAGCATCACCTTTGCGGCAGTTTGTAACAGAACCACTTCTTCCTTACTCAGTGCATCGGCAGTGAGCGGGAAAACGCCGCCCCGGCTGCCGACTAAAGGCTCGGCACTGTGCTGGGCCAGCAACCGCCGGACGGTATCTTGTGTGGTGCCCTCGTAACCAGTGTCCCCGGTATTCAGCAGGATCAGGTCAACCTTGAAGTTGCGTTTGCGCCAGAACGAGTGGATTTTCAGCAGCAGGTGGGCGGTTTCGAGATCCGCCTCACGACCGATTTGTACCACCACAATGGGGAAATCGCCGGAGATGCCCACACCCCAAAGGTTGGCCTGCTGAAGTCGGTTTTCCGCCAGTACCGGTACCGGCGCCCGAAGTTTCGGTTGGTTATACAGCAACGCGGACGTTACGGCAGTCAGGGTACGGAATTCGTCGCTGCTGAGCTTGCTGCGCCAGAGATCCCGACTGGCCTGGGCCTGACCCTCGTCGAAGGTTCGCTGAACGCGCGGCCAGTAAGCAAATCGTGTGGCGGTTGCCAGCACATCGTCGCGGCTGTCTCCGACAATGCGCAGAAAGGCGAGCTGGACGGATGTTCCGGGTTTGATGTGGATGGTTTTCTGCAAGACGGCAACCGGATCGAGGGTGTATCCCAGCGAGCCGGACAAAACCTTGCCTGCTTCCAGTGCCCGCGGATGAGCGATGGAACCGCCGCGACCGAGGAAGGCAGCCCGGTCCGTTTCCATGGCATCGGGTGTCAGCACACCGGACAGGCCCATAATGACCTCACCCACCACCGGTGCCTGGTCATCCGGGTCCCTGGTGCGACGCTCGAACAGCAGCAGTGAACGGGCAGATACATAGTCGGAATGAACGAAAAGGTTGCCGAAGGCCGGATGCTGGCTATCGGCGCGGGGGTCGGCCAACACAATTTCTGCGTAACTGGTGAATCTCAGGTGTCGCGACTGATCGCCGTGATTGGTGATCGTGATGCGTCGTAATTCAACGTCGTGCCAGGGTGACACCGTTATTTCGAGCGTTTGTATCAGGCTTTGGTCGTGGCGCTGGTACTCGGCGCAATGACTATGGAAACGCACATGCTCCCGGAGGCCCATGCCCTTCACCGGCGCTCGTGGAATGGACCAGATATCGCGGCTGTCGAGATCCTGAACATAGAGCCAGTTCCCCCATCGCTCCAGGGTGCTGTCTGGCCGCCAGCGGGTAATGGCGTCCGAATTCCAGTGGGTGCCACCGCCACCCCAGCTCGACGCCAGGACGTTCAGCCGGCCATTGGACAGCAGATGAACCCGTGGTGTCGGGCTATCCAACGGAATTTCCCAGGGAGTGATGGCAGGGGCTTCCTGAGTGCCTCTGACGCTGACTTCTTCCTCGCTGTGGGTCGGGTATTCGATGTCTGCATCCAGATCGACCCGTTCCTGCAGGAAGAGTTCGCAGGCCTGGACCCGCGGGTCCCGTGAAAATCGCGATATCGCATGTTGCGGACTCAGGGATATACCCAGACTGATCAGCGACATGCCATGATGGTGGGCCATGTAGCTGCGCACGATGCTGTATGAGCTGCCCACATCCATCCGGCGTTCGGTGTAATCCAGCGCTTCGAAGAAGCCATAACGCCCCAGCATGCCCAGTTTCTCCAGGTGCCGGAGATTGTCGAAGGCGGCTTTTGGTCGCCAGAACAGGGCCAGAAAGGTTGCGTAGGGCGCGATAACCCAATCCTCGATTCCCTTGTTGCTTCGAAGCGACAGTTCCGGCACTCCGAAAGCGTGGTAGGCGTAGTTCTGGGCGCCGTCCAGCAGGTAGTAGCCCGATTCGGAGATGCCCCAGGGCAGGCCCCGGCTCGTGGCATAGCGGATCTGGTGGTCAATGGCGCCCCGGGCACTCAGACCGAGCAGTGTTGTTGCCGGCTCTCGCATCAACAGCTGGGGCATCAGGTACTCAAACATCGTACCGCTCCAGGACAGCAACAATGGCTGCCCTTGCTCGCGGGTCAGCGGCCGGCCGAGGTGGACCCAGTGATGGGCGGAAACATCGCCTTTGGCGATGGCCAGAAAGCTGGCCAGACGGGCTTCCGAGGCAAGAAGATCGTAAGCGTTGTCGTCCAGTTTGCCTAGGTCCACGTTGTAACCAATGCGGAACACCTTTTTTTCCCGGTCGTAGAGGAAGGTCATATCGGTATTGGCGAACCAGTTCTCGCAGGTATCGGCCAGCTGCTGGGCCGTCACAAGCAGGGAACTGGCGGCCTCGCCCGCTTTTCTGATGTGGCCTGAAAGAGGTTGTAGCCAACGCTGCAGGCTGGTAGTCAAAGCTCCGTCCTGGCGGGGGCCCGTGAGCTGGTCAATCAAAGGCTGAAGCCGCGACTCCATCGTGGTCAGCCCATGGAAGGTCGGGGGTTGCAGGAGTGACTGCTCCAGTGACAGCCAGGCTTCGTATTGCTCGGGCGTCAGCTCACCCTTGTTGACCGTTGGCCAGGTGTCCAGTGCCGACCACCAGGGCAGAAACTGATCCCGGCACTGAAACATGCGTTCGAGGTGATGGTGTGACCGCTCCAGCCAAAGCCGCATGTCGGCCAAAACCTCCGGTGGCAGCGATGGGGTTTCGAGCAAAACGCCCTGCACAGCCGGGTCCAGGCCCTTGACCAGGCGGTTTGCAAGTGTCTCAATCAAGTCGGGCCATTGCCGGGGCGCGAGGCGGACATCAATGACCCGTTTGCGAATGTCCACCAGCGCCCTGGCAAGGTGTCGCCTTGGGGCTGTTCCCGGGTGGTCCTGGAGCGAGTCCTCAAGCACGCCGATCGCATCGAGCAGCCCCTCAAACTGGTTAAAGCGCCAGACAGGATCGTCCTCAAGTCCCGCCAGCCCCTGCTTCAGCGCCAGCAGAGAACCGAGGAGGTTGCCGCTATCCACGGTCGACACATACGCTGGCGGCAGGGTTGTGAGGTGATGGGTGTCGCACCAGTTATGGATATGGCCTCGGAAACTTGGCAGGCTTTCCATGGAGCGCAGCGTGTTGCGCGAGCGGATGACCAGTTCTTGCGCATCAACATAACCCATGTCATAGGCTGTCAGGTTGCTGACCAGAAGCAAGCCGATGTTGGTGGGTGAGGTGCGATGAGCAACGACACCCTTGGGCTCCTCCTGGAAGTGGTCAGGAGGCAGCCAGTGATCTTCCGGCCCGACAAACCGTTCAAAAAAATACCAGGTGCGGCGCGCCAGTCTTCTCAGGTGTGTCCGGTCTTCGGCACGGATTTTTTCCATCGGCGGTTTTCGGTCCCGGCGAGCCAGGAAGGCCAACTGCGGTGACGCCAGCCAGAGCAGCAGAATGGGGATGGCGTAGATCAGCGTCATGGGTGTACTGGCGGCCAGCAGTGGTGTAATGACCAGCGCGCTGACCGGTCCTGCCCACATGGCGCGCCAATATTTCCATGGCGTGGACGTGCCGGTGCGCCCGGCCTCCAAAGCTGCCGGTGTCCATTCCAGCAGGCGCCGGTGACTGACGCGGCTGCGGTACACCGAGCGAATCACGGCATCCAGGGTGAGTGCGGCTTCCTGGGGCAGAAAGGCGACAACGAGCAGCCATCGTTTCAGATCGCCCTTCAGGTTCTGAATCTGCTGCGCTGCCCGCCGCCTGCGGACGGTGGCATGGGCCAGCCCAACGAAACCCGTTAAACTTGGGACCAGCAGGGTGAGCATGGCCAGAGCCGTCCAGTGAAGCGGTGAGCCGGGAAGCGCAAACCAGCCCATTAACAGCAGCAGCAAAAGCCAGGGCGCCTGAAGACTGCGCAGCAGGTTGTGAGCCAGCTGCCACCGGTGTAACCCGGACAGTCGGTTGGGTATGCGCTCACCGGTTTCCGTCGGAACAGTTGGCCACAGCCAGGGCAACAGCTGCCAGTCCCCGCGTATCCATCGATGCAGTCGCCGACCGAACGACAGGTATTCGGGCGGATACTCCTCGTACATGACAATGTCGCTGACCAGTGCGGTGCGCCCGTGAATGCCCTCGAAAAGGTCGTGGCTGAGTACGGAGCCTTCCGGCACCGCATTGCGCAGGCTGGTCTCGAACGCGGCTACTTGGTAGAGCCCCTTGCCCGTGAAAATGCCCTCGCCGAACAGGTCCTGGTAGGCATCCGAGACGGCCAGGGTGTAAAGGTCCAGGCCCCGGTCACCGGAAAAGATTCGGGTGAAAATATTGCGGGTAGCGGTCATGGGATTGATTTCAACACGGGGCTGCAGAATGCTGTAACCGGAGCGGATCTCGCCGGTTTCTTCATCCCATACCGGTTGGTTCAGCGGATGGGCAATGGTGCCAACCAGACGCCGCGCCCCGTCTACAGGCAGCAAGGTATCGGCGTCCAGGGTAATGACGTACCGCGCCTGTCGCAGCCACTCGACATCACCCGCCATGTCGGTGAAAGAGCCGCGTTCACCGGTCAGTATGTAGTGATTAAATTCCTTGAGCTTGCCGCGCTTACGCTCCCACTCCATCCAGATGGCGTCTTGCGGGTTGAGCCTTCGGGCCCGGTGCATCCAGAAAAACGGGGCGTGGCCATCATCGCTGTAATGTTCGTTCAACAACCCAATGCCTGCTCGCAACCGGGCCAGCAGCCCCTTGTCCCGCGGCGTGATTTCTTCGGTGGCGTCGAACAGGCCGGTGAGCAAGCCAAAACGCAATTGGTTGTCTGGATTGGCAAGGTAATGACGCTCAAGCTGGTCAATGGCGCTCTGAACGTCCTCTTTCCTGGCGATGAGCAGGGCCATGCATACGACCGCCTTGTGATCAGCATCAATGCCGTCGGTGAAGTCGAGCTTGGGCAGAACCCTTGCGGGCACGGTCAGAGTGGCTAGCCAGTTCACCAGAATCGATGCCAGAACCAAAGCGGGTACCGCCACCACCAGGGTGACCGGTAGAGCCTGCCAGAGACCGCCCCGGATGAACGCGTAGGCAGCGGGGATGGCAAACAGTATAAGCGCTGTCAGTGACAGGCAGCCGAAATAGAGCGGTTGGCGATGACGAGCCAGCCAGCGCTTTGATCGGCTGACCCGGTCTGGACGAACATCGATCTGCCGCTCCAGTATCCGATATCCCTCGCCGAGCAGGAAGTAACCGATGTGACCGGATGCAGGTGTGGATGCCTGTTCCACCTTGCTGGCGTCCCGGGCGAGGTTCAACACGCATCGTGCGACTGCAAGTTCATCTGCTTTGCTGCGTCGGGCCAGCTGTTCAATCCGGGTGCGGTAGCGGTTCCGGGTACTGAAATCCATAAGCCCGTAGGCCCCTGCCGGGTCCTGCCTGAGCAAGGCCTCAACCTGGGACGTACGTTCGAAAAATTCTTGCCAACTGGTGCGCTCAATCCGGTGCAGGGTGAGGATGCCATCGGCCACCAGGTCACGGCTTTCAACTTCGACCATGCCCCGGTGTGAGTCACGGGAGGCCAGGTCAATTGATCGCCGCTGAACCGTCTCCATGACCAGCATCAGGGCCTGGTAACGCAGAAGCAGCGGCAGCGCCCAGAGTTCTGCTGTGTTCAGGGGGGCGGTACCTTTTTGTTCCAGCACCATAGTCTCGAGGACGTTATCGTCGAACCGTTGCTCCGAGCGCTCCAGTGCCACGCGTGCGATTTCCTGAACGCGGGTCTGGCCGGCCATTGGCCCGGACACGAATACGGGCAGATGAGCAACAAAATCGGCCGACAGGTCCCGCTGTAACATGCGCAGAATCCGGCGTATCAGATATTCGTTGTCAATATACCAGTCAATCCAGGGCGCTGCGGCGGAGAGATCGTTTCTAAGGGTATAGAGCTCAAGATGGACTCGGTCCAGCCGGTGGGCATAGCGGCTCAGGGTGTCGCCCAGTGCCCGGTGAGCCTTGCGTGTGCCCGGCCCGATGGCTGTCCACGGGCTCTGCTGAGCACCTGGTGCGTCGGCCAGCATCTCCCCGGCATCGACGCTGCCATCCGGCCGCCGACTTTTTTCGTTGTTTAGGGCCATCAGTGCCCCCAGGCTTCACGCGCGGACTTTTCGGTAAAGGTGAGTTCGATTGCATCGGGTTCGAGATCCTGAAGGACCAGCAAGGGGGTTTCACCATAGACCAGTGCATTGAGGGGCAGGGCGCCCAGCGGCCAATGGCTGACGCAGGTGTTCCCATGGGCGGCCATCACCACCAGGTCGGACTGACCCTTGCGGGTCATTTCCCAGAGAGCCGATATCGGGGAGTCCCGAACCTCAACCTTCGACTGAACATGAAGCCCCTCATTTTTCAAGCGGTCTGCGATGTGTGTCAGGTTTTCCTCGATGCGGGCCCTGAATTCGGATTCGAGCTCCCTGACTGTATCGAGCCGTGGATCGTCCCTGGCAATCTGATAGTGATGGCCAAGCGAGGGTACAAAGGAGACCAGATCAACAGTGCTTTCATTATGGCGAGAGAGCATTTCAACCAGGGGCAAGACGCACTCGGACCGGCTGCTGCCATCGAGGGGAACTGTCATCCGGTTGTAATGGGACTCCTGCAGGGGATTACACTGATCGCTCAATGCACGTACCAAAAGAAACGACACGTGGGCCTGAAGGATGGACTTGTGGGCCACGCTGCCGAGCATGCAGTGGCTGATGCCCCCAAAGCCATGGCTGGTCATTACCAGCAGGGTCTGACCGTCCTTCCTGGCAAAGCTGATGATTTGATCGACCGGCTCGCCTTCCAGTGTGGCTGTCTCGAGCTGCAGCCCCAGAGCACCCAGTCTTGAAGCCACTGAGTCGAGATACGCGGCGGCCTCTGCCTGCAATGCATCCCAGGCGACAGGGTCGGCAGGGTAGTGATGGTGACTGTCATTTTCCTGCCGCAGGACGCGAATTAACACAAGTTTTATGTCGAGAGCCTTGGCCAGATTAATGGCATGAGGCAGCGCCCATTCAGCCAGACAGGAGCCGTCCAGCGGTACGACAATGCGTTGAAACATAGCGGTGCCCCTCGCTCAGTCTTCAGAGCACCGGCACAGGGAATAACCAGACAACAAACTTGATGGGAGGTGCTTCCTGCAAAACGCCCGGTCCGCTCCTTAGTGTTGAAGCATTGAATCCATGGAATGACCCTAACACTTATAGTCTCAGAGCTGGCCCGTTGCAACGGTAATCCACCCTTTCTAAATGAGGGCGACGTCGCTTGCTGTACAGGAAGGCATGGGGATCAAAGAACAAGAAAAATAGCAGCTAAGGCTGGTACTGCGTTAGGTCGGTATTGAGGAGGTTTGCAAAGAAGAGTGCAGGATCAATGTACTTTGTTGAACATTGGTAGGACCACCCAGATTCGAACTGGGGACCTCTACCATGTCAAGGTAGCGCTCTAACCAACTGAGCTATGGTCCTGTGTCCTGCAACGGGGACGAAATATACGGATTTCGCCGATCTTGGTCAACCACTTTTATGCGGTTTTCTGGTTTCGAAGTTTCGCCTTGATAACTCGGCTCAGCACGGCCCAGCGGTTCACGATCAACGCTGCGAAAATCAGGCCGCAGCCGGCCAGTTGGATTGTTGTCATGGTCTCGCCAAACCAGCCTGCGGCGAACAGGGCCACCCAGACCGGCTCAAGGACCAGAATCACTACGCCATGGCTGTTTGCGGACAGGCTCTGGGCATAGGTCTGGATCAGGAAGCGTCCGGCGGTACCTATCACCGCGCTGGCCACAACCCACCAGGCCAGCAGAGGGTGCGGCTCGCTCAGGGTTGGCTGCCACTGCTCAAGAATCATGGATTCCGTGAGGGTCAGCAGGCCGACCGTCAACAGTGCCAATACGGTCAGGGGCAGGGCGGGCACCCGGTGCTTTTCCACGGTTTTGCCAAGCCGGTTCACCACGGATCTCTGGTTGGCAGCCCGGGTGTTGAGGGTGAAATACAGGGCGAAGATGGTTGCCGCCATCACGAAGAAGACCTGGCCTGCTTCCGGCCGAAAACCGTTTTTCAGCGAGAGCAGGGCAAGACCGGCAACGGCGATGGGTATTGCCAGCCAGGTGCTTGGCGGCTGGGCTTCCAGAAATACCAGCCGGGCAATGACAGGCACAATGACAACGCCCAGGCTGGTCAGAAACGCGCCTTCACCCAGGCTGGTGCCATGAAACAGGCCCATTACCCAGAAAGTCATGGCGGTGCCGAACACCAGGCCCACACCGATACTGCGGCGAACCTGATCCAGGCTGAGGGCCATCAGCGAGCGGCGGGCAAAGAAAGCGAGCATCCCGCCGGCAATCAGGAACCTGGCTGCCATAAACATCAGCGGAGGCATCAGCAGAACCGCTTCTTTGGAAAACATCCAGCTGATAGCCGCAAACAGGGTGACCACAACCAGTAACAGATCGGATTTGTGCGCGTCAGACATCGGGTAATCGCTTTGCCGGCAACCGGAGAGTCAGTGGGAAGCACACCAATGTATAGTTTGCGAACCAAAAAGAAAAGATGGGTAAAACTACCGAGACCGGAAGGGCTCGTCCCTGAGCCGCAGTATGCCTTGTTGAACCGTTGTTTCAGTGGTTCAGTTGTTGAGAGTGCTGTATACAAGGTTGGACATGTCGGTCTGGTCTGACCCCGGAACCTCAATATACCGGTCACCGGACCCCCACCATTGCCACCAGGCCCGTTGATTGTAGGTGCGGCTGGCGAAATCCACCCGCAGGCCATTCAGCGTGGTGTTGTTCACCACCGGCACCGAAATGTTCCCGGTTTCGGACCCGAGCACACCGCTGTGGGTGACGCCCTCATTCATCAGTACCGGGTAGTGATTGTAGTAAAGCCCATCAGGACCATTCTGGCTGGTAATCTTACCGGCGAGGCTGATGTCCGAAGAGCAGGAATCGATCCCGTCCGCCGTGGTGGCCCCGCAGGCCGAATGTGTAGGCACCACGCCGTCGTCGGTTCCGGCAATAAAGGGCTTGGTGATGCCACCGTAGGAGGAGCCACCCGCAACAAAACGCAACCGCGGAATCGAGTTCGGGCTCACAGCCAGGTTGCGGGCCATGTTGGTTTGCAGGTCGTTCACCACGCCCAGTTTGCCCGGTTCGGGTTCAATACCGGTGAATGCCTTCACAGCTGCACGCAAGGGTCAGTTGTACCAGCTGTCGTTGTAGGCAAGACTCATTGCCAGGTTCGCCAGTTCGGTACCCCCGCCCGCACCGGAGTAGTCCAGGGCTGCCAGTATCTTCAGGGGTTGCAGGCCTTCGGACTGAAGCCAGCGGGCCTGGTTTTCCAGCAGGTAGCGGATAACCAGGTCGCCGGTGGAGTGAGAGACGATGACGCAATAGTCATTACACAGGCCCTGTTGGCTGATCTGTCGCACTTGCTCATAGGCCTGCTGGGCAATGCCACCCTCGATTCGCCCATTGCTGCCCCAGTCTATGCGGGCTTCGGCACGGGACAGCCAGAAGGTTCGCCAGTAGTCCTCGCCGGCATCTTTGACTTCCTGGAGGTTTGCCGGAGGGTTCGCCAGGTCTTCCTGCTGGAAGCCGTGCACCAGGATTACGTTGTGCCCGGCCAGCCGGGCCTGGGCGGTTCCGGCAAACAGGCTGCCGGTGATGGCGACCGCCAGGGCCGCTTTGCAGGCACTTCCGATCTTTGTTGTTGTCATGCTAGCTCCGTCTTTGCTGAGTTGTTGTTGTGAAAAGACGCTTCTCCGCCAATTTCGGCGGTACAACCCGGGGTCAAGCCGGTGCAGGGCCGGGGCCCTGCGATCAGAACTTGTCGGCAAGCTGCCGGAGCAGCGCCGCCCGTTGTTCCGATTCAGGGTTCACCGCCGGCGTATCCGTCAGGTTGTCGAGATCCGGGGGTGTGAATACGTAGCCTTTCCTGGGCCCAAACGCATAGTTGGTCCGGTCGCCGGGTCTGGCGGGCAGCTGGCGTATCTGGATGTGGCGCAGCTGGAACTGACCAGCCTCAGTCTCGTTGGCCAACACGGTGCCGTGGGCTTTGAGGTTGACGGTGTCTGATGTGCCGTCCAGCCGCTGCTCCACCTGCAACTGGGCGACAGGCCGCTGACCCGAATACAACTGGGCGGAGAGCGCATAGAAACCAGGCTCCTCGGGCGAGAACCTAACCGGAATGATCAGGTTGTTGTCACTCACGTAAGGCTCGCCGAGCCCCCCGAAATCGCCGAGATAAGGCTCGATGGTAAGCGGTGATGCGTGACGAACGGGCCGCGCGTCCAGGCGTGCCTCGACGATCAGGCGGTATTCTCCGGGCTCCTCGCTGGCCTCCAGCGTTCCCTCAAAATAGCCCGCCGAGCCGGCTTGCTCCAGGGTGATACTGGCAACAGTCTGCCGGCTGTCCGGCTTTTCAAGAGTTGCTGTGAGCGAGCGGCCAACAACCTGGGCGCCCTGGATGGCGGCGGCGACAAGAATCGTCTCGCCCCGGGTGAACCGGTATTTCTCGAGTGTGACGGTAAATTGCCCATCACCCTCCAGCGGGAGGCTGACCGGCTCGTAGCGATTGCCCTGGTAGGCGGTTGCCTGAGCGTCGCTGAGCGGGACGGACCAGGCAGGGTAGCGAGTAGACTGTTCGTACTGCTCGGCAACACTGGCCAGCATAAAGCCAAGGGCGTTGCCTGAGGGTGGTTTCGGCGCCTGGTCAGTGGAGGGTAAAACGACAGGGGCTGTGGAGGCGGCTTTCTCCACAGGTGCGGAGGGCGCTCCGGTGGCCAGGGTGGTCAACCATCGAAACGCAGGGCGATTCTTGTCAGACAGGATATACCCCATCCCGACCACGCTGGTGGATACCAGTGTCAGAAGCAGTAGCGCCTTTCGGGTCATGCATCAGGTCTCTTTCTTGTTCCAGCGCCCCTAAACATAACGGGCTTTGCGGCGCACACCAAAATTCTGGCCGGTTTATGGAACAGAATCTGCCCGGATTGAGCGGCGGGTCACATTCCCGGGCCGTTGAGTTTCATGCCCGCTGTGCCAGTGCCCGGCGCTGGCAGTGCTATATCCGGTACAGGCAGATTGTGCGCTAAGCGGTTTGTGCGTTACATTTCCGGATTGATTCACTTCGCAGGGCATTTACCGGGGCTGGGGTCCTGGTTTGAATGACGAGGTACATGGCCATGCAGCACTTGCAATTCATTCAGCACTGGGAGCCAGGCAAGCCTGAATACGACGGGCAACTTGAACTGCCTGGAATTGCCCTCGATAAAAGCGATGATCTGCTGTTGTCGCTGGATGAGTTGGAGGAAGAACTTGAGCGGGTGCACCTGACAGCAGAGGAGGTGGAACTGCTTCGCCGGTTCCGCAGGACAACCGCGGAAAACCGGCGAATGATTCTTCAGATCCTGGGCCGCTGATCCGGCCCAGAGCTTTTACTTACCTTTCTTGTAAATGTTCTCGTACACGTAGTTGGTGGCTTCCACAAAGCCATCGATGCTGCCGCAGTCAAAACGGCGACCCTTGAACTGGTAAGCCAGCACGCAACCTTTTTTCGCCTGCTCCAGCAGGGCATCGGTAATCTGTACTTCACCGTTCTTGCCAGCCGGTGTTTGTTCGATAATCTCGAAAATGTCCGGCGTCAGAATGTACCGGCCAATAATGGCCAGGTTGCTGGGCGCGTCTTCCGGAGCCGGCTTCTCAACCATGTCGGTTATCCGGTAAAGCCCATCTTTCATGGATTCGCCGGCAATCACACCGTATTTGTGGGTTTCGTCCGCAGGCACCTCTTCAATGGCAACGATAGAGCAGCGAAACTGGTTGTAAAGCTTCACCATCTGCGCCAGAACACCGTCTCCCCCTTCGGGGCCGATACAGAAGTCGTCTGCCAGAACCACCGCAAACGGGTTGTCGCCCACCAGATTGCGGCCGGTGAGTATGGCGTGGCCCAGACCCTTCATTTCATTCTGACGGGTAAAGGCGAAACTGTTGTGATCGATCAGATCACGGATGGATGTCAGTAGATCCTCCTTGCCAGATCCTGCAATCTGGTGCTCAAGCTCATAGCTGATGTCGAAATGATCCTCGATAGCCCGCTTGCCTCGCCCGGTTACGAAGCCGAACTCGTGAATGCCGGCCTCGGCGGCTTCCTCAACGCCATACTGAACCAGGGGTTTATTCACCACCGGGAGGATTTCCTTGGGCATTGCCTTGGTTGCCGGGAGGAAGCGGGTACCGTAGCCGGCTACGGGAAACAGGCACTTCTTGATCATAACGCTTGTCCTTATATTTGCTTGGGTCACCGCCTGTTGCCAGTCGGTTGTCCGTGAAGGGGGACTCATAAAGTATGCCAAGTGTAACCAGATTGTTGGCCTGAATGGAGGCCCCGGTACTGAAATGTAAAGATCGGTAAAAAAGACGCCATGTCACCTTCGGGATTGTCTGTTGATTTGAATAGAAAAAACTTTCAATTGCATCAGTAGGTGGCTGTATTATCGACATATTCACTTTGTAAATTTTGGAAACGGCCACTGGATTTATCGTCCCGGGTGCAATACATTCCTAGTATGAAAAATTATTTAGCTTAAGCAGCTTTCCTTTTGGGCTGCGGCCGGCGCTATCTGGCAGGACCTTATCACATTGAAATCGCCATTTTTAACTGCACTGTTGTGGTGCATAGTCAGTCAGCCTCTCTACGCCGAAGACGGCGGCTCGTGGCTTCGCAATGGCTGGCAGCCCTATTCGAGCAATTTAGCCGGCAGTGTGGACGCGTTCCGGGAGGAGCGCGAACACTGGTTGAGGTCCCGGCTGAAGTTTTCCGGCAAGACGGAACTGAACAGTGATGGCATCGATGGCTTTGTGGGCGTTGCCGCAGACAGACTGCTCGGTGAGAGTGATGCTATTGGGTTCGACTACCGTGATGGCCGGTCCTACAAGAACGAGACCGATTCCAGTGCCGCGTCATTCCGCTATCGTTTCCCGGCAGGGGCGAATCAGTTGCGGATCGAGGCGGGGAGATCCCGTTACGAGTATGCTGCCAGCAATGCTGGTCGCCGCTTTAACGCCAGCAGTGAATCCCGTGTGTTCGGTCTGGGGGCGAGCAGACCGCTATTCTCCCGGTTTGGCATGGCCTTTGATGGCATTGCCTGGCATCGGGGGCGAGACAGCGTATTTTTTAAGGAAGACAGCTTGGTCTCAGAATCGCGTTACCAACTTTCGTCCATTGGCCTGGAGGCAAACGGAGGTCGTGAGCTGGGAGCCGGCCTGGTTGCCAACACCCGGATATTGGCGTTGAGTGGCCGCGAATTCCTTGCAACCGATTATCCGTCGCGTGATGACATGGTAGACGAAAGGGAGTTCTATAAGGTCGCCGTGTCCGCTTCTATTGAGCATGAACTGTTCCAGTGGAACTGGCGGGTGAACGGACGGTATCAGTTTGCGGATGAAGATCTCCCGTCGTCGGAATACCTGACGGTCGCCGGCCCGTCCATGCTTACCGGTTTCAATGGTCAGTCCATTTCTGTGTTCAGAGGTGGCTGGCTGAGATTCGATACTGCCAGCCCTGCTTGGCCCATGCCATACGTAGACGGCGTATTGTCCAGTGTGAATTTTGCCGTGCTGCAGGGCTGGATTCCCGATTACGGGGCCCAGACAGACCGCCACGGCAACGCCAGCGCCGGCCAGGTCTCACTGAAGATGCAGGGCCGGGCCTTTACGGCCAACGTCAGCGTCGGCCGGATGATCCGTGCCTCCACCATGGCCCTGACAATGCCCGATTATCCGGACGTGCGGTTCTCGCTGTCCATGGGGATCTGACCCCCGAGCCTTAAGATGTTGTCACTTGAGTATGCTCCGACCGCAGGTGCCCCATTACTATTCCAAGGAATGTTAATGGGGTTGGAGAACTATGCGCTCAGGGGCAAGATTGCTCACGCTGTTCACGTTGCCGTGCTTTCTCTACACATGGGTACCGCTCAATTGCCCGTGCTGCCAGGCGCGACAGCGGTGGAAGAAGGGTAGTACGCCCGAGGCCCAATCGTCTTCACCAGGCGCTGGCACGAAATGTCCGCCTCGCCCGGAGGGCGGAGCTGTTGGACCCCTGGTGGCGTGTTGCGGCTCAGAAGGGGCTGGCGCATCACCTTGTTAAGCAGAAACAGTTAAAGCCGGGCGACCAGGTAATGGCAGAAACCTGCCGATAGCAGGACATGGTGCCGACAGAGCAAGAAAGTGTATGGCATGGAGAAACAGGAAGTTAACCCCGTGGCCGCGGGGTGGTGCTGGGGAGGTGAGGGTGCCATATCCACGATGATCAATCTTTGTTCGATGGATTGTTGACAATATCGTCTCTGGAGCGTAAATTTCGGATAATTCCAGTCACTATTGTTGACAAAGTATGTCTGAAGCCATCATTCAAACCTACACTCGCGCAGACGAAGCCTTTGATTGTCTTCAAACGGCTATCGTGAAAGGCGATCTCATCCCCGGCGAGAAAATCGGCGAAGTGGAACTCTGTTCCCGTTTCAATCTTACCCGTGGCCCTTTGAGGGAAGCCCTTGGTCGACTCGAATCCCGTGGATTACTGGTACGCCGCCCACACGCCGGGGTAAAGGTGGTTTCGGTGAGCGCCTCGGAGCTGATGGAACTCTACCGAATCCGGGAAGTGATGGAGGGCTTGGCGGCACGCCAGGCCGCCGAGCGCATGACCGACCAGGAAATTGCGGACCTTCAGCGCACCCTTGATACCCACGAACGAATGATTGAGGAAGCCCAGGGCCAGGCGTATTACCAGGCTGAAGGCGATTACGATTTCCACCACCGCATCGCCACCGGTAGCCGCAACACCAAACTGGCCCAGATGCTACTGGGTGATCTTTACTATATGGTGCGGATGTACCGTTACCGATTAAGCACCTTCACCGGCCGCCCCCATAGGGCGCTGGGGGAACACCGGCGTATCGTCGAAGCCATTGCCCAGCGCGATGGCGAACTCGCCGAGTTCCTGATGAAAAGACACATAAACGCCGCCCGCCTGAATATCGAGAAAAAAATCCAGGAAGGCGAGCTGACGATCTGAAAAAGGGGTCTGACTCGAAGTGTGAAGAAGGGTCTAACTCCGAGTTTGAAAAAGGGGTCTGACCCCGCGGGGTCAGACCCCAACTTCACGCACCAAATCAGCAGGCTAAAAAGGGGTCTGACCCCAAGTTCACAAAAAACCAAGAGAGGCCAACACCATGTCTAACAAACTCAGCCCGGGCGCCCGTTTCCGCAAGGCCCTGAAAGAAAACCAGCCCCTGCAGATCGTGGGAACCATCAACGCCTACGCCGCCATGATGGCCGAGAAAGTCGGTCACCAGGCAATCTACCTGTCCGGTGGTGGCGTGGCCAACGCCTCCTACGGCCTGCCGGATCTGGGCATGACCTCCATGAATGATGTGGTTGAGGATGTCCGCCGCATCACCGCGGCCACCGACGTTCCGTTGCTGGTCGACATCGACACCGGCTGGGGTGGCGCTTTCAACATCGGCCGCACCATCCGTGAAATGGAACGTGCCGGCGCAGCAGCGGTCCATATTGAAGACCAGGTCGCCCAGAAACGTTGCGGTCACCGCCCGAACAAGGAAATCGTCTCCCAGGAAGAAATGGTAGACCGTATCAAAGCCGCGGTCGATGCCCGTGAAGACAAAGACTTCTTCATCATGGCCCGTACCGATGCCTTCCAGAAAGAAGGCCTGGAAGCCGCCATCGAGCGTGCCAAAGCCTGCATCGAAGCCGGTGCGGACGGCATCTTCGCTGAAGCGGTCACCGAGCTTGAACACTACAAAGCGTTCTCCGAAGCCCTGGATGCGCCCATCCTGGCAAACATCACCGAATTCGGCGCCACGCCGCTGTATAACCGCAAAGAGCTGGCCAATGCCGGCGCTGACATGGTGCTTTACCCGCTCAGCGCCTTCCGCGCCATGAACAAGGCCGCACTGACGGTGTATCAGAACATCCTGGAAAAGGGCGACCAGAAAGACGTGGTTGACCTGATGCAGACCCGGATGGAACTGTATGATTTCCTGAACTACCACGATTTCGAACAGAAGCTGGACCAGCTGTTCCAGCAGAGCAAGGGTTAAGACTGAAAACGGGGTCAGATGAAAACGGGGTCAGATGAAATTTTCATCTGACCCCACCTTCATGACCCCATGTTAGAGCTGAAATTGGGGTCAGAAGAACGCTTTCTTCTGACCCCGTTTTTAAGACTGAAAATGGGGTCAGACCCGATTGGGTCAGCCCCCTGATAATAGAGGGGAGACAACAATGGCTGAAGCAAAAAAACTGAGCGGCGCCGGCCTTCGGGGCCAGGTAGCTGGTGAAACCGCACTGTGTACCGTCGGCAAGAGCGGCGCAGGCCTGACTTACCGCGGCTATGACATCGCCGATCTGGCAGCAAAGGCCCAGTTCGAGGAAATCGCCTACCTGCTGCTGCGTGGCAAACTACCGAACCGCCAGGAGCTGGCTGCCTACAAGACAAAGCTCCAGAGCCTGCGGGGCCTGCCGGCTGCCCTGAAAACCGTGCTGGAGCAGATACCCAAGAACGCGCACCCGATGGACGTTATGCGCACCGGCTGCTCCATGCTGGGCAACCTGGAAACCGAACAGGACTTCAGCGAGCAGGACGATAAGATCGACCGCATGCTGGCGGTGTTCCCGTCCATCATCACCTACTGGTATCGCTTCGCCCACGAGGGCGTGCGCATTGAAACCGACAGCGATGTCGATTCCATCGGCGGGCACTTCCTGGAGTTGCTCCACGGCAAGAAGCCCAGTGAACTGCACGAGCGTGTAATGAACGTGTCGCTGATCCTCTACGCCGAGCACGAATTCAATGCCTCTACCTTTACGGCTCGTGTGTGCGCCTCCACGCTGTCCGACATCCACAGCTGTGTAACCGGCGCCATCGGCACCCTGCGAGGCCCGCTGCACGGCGGTGCCAACGAAGCCGCCATGGCGCTGATCGAGAAGTTCCAGACCCCGGACGAAGCCGAAGCAGGCCTGTTGGGCATGCTGGAGCGTAAAGAAAAGATCATGGGCTTCGGTCACGCGGTCTACAAGGATTCCGACCCGCGCAATGCCATTATCAAGCAGTGGTCCAAAAAGCTGGCGGACGAAGTGGGGGATACTGTGCTGTACCCGGTATCCGAGCGCTGCGAAGCCGTTATGTGGCGCGAGAAGAAGCTGTTCTGTAACGCCGATTTCTTCCACGCCTCGGCCTATCACTTCATGGGCATCCCGACTGAACTCTTCACCCCGATCTTCGTGATGTCCCGCGTCTCAGGCTGGACCGCCCACGTCAAAGAGCAGCGCGAGAATAACCGCATCATTCGCCCGAGCGCGGATTACACCGGCCCGGCGGATGCGAAGTGGGTGCCGATCGACGAGCGGCCGTGAAAAAGGGGTCTGACCCCGTGGGGTCAGACCCCAACTTCACGTAAAAAAGGGGTCTGACCCCGAACGGGGTCAGACCCCATGTTCACAGTGCGGGGTCAGACCCCATGTTCACAGTGCGGGGTCAGACCCCCATGTCCACATCACCGAGTTGCTGACCATGAACACTGAATACCGCAAGAATCTCCCAGGCACCGACCTGGACTATTTCGACACCCGCCAGGCTGTGAATGACATCCAGGCCGGCGCCTACGACAAACTCCCATACACCTCCAAGATCCTGGCGGAACAACTGGTTCGCCGCTGCGATCCGGAGATGCTGGCGGATTCCCTCAAGCAGTTGATCGAGCGCAAGCGCGACCTGGACTTCCCCTGGTACCCGGCACGGGTAGTCTGCCACGACATCCTCGGTCAGACCGCACTGGTGGATCTGGCGGGCCTGCGTGATGCCATTGCAGAGAAAGGCGGCGACCCCGCCAAGGTCAACCCGGTGGTTCCCACCCAGCTGATCGTGGATCACTCCCTGGCCGTTGAGCACGCGGGCTTCGAAAAAGATGCCTTCGAAAAGAACCGCCAGATCGAAGATCGCCGTAACGACGACCGCTTCCACTTCATCAACTGGACCAAGACCGCGTTCAAGAACGTGGATGTGATTCCTCCGGGCAACGGCATCATGCACCAGATCAACCTGGAGAAGATGTCCCCGGTGGTGCAGGCTCGTGATGGCGTTGCTTACCCGGACACCTGCGTAGGCACCGACAGCCACACCCCGATGGTGGATGCCCTGGGTGTCATTTCCGTGGGCGTGGGCGGCCTGGAAGCCGAGAGCGTGATGCTGGGCCGTGCCTCCATGATGCGCCTGCCGGATATCGTCGGCGTTGAGCTGACCGGCAAAATTCAGCCCGGCATCACCAGCACGGACATGGTGCTGGCCATTACCGAGTTCCTGCGCAAGGAGCGCGTGGTTGGCGCCTACCTCGAGTTCTATGGTGAAGGCGCTGACAGCCTCACTGTAGGCGACCGTGCCACCATCTCCAACATGACCCCGGAATACGGTGCCACTGCGGCCATGTTCTACATTGACGGCCAGACCATCGATTACCTGAAACTGACCGGCCGTGAAGACGATCAGGTTGCCCTGGTAGAGACGTTCGCAAAAGAAACCGGCCTTTGGTCAGGCAGCATGAAAAACGCCGAATACGAGCGTGTGCTGAAGTTTGACCTGTCCAAAGTCACCCGCACCCTGGCCGGCCCTTCCAACCCGCACGCACACCTGCCCACGTCCGAGTTGGCAGAGCGCGGCATTGCCGGTGAATGGGAACAGGAAGAAGGCAAGATGCCGGATGGCGCGGTGATCATTGCCGCCATCACCAGCTGCACCAACACCAGCAACCCCCGCAACATGGTGGCGGCAGGCCTGATTGCCCGCAACGCCAACAAGCTGGGCCTGACCCGCAAGCCCTGGGTAAAAACCTCGCTTGCGCCCGGTTCCAAGACGGTCAAGATGTACCTCGAAGAAGCCGGGCTACTGCCCGAGCTGGAAAACCTCGGTTTCGGTGTGGTCGCCTTTGCCTGTACCACCTGTAACGGCATGAGCGGCGCCCTGGACCCGAAAATCCAGCAGGAAATCATCGACAGGGACCTGTACTCAACCGCGGTACTGTCTGGTAACCGGAACTTCGACGGCCGGATTCACCCCTACGCCAAGCAGGCGTTCCTGGCGTCGCCGCCGCTGGTGGTTGCCTACGCCATCGCCGGCACCATCCGTTTCGACATTGAGAAAGATGCCCTGGGTTATGACAAGGACGGCAATCCCGTCACCCTGAAGGATATCTGGCCGGACGATGCGGAAATCGATGCCATCGTGAAAGCCAGCGTGAAGCCGGAACAGTTCCGCAGCACCTACATTCCGATGTTCGACATCACTCGGGATGCCCAGGCCAACACCAACCCGCTGTATGAATGGCGCCCGCAGAGCACCTACATCCGCCGCCCGCCGTACTGGGAAGGTGGCATGGTGGGTGAGAAAGCCCTCAAGGGCATGCGCCCGCTGGCGGTGTTGCCGGACAACATCACCACGGACCACCTGTCGCCGTCCAACGCCATCCTGATGAACAGTGCGTCCGGTGAATACCTGCACAAGATGGGTGTGCCGGAGGAAGACTTTAACTCCTACGCCACCCACCGGGGCGATCACCTGACGGCCCAGCGTGCCACCTTCGCCAACCCGAAACTGTTCAACGAAATGGTCCGGGACGAAAACGGCAACGTGAAGCAGGGTTCCCTGGCGCGGATCGAGCCGGAAGGCAAGGTCACCCGCATGTGGGAAGCCATCGAAACCTACATGGAGCGCAAACAGCCGCTGATCATCATCGCCGGCGCCGATTATGGACAGGGCTCCTCCCGGGACTGGGCCGCCAAGGGCGTGGCTCTGGCCGGTGTTGAGGCGATTGTGGCCGAAGGCTTTGAGCGGATTCACCGCACCAACCTGATCGGTATGGGCGTCATACCCCTGCAGTTCGAAGAAGGCACCACACGCAAGACCCTCGCCCTGGACGGCACTGAAACCTACGACGTAGAAGGCACCCCGGCGCCCCGTGCCCAACTGACGCTGGTGATCCACCGCAAGAACGGCAGCACCGAACACGTGCCAGTGACCTGTCGCCTGGACACCGCCGAAGAAGTGTCTATCTACAGTGCTGGCGGCGTACTGCAGCGTTTTGCCGAGGATTTCCTGCAGTCCGAGGGCGCAGCGTGAACAAGGGGTCTGACCCCGTGGGGTCAGACCCCATTTTCAAACTCCGTGACCCCGTGGGGTCAGACCCCATTTTCAAACTCCGAGGTCGGGGTTGAAGAAGGGGTCAGAAGAAAGCCTTCTTCTGACCCCATGTTCACCGCACCCATAGCATCGACAAAGGGGTCAGATGAAATTTTCATCTGACCCCGTCTTCACCAAGAGAGCAGAAAAATGACCCACGCTCCCCAAATTAAAATCCCCGCCACCTACATGCGCGGCGGTACATCAAAAGGCGTGTTCTTCCGCCTTCAGGACCTCCCAGAACCCTGCCAGACTCCAGGCGAAGCCCGGGACAAGCTCCTGCTGCGCGTGATCGGCAGCCCCGACCCCTACCAGAAACAGATCGACGGCATGGGCGGCGCTACCTCCAGCACCAGCAAAACCGTCATCCTGGCCGAGCCCACCCGGCCGGACCACGATGTCGACTACCTGTTCGGCCAGGTCTCGATTGACAGGCCATTTGTCGACTGGAGCGGTAACTGCGGCAACCTGACCGCTGCCGTAGGTGCCTTCGCCATCAACAGTGGCTTCGTTGCCAAAGACCGAATTCCGGAAAACGGCATCTGCACCGTGCGCATCTGGCAGGCCAACATCAAGAAAACCATCGTCGCCCGCGTGCCCATCACCAACGGTGAAGTACAGGAAACCGGCGATTTCGAACTGGATGGCGTCACCTTCCCCGCGGCGGAAGTCCAGGTGGAATTCATGGACCCGGCCGATGGCGAAGGCGCCATGTTCCCCACCGGCAACCTGGTGGACGACCTGGAGGTGCCTGGCGTGGGCACCCTGGACGCCACCATGATCAATGCCGGCATACCAACCATCTTCGTCAATGCCGAAGACATCGGGTACAAGGGCACCGAACTCCAGGACGACATTAATTCCGATCCGAAAGCCCTGGCCATGTTCGAAACCATCCGCGCCCACGGCGCCGCGAAGATGGGGCTGATCCAGAACATCAAGGAAGCCGCCAATCGCCAGCACACCCCGAAAGTCGCCTTCGTGGCCAAACCCTCCGATTACGTGTCATCAAGCGGCAAACAGATCGGGGAAGGGGATGTGGATGTACTGGTCCGGGCACTCTCCATGGGCAAACTCCATCACGCCATGATGGGCACAGCCGCCGTAGCCATTGCTACTGCTGCAGCCATTCCGGGAACCCTGGTGAATGAAGCCGCCGGTGGTGGCGACCGCACCTCAGTGACCTTCGGTCACCCGTCCGGCACCCTGCAGGTTGGCGCAGAAGCCAGTCTGGTGAATAACCAGTGGACCGCCACCAAAGCCATCATGAGCCGCAGTGCGAGGGTGTTAATGGAAGGTTGGGTGAAAGTGCCTGGGGATTCGGTCTGACAATGGTGAGCTGATTTTACTGGTATTGAAAGTCGGTGCCAGAGGAGATATTTATAAATGAGCGTGCAGATTATTGAAAAATCGGGAAAACCCGAATACGCAGTCATTCCCTATGCCGAGTATCAAGAGTTGCTTGAGATGGCACAGGATGCGTGTGATATTCAGGATGCCGATGTTGCGATGGCTGAACTTTCCGCCGGAGAGGACGAAAGCATTCCTGTGGCTATCGCTAAGCGCCTCGTGTCTGGAGATGAACACCCTCTGAAAGTGTGGAGGGAATATTGCGGTTGCACTCAGGGGTCTCTGGGTGCGGCAGCCGGTATTGGCAAATCGTACAGCGTCAGCGTACTTTACGAATTTTGAGGCCAGTCGGCTGTTCAAATGTGTTTTTAATCATGGATTAACTATAAAAAAACCATTTAAATGTTTTTGTTATAAATCATCCCATTTGAATACCTCTCTAAAAAACACATGGCGCCGAAGGCGATGCAACTACGTGTATCCGATGTCGAAGATACTTACACCCGCATCTCCATATTCATCAGGTTGAAAATTTAAGTTACTGAAACGTATTCATTTTAAATATTTGGTATGGATGATGCAGACTGCTGTGTACCGCTGACGTGCTTGCCTGAATTCCAGCTGCCAGCGTTCACAATTCAAGGAGAGATAACCATGAACACTGCATCAAAGAGAACACTTCTATCTACGCTTGTCCTGCCTTTGGCACTGGGCGCGGCATCTGCCAGCGCGGTGATGGTTAACACATGGGACTATACGGTCGACAGCAAGTTCGAGAACGCAACGTTCACTAATAAAGGGAGCACCAACCCCGGTACCCAGGATACCAGCAACGAAAATGTGATTTCATGGGGTGGAACAACAGCTGCGAGTCGGTCGTCTGTCTCGATTACCGATGTCGATTCCACAACGGATGGTATGCTTCCAAAACTTGAAACCAATATGGGCCCCGTAAGCGGTGGCGTATTTACCCATAATAACAACACCATCAGTTCGAGTTTTGATACGCTGCTAACGTTTGACCTGACCTCCACGCTCACCCTGAATCCGCTTACACCGATGGGTGTTGGCAGTACCGAGGTGCTGCCCTCGATTACCTTCAACAGTCGCTTTACGGAAACGCCGAACAACCCGGGCAGTGGGTCCTGTGCCGATGGATTAGCCCAGCCCTGCGGTGACATTTTCACCCTGACCGACATTGACGGTTTGGGCCCCTATACCGGTGGCGCCCTTCCCCCACAGCAGTTCACCATGGAGGGCTACGTCTACTCGGTGTTCCTTGATCTCGCTGGGCTGATGACGCTGCCTGATACTGCCTGTGCGGCTGCGGGGGCTGCTAACGGATGTCTTGGTCTTCTGACTCCTGAGGGCGGCCCCAACTCTTTTGAGACCTCGTTCCGTATCGAGGCTACACCGGTTAGCGTACCTGAGCCAGGCACCCTGGCGTTGTTGGGCCTGGGCCTCGCCGGACTTGGCCTGTCACGCAGGAAAAAAGCAGCAAAGGCATAACGTCTGAGCAGTTTAGTGCTTAGATGAGAGTGCCGGTAGAATAAAGGCCCCCGCCAACAAGCGGGGGCCTTTTCAGTTCGAGCGTTTCCCTAAGCCGAAATCGCCAGGTTCAGTTCGGTTTTGCAGGCAGGTACCGTCCGGCGTCTGTAATCAGCGACCAGACATCCGGACGACGCCTCCTGATACCGTCAATCAGTGACGCTGCCTCGGTGAAGGCAGGGCGGCGGAGGCCGTGATACTCCAGCACCGGTCCCACGTGATCAAACTCCACACCAAACCGCTTTAACAGGCGCAGCTGTGCCGGCTCCATGACCGCCATCCAGTGGGTGATGCCATGCCTGACCGACATCTGGAGAATCGCGGCGAAAAGCCCCAGGCTGATGTAGGGCATGGCGCGTTTGCCATTTTCCGAATCACTGTAGCAGACAGAATCGCTGGTGCCAGAGGCCGATTCGCCCTCGTTGAGACGGCGCCGAAACTCCCGGCTGACCGCCATCCGGGATATTTCTGCGATCTGCGCGCGGGGTGCGGCTGCAAATGCGTTCCGTGCCTGTTGGCCCATCCGGTGGATGCAGTGGCCTTCCATTGGAAAATCGCCCTGTTCCGGGTTTTCCGGGTGGTCGCCCGTCATAACGAGACGAACGGTGGCAACGCTGTCTCCCGTTATCCGGTGCCGGATCAGCGCGTGTGCGGATCGCGGATCGTAGGCATCGTGCTCGCGTTTATCAGCGAAGCAATCGGGGTCCTCGAAAGGCCGGTCAATACAATAAACCTGGTACCGAAGTTCGAAGACCTCGTTAACCACCTCTGGAGACGTCGCCAACTCGACCTTGAATACTGAGTTGAAAATAGTACTGACGTCTTTGTGAGTTTGTTGGTTATCTGTGTTTTCTGTTTCATGCCGAAGTGCAAACCCTGTGTTCATTTTCAGGTCCTCATTCCTTCCCGCTCAGGGGTTGTTATGGCGATAGTCGCAGTGAAAGAAAACGCCGTTTAACCAAACTTGACGGCGGACTACGGGTGTATCGAGGTTACCGCTCATCAGACCTCGGAATGCTTGATCCCGGGCACGTAACGTCCCGGCGCCAGGATGAAATTGGGGTCGACCGCAGCTTTCAGTTGACTGGCCAGTCTGGAGAAAGTAGAGCCACTGGTATTCAGGGTGCTCATCGCATCGATGTTGAGGCGGTAGGGCAGGAAGCCTTGTTTCTGCCCGGCTTCGTACAGGGCGCGATAACAGTCATTCGCCCGCGCTGTCGCCTTCGCGTCACCCCGATCAAACAGAAGGGGAACGGTAGAGTCGAAGCAGCGATCATTTACTGTCGTCAAGGTAATGAGCGGATTAACACCATACTGCGGGCAAATTCGTTCAATCATATCGACATAGCGGCGAACGTCTTTCCCCCGTATCGGAACCAGCGGTGCGAACCATATAAGCCCACAGCCATCCCGTGCGGGGTTTTTGGGCTGCCCGGTCTCGGGCAGGGTACCCGAGCGCCAGTAAGCCAGCGCCAGCGCAACGTCGTTGGGGGTGCCATGCATGATTTCCAGCGCCCCCGAGAGTGTATCCGCCATGCCCTGGACCCGTGTTGCCAGCCTGCCGGGTAGCATGCGGACAATAGTCCGCGCCAGGTCAACTTTTCGCCGGTTGATAAAAACGAGACGGTCGGTTACCGGGCCCAGAAGCCGCCGTAGCGTGCGTCGGGCCGCTCGGGCAACTTCCTTTGAGGCATAAATCGCACCAACCCCGCTCCACGCAGGAACGCCATGACGGTTGGCGAGATTTTCGACTTCGTGCGCCGGCAGAACACCATCAATGGCCCTGTCTTCAGGGAAGGGCGTCATCATCGAGAGCATGCGTTGGCTGTTGAGCAGGTTAATCGCCACAACCGAACCGCCGAGCGCTCGCAACACTGCCCTGACGGTGGGCACCAGCGCTTCCAGCCTGGCGTCGTCTTTGGTGGAAAAGAAAAACGCGGTCACGGTGTCGGGTGCTGGCGCAAGGGCGATGGTCATATTCACAACCACGCCGAAATTCCCCTGGCTGAAAAGCCCGTCGAGATAAGGGCCCAGGCCCCATTTGAAAAGCCCGTCCACTTCCGCACCGCCAAGCTCGCTGAGCGGCGTCCGGTAAAGGGTGCCGTCGGGCAGGATCGCTTCAATCTTTGTCACCGCCGCAAAATGGTCGGTAATCGGCGTGATGCCGTAACCTCGCTCAAGCGCATTGCCAAGAATGCTGCAAGTGGGGCCCGCGCCGGTCACCGGAACGAGATAATCGCCCTCATGGTTATCAAGGAAGTCTCTCAGGGCACCCTGGGTTACGCCGGGCCCAACCGTGACAACGCCCATTTCAGGATCAAAACCGGAAATGCTGTCAAGCCGGCTCAGATCAAGGATGACGCAGCCGTCTTCAACCGGGTTGGCACTGCCATAGCCCCAGTTATTGCCCCTGCTTACGGGATAGACCGCGACCTGCCAGCGTTGCGCAACCTGAAGAACCGCGGCGACCTGCTCCTGGTTCTCTGGGCGGAGCACAGCCGGAATAGAGCGTTTTGCTCCTATTGTGGAGGCGCCAAACTCTGCTGAGCCAGCCACAACGACGCCGGATTCACCCAGAATGGCGGCCCATTCGTCAATGGCAGATTCGATGGTGGTGCGAGTCACTGGTATTTCCACGGGTTATCGATAACTTCCATGAATGCTTCGTTAGCGTTTGCTAACGGGTTGTTCATTAATTGCGCGAAGATTATAGGCGAGATAAGGTCGGCAAAACCATGTTGTACCATTACGGCTTTGAAAACGATTTACTTTAAAGAACTGAAGTGCAAACAAGCAGTTGAAGTAAAAATAGAGAAATGCGGCGGGGGCCTGTTCATTAAAACAATTTAACCAAGGTCGGGCTCGGTTCGAACCTATTTTATAAGTTATTGAATTATAACTAAATAAAAAATTTATTTTAGGAAGATGTAGTTGATGTAAACAGATATTTAAAATTAACAGATGTGCACAAGAGTGTGTAAATAAAATGCTACAAATATCGGTTTTTTGTTTGTCAGTTTTATTTACATTCTTTAGAAAAGTGTAATTCAGGCTTAACATTATGCGTTTTTAAGCCTTTGTTGATGACGGCTCGCTGGTTTTTGTTTGAGTAGACCAAGTCAGGCCTGGTTGGTAAACCAGATCCGGGACCCGGAACCGAATGGTGCCCGGCATTTCTCGCTGTATTTTGGCGTTGGTGTCGGGTGCGCTAATCTGTGGTTAGAGGACACCAAAACCGAAGGAGCCACCGCCATGTCAGCAACATTTGATCTCAACGAACGCCCCGACTACGACAAGCTCATGCAGACGATTGCCGATTACACCCTCGGCTACCGGATCAAAAGCAAGGAAGCCTGGGAGACCGCCCGCAACTGCCTGATGGATACCCTGGGCTGCGGCCTGTTGGCCCTCAGGTTTCCCGAATGCACAAAGCACCTGGGCCCGATTGTTGAAGGCACGGTAGTGCCCCATGGCGCGCGCGTTCCCGGAACCTCCTTCCGGCTGGATCCGGTGAAAGCGGCCTGGGATATTGGCTGCCTTATCCGCTGGCTGGACTACAACGACACCTGGCTTGCTGCCGAGTGGGGGCATCCGTCCGACAACCTGGGGGGTATTCTTGCGGTTGCTGATCATCTTTCCCAGAAAAGGGTGGCGGAAGGCAAAGAGCCGCTGACCATGAAGGACGTGCTGGGGGCCATGATCATGGCCCATGAAATCCAGGGTGTGCTGGCGCTCGAAAACTCCTTCAACCGGGTAGGGCTGGACCACGTGGTCCTGGTCAAAGTGGCCTCCACGGCCGTCACCGCCAGACTGATGGGCGCTAACCGCGAGCAATTGCTGTCGGCACTTTCCCACGCCTGGGTAGACGGCCAGTCATTGCGAACCTACCGCCACGCGCCCAATGCAGGCTCCCGGAAATCCTGGGCAGCAGGCGATGCCACGTCCCGCGCGGTACGATTGGCCGATATCGCCATGCGAGGAGAAATGGGCATTCCGAGCGCACTGACAGCCCCCCAATGGGGCTTCTATGATGTGCTGTTCAGCAAGACCAACAAAGATCAGAAGTTAAAGCCCGAGGATAAGCGTCAGTTTTCTTTACCCCAGGAACTGGGCTCCTACGTGATGGAGAACATCCTGTTCAAGATCTCCTTCCCGGCGGAGTTCCACGCCCAGACAGCGGCGGAAGCGGCAGTAGCCCTGCACCCCCAGGTCAAAGACCGACTCGACGAGATCGACCGGATTGTCATCACCACCCACGAATCCGCCATCCGCATCATCTCCAAGCAGGGCAGGCTTGCGAACGCGGCCGACAGGGATCACTGCCTTCAGTACATGGTGGCTGTCCCGCTGATTTTTGGGAGTCTCACCGCGGAACACTACGAAGACAGCTTCCACGAAGCCAATCCGCTTATCGACCGGGTTCGGGAGAAAATGGAAGTGGTGGAAGATGAAAGGTATACCCGTGAGTACCTGGAAGAAGACAAACGCTCCATCGCCAACGCCATTCAGGTGTTCTTCAGGGATGGCAGCGCCACGGACAAGGTCGCGGTTGAATACCCCATCGGCCACCGTCGCCGCAGGAAGGAGGGGATTCCGCTCTTGGAAGACAAATTCAACAACAACCTTGCCACCCGGTTCCCTGGCCAGCGTTGCGACCGGATCTACCAGCTCTGCAAGGATCAGAAAGCGCTGGAAGGCACGCCAGTGCATGAGTTTGTCGGGCTTTTTGTGATCTGAATATGAAACAGTGGGTGTCGGTTTAATTTACAGTTTGTGGGTAAGGGTTTCATAACAAGCTGAAATTTAAACAGTTATCATTGTGGCGCGAAATGTGCCTTCAGTACTCCGGCGAAGGCGAATTAATCAGTGAAACGGAGTACTGATATGAACAAGGCAACAGCCATTATTGCGACCGGACTACTCTTTGGCGCCTGCTCCTGGGTTTCCGCAGCACCCATTCTTTCCGTCAGCCCCCAGGGCGGAGCCGCCGCTGGCCAGGCCGAAAGTAACTTCCTGGCAACCCTGAGCGGCGGCTATCTCACCGAAACGTTCGACAACAATACCTTTTACAACCCTGGTGATCAGTCAGTTTCCATTAACTCCCAGGTGGGTGTCGGCAGTTTTACCAGCGCGGTGCCGGGTTCCGGCGGCCTTTGCGATAGTGGCGGTTACACCTGCACGAAAGGCCTTGCCGTTCTGGATGCAGGCACAACGCCTTTCAGCGGGCGCTACCCGGTATCCGGTGACAACTGGCTGGACAGCATGGACGCCAGGGAAATGAGCATCTCGCCGGCTGCGGGTTACAATGCCATGGGGTTCTACATGACAGATCCTAACGATGCGGGTGGCCGGTTCTCGATTGGCGGCGTGGGGTTCAGTTTCAACGACATCTTCGGAACAGCCCTGGGTAACGGCACGATTTTTTACATCTCGATTTTTGACTCGGTAGGCCTTGGCGGCGTGTCCATCTTTTCCAATAAACCGAATGACGGCTACGGCCTGGATAACGTAACCGTCGGTACCGTTGCGGTCCCGGAGCCCGGCACCCTGGCGCTGCTTGGGCTCGGTCTCCTGGGGCTTTTTCTGGCCCGCATGCGCAAGCGGTCGTAACGCCTGATACAGAGAAGAAACTGACAACCCGGGCGCCGTGTGTTGTCAGTTTTCTTTACATTCTGAACGCACCCTGAACGGCTGACACGCTCATTCTGTTTGCCGTTGGTTGCAGTTACAGGAATTTACAGTACACTGCTGTTCATATAACGCTGTATGTAAACGCACTGGATGCGTTGTTTCATTGTTGTGAGCAGCAAAAGGAGTTGGCGTGGCCCACGTCAGATTGTTCAGGCATTACATCCATCTTCCGTATGTCATCCTCGGCCTGATTGATTTTTTGCTGCTGGCGTTTGCCTTCGCCCTGACGGTATTTTTTCGCTACTTCGGCGACCTTTCCTTCTTCCTTGAAAACCTGCGATTTCTGTTGCCATCAGCGGTTGTCTTTTCGGCAATGAACCTTTTGGTGATGGTGGCGCTTGGTGTTCACCAGTCGCGCCTGGAGGAGGGCATGTCGGGCATGATGCTCCGCACCATCATGGCGCTGATTATCAGCATTCCTTTAAACGGTTTTGCCTACCTGCTGGCAGCAGACTGGTTGTGGTACCTCGGTGAAAGCGGTGTTTTGACAACAGGGTCTGTGTTCGGCTTTTTCCTGATCGGTATCGCGCGCTCAATCTTCTTCGACACGGTGGGCAAGGACGCCTTCAAACGAAAGGTGCTGGTACTGGGTGCTGGCTTTCGCGCCAGGCAGATTCACGAAGACCTTAAAGCGCCATTGAACCGCAAGGGGTTCATCCTGATGGGGTTTGTCCCCCTGCCGGACGAGCCGGTTGAGATCCGCGACGACTACCTGCTGAACATTCCCACCACACTTCACCAATTCATCATCAAGAACCCGGTCAGTGAAATTGTGGTAGCCGTGGATGATCGCCGCAAGGGCCTGCCCATGGAAGACCTGCTGGAATGCAAGATGGAGGGCGTAAAAATTGTTGACGGTATGACTTTCTATGAGCGGGAGAGTCGTAAAGTTGCGCTGGAAATGGTCACCCGGGGCTGGCTGGTTTTTACCGATGGTTTTACCGTCTCGTCGGTCTTCGGATTTGGTAAACGATCACTGGATATCCTGGCAGCAACAACGCTCCTGCTTGTGAGTTTGCCGTTGATGATCCTTACCGTCATAGCCATAAAAGCAGAGGATGGCTTCAGGGCGCCGGTGCTGTATAGCCAGGAACGGGTAGGGCTTAACGGCAGAGTCTTCAAAGTGTACAAATTCCGCTCCATGATTAACGATGCTGAGAAAAATGGAGCAGTCTGGGCCAGCAAAAACGACACCCGGGTAACCCGGGTGGGTGAGGTTATCCGAAAATTACGGATCGACGAACTGCCGCAAATCTTTAACGTTCTCAATGGCACCATGGCCTTCGTGGGCCCGCGCCCCGAACGGCCGGTGTTCGTGGCGCAGCTGTCTGAAAAGATACCGTTTTACAGTGAGCGCCATCGCGTAAAGCCTGGCCTGACCGGCTGGGCCCAGCTATGCTTTGCGTACGCGGGCAACGAGGAAGACACGCGGGAAAAACTTTGTTACGACCTCTATTACATCAAGAATCAAAGCCTGTTGCTGGATTTATTGATTATAATTCAAACAGTAGAGGTGGTACTGTTCAAGAAAGGATCAAGGTAGTTTCGGGACCTGCCCTCCCCGGGACACGGAAACAGACACGGAATCAGAGAGGAATAACAATGTCATCGAAGTATTCACTGCGGGGACTGCTGATCTCCGTGACGGCGGTAGCGTTTGTAACGGGTTGTGCCGGGCCTCAGCCATCGTCTCAGGAAGACATCAACGAAGCTCTCAGCCTGCAGACATCAACGGGGGTCGAGGAGTATGTGCTCGGCCCAACGGATGAAATCCAGATCTCGGTCTGGCGTAATGCGGATCTCAGCATCGGCGTTCCCGTACGCCCGGACGGCAGGGTATCCATGCCCCTTATTGGCGATGTCCAGGCCACCGGTAAAACGCCGGAACAGCTCGCCAATGAAATCGAGGAAGGCCTTAAAAGCTACATCCGTGAACCCCAGGTAACCGTGGTGGTCAAGTCCATGGGCAGCCAGGAATTCAACAACCGGGTGCGGGTAACCGGCGCGGTCAGCCAGCCCATCTCCGTGCCCCACAGGTCCGGAATGACGGTCCTGGACATGGTGCTGAGCGCAGGCGGTGCAAACCCCTTTGCCAACCTCAACGACGCCATGTTGTACCGCTCACTGGGCAACAGGATGGTGGCCATTCCCGTTCGACTCAACGACATTCTCAGCAAGGGTGATGTATCCACCAATTACCGCCTGCGACCCGGGGATATCCTGACCGTGCCGGAACGGAATTTCTAGGATTGGCTGCAACCGCTGTTTGAAGCCGGCGCGGAACTGTTTATCAACAGGTAATTAGAGATGGCACTTCCATTAAACCAGATTCCTTCGGAAATAATCAGAGAGGTCCGCTCGCGTAAGTGGCTGGCCTTTTTCCTGTTCACAATTGTCAGTTTTGCCGTACTGGGGGCAGGGTTTGTCTGGCCTTACAAGTATGAGTCTCAGGTTGTGATATTTGTGGATGACCAGAATATTATTCGCCCGCTGATGGAAGGCAGTGCCGTAACCACCGAGATCAGCGAGCGCAGCTCCGTAGCCCGGGAAATGCTCTGGTCCCGGGATGTCATGTCAAAGGTTGCCAAAGACAAGGACATCTTCGGCCAGGATGCTGACCAACTGACCGACGAGGAACTCGAGCGCAGAATCGGCATGCTTCGCACTAACATGAATGTGCGTCCCCGTGGTGACCGCTATTTCAGTATTGGTTATACCTCCGAGTCGCCCATGCAGGCCTTCCGCATTGCACAACGCCTGGGGCAACTGTTTATATCCGAAAATTCGGAAAGCAAACGCAAGGAAAGCCGTAACGCCTACAACTTCATCGACAAGCAGGTCAAGAATTACGAGTCCATACTTGCCGGGGTTGAACAAAAACTGAAGAAGTTCCTCTCCGAGAATGTTGACGGAACGGAAAGCGAAGCCAATGCCCGCATGGCGAACCTGCGCCGTGAACTGGAACTGGCCGAGCTGGAGCGCTCCGAACTGATGGCGCGGGCCGAATCCCTGGAGTCACAACTGGGCGACGTGCAACCCATGCTCAGCCAGGCCAGAACGGCAGATTCCTACACCCGCAGAATTCGCGAGAAGGAAACCCAGCTTGACGAACTGCGGCTGCAGTACCACGACACCTACCCGGATATTGTGGTACTGAAGGAACAGATTGCCGAGCTGAAAAAACAACGGGACAGGGCAGCCCTCAGTGGTGAACTGGGCCTGGCTGCCAGTGAAGGCGATCAACTGGTCAATCCTCTGTACCAGGACATCAGCGCGGAAGTTGCCAAAACCCGCGCCAGTATCCGCACCCAGGAATCACGCATCAATTCGCTTGAGAATCTGATCGCGGAGCAGGAAGAACGGATGGCGCGTATCCAGGAAAACAAGACACAGTATTCAGAGCTCACACGGGATATGGAGGTCAACGAACAGATCTACAACGACCTGCTCAGACGCCGCGAAAAAGCCCGGGTATCCATGTACCTGGACATCGAAGGCCAGGGCCTGAATTTCCGCATCAACGAAACCGCTCAATTCCCCCTGGACCCGGTTGGCCCGCAGTTCCAGCTGTTTGCTTCCGCTGGCCTGATTCTCGGAGCCCTGGCCCCGTTCGGCCTTGCGGCCGGCGCACTGCAGATAGACCCCCGTGTACGGGCCCGGAAACAGCTTGAAGACGGTATTGGCCTGCCCGTGCTGGCAGAGATGCCCCACGTACGAACACCCTACGAGAAACGCAGGGACCGATTTTTAACCGTTTCCGTCGCTGTATGCGCCGTGCTGGTTGTAGCTGCCTATGGCGGTGTTGCCGGTGCTGCTCTGATGGGGGTTATTTAATGACAGAGCAAAAACGGGACAGGGAAAGGGAAGAGATGAAAACCAGTACCCGGGCGCGTGATAACAACAGCGGTGGAGCGGATTTCAAGGCAAGGGAACGCACAGGCGATCTGAAGAAACAGGGTGCGGATTCCGATAGCGGGCACGGCAACGATTTCTCCCATTGGGATGACTCCCGCATGCTGGTACCGAGTTCCCTGGAGTTGGGCCCCGGTGCTGTCGACAAGTACGTGATCAGCAAACAGATCGTCAAGATGCAGGAGCCCCGCCGGCTCACCCGCGACGACATGGACGAGCGGCGCATCATTTATCCGGAATCCCAAAACCGGGCCCTCGTCAACCGGTTTCGCCACCTGCGTACCAAACTGCTGGAACTGTCGGGTGGCAACAACTTCACCATGGTGGTCAGCGGCGCCTGTGAAGGTGCGGGAACCTCTTTCATGGCCCTCAACCTGGCAGCGGCATTTGCCTTTGACCAGTCCAAAACCGCGCTGATCATCGACTGCAACCTGCGCGCCCCCTCACTGCACGCCCAGTTGGACCTGGCCGCCGAAACCGGGCTGACGGACTTCCTGGAAGACCCGGACTACGACATCGGCCGGATTATCTATCCCACGGGCATTCCACGCCTGCGCCTGATACCGGCAGGCAGCAAACGCGAAACGCCAGCGGAGTTCTTTACCTCATTTCGCATGAAGCAGTTCCTGCAGGCCATCCGCCGCCGCTATCCAGATCGCTTCATTGTGCTGGATACGGCGCCCATTTCCGACTCTCCGGACGCACGGATTCTGACCGATCTTTGCGATTACGGCATGCTGGTGGTCCCCCACGGCAAGCTGACGCCAGGCAAGATTGAGAATGCGGCCCTGGCGTTCAATCCGGATAAATTTGTGGGTGCGGTGATCAATGGTTAAGGCAATGGCGTTCAGGTCTTTCGCCGCGAAGCTGCGGCCTTCGCTGGGGCTGGCCCTTCTGGCCAGCTCGCCGGTTACACTGGCTACACCTCCGGAGCTGTATGTGGGCTTTGGGCCCAGATACAGCGACAACATCGCCAGAAGGGCGGATCAACAGCAGAGCGATATTGAAAACCGGTTTACCTTACGGGGCAACTACCAGACCGATCCCGGAAAATGTATTGCCAGCGCGAACGGCGAATTATCCTATTCGGTGTACTCGCAGAATACCTACGAGCCGCAAACAGGAATTAACGCAGGCATTACAGGCAGCTGTGAACTTGCACAGGGTCTTTCCTGGGAAGTCGACAACCAGACCCGGGAATATACCCGAACCCGTCGCCTGAGCAACACACCCGACAACCGGACCCGGAAAAATGTCTTCCGAACCGGGCCCAGCTATCTCTGGCAACTGTCACTGCTGGATTCGGTTCAGTTATCCTCAAGTTATGAGAACACAGAGTATAACGACCTCTCAGACCCGAACAGAAATAATAACAGTACTCTGTCCTATCCAGACAGTGACAGATTCATCGGCGCCATCGCCTGGAGCCACCTTTTTTCGCCGGATTTTTCCGCCGGTTTATCCGCTTCGGTGAGCGACGCGGAGCTTGACACCGGCGCGCAGATCCGAAGAAGCACACTCAGTGGCACCTATAGCAAGCGCTGGGCCACAACCGCATTGAGTGGGTCCCTGGGGGTCAGTGAAATAAATACCACACTTGGGAGTTTTGAGCAGAATTCAGGCGGGGTGGTGGGTGACCTGAACCTTACACGCTCACTGAACTCCGGAGGAACGCTCTATCTCAGGGCCTCCCGGGAGTTCACGGACCGGGCATCGAATTACGACATTCGCTTCAATGAATTCACTTTCGAGCTGGAAGAAAGTAACACGCTTGAAGCCACCAGTATTGAAACCGGCCTGGACAAAATATTCAGTAACGGTGATTCCTTGTCTGTCTCCGCCTTCGCCAACCGCTCCGACTACCTGGGAGCGAGATCCGTCGCCGGAGGCCGGCGGGACGGAACAGGGGTAAGGGCCGGTTATACCAGACGACTGACCCCAAAGCTGTCCGCGGTCGCCTCTGGCGAGTATGAGTTGCTGACCTACAAGGCAGACCGAGCCGATTATCAGACCACCGGCCTTGATCTGGGCCTGACCTACCGCTCCTCGCGCCGCCTTGAGTGGGCCGCAAGAGTGGGCCGGTATGAGCGCGACAGCGACATCGAAACACAGACCTATGATGAGAACTGGGTGCAGTTAAGTGTTGACTACAGGCTTCTGTAAACCGGCGCCGCAAGGATGTGATGACCATGAGCGCGATTGAAAACGCCCTGACCATTGATGTTGAAGACTACTTCCAGGTTGCCGCACTGGCCGAAGCCGTCCGCCGGGAAGACTGGCATTCCATGGAATACCGGGTAGAAGCCAACACCCAGCGCATTCTCAGCCTGCTGGACCGTCACAAGGCCAGGGCTACCTTCTTTACCCTGGGCTGGGTTGCAGAAAAGTCTCCCGAACTGGTTCGCCTGATCCGGAAAGAAGGCCACGAAATTGCCAGTCACGGCTACAGCCACCAGCTTATCTACAACCAGACCCCTGAGGTTTTCCGCGAAGAAACCCGGCGCTCCAAAGCCGTCCTGGAAAACATTACCGGTGAACCCATTACCGGCTACCGGGCCGCAAGCTATTCCATTACCAATGAAAGCCGCTGGGCACTGGATATTCTGGCCGAGGAAGGGTTCGCCTGGGATTCCTCAATATTCCCCGTTCATCACGACCGCTACGGCATGCCTGGCACCCCCCGCTGGCCTCACACACTCACTACGGACAAGGGTTATAAACTGGCCGAGTTTCCGCTCAGCACCCTGAAACTGCCCGGCTACACCCTGCCGATCGCCGGCGGTGGCTATTTCCGATTGTTTCCCTACTGGTTCAGCCGCTGGGGCCTGGGCAGCATCAACCGTCAGGGCCAGCCGTTCGTGTTCTACCTTCACCCGTGGGAAATTGACCCAGGCCAGCCGCGGCTGGACGTTAAATGGTTTTCCCGGTTCCGGCATTACAACAATCTGGATGTGTGCGAGGCGCGGCTGTCGAAATTACTGGGACACTTCTTATTCACTACCATGAGCAGTGTACTTCGCAGGCAGGGCGTTCTGGGCACGGAGCCTGCTGAATCCGGTGATTTCAAGGCCGCGGGCGGGGTTGCATGATGCAGTTCGTGTTCTGGTTCTCGCTTTTGCTGCTCTTCTACATCTACTTCGGTTATCCACTGGCAGCGAGAGCTCTGGCAGCAATAAACCCGAGGCCCGTGAATAAATCAGAGGATTTCCTGCCTAAAGTATCCATCCTGATTACCGCCTACAACGAAGCCAAAGACATTGAAGCCACCCTTCGAAACAAGCTGGCACTGGATTACCCCGTCCACAGCCTGGAAATCCTGGTGATTTCAGATGAATCAGAAGACGGCACCGACGAGATCGTGGAGAACGTCGCAAAGGAAGCGCCAGTGTCGATCCGATTGTTCAGACAGGTGCCAAGACAGGGCAAAACCTGGGGCCTCAACACCCTTTATCAGCAGGCAAACGGCGAGATACTCCTCTTTTCAGACGCCAATTCCCAGTGGGATACCCAAGCATTGCGCAAACTGGTGCGTAACTTCAACGACCCGGCCGTGGGCTATGTAACGGGCAAAATGGTTTACGTACACCAGGACGGCTCCCTGATAGGGGATGGCTGCAGTGCGTACATGAAATATGAAAACTGGTTGCGCCTGGAGGAAACGAAGATTGGTTCGGTTGTTGGCGTAGACGGAGGAATAGACGCCATGCGTAAGCAACTATATCAACCGCTGCGCGCCGACCAACTGCCAGATTTTGTGCAGCCCCTGAAAGTGGTGGAACAGGGTTACCGCGTAGCTTACGAACCCGAAGCTCTGCTGAAAGAAGAAACCCTGACTGACGGCGGCAGCGAGTTAAGTATGCGCGTTCGGGTAGGCCTGCGGGCGCTCTGGGCGTTGAAGGACATGAAACACCTGATGAACCCTGCCAACGACAGCCTTTTCGCCTGGCAGATGATTTCCCATAAGCTGCTGCGATACGGGGCATTCTTACCGATGGCCACCTTGGCGCTGGCAACGCTTTATCTGGCGCCGAAAGCCGGAGTCTACGCCCTTGCAGCACTGGGATATGTCGGCTTTGTTCTGCTCGCCTGGCAAGGCCACAAAAAAGAAAAAGCGGGCGACTCCCTCTCTGCATTCTATTCGATACCTTACTATTTCATGCTTCTAAACTTTGCCTCATATAAGGCTTGCGTTGCATTTCTGAAGGGCGAGAAAAAGGTCCTCTGGAACCCGAGAAAAGGATAGCAATAATGTCGGAAGAACTTAAATACCTTGAATTTGGAAGCTCTCTGGTTGGTTTTTCGGATAAGGATGTCCTTGAGGTCGGAGGGTGCGTGACACCGGAACTCATCGCCACGTTTTGTCCAAAAAGCTGGACGTCGATAGATATAAACCCGAGACGATTCGAGGGGAAAGACAGCAGCCACAGGGAATTTTTCTCGCACAGGCAAATGAGCGTCACGAATCTGGAGTTTCCGAACAACTCATTCGACCGGGTCTTCTCGGTAAATAGCTTTGAACATGTGGGCGATATGGCCAAAGCTTTCTCAGAAATGCAGCGGGTGTTACGCCCCGGTGGTATCTTGTTTACGATTTTCGGTCCCATTTGGTCTTCACCAGTAGGCCATCACACCTGGGTCGAACATGATGGGATTCTTTATCATTTTGGTAAACAGGTATTTCCGGATTGGTACCATTTAACCAAACGTAAAAATATATTCTGGCCTGCTTTCAGAAATCCTGAAAAAAGTCTCGAAAAAAATAGAGAAGAAGGTCATCTGGAATCCAAGGAAGGGTTAATATGAAGAATCTAAGAAGATTGCTCAAGGGATTGCCAAAAAAATATGTTAAAAGCTTAAAGAAGGTATATTACAAAATTAAGATAAATCAGGGGAGCTTTAAATCTCCAGAAGCGGAATTCAATATCATTGACCAATTTGTAAAAGAGGGCGATAGAGTAATCGATATAGGTGCAAATGTTGGACATTATACCCTTAAACTTTCAAGCCTGGTTGGGAAAAAAGGTAGGGTAATAGCCTTTGAGCCTGTACCTGAAACTTTTGAGATGCTCTCGAGCAATGTAGGTCATGCAGGTAAAGATAATGTTACATTGATCAACGCAGCTGTATCTAATGATGTAACTGAAGCAAAATTTTCAGTTCCAAATGAAAATCTCTATCAATCGCACATGGATGAGGCTGGCGATCGCAGCGTTATGGCATTCCCTTTGAAGTCGTTCTTGCCGCATAGCTGGACTCTAGCGTTCGTCAAAATCGATGCTGAGGGTTGTGATGAGAACATTATTCGGTCTGAAATAGATGTTTTGAATCGTTTCAGACCCATTGTTATGTCAGAGGTAAGCCAAAAGATAGCTGAATCTTTAGCTAATAGTATGGAAAATTACACTGTGCTAGGTTTTAAATGGTCTCATAATCGATTTTTAGTTCCTTTAGAAAAAGTAAATCTTTTGAAGATATAGCTATTTGGTTTAATTATAATTTCAATGAAAATTTTAAATAAAGAATAATTATATTCCAGTAAAAATCTTTGCATAAATTTATTAAAATAATTATGTTCGACTCAAGGAAAGGCCTGTTCCTCCATGGGGACTAGAATATTACACTTAATAGATAGCGGTGGCCTCTATGGTGCGGAAAAAATGGTCCTCAACCTCATGGAAGAGCAGATCAAAATGGGCGATAGCCCCATGCTCCTGAGTGCTGGTGCCCATGAAGATGGCGTAAAGGCCATCGAACTGGAGGCCCGCCGCAGAAATCTGCCGGTAACCCCCTGGCTCATGAAACCGGGCCTAAACCTCTGTGAATCCGTTAGGATCGCCCGGTGGGCCAAGAGCAACGGCTACCAGATCCTCCATTCCCATGGCTACAAATTCAACATTTTGATGGGCCTGCAGAAACTTTCTGGGCTGAAACTACCCTTGGTGACCACCTTGCATGGCTACGTCCACGCGCCAAGGTTCAGCAAGCTGTGGGTTTATGAAAAAATGGACAGAGTCTTCTTGCGACTGATGGACAGGGTTTGCTTGGTGGCCCCGCACATGCTTGATTTGCCGATAGTCCGCCGACTGCCCGAAAACAAAATCGCGGTTATCGAAAACGGCCTTCCCGAATTGCAGCCCGAGGAACAGGAGGCGAACCTGGGGCCGGAACTGGAACAGTTCCTGAAAGGCAATACCTTTAACCTCCTGGCAGTGGGTAGGCTCTCACCAGAAAAAAACTTCTCGGAGCTCCTGCGGGCAGTGGCTCGGGAGCCGCTCAATAAAATGCAACTTGGGTTGTGTATTGTGGGCGAGGGCGGCAAACGCTCTGAGTTAGAAAGGTTGCGTAAAGACCTTGGGCTTGAGCCAAAAGTTCGCCTGCTTGGCTACCGGAATGACGTACCGGGACTGATGAAGCATTTTGATTTGCTGGTGATACCTTCGTTGACAGAAGGATTGCCAATTACCTTGTTGGAGGCAATGCGAGCAGGTTTAGCGGTTTTGTCCACGGCGGTGGGCGGCATACCTCAAGCATTAGACCAAGGGAGGGCCGGTATTTTGGTGGAATCCAACTCCTGTAGCCAGCTTTTTGAAGGCATCAAAAGGGCCGTCAATGATCGTCATGATCTCATTGTTCACACCAGGGCTGGAATGCGGGCCTTTGAAGCCCGATATACAGCCATTGCTATGGCCCAAAAATATCGTAGCGTTTACTCGGTCTTGCCTGGACAAAAGAAGCCCACGAAACCAGGAGTAACTTTTTGAGTATCAGCAACTTAATTTTCAAGTATGGTATCTACTACCCCGTGGTCCTATTGCGTGGAGAATGGATTGGTCGACATCTGAAGGCGCTGGAGAAAACCCAGTATTCCCCGCAGAATCAGATTGAAAGGTTGCAACTGGGAAGGTTGAACCGGCTGTTACAACATGCCAAGACAACGGTTCCTCATTACGCGGATCTTCCGGAGTTACCGCTGACCTCACTCGAACAGCTTCGCGAAATTCCTTTACTGGAGAAAGATTTCCTCCGTAACCATGCGGACCAGCTTTACTCGAGCAAAACTGGGCTTTTGGCCCGCTACAAGACGACCGGTGGCTCCACTGGGGCACCGGTCACACTTCGAAAAGACAGTGCCGGCATGGCTCATGAGCTGGCGGCCACGTGGAGAGGTTACCATTGGGCGGGAATCGATGTTGGTGACAAGCAGGCCCGCTTTTGGGGCATACCGGCCAGTAAGAGGGACTATTGGCGAGCAAGGCTTATCGACTTCGTTGCTCACCGCAAGCGGCTGTCTGCATTTGCTTTTTCGGAGGATGACCTAGGCAAATACTTTCAGGAGCTACAGAAGTTCAAGCCAGATTATTTTTACGGTTATGTATCCATGATCCGCCAGTTCGCCGACTACGTCGAGCGCACAGGTGAGCGCGGGACACTAAAACCGAAAGCCATTGTCACTACTGCTGAAGCTCTCACCGAGCCGGATCGACAGCAGATTGAAAAGGTTTTTGAGTGCAAGGTGTTCAACGAATATGGCTGTGGAGAGCTTGGAACAATTGCCCATGAATGCGAGCACCGGAGTTTGCACATCTCCGCAGAGAACATGATTGTAGAGGTCTTGGCTGATTCCGGGGACCCCGTGAAAGTGGGTGAACTCGGTGAAATTGTTGTTACTGACCTCATCAATTTTACAACGCCACTAATACGTTATCGATTAAAGGACTATATCAGACTATTAGATAAAAACTGTCGCTGCGGACTATCTTTACCGGTGATATTTGGCATCCAAGGGAGAGAGTATGATGTTTTAATAAACAGCAAAGGCCAACGGTTTCATGGTGAATTTTTTTTATACATGTTCGAAGACTTAAAAAAGATTGGACTGCCCGTAAAAGCTTTCAAAATAACACAGAATAACAATAACATCAGGTTGTCCATTGTGGCTACCGAAGAGAACTTCAATTCAGTAAAATCTCGCCTATTGCGTGAGCTTAAAGATCGGTTTGATGCCTTGTATGATTATACCTTTGAAAGCGTTAACTATATTCCGCGAGAGCCATCTGGAAAATTAAGATTGGTGGAAAGGATTTCATAATGAGCTATGATAAAGAACCAGGGTCGCCACGCTTAAAAATAGATGAACTAAATGGCAGAAACAAGATAGAAAACATTTACATATATATTATAAGCGGTTTTAGTTCTTTTATTGAAAAGTTAGCCCCCTACCTTAGACAGGTAATACGTTTTTTATTTCTTCCGTACGCTTACGTCTTTCTGATTGATTGGAAGGTTTGCAAGAAGTCAAAAATTGGTGTCTTGAAAGATTTTTTGTACATATTTTTTGTTTTTAAAACTTTTCCAGATCATTATCAGCAATGTCGTCTTTGGGAAAAGAAGCCTCGGGAGTGGGCTTTGTATTGGGGGTCAAATTACAATCCCTTTCAGCGGAGAAGTCTTTTTCGCGTTTTGCAGCCCCCAAAGTACAGAGTGGTTTATGAGGATAAGAGGCTGTGTCATGATATTTGTGTTTTAAATAAGAGTGATGTTGAGCCAGTCACTATTTGCAGAGCAATCGAACAATCCGTAACTAACAAAGAACTGTCTAGCCGGGAGGCGGGCTGGGCTTTCGGTAGGTCAAGCGAAAACTATTCGCCTTTGGCAATGTCAGAAGACTACCTGGCGTTCTACAGAGTGGTGCTTGGTACACCATGATTATCCGGTCAGCCAGGTTTCTCGTCACACGGCTATTGTTTTTGGCAATGGGCTTACCAATCGCCAGGTATCGAAAGGAAGTGGAAAAACTATGGAGTTTGAGCGAAGGAGACAGGGCCGAAGAGCTAGACCAGCTGTTGGCCCGCAGTCGTCCACGTAATTCCGCAGGTGTAGAAGTGACTGGACTGGAAGTTTTGAGATTATCGCCGCCAATGTCCAAGAAACAACTTCGTAACCAATTCCAAAAGGAGCAGGGAAAGAGCGGGAAATTTGGGTTTCGCCGTCATACAGCAGGCACAACTGGCGAGCTTACCCAGGTCTCGCTTGACCGGAAAGAACTGTCCAGAATGCTGGGTGTTCGTGATTACTGTTTTCGGCATTATGGTGTAAAGCTTGGTCAGCGAGAGGCCAGGTTATGGGGCAGACCGGAATCCGGTATTAAATCCTGGGTGAAGAATTTTGTGATGAACAGGCGTGTTTTTCACTCGGTAGGTCCACAAGCTCAGAGTGAGGTAGTGGAATTGTTAAAGTGGCAACCGGATTATCTTTACGGTTATGCGTCCTTACTATTGGAGGCCGCGCAGATTATCTCGAATATGGACATTGAGTTCGATCCACCAAAATGCGTGGTGTGTACGGCAGAGTCAATTCTCCCAGCACAAAAGGCTTATATATCGCGGGCGTTTAAGGCACCGGTAGCAGAAGAATATGGTTTAACTGAGTTTGATGTGATTGCATTCGAGTGCGCTGAAGGACATCGTCATCTCGTCAATCCTTGGGTGATTATTGAAAAGTCTAAAGACCATGGGTGTTTAGCGACAGATGTATCCAGAACATCTCAAAGCTTGGTACGTTACGAATTGGGAGACCACGTTAATTTAATAGTTTCAGGCTGCACCATGTTAGGCGCCAAAGAAGTTATTCATCAGTTGGAAGGCCGTTCTATAAATCGTTTCGCTTATTTGTCAAAAAATGAGAAATTCCATGCATTGGAGTTTGCCCGGGCGGTGAATCGGTACCAATTGAAATCGGGTGAAGCTTTTGAATTTACCGTTTACCAGTATCAATACGGCTGTTTTTTACTAGAGACTTCTTCTGTCCCAGCAAAAGGTCTATTGGATTTGTCGAACTTTATTTCAGAATATCTGTACAGCGTGGTGGGCGTGTGCGTGAACATCAGGTCCACTAGCGGAAATGTAAATAAAGATCCGGCTTCTAAGAAAGGCTACTTTGTTCAGGAAATGGAAATAGATCATGATAATTGAAACATTGAAATTATTTTTTAATCATTTGTAGGATGTGCTACAGGCAGGCGATTAACCGAAAGCTGCTGTTTTTTCTTGTAACCGGGTTAACTATCAAGATTAGCATCGTTAAGGGTGAGCGAATGAATAAGATAGTTAATGTTTTATGGACCGGAGGTTGGGATTCAACTTTTAGGGTGATCCAGTTGCTTTACCAAGGTGACGATGTTAAACCCCATTATATTCGTGACCCTGGCCGAGCTTCGACGCCTTTCGAGATATCTGCTATGCATCGTATTAGTGATCTTTTGCAAAACCACCCAATGCTTAAAGGTACCTTGCTACCTATAAGCATCGCTGAGTTTTCAGATTTTGAGAAATATATTGAAATTGAAGAAGCCTATATCGATCTTCTGAAGGAACACTATATTGGTGAACAATATAAGTGGATTGCCGAATATTGCAGGTATGCAAATGTAGAGTCAATTGATATTTCAATTGTATTGGTTAAAAATGATCATTTTTTTCAGGAAAATTATTCTCGGGAAGATTATCCTTTTTCTGTGATATTCAGAAATCTAGACTTTCCACTTATTGACTTGTCAAAAAGTAATATAAGAGAGTGGTGCGCTGATAACGGATTCCTGTCGGTTATAGAGGAAAGCTGGTTTTGTCATTCTCCTACGCGAAGTGGTAAACCTTGCGGGGTTTGTAGTCCATGTATAGTGGCCATGGAAGAAGGTATGGGGTATCGTCTGCCAACTGGCGCGAAAATCCGTTTCCACTTCAGGATCCTGCCGAGACTGAAAGGTTTCTTGAAAAACTATCCGAGATTCTATACTTACTTATATAAACTAAAAATATAAATGTAAATGTTTCGGTTCAGGAAGTCAAAGAAAAAAGTGATAAGCGAAACTATTTCATACAAAATATGAGCGTGTTAGAGTGAAAAAGTCAGTTTGGATAACATGGGATAATCATCGCAGGTCGAGCGAATTGGCTTCATGCTGGGATATGGAGTATAAAGTTTTCGAATATCCAGGTTGGAAGTTGGCTCGTTATTTCATTCTTTCGTTTAAAACATTATGGTATTTGTATAGGGAGAGGCCGGTTGTTGTTGTTTGTCAAAACCCCTCGGTTGTTTTGGCAGCGCTTTTGGCAACGACTAGCCGAATTCAAGGATTCTTTTTGATGGTTGACCGCCATTCGAATTTCAAAATCAGGTTTAGAAGCAGTAGTAAATTAAAATGGAAAGTATTTCATTTTATAAGTGACTATAGTATACGTCTGGCCGATCTTACGATAGTAACAAACAGCGAGGCTCGGAATTATGTGGAATCTTTAGGTGGAAAATGTGTGGTCCTGCCTGATAAGATGCCATCTGATTTGTCGGCCGATGCAATTGATCTGAAGGGCGATGTCAATTTTTTATTTATTTGCTCCTTTGATGGTGATGAACCTGTCGATGCGGTGCTTAATGCTTTTAAACGTTTAACTGATAAATATTGTATCTATATCACTGGCAACTATAAAAAATATGATAACTGGAAAAAATATGTTCACGCAGGGAATATCAGGTTTCTTGGGTTTGTTGGGGAAGAAGATTATCTGAGATATCTAAACTCTGTGGATGCCACCATTGTATTGACAAACATGCCAATGACTCTGAATTGTGGTAGCTACGAATCGGTGAAAGCCTGTAAGCCCCAGATAGTAGCAGATTCTACTGTTATAAAGGAATGGTTTAGAAGCGGCGCTGTTTACGTAGACCCAAACGACGAAACGTCAATTTATAATGGAATTATCGAAATAATTGAGAGACTCGACGAACTGAAAAATGAACAAGAAGAGTTTTGTCGTACAGTTGAGTCAGATTGGCTGGTGCTCGATGAAAGGGTACGGCAAATGGTTTACGAGCTCTCTGGTCACCAACTCTAATAGGGGGGCTTTGTTTAATATCATTCGAGTCTTGGATAAGAATTTGCGTGCAATGACTCGGCCCGGCCGCTTTCTGGGTTGGGGCCAACGTCATTGAATTAGTGACGTTTATCCAGAGATATCATATAA